>Ga0315287_10003472_pt1 | contig 15192 bp, 8 predicted proteins | sample YL17G11_0_MG_FD_205037 | JGI IMG/M metagenome (GOLD analysis project Ga0315287, IMG submission 205037) | Sediment microbial communities from Yellowstone Lake, YNP, Wyoming, USA - YL17G11_0 | ecosystem: Environmental > Aquatic > Freshwater > Lake > Sediment | place: USA: Wyoming | collected... | reverse complement strand
CGTGGTCCTCGGAGGAGTCTTGTTCGGGACCGGCCTGATTCTTGCGGGCTTCGTCCAGTCGCTGCCCGGGTTGACCTCTCTGTACTGGCTGTATCTCACCTACGGAGTCATGGTGTCCATAGGCAGTGGCGCTGCTTACGGCGCGGCGGTCGGCGCGAGCGTCAAATGGTTCCCCGATCGAAGGGGCATGGCTTCGGGATTGGTCGTGGGCGCTCTCGGCTTCGGCCCTGTCATTATCGCGCCGGTTGCTCAGTATCTAATCAAGGACACCGACTTGGGGATTATGGGCGTGTTCAAGCTCTTCGGAGGAGTTTTCCTTGCCATCATACTCCTCGCTGCTTGCTTCATTACAAGTCCACCCAAGGGCTATTGCCCCAAGGGATACACGCCAAAACCATCCGGCAGCGGCTCCACCGCCCCGGACCTGACGTGGAAACGTATGCTCGGCAAAGGCAAGTTCTGGCTGCTGTATATTCTCTATGCTTGCGGAGCGTTCTCCGGCCTGATGATCATCAGCCAAATTAAACCGATGGCGATGTCCATCACCCATCTGGGCGAGATGCAGGCTGCCGGCATCGTCATGGCGCTTGCTGCGGCCAACGCGTCCGGACGCGTGGTTTGGGGAAGCGTCTCCGACAAGATAGGCCGTTACACGGCCCTGGCGCTGATGTTCCTACTTACCGCAGTCGCCATGTTCCTGCTTTCGACTCTTGCCGGAGCGGTCCTCACGCTAATTTTGGACGTGGTCCTGATAGGCCTGTGCTACGGGGGCTATTTGGGGCTGTTTCCATCCATCTGCGCGGAGTCGTTCGGCGAGAAGAACCTGACAGTCAACTACGGATTGCTGTTCTCGGCGTTCAGCCTTGCCGGTATTCTTGGCCCCTATATCGGCGCGATGTTCGCTCCGCCGTCGGGAATGCTCCAGCCTCACGATTATCCCCGGGCATTTCTTATTGCCGGCGCGCTGGCGGTGTGTGGCATGTTGCTGTCTCTTGTGGTCAGGGCAGGGGCTTCCAGGTCCGCGGTCAAACCGTCTGCGTGAGTGCAGCCCCATCCCCCATCCCCAATCCCGCTACACGGCCTCCGCCTCACGCCGCACGGCATCGAGCGAGTAGTCGGCAACGATTCGACCATCTTCCACCGCCACTACTCGCTGGGCCTCGCGGGCGAGCGTGTCGTCGTGCGTGACCAGCACGAACCCTATCCCAAGCTGGCTGTTGAGCTCCCGCAGGAGGTCGAACACCATTGCGCCGTTGCGGCTGTCCAGGTTGCCCGTGGGTTCGTCGGCCAGCACCACCTTCGGCCGGTTCGCCAACGCGCGGACTATGGCGGCTCGCTGCTGCTGTCCGCCGGAAAGATGTCTGGGACGGCAGTGCATTCTATCGGTCAGCCCGACTCGGTGGAGAAGCCATTCGATCCACCGCCTGTCTTCGCGGGTCACCCCTCCCTGCCTGATTCGCAGCGGCATGAGCGCATTCTCGAGCACGGTGAACTCATCCAGGAGGTGATGGAATTGGAAGATGAAGCCCAGCGCGCCCCCCCTGATCGCGGCAAGATTGTCATCATCCATGCGTGACGTGTTCCGGCCATCGATCAACACAGTGCCCGACGTGGGCCGATCGAGTGCCCCGATCATGTTCAGCAGCGTGCTCTTTCCCGACCCCGAGGCGCCGACAAGGGCAACGAACTCGCCGGGGGCCATGCTGAAGTTGACGCCCCGCAAAGCCCACGTGCCTACTCCGCCATTGTAGCGCTTGTGAACGTTAATCGTCTGGACGACCGGTATGTGCTCTTTATCCACGTCTAATAGCCTCCACGGGATCGAGACGAGCGGCGCGCGTCGCCGGTATCACACTGCTCAGAAGTCCCATCAGGATGGCGACTAACGACGCCGCGACGACGTACTTTGCATCCCATTGCATCGGGACCAGTGTCGCCGGCTTGCCGCCGAACGTCTCGCCGACTAGAACCCAGGTCTGAACCAGGAAACACAGTCCCGTCCCGACTCCGGACCCGAGCACCGCCCCGCCCAGGCCGACCCCAAGGCCCTCTAGCACGAAGACCCGCTGGATCTGCCTCGCGGTGGCTCCCATGCTTTTCAGGATGCCGATGTCCTTCGACTTCTGCACCACGAAGACTATCATCACACTGGCCACGCCAAAAGCCGATGCCAGGAGCGTCATCGTCTGGATGATCAGCGCGGCTGAATTCTGGGCCCTGAGGCTGTCCAGAAACGTCTTGTTTGATTCCATCCAGCTTGTTACCTTTGCGCTCGAAAACGCCCGAATCTGCTCCGCGATTCGCCCGGCCTGGAAAAGATCGACCGACCTGACGTTGATGTTGGTCACATCCTTACTGAGCTTGAATAGGCCCTGCGCCGCCGGCAGCCCGATATACACCCAGCTTTCATTTATGCTCTCCACGCCGAGATCGAAGAGGGCCGCCACTCGAAACGTCTGTGTCTCGCCTTCGTCCGAGGTCACCCGAATACGGCTGCCAAGCTGCAGCCCCATTTCTTCGGCCATCTTGACCCCCACGGCGGCGTTCTGCTGGTCGATGCCGGCGAAGTCTCCCTCGACGATCTTGTTCCTGAACGACGGAATCGCCAGCTCGTCCTGGGGATCGACCCCGATGATGTGCGCGCCCACGTTCTTCGCTCCGCGGCTCACGAACCCACTGCCCTCGGCCGATGGGGCCACGGAACTGACGCCCGGCAGCGCGCGGACAAACCGGCAGAGTTCTTGCCACTGGTCGATCTTGCGTTTCTGGGTCGACATCTTTTCGACCTTGGTCACGATTCCTGGCGCCTGTGGGCTCTGCCGCTCGATTTGCCAGAGCGGCCTGACCTCGTGAGGCGCCGCTTCGAGCGTGACGTGCGGCATCGCCCCCACGACATCCTCGATGAGGCCGACCTGCAGCCCGTTGATCAGTGAGGACAGGAAGACCACCAGCACTACGCCGACGGCTACAGCGCCCACGGTAAGCTCCGTCTGGCCATGACCGGTCAGCAGGTGCCGCCACGCCACTTTCAGCTCGAATGCGCGCATGCTACGAGTCTCCCATATCAACACGCACCCGGCTGTTCGGCCTGACCTGGGACGCCGAGCGGACCACCAGGTCCCCGTCCTTGACGCCGCCGGTTATGACTACCCCGGTTTCACCCATTGCCCCGGCGCCGACCCGGATCGGGACCGTCTTTTCGTTTCTGACCACCAGGACGGCTGTGTTGCCGGCGTATCTGGTCAGGGCGTCCGGTGGGACTATCATGCCGCGGGCGCTTCGCCTGGTCACTATGTTCACATCCACAGTCAGGTCGGGCCTGAGCCAGGACACGTTACCTACGGGACTGAGTTTTATGGTAATGGTTCCGCGGTCCGAGTTGACCTGGGAGCCTAGATCGGTGAGTATTGCCTGGAAAGACTTGCCCGGGTACGCGTCGGACGTAACGGTCGCCGCCTGGCCGATCTGGAGGTCATTGAGGTTGCTCTCATCGGTCTCCACTTCTATGAGTGGCTTGCTCATCTCCTGGAAGGAAACCAACTTATCACCCGGTGAGACAGCCCTGCCCTCTTCGACGGCAACTTGCGCCACCACGCCATCGAAAGGCGCTCGCAGGTCCGACTTCGCCATGGCGTCCTGAGCCTGCCTGAACTGTGCATTGGCTTCATTCACATGAGCGCGCGCGGAAGCCACCTCTTCCGGCCTGGGATTAGCCAGCAGTGTGTTGATAGCCTCTTTGGAAGCTCTCGTGGAAGTATCACGAGTGGCAGTGGCTTCAGAAAGGGCGGCCCTGGCTTCGGCAATCTCATCACTGGTCGCTCCCTCCTGGAGTAGACTGAGGTGCTGCTGCTGGGCGGTCACGGTTGCTTTCGCGGTCTGCACATCGGTAGCCGCCGAATCCAGGTTAGCTCTTGCGACCGCGCCTTCATCGACCAGCTTTTGGGTGCGCTGGTAGTCCTTTTGGGCTTTGGCGAGAATCTCCTGGCGACTTTCCAGTTCGGCCTTGGCAGCAGCGATTTCCTGCGGGCGTGTGCCCGCCATCACATTGCGCAACTTGGCTTCGGCTGCGTCCACTCTCGCTCGGCCGACCTCCATCGCCTGAGCAAGCTCCGCTTTGGCGCGCGCTATCTCCGAAGCCAGCGGCCCCCTGGATGCCTTCGCGGCGTCCGCGACCGCACCCGCGACAGCAGCCTGCGCGGCGGCAACGCGTTGGGTGGCCTCCGACCTGTCAAGCGACAGGATCAACTGCCTGACCCGAACCGTGTCCCCCTCGTGGACGAATATGCCTCTTACCACGCCCGTGGTGTCCACTCCCAAATCGACGACTCGCGTGCCTCGCACCTTGCCGGTCGCCCCGAGTGTCTGCCTCGTCGCAGCCGACTTCGCTTCGATTACGCGAACAACCGGCGGCGCGGCCATGTAGCTGTAAGCTGCCAGACCCAGCGCCACAAGGACTCCGAGCTTCGCCAGAGTCCGCCAACGCTTCATGGCGCGTGCCAACAGCGTTTCGCGAGGGGCCCTGCTCTGACACGGCGCCGGGCCCACCTCATCTTGTTCGAAATATCCCGTGCGGCCGTCGACAGCATCATACTGTTCCGGCAGCGCGCTTCTTGCCATATCGGTCTGTTCCCTTTCCGCGCGATGTTACTCGCGCTCGACCCTCTCTGCGTCTGAAGCACAACTATGTATAAGAAACACGGCAATTCCCCTACAGCATTATTCAGGGAAGCCACTATTCTATACGGCCCTTACAGGTGGGATAGTTGACAAACGAGCAGGGCGATTTCACCGGGGCCGTCGACCGTCGGACGTACACAGCAAGCAGTAACGTGATTGAGGAACCTATTGAGTTTCGGATACTGACTTAGCTGCCAATCATGTCATTCCCGGCTTGACCGGGAATCCAGGAACCCAGCCTCGGAAGGTGGATTCCCGCGTTCGCGGGAATGACAGTATGCGGCAGACTGTTCGCCAACTCAGGGACTGAAACGAATAAAGCGGGCTGGGAGCAATACAGTTCACTTAAGGCGTCTCCCGTTCCCCAACCCTCTCCCGCGGAGGGGAGAGGGAGCTAAAGTGAACGGTATTGGGGCCAGGAGACGAGCCGTCAGGTAGCTCGATAGTATAGCTTTTGTATGGAGGCCGCGGGTGAGTTTACCCGCGGCCTCGTTTGCTTCGTTGGCGGCTAGGCGCCTGTCGGGTGCATCGTTGTCTGTATCCATTCGTCCAGATGCCTGAGTTGGAATCCCAGTACGATCTGGTCGACGCCGAACACCAGGGCATATATGCCCAGGAACCAGATTATCAACAGTAGCCCGACGCCCGGATACGCAAACAGCAGGACGCCCAGCACCACGGAGAGAAGCCCGGCTATTGCCACCAGCCAGCCGTGGGCCGCCGGGCCGAACCTCGTAATCGCCGCGATGAACTGGAACACACCTATCAGTATCGCCCAGATCGCTATCAAGATCACGGCGAACAATGCGGTCACGACGGGCATGTAGAACGTAATCAAGCCCACTATCACGCCGATGATCCCCTCGACCATCATCGCCCACCATCTCTTGTGGTGAACTGCGAGGCTTACGGAAGAGATCATCGCAAGGACTCCACTGGCCAGCGCGAACGCGCCGAACAGCAACAACAATAGGCCCACCGTCAAACCAGGGCGGGCCAATACGGCGATTCCGAACAGAATCGCCACTATACCACGTAGTATTGTGAGCCACCAATATGTGCTCAGGTAACCCCGCGCTGAATCGGTCCACAGTCTCGTGCTCATCTTGCTTGCCTTTCTTGTCTTACGTAAGACTTTACTGCACGTTTCTCAGTACGTTCTTACCCCTTGGGCAGGGTGTGGAAGCAAGATGCGCCGTGAACTCGCGCGCAACCGGAATCGATAAGTGATAGTTGCAGATTGGGCGGCGTAACTAAGCTCTACTTGCCCTTGGAAAGATCCGGCCCCAGAACGATACGGAACCCGAGAATCCCCAGCGGGAAGTCAGGTGTAAACTTGCCACGATAGGCTGATCGCAGGCATCGCAGGTCCATGTCAGGATTTGGCGCCCTTCCGTCCAGTTTGCCCGAGAGATAACAGCCGCCTCGCGCCACCCTGTTGGGTCCCTTGGCCGGCCCGAGGGGGTCCACGGTCTGGCTCTCGTCATAGGACGCGTACCAGTCCAGGCACCACTCGTAGACGCTGCCGTGCATATCGTAAAGCCCCCAGGCGTTAGGCTTGCGGCCTTCCTTGACCAGGTTGGTCTGCTCCTGGTTCGGCCCAACCGAGAAACCGCTAGTCGCGCCTTCCACGTTGAACCGGCTGGTTGTGCCGGCACGGCAGGCATATTCCCACTCGGCCTCGGTAGGCAAGCGATAGACATAGCCCTCGGGCAGGCGACCTGCTTTGCGTTCGCGTTCGGTTATCTTGTTGCAGAACTCGCCCGCCTTCTCCCAAATCACGCCGGACATCGGGTGTTTGGCGGAATCCAGGAGTTTGCTGCTGTTCGTATGAAATGGCCCGCCGCTGTGCACTTCGGGCAGGCTGAATCCATACGCCGCGGCATTGATGAAAAACGGCTTGTAGTCCGGGATGACGACTGGGATATACTGCTCCTGCGTGATCTCGGTTTCCGACATATAGAAGGGACGGCTGATGGTCACCTTGTGGAGCTTTTCATCGTTGGAGCGCCCCGGTTCGTCCGCGGGGCTCCCCATCATTACGCTGCCCTTGTCGATGGGGATCATTTTGATCGACTGGGAATCGGGAATCTCGAACGCCTCGGCCATCGCCTGCGCGGCGTATAACGGCACGGCGCATGCCAAGAGCGCCGCCGTGGAAAGGATCATGGCCAGTTTCGTGTGTTTCATTTCTGTTCTCCTGTCCGGAAAGTCTCAGTGGTACATGTAAGGCTTCATCCGCTTCAGCCACCGCTGCATAAGAGGCGACAACCGAGCGTATGATTTCTCCCACGTGGTGCGGCCGTCCCAGTCGATGGTCGTGCTCCACTTGCCGAGCTGGAACGGCGCAGCCTGCCGCATCTGCGTCTTGTCTTCGGGCATCATGGGCAGCACCCTTCCCTTTAAGCGCTCCACTATGGCGTTCCTATACTGGTCTTTGCCCCAGTTAAGGGAGACCAGGGCCTGATACTCGTCGGGGTTATTCGCAAGCGCCGTCTCGACGCGGAGGTTCTTGATCTTGCCTTGAAGCTGGCCGATCTGCGCAGGCATTCCCACAGTGCCCTTGGCAACGTAAGCGTTTCGAAGGTTGTTGGTATCGTAGCCTTGCCGCTCGTTGTCCATCGCGACCAACTGGCTGTCCGACCAGATTCCGCGTTCGATCTCGTTTCTCAGCCTGCCGGATTCCTGCTCGTTCTTCTGGGCGGCAACCCATTCGGCGTTGGCCTGCTGCAGTTCCCGGAAACGCTGCCGCCGTTTTTCTTCGATTTCCTCGAACTTCCTGCGCTTCTCAATGTTTTCGGGCTGCCTGTCGAACTCGGAACTGAGTTCACCCCTGCGGGTTTCCAGTTTCATCTGGAGGTCCTTGAGCTGCTTCTCCAGCATGCTGACCTCTTCGGAGTTCCCGAGTTCGGCAATCCGGTCATCGACTTTCTTGCCCCAGTCCACGTAGAACTTATACATGTCCGTTTTCTGTACATCATCCCTGTACTTCGCTTCCTGGGCCTCGTAATCGGCAAAGCGTTTGGTGAACAGCTCCATTAAGTCGGGGTCGACCCGGCGAGATGAAACCATCGGCGGCTCCGGCGCATTGGCGAAGTCGTCGTATACCGTGTAGTAGATGCGCACGTAGTCGATTGCGCCGTGGAAAAAGTCCTTCTGATTCCGCGAGGCGGCGATGAAGTTTCGCTTCTCAACTCCAGCGGGGAAAACGTCCGCCGGGCGGAAAGTGGACGTAGTGTTGCTGACCTTCTTGTCATTCACCCACAGGCTGATGACCTGACCGTTGATCTCGACCCGGCACTTTGTCCATTGTCCGGTCGGCATCGGAGTGAGGACGGCATTCACTTGGATCTTGAGGTTCTGGGTGATCTCCAGCACGGGCATCCCCTTGTCGAAAACGTACAGCCTGAAGCAGTGGTCCGCTGACGTTCCGAAGTCGAAGAGGGTCTGGTTGCCGTTGCCGCCGTCCCATCTGAACGAGACATCGATCGTGATTGCCCCAAGATCGGCCACGGCGCCGTCGGCCTCGGCGTATTGGTCCTTGCCGTTGAACGTGAACGCTCGGATATCGCCATCTTTCACAAATCCCGGCTTGCCGTAGAGCACGCCGTCATAGAAGATCAGATCGGCGCTATGCGCGCCAAAAGCAAACGCTCCCAGGCTGTGCTCTTGATACCAGTCCTCGAGCAAAACGGTTTCCGGGCGGTCGAAAGCGTAATTCGCCTGAAGCTTGAACCCCGCGTTCTTGAAAACCTCGACACGTTCTTCCGGGCCGTCGCGTTTGACCGGAACACCTGTAGTCATCTGGAACTTGCAGGGAGGCGCATTCTTATCCAGTTTATTCAGTTCAAACTTGCTGGCGCGGTTGAATATGGAGCGATACACGCGCGCATAACCCGTGAGCGTCACATCGCCGCAAACCACCGCCTTGCCGTAAACCCTGGCGTGGTCCTTGATTAGCACTTTCGAGCCGCTGACCATCGCATAGTCTTCGATAATCGCGTTGTCGAGCACCCGAGCTCCGTCGAGCGCCATGCAATCCGGTCCGATGTATGCGGTCGGGGCTACATAAGCCGATCTCGCTACCCATCCGCCGCCATTGCGGTGACGCGAGCCCTGCGCGTTATCAAGAAGCCACTTGGCGCGCCATTCGAGGAACGTCGCCGATGCCAGCGCTGTTTGAAGCGAGATGGGTCTATTCGCGATCGGGCAGAACGCGGAATCCGTGAGAAGGCCGTCCTGCATACAACGCTCTATCATCACCGGCGCCTTCGCGGCAAGCGATTCCAGAGTCTGCTTCATCTTCTCATATTCCGGAGTATCGGACGGGTGCGGCCAGTCACCTTGACCGCAATTCTCATTGTTGGCATCTGCTCTTGCCATCAGCGAGGGGCCGATAAGTTCCATGTTTTCATTGACGCCGATAGGGGCGTTGGGATTTGCCGGACGGCATCCCGTGAGTTGCACTTCGTATGGATACTTGTAGGTGAAGCCTCCCTGATACACGTGGTTTATCTTATTGCCACCATCAATCATGCCAGGGGCCAGCGCATAGGGAGTGGCAGTTACCGTCAGCCAAAAGCGCCTGTCGCCCTCTCTAATATCCACGCTCATTTCGCCTTTGTTCCAGAGCGGGCTGTAGCGCGGGCGACCGTTGGCGCCAACCGCAACAATGCACGCTCGCCAATCGCCATAGGTATCAGGATCATAGAGACCCTGGAAATCAACAGTAATTTTTTTCGCGCCGGGTTGGACCTTCAGCAGCACAACATTGACGCCAAATGGTTCGGGCGCTTCCGTTCTTGTGCTTCGATATAGTCCTTTGGAGCGGTCGAGCGCAACAAGACATGCGCGATTGGGCTGCGGGTATGTCTCGCGCAACATGCCTTCCAATTCGTAGTCATATTCAGCATAGCGCGCGCCGATTTCCCCCATGAAATCTCCCATTCCCTTGATGCCGTTGTCCCAGATGCCGCGCTCCTGTCCCAGGCGGGCTATCGCGTGCATGGGGGTGTTCTCAACTTCGGACATCAGCGAGGGGAAACTGGCCACCGCGCCGTAGCCCCAGTTGGGATCGTCAGCCATCATGGTGTAGCCGAATCCGCCGGGATACTGTCCCCAGAAGAAGTTCTTGTACGGCCTTTGGATCCCAAACGAGACTTTGCGCACCAGAGACGGATCGGCCATGGTTTGCATCGCGTCACAGCGCGTTTCGCCGCCGCCCAGGAGGACCATCGGATCACTGCAACATCCATGACCCCACTCGTGATACAGGCCTTCCCAGCACGCAGTGCTGCATCCGCCATATCCGCCGCCATTGCCGCGCCCCATTATTTCAATCCCATTTACCAGGGTGCCGCCGTAGACAATGCTGTATTTGTACTGGACCGGTTTTTCCCAAAAAGGCATCAAATGGCCCGAGTATTCGTTGTAGGCCCAGTAATCTTCGAACATTCGCAGTGTAGCGGCGCGGTGCTGCACCGAATCTTTTTCCCTCGCCTGGTTGATCCACACGCCAGGGATGCCGTCACCAGCCTCTTCGGACCCGGAGGAAATCACAAAACGATCGCTTTCAACTCGGAATGTGCCGGGCGAATAGAGTTTGCCGACAGGATACCGCGACTCGAGGTCCGCTGGAATCTTGGTGGGCGGCGGTTCAAGTGTCTTGTGGACCCTGGCCATCTCCTTCTCGTAGAGATCGAGGATGTACTTCTGGTCGGCATCGCTGAATGAGCCTTTGGTAAAGCAGCGCTTCCGTCCGTCCTCGAGGCGCAGTATGACGCCCGGGCAAATGCCCTTGCCCTGCGCGCGAATCCGCCCTTCGTCCCAGAACGGAATGTCCTGTGCGCTCCCGATGCCTCGGAAGCCTATCAGGTACGCCTTGAACTGCTTCTTGCCCCGCAGATCCTCCGGCCACCATTTTGCAAACACGCCCAGTTCAACCAACGGCTCCATCTCGGGCGTGCGAATCGTCCACGTGCGCAATGATACGCCCTTGGGGACGTCAACAATATCCACGCCCTTCTTCGGCCACCAGGTCACCACACGCTTGTTGTAGCCTACCGCATTCGGGCCGCCCTCTTGTACAATCTTGTCCAGGCCCACATCGGCCCGGCGTACCCCTGGGTACTGAATGTTCCTGAAGTAATCGTAACTCTCGGCGTATGTCGAGTTGGCGAACCCGAGGGCTGCCAGGACAATCGCCGATCTCCACATCCACCAGCCTAATTTGCGTTGCACGGTTCTCACAGCGCCATTCCTCTCTTTTGTAAGGAGATTGCCAGCTTATCTAGTATAGCATAGCACGTTCTGGGGGAGAATGTCGCCGGTTCTCAATATTGGTTGATATCGCCTTGTTCGCGTATACGAATGACCCTGTTGAGACCGCCGCTGTAGATCTCACACGACGATATTCCTGTGACCGTCACGTTCTGCCAACCGGAATCCAAGGTGACGAGATCGGGCATTATGCATTTGACATCGACACCACTGCCGTCGGTTATCTTGAACCAGTTATCCGCACGCTCAATAATCTTGCCGCTGGTTTTCACCAGCATGCCGATATTGTTCAGTCCGAAACCGGCCACAACGCCTTTTTGCCCAGCGTGGGTGATCTCATCGTAGAGCCAATCAGCACCGCCAAGCGCCCTGTTTGTAAGGAACACCGGTTCAACAGAACCTTGCGTGGCAGGGTAAGCCCTCTCGGCGTCGATATAGCGCTCCAGGTTCGACTCTTCGGTCTTCAAATGTCCGATGACCTGCGCGAGGCCGTCAGTAAGCCCATGATTTGTTTTGACGCCACGTACGCCGAATGCTCGATTTGTTTGCTCCACATAGAAATCATTGGCGCCATGAGATGTTATTGCCGCACCATCAAGAATCACATAAGCGCCATCCGGCAAAGATTTACTAAACGCCTGCGGCTGGCTTGATAGTGTGCTATCCGAGACTTCATCCGAAATGTCGCTGGTAAGATCGGATTTGTTGCTGAGAGGAGACTGCCATACCCCATGTGTCGGCGTGAACGTCCTTACGACAAGATGTTTCAGAGTTCCCGGAGCAAGCCCTGTGATCATGATTTCGTTGGCTGACTTCGTGGGTGTTTGATTTGCTGGGTCAAACGAATAAGGTCCAGTGGCTGTATCGCTTATGCCGATCTCATAGTAACCGCCATCGCCGGTATACTCGATGGGCCTCCACGCGAGAGAAATGTAGTCCGTTCCGACTCCAGCCACGTGGATATTGGAAGGCGGCACCGTCTGGGTGGAGTGCCAATCCGGGTTGATCGAGTTAAGATAGGTTATGAGATTCGCATCCGTTGCTCGCAGGCAGTTGTAGGCAAGCATCAGGCCGCCCGGAGGTATACTCGTCAGATTGGCAAGTGACGCGGGAATCTCACCGGAAAGCTGGTTGGAGCTCAGAGTCAAGGCTGTCAGCGAAGTCAGGTTTCCTAACTGAGGGGGTATTGTGCCGCTGAGCTTGTTGATTCTTAGACCCAGCGAAGTTAGTTTAGTCAAGTCTGCGAGCCACGCTGGAATGGCACCCGTCAGGCTGTTTCCTGACAAGGTCAGATAAGTGAGTTGGGTCAGCGCGCTCAATTCCGACGGAATATCGCCGGTCAGATTGTTATAGCTTAGCGACAGCTGCTTAAGGGAAGTCAAAGTGCCTAATTCGACAGGTATCGGCCCCGTGAACTGATTGCGTGGCATTACCAGATTCTCCAGCTTAGTGAAGTCTTGCAGCCAACTGGGGATGGAACCGCTCAACGCATTGGTTGAGAGGTCCAAAGTAAGCAGGTTTGTAAGGTTGGCCATATTGCCTGGCAGCTCTCCGGACAGCTGGTTGCGGTTTAGCCACAAGGACGTAAGGTTCACAAGATTGCCAAGCTCGGCAGGTATCGGGCCGGTAAGCTGGTTATTAGAGAGACTAAACTCCTCCAAAGACAATAGGTTGCCTATCTGTGTGGGAATGCTGCCGGAGAGTTGGTTGTTATCGAGCCAGAGCAAATTAAGATTGGTGAGGTCTCCGATCTCGGGTGGTATGCCGCCTTCGAGTTGGTTGGCGCCAAGCCCCAGCCAGATAAGATTGGTCAGGTTGCCGATGGAAGTAGGAATCTGGTCTGACAGGCTGTTATTGTCAGCCGTGAAGCCCTCCAGCATAGTGAGATTGCCAATGGAAGATGGGATGGACCCTGAAAGATGATTGGCTCCAAGCGCGAGATCGCGCAGGTTCGTCAAGTCACCGATCTCATCGGGAATGGAGCCATCCAACTGGTTTATGCAAAGCCAGAGCCACATCAGATTGGTGAGGTTTCCCAGAGACTGTGGTATGCCGCCTTCGAGTTGGTTGGAGGCAAGCCCCAGCCGCATAAGATTGGTCATGCCGGCGATGGAAGAGGGGATTGAACCTGACAGGCTGTTATTATCAGCTGTGAAACTCTCCAACATAGTGAGATTGCCAATGGAAGATGGGATTGAACCTGAAAGACGATTGGCTCCAAGTCCGAGATCGCGCAGGTTCGTTAAGTCACCGATCTCATCGGGAATGGAGCCATCTAGCTGGTTTATCCAAAGCCGGAGCGCCTGCAGATTCGTGAGGTTACCGATCTCTGCTGGTATCGGGCCAGTCAGGCTATTCATGCCAAGACTCAGCCACGTAAGATTGGTCAGGTCACCTACGGATGTCGGAATGCTTCCCGATAGAACGTTGTTTGTAAGGTCTATCCCGGTAACGTGACCGTCTTCTATGATTAATCCGAACCAGCCAGGGTCGTCTGTTAGCCAGTTAGCGTTATTGGTCCAACCAGGCCCATTGGTGCTGTTATAGAGGTCAACGAGCGCATTGAATTCTGCCGGCGGTATATCGAGTACGCCGATCAGAAACTTGAAATCGGCACTTTTGATCTCACTGGGGTCCATGCCGTCCGCAAACGCCCTCGCCTTGAGAGTAGCGGTTTCAGACAGATGTATTGATTCACCGGAAACCACGACTGGGCTGTCCTCAGTCGGTTCGGAGTCGTCAGTCGTGTAGTAGATGACCGCATCAGGCGTTGAGCAATCCACGGTCACATCCTTTTCTTCGTTGAAAACTCCGCCATCCGGGCTAAACGTCGGTGTGGCAACAATCACCTCGTCAGCCCAGAGGGCCCCGCAGCTCAATATAAGAGCCACCGACATCAGACATAGGATTGCATAAAATCGGATATTCATTCTCTCTCATCCTTCCAGGCAATCAGCCAGTGTGTTTGTGGAGAACGCAGCTTCGTGTCGGGATGGCGCACAGCCATTGATTTGGGCAGCGAACTCCTTGGTGTTTGAGACTTCAAGCACGTAGTCGTGGCAAGTAGTCGATCAATTTCATTATAGCTCATGAATCTCTCGATGCGGACATCTGGTCGAAAAACTAGCATAATTTTCAATGTGGACATGAGCTTGGGGGAGGGGATAGAGGTTGTCAGTCCTTGCGGACCCACTCAGCCACCAGCACGGTGCGGTGACCACCGGTGATGTCGAGTATGCGGTCGATGGGCATGCCATCACATGGGTTGACATAGAGTATCTGGTCGTCGCGGAGTTCGTTGAAGTAGCACGCAAGATCCTCGGCGGCGCGGTCATTTAGCTGGAAGGCCCGCATGCTCTCCATCTCGCGCCAGACGGGTATATGCTGGGTATGCGCGCCGCACAGGTGAATCATGCCCCCGTGCGGGTAGACCGACAGAAGCCGGTCGTCGAGTGGAGCTATGAAGTCCCTGTAAAGCTCGGGTGAGAGAAGCTGTGTCGAGCACCCGCACAACTGGCCGAAGCCGGGCGGTTGGCATCTCCCGCAAGCGCATACCGGCTGGAGCTGCTCCTGGGGCAGGATGGATATGAACCTCCGGTGCATTTCGCAAAGCAAGTCGTTGATCGCCGCCAGGTCGCGGCGGACGGCATCAGGGTTGGTATACATCGCCAGGATGATCTCCTGGCCGTGGAGGTTGACGGCGATGTTGAGCGCGCTTGCGATCACCGGCAGTCCGAACACCGGCGCCGTCACCCCCGTCCTCACAAACGCCTGGGCTGCGCGCACCGCCAGGTTCCACGTCTCGTTCGTGTCCAGATCGACCGGCCGCAGGTCGCCGATCGGCGTCGTCAGATACCGCGCCTGCCAGTTGCCGGCGCCATCGAGGTCGTAAACGTCCGCCCCCAGTATCTTGTCCACGAAGTGCACGCCATAGTGCCAGGCCTCAATTACCAGGGGCCTGAAGAGGCGGGTGTCTCTGAGGTCGTCGGCGTTCGCGGCCAGCCCGGCAAGCACGTCCTCGACCCATCTTTCGGGTTCGGTATACTGACTCGTCTCGGTCCACGCGCTCCGGCCGTTGAGCACGAACGGGAGGTCGGAAAGCGTGCCCGCGTAGAGCGAGCGCAGGCGGGCAAAGTGACTGTCCCGCGCCCGCAGGAGGTCGTTGTCCGTGAGTGTGCGAAAGACTTTGGGGTCCATGGGATGTACCTTCTTGTTCGACGTGCTTGGGCTGGGTTC
>Ga0315287_10003470_pt1 | contig 15193 bp, 10 predicted proteins | sample YL17G11_0_MG_FD_205037 | JGI IMG/M metagenome (GOLD analysis project Ga0315287, IMG submission 205037) | Sediment microbial communities from Yellowstone Lake, YNP, Wyoming, USA - YL17G11_0 | ecosystem: Environmental > Aquatic > Freshwater > Lake > Sediment | place: USA: Wyoming | collected... | reverse complement strand
TGTTCTTCTTTACATCGGCCGGACAACAGGCGACACGCCCCTTGAGGATTTCACGGCCAGGGCCTTCGCGGCCTGGAAAGTCGGCCGAAAAGGCTTGGACGATGGGCTGGTTCTCTTTATTTTCGCCGAAGTCCGGAAAATCCGAATCGAAGTCGGTTATGGTTTGGAGGGAATTGTCCCTGACGCCGTGGCCGGACGGGTGATCAATAATATCCTGGTTCCCGGGATTCAGCGGGGCGACCCTGACGGAGCGGTCCGAGAAGCGGTCGCTTCGATCCTTGAAACTGTCTCCGGACGGCCCAATCCCGCCGAGGACCGTCCGATTTCGCGGAAATCCTCCAAGGGGGAGGTCCCGCCGATTTTCCTCATAATCGGAGGGATCATCTTCCTGATCATTTTCATCACCAATCCGCGCCTGGCAATGTGGCTGTTATTCAGCCTCCTGTCGGGCGGCCGGGGCGGTGGCGGAGGGGGCGGAGGGGGTGGATTCGGAGGCGGCGGCGGACGCTCGGGAGGCGGCGGCGCTTCGGGCGGTTGGTGAGGGGAGAGCCATTATGAGATTGATGCCTCGTCGCAGCTTGATGCGCCGTATCGACCGCGAACGGATCCTCCGGGCCATCGCCGCGGCCGAAACCCGCACGTCCGGGGAAATCCGAGTCTCCGTTTCCCGCTTTTTCTGGGGCGCCGTCCGTCCGGTGGCCGAGCGAGCCTTTGCCCGTCTCGGGATGACCGCGACCCGCGAACGCAACGGGATCCTGTTTTTTTTCGTCCCGGCGCGCCGGCGGTTCGTGGTCCTGGGGGATGAAGGCATCCATGCCCGAGTCGGCCAGGAATTCTGGAACGAGACGGCGGCGGCGATGTCCAAACGTTTCCGAAAGGGCGAGTTCACTGACGGCCTGGAAGAGGGGATCAAGACCGCCGGGGAGCGTTTAGCCGCCCACTTTCCGTATGACTCGGCCACTGACAAAAACGAATTGTCGGACGAAATCGATTGCGGCGCGGGTCCGAGAAAGGCCCGATAACACCCAGATGGCGCGCCCGGCCCTCGATCCGAAGGCTTTCCCCGACGATATTTAAAAAACGGTAACAAGGGGGATCTCCTGTGAAACTCATTGAAATCACTCCGGCGACGGGATCTCGGATTTTTCATGATGTTGCCCGCACCATATACGTGGGCGATCCGAACTGGATCGCTCCCTTGGACATGGAAGTCGAGGCGGTGTTCGACCCGTCGAAAAACTCCTCGTTTCGACACGGCGAAGCGATCCGCTGGGTCCTTCAGGACGACGGGGGCCGCGCGATCGGCCGGATCGCCGCTTTTGTCGATCAATCTAAAGCCGAGCGGAAGGATCCCCGGGAGGGCGGTCTCGGATTTTTCGAATGCCTCGACGATCAGTCCGCCGCCGATTTCATGTTCAACGCGGCTCGAACCTGGCTGGCGGCCCGCGGCGTAGAGGCGATGGACGGAAGCGTTAACTTCGGGGCCAACTTCAATTTCTGGGGCGTCCTTGTCGAGGGATTCATGCCCCAAGCCTATGGAATGCCCTATCACAAACCCTATTACGCCCGGCTGTTCGAGTCGTTTGGATTCCGGGAATACTACCGGCAGTTTTCCTACCACATCGACCTATCCGTGCCGTTTCCCGCTCGGATGGTCAAATTCGCCGAACACCTGATGAAGAAGCCCGGATACACCTTTCGACATTATGAAAAGAAGGATGCCGCTCGTTATGTCCGGGACTTGGTCGAGATCGTGAATATCACCTGGGCCGACTACATGGAGGACTATCAACCGGTCTCGGCGTCCGAGATCGCGCTGATCATGAAGGCGGCCGAACCGGTCATCATCGAGGATTTCATCTGGTTCGCCTATAAGGAGGAAAAGCCGATCGGCGTGGTCGTGGCTTTTCCGGACGTTAATCAGGTCCTGGCCCGGTTCAACGGCCGCCTGAGTTTTCTACAAGGCCTTCGTTTTCTTCAACTCAAAGCGGGGAAAACCATCACTCGAAACCGAGTCCTCCTGGCCGGGGTCGTGCCCGCGTTCCAGAATTCGGGCGTCATCGGCCCCTTGTTCCTGAAATTCGTCCACGCGGTTCATACCCGGCCGCAATACCGGGAAATCGAACTATCCTGGGTGGGGGACTTTAACCCCCGGATGCGGAAAGTGTACGAGCAGATCGGGGCCGTCCAGAAAAAAGTCCACGCGACCTATCGATTTCTGTTCGATCCGAACCGCCCGTTCGTCCGGTTCACCAACGAGGGCGGCAACAGCGCCCTCCGCCGCGAGGCCGTCGCCAAGACTATTTCTTAATTTCGGCGGCCTTCTCCATCAACGGCCGGTACTTGTTCATCAAACTCACGTTGATGTCCAAAGGCGGTTTGGCATCGGCCGGAAGGAACGATTTGTATGGGTATTTCTTGATGTAGTCTTCGAATTCGTCCCTGATTTTCTTCAATTCCGCGGGCTTGGTCAGCAGGTCCAGGGCCGTGGCGGCGATGACTTTGGCTCCGGCGTTGAGCCCCTTCCACGTCGTCGTTCCATAGGTGCAGGCGACAGCCGACCAATGATGGCTGATGGATCCGGGGACCATTCCCGGAAAACGGACCGTGGCCGTCGGGGCGACGAGCGTCACTTCTCCGACATCCGAGGACCCGCCGCCCGTTTCCTGTCCGCTCGGCGCGCGGAGGTTATCCGCTTTCGTCGGCATTCCGTTTTCAGGTGCCTTGAGTTCCTTCTGAAGGGCCTTGGCGAAGGCGTTCTCTTCATCCGACCAGGTCGGCATGCCGACGAGGTCGATGTTTTTCTGGAGCAGTTCGGCCATCCCTTTGTTGCTGTGGCTTTGATGAATGGCGCTGACAACCCGGATTGGGAGAAGCTCCGTTCCCGAGGCCAAGGCGCCGGCTTTGGCGCAGTTCACCACCCGCTCGTACATTTCCTCGAGGCGTTCGTCCGTGTTCCGGACGTAATACCAGACGCTCGCTTTGTCGGGGACGACGTTCGGCGCTTCGCCGCCTTCGGTAATGACATAATGCATGCGGTAAGAGATCGGCAGATGCTCGCGGAGGAAATTGGTCGAAACGTTCATGATTTCGACGGCGTCCAGGGCGCTCCGGCCGGACCAGGCTGAGGCGCCATGAGCTGTTATTCCCTTGAAAGAGAAGATGGAGGAAAAGAGGGCGTTGCCTCCTCGGCCGTAACCCGTCCCCAATCCGCTCCCGCTATGGTTGTCGATGACCGCGTCGACGTCTTTGAACAGTCCGGCCCGGACCATGTAGGGACGGCTGGCGACGATTTCCTCGGCCGGCGAGCCGTATACTTTAATGGTTCCCGGAAGGCCGAATTTATCCATGGCCTCCTTGACGGCGATGGCCGCGGAAGCGGCAGCCGTGGCCATGGCGTTGTGTCCGCAGCCGTGGCCGGGGGCTCCGGCGATAATCGGATCCTGGGTCGGGGCATTGGCTTTTTGGGAGATCATCGGCAGGGCGTCGAATTCGCCCAGAAAACCGATGACCGGCTTTCCGGTTCCGTAGGTCGCGACGAAACAGGTCGGCATCCCGGCCAGGCCGCGTTCGACTTTGAAGCCGGCCTGCTCGAGGGTGTCGGCCAGGAGTTTGGACGACCGGAATTCCTGCAGGCCGAGTTCGGCGTATTCCCAGATGCTGTCCGAAATTTTCCCGAATCTCTCGACGGTTTCGGGTCTGGACAACAGGTCCAGGACCAATTGTTTTTCCTTTTCGATCTTGATTTTGGCCTTGGCCGAGGCTTGACCAGAAGACGAAGCCGGCAGCGAAACCAGGGCCAGGACGAGGATGGGGATGAGAATCAGCGAAAACCGTTGGCGCATTGGAAAACCTCCTCTCGAATCGCGGCGTTCATTCGCCGATGATTTTGACCAGGACCCGCTTGCGGCGGCGTCCGTCGAACTCTCCATAGAAGATCTGCTCCCAGGGGCCGAAATCAAGCCGGCCGGCCGTGACGGCGACGACGACCTCCCGGCCCATGACCTGCCGTTTCAAGTGAGCGTCGGCGTTGTCTTCGAAACCATTGTGACGATAGGCCTTGACCGGTTCGTGGGGGGCGAGCTTTTCGAGCCAGATTTCAAAATCGTGATGGAGTCCCGCCTCGTCGTCGTTGATGAAGACCGAGGCGGTGATGTGCATGGCGTTGACCAGACACAAGCCTTCCCGGATCCCGCTCTCCTCCAAACAGGCCTCGATTTGGGATGTGATGTTGACGAATCCGCGGCGCTCGGGAATCTGGAACCACAACTCTTTCCGGTAGGTCTTCATGCGAAGGGGGAAGATTATCCCAGCGCCCCCGGAGTGTCAAATATTTCCCGGGCTCTATGTGGGATAGCATTTGGGATCATCGGAGCCTGACTTCCCCTATTTCTCCGGGAGAGCCTCTTCCCTGTTCGGTCGGCTAGCCGGGTTCCCTTCGGGAAACGAAATGATCCGGCCATTGACACCGTCTCAAGGTCTTCGATATATATCGGATGGGCGACGGCCGGATGCTGAGAGAAGGAGCGGAATGATCGATCTCGGGCAGGCGAAGCTGGCGCTTCTCGATTTGGCCAAACATACGAGAATCGCCTCCCGGTTCAATTTTTATTTGAAAACCCTTGAATGGGATCGGGAAAAACTAGTCGCCTATCGAAACGACCGCCTACGGAAACTGATCCGGTTCGCTTTCGAGAATGTACCCTATTATCGGCGCATCATGAACGAGGGCCGAATCAGGCCCGATCAAATCAAGTCCGCGGAGGACCTGTCCGTATTTCCGATCCTGGACCGAGACACCGTTCAACGGGAAGGGGAACGGCTTCGCGCATCGGGAGGCCGCCGGTCCCGGCTCTGGCCCGGCAGTTCCAGCGGGACGACCGGGATCCCCGTATTTTTCGTCCAGGATGCCAACGGAATCAGCGCCGGTTTTGCCGCGATTTATGTCCTCTGGAGTCTTTCGGGATGGACTCCGGGACGGCGCCATCTGCATATTTGGGGGAACTCGGTGACCATCCAAAAATGGGACCGGTGGAGTTCCAAGGCCAAGAATCTTTTTATGCGGCAAATGAACATTGCGTCCCCTCTCTTGGATCATCCGGGAAAAATCGAGGAGATCGCCGCCAAAATCGTCGCCTTCAACCCTTTCTCAATCGAAGCCTATCCCAGTACGATTCATACGCTGGCGGGGTATTTCCAGCGTCAAGGTCTTTCCTTGCCGAGGCTTGCGCACGTCCTCACGTCAGCGGAGAACTTGGACGCTCACTTGCGGAATCTCATCGAGCGGGTTTTCGCCCCGGTCGTCGATATGTATGGATGTAACGAAATGTTGGGGATCGCCTCCCGCCCCATCGACGATGATAAATATTATATTTTCGAGCCGCATGTTTTCGTCGAGGCCGTCGACGCCGGGGTCTCCGGCCTGAAGGAAATTCTCGTCACCAATCTCGATAATTATGGCCAACCGTTCATCCGTTATCGTCTGGGGGATCTGATCGACGGTCTCTTCGAGCCTGAAAAAGGAGCCCGGTATCCCTTGGCTTATTTCCGTCGGGTGATGGGACGCGATTCCGAAATCATCCGCCTTCCAAACGGAAAACGACTGCATCCGATCCATGTGTTCGCCGGAAAGATCTTCCACAAGTTTCCGGAGATCACCCGGCATAGGGTCATATGGGACGGAAAATCTCTGACAATCGTCTTGGAAGTCTCCGGCTCGACCAACGAGAGGGAGTTAGATCGTCAACTGATCGAAGTATTGCGGCCTTATGATGTATCGTTCAAGATCGAATATACGGCCAAACTTCTCCCTTCTCCGGGAGGAAAATACCGCTACGTGGAAATCCGGGAATAGAATTCCGGGTCCGTGAAAAAACGCTGATCAGGCTGGGGGCTGACTGCGATTCCGGTGTTTTTTGAGCCGCCGGGCGGCCGTGACGATATCCACGGCCGAGCGCCGGACATCGATTTCCTCGGCCGGGGAAAGGAGCCGGCCAGCGTAGCGGACCTCGTAGTGGCGGGCGGCCAGCCCGGTGAGAGGCCGCAATTCGGGATGATCCCTACCGACCGCCTCGGCATACTCGGCCGCCGTCTGGGCCGGCTGCCGCGGGAAGCCGGCCCGCTCAAGGCGATACAGGATGGCTCCATAAAAATCGTCGAATTCACTCCCCCGGCTCCGCCGGGCCATGATCCACCGCCAGGGTTTTTTAACCAGGAGGAGCGCCGCGGCGGCCGCGAGCAGGACGGCCCCGATCAACAGGGGGACGATCGAGGCCCCGATTTTCAACAACAACGTGTAGAAGAAATTCCGCTGGGTGAACATGTCGTACCCGACGACGTAGCGGTACCAGCGGAACTGCAGGGCCTCGAACGATTGGGTCAGGCCGCCCCAAATTCGATTCAGAAAAGAATCCGTTCCTTTGGCCGAAAAGTCGGCCGGGGTCGGATCGAAGGTCGTCCAGCCCCGGTTCGGAAGATAGGCTTCGACCCAGGCATGGGCGTCGCTCTGGCGGACATCGAAAAATTTCCCGTAGGCGTTCCACTCGTCGCTGAGAAACCCGACGGCGAGCCGCGAAGGGATCCCGAGATGACGAAGGAGAAGACACATCGCCGTAGCGAAATATTCGCAATTGCCGGCTTTCGAATCAAAAAGAAATCCGCTGGCGTCCTGACGGCCGTGGGCCGCGGCCAGGGAATAGGAATAATCGTTTTGGAGACGGCTTTCGAGGGCCTGGGCTTTGGCCGCGGCCCCGGACGCTCTGGACGTCATTTGGTCGGCCAGAGTTCGGATCTTGTCATCCGGTCCGGGTAGACGGAGATACGCCGTCTGGAGGAATTCCTCGTAGCCTTCGATCGCCCGGGACAGGTTGGGTTCGGCTTCCTGAGTTCGGATCCGATAACGCAAACCCTCGGGATAGGCGTTGGGAAAATAGACCGTGTCCGTGAAATCGAAATAAACGCCCGGGAAGGTTGTCTCGATGGCGGCCGGGGCGCCGACGGTGAACACCAGGTTGGTGTTCATCAGGGGATTGAGGACGTATTCCTCGGTCCGGAGGGGTTTTCCGGGATCAAAAGTCGGCGCGTATACGACGCCCCGCTCTCTCCTCATCCAGGCTCGGGCGTGGTGGGTTTCGATGGTCCGCTCGGCGAGCCGGTAGGAGAAATCGGGGTTCGATTTGCTCCATCGCCGCCCGTCGAAAAAATCGAAGGCCCCTCCGCGAACGCGGATGTAGGGAGGACGCGAGGTTTCGCCGGCGCCCTCCAAGCCGATGCGCATGACCCGGGCGGTGTTTTTTCGAATCGGGCTCAAGTATCCAAGTTCGACTTGGTCGGCCAAGCCCGAAAAGTTTCGCATCGATAATTGGAAGCGGGTCAATCCGGTGCCGGCCAGGAGTTGCTGCATCCGGGCGTTGTTGGGGCGGGGAAGGACGACGAAGGCCAGGGACGCGAGAATCATCGAGGCCGCGGTCACCTGGGCGAGCGGTCTTCTCCAGACCGGCCTTCGCGGCCGGGGCCGGGGATCGCGGCGGTCGATCAGCCAGGCGCCGACCGCCGGGAAAAAGGCCAGGAAGAAGGCGAAATACCAGAGGCTGAGGACCTGTCCGGAAGCCAGGAAAAACACCAGAAACGAAGCGGTCAGCAATTGTCCTGAAGCCCGGCCGGTTTTCGGATTGAGAAGAAGATAGGCCAGAATGAAAAGAATGAGGTGGGTCACGGCCCGCAGGGTGCCGCTCCAGGGAAGGTCCATGAAAATAAAGAACAGGAGAAAAAATCCTCCGAGGATGTCGAAGAGGTGACGGGGAAGGGGATATCGTCCCCGGCGGTCGCAATTCCATCCGAGAGGAATGATCGCAGCGCAGGCGAAAAGGAGCCCGGGATTGATCTCCTCGATCAGAAAAAGCGCGCCGTAAGCCACGGCGATCGTCAGATAAGCATAAGGCGAGAGGGGCGACTCCCCGGCGAAAGCGGGGGTTTTCTCCTTGGGGAGGGGCGTCTCGAAGCGTTCGACGATCTTTCCCCGGCCGAGAAGAGCCAGCGTTTTGAAGATCAGGCCGAGATGAACGAGGCCGTGTCCAAACTCGACCGTCGCCTCGGGCGTCCGGAGCCGGACGTCGGCGCCCGTATCGATGAAATACTTGGCCAAGGAAGCGGCCTCCGAAATGTGTTGCTCGGCGGCCGGCCCGGCCGGGTCCTCGACAGTGATCGTGATCCGGTTCCCGACTTGCTCGGCGTATTCCTTGACGAGCGGTGTTCCGGTTTTGGCCGTGAGTTTCCAGTTGATGAGTCGGGCGTCATCGCCTTCGCCATATTTGCGGAGGCCGTGAAAATCCTCGCCGACGCCCCGGCGGGGGAGGGACACCGTTTCCGTCCGTACGGCCGGCGACATTTGGCGTCCGTAGATCTCGAAGACGCGGGGAAAGATAAGCCCGACGAGGCCGGTGACCCTCCTGCGGCGGCGGAACAGGCCGAAGGGGAAATCGCTCTCGAGCCAGACGTCCCCGATTTCGTTCAATCCCCGGCGAGGCAGGATCGACGGCAGGGCGACGACCGCGTCGCCGCCTTTGGCCAGGATGGGGACGAAAGCCTCGCGGGTCGGCGTTCGAACCCGGAGGAAATGGGCGGCGCTTCCTTTCTCTTTGCGCAAAGTCAGGTCCAGCGGGAATTCCGTCCCTTGAAAAACTTGTTCCGGGAACACAGCCCGGGCGGCGATCCCGGCCAGGTTGCGCCCGCTCCTCCACCAACTGACGGCCAGGAGCGACCAGAGCATGCCGTCGACGAGGTAGAGCAGGTTCGCGCCGCTCGTCATCGCCCCGAAGAGGGCCAGGACTGAGGCCAGGAGCAAACGAACGCCGAGGCGGGTCAGCATGGGCGCGGACGCCTATAACGGGATCGGCACCCGCTCAAGGACGCCGTGAATGATGGTGTCCGATTCGTGAATGCGGAGAAGGCCGAAGGATTGGGATTCGATGACGATCCGGTGAGTGAGCACGGGAGCGGCCATCCGCTTGACGTCGTCGGGAAGGACGTGGTCGCGGCCGTAGGTCAGGGCGTGCGCTTGGGCGGCCCGCCGGAGAAGGAGGGAGCCGCGCGGGCTGACGCCGAGTTTGATCCCCTTGCTCCGGCGTGTTTCCGCGGCCAGGGAGACGATGTATTCGAGAAGGGCGTCGTCGATCCGGACGCCGTCCACCTGGTTCTGGAGCGACCGGATTTCGCCGGGGCTCAGGACCGGGTCAAGTCGGGAGGCGAGCTGGTAAAGGTCGCGGCCCCGGATGATTTCCTTTTCGTTCTCGGCCGACGGGTAGCCGATCTTGACCCGGAGGAGAAATCGGTCGAGCTGGGCTTCGGGGAGAGGGAAGGTGCCGTGGTATTCGATGGGGTTTTGGGTGGCGATGATCATGAACGGGTCAGGCAAGGGATATGTCCCCCCATCCACCGTCACCTGGAGATCGTTCATCGCTTCGAGCAAAGCGCTTTGCGTTTTAGGCGTCGTCCGGTTAATTTCGTCGGCCAGGACGATATGGCTGAAGATCGGACCGGGCTTGAACGAGAAGGTGCTCTCCCGGGGGTTGAAAATCGACAGGCCCAGCAGGTCGGACGGGAGGAGGTCGTTGGTGAACTGGATCCGCCGGAACGAGGATTCGATCGATCGGGCGAGGGCCACGCCGAGGAGCGTCTTGCCGATCCCCGGGACATCCTCGATCAACAAGTGGCCCCGGGCCAGCAGGGCGGCGACGACCAGACGGACGACTTCGGGATCCCCGACGAAAACCCGTCGGATGTTGGCGATCAGGGCGTCGATTTGATTCATGAGAGCGTATTATAGCGCTTTTATCGGATTTGCCCGAACCGGTCCGATTCGACGCCCTTGGAGAATCGGTCAGTCCGGCTGGATCGCCGGACGGATGACCGCTCTCTTGGTCCACTTTTTTTCGCCGATCTCGAGAACGACGATATATTCTCCGGGCGGAACGAGGCGGCTCATTCGTCGGGACGGCGGGGTGGCGGCCGAAGTGACGGCCTGGGGGGTTGTCCCGGCCGTTTTTCTCATGTCCCAGAGGATCGAATGGAGGCCGGCGTCCGTTTTCCCTTCGAGGACGGCGATCGCCTCTCCGTTCAGGTCGGTGATCCGAACCTGAAGTTTTTCGGGGACGGCGTTCTTCAGGTGATAATTGATCGTTAAGCCGACGGGCTCGTTCGGGGCGGTGAATTTTCGATCACCGTCAGTTGTCCCGAGCCCGGTCCGATACGACGGCCGCTGAACTTTGCTTTCGACCTCGAAGAGATGGACATCCTCCTGTCCGAAGGACTCCTTCATCTCTTGGAGCGGTGTGATATCGGTGATCCACAGGCCGCGGCCGTGGGTCGCGGCGATCAGATCGTTCTCGCGCGGATGGATGAGGAGGTCCATGACCAGGGCGTACGGCGGAAGGTTCAATCCTAGGGGGGCCCAATTTTTCCCTCCGTCCAAAGTCGCGTAGACGCCGAGTTCGGTTCCGGCGAACAGCAGATTCGGATTCTTGCGGTCCTCGACGACGACATACACGGTCCCCTCGGGAAGGTTCCCGGAGACGGAGGTCCATGTCGCGCCGAAATCCTCGGTCTTGAAGATGAGCGGGCGGTAATCGTCACGGTGCCAGCCCGCTTTGGACACGTAGGCCGCGCCTTCTTTGTGGGCCGAGGGGAAGATGCGGGTGACATAGTACTCCGCGGGCCCGCCCGCGGCCGCCAGGGCGGGGGTGGCGTCGGTCCAGGACCCGCCTCCGTTTTTCGTCGTCTGGACCTTGCCGTCGTCCGAGCCGGTCCATAAGAGGCCGGGAGTGACGGGGGATTCCGCGACCGTCGTCAGGGTTCCGTATTCGATGTTGCCCTTCATTTTTTCGGGATCGTTCGTCGTCAAGTCGAAGCTGATCTCCTGCCAGGAGTCGCCGCGATTGAGCGACCGGAACAGGACCTGGGCACCGACGTAAAGGATCCGGGAGTTGTGCGGGGAGAGGATCAACGGAGTCGTCCAGAGGAAGCGGAGAGACGGTTTTCCCGCCGTCCGGGTCGGACGGATGCTGCGGGAGAGTCCGGTTTTCTGATCGACCCGCTGGAGGGCGCCGTTCTGGGATTCGTTGTACAACCAGCGGGAATCCTCGGGATCGACGATATTGACCATGCCGTCGCCTCCGCCGACCGATTTCCAATCATCCCGGGTGACCGCTCCGGACGGCCCGTTGGACGGGATCTTGATCGAGCCGTTATCCTGCAGCCCTCCGTAGATATTGTAGGGCTCGTCCATGTCCACTCCGATTGCGTAGAACTGGGCCAGGGGAAGATGGTCGAAGACGTCCCAGGTTGCCGCAAAATCATAGGAAACGGCCAGGCCTCCATCGCTCCCCAGGATCAGATGTTTGGAGTTCTTCGGATCGATCCAGAGGCCGTGGTAATCCACATGGAAGGATCGGGCGATACTTTCGGGGCCGGATTTTCCCCACGTCCGTCCTCCGTCGAGCGACCGGTACATGTTGGTGCTGGGCACATAAACGACTTTGTCGTTATTGGGATCGATAAAGATCCAGCCATACCATTTGCCGCCGCCGATGCTGTCCTCGGGACGGTTCATTTTCGTCCAGGTGTCCCCACCGTTCTCGGAGCGATAGACCTCGCCGCCGACGGGCCGCGCGGCCGGCGCCGGTCTTGCGGCTCCGCCCCCGGTCATGGCCGCGGCTTGTTTCGCTTCCTCGGGTGTCTGCGGGCGCGGATTCACATTGTCGACGGTGGCGTACAGGATCGACGGATTTTTAGGCCAGACCGCCAATCCGATCCGGGCGATTTTTCCGGCCGGAAGTCCGCCGCCCAGGCGCGTCCATTTCTTTCCGCCGTCGCGGGAGCGGTAAATCCCGGACGCGGGCCCGCCTTCGTCGAAGTTCCAGGGGACTCTCTGTTTGTCGTAGGCCGCGGCGAAAACGGTCTCCGGGTTTTTCGGATCGAGGACCACGTCGACGACGCCGACCTTTTCGCTGAGAAAAAAGACTTTGTCCCAGGTTCGTCCGCCGTTTGTCGTTTTGTAGAGGCCGCGTTCGGCGTTGAAGGAAAAATGGTAGCCGACGGCCGCAACGTAAACGATGTCGGGGTTTCGCGGATGGATGGCGATGCGGCCGATATGGCGCGTTTCGGTCAGGCCCCTGTGAACCCAGGTTTTCCCGGCGTCGGTCGACTTCCAGACGCCGAAGCCGCGCAGCGGGATGCGTCCCGAGGCGGCGTCGCCCGTCCCGATCCACAACACGTTCGGGTCGGAGGGGGCCAGGGCCATATGCCCGATCGAGATCATGCTTTCTTTCGGGAGGACGGATTCGAAGGTTGTTCCGTTGTTTGTCGTCTTCCAGACGCCTCCCGTCGCCGGCGCGAGATAGAACGTATAGGGGTCCTTCTCGTTCACGACGACGTGGAGAACCCGCCCGTTCTGGCGGGCCGGGCCGACCGTCCGATAATTGAACGATTTGAGGATTTCGTCCGTTTTAATCTCTTGTCCGTAGACGGCGGACGCGATCGTTCCGCCGAGGGCGATCAAACCGAAAAGGAGTGAACGTTGTTGACGGGCCTTGATCATGGCAACCTCCTGAGTCGGATCGTTTCCGCGAGAGAATATTCCGGAAATATTTTCCTCCGTTCATAAAGACGAGGAAGGCGGGCGCGTCGAAGCATCGGAAGAAATTCATATCACAGGAAGGGGATAACGGACAAGACGCTCGCCAACCCGGTTCCTCGAATGATGTGACAAATCCTCTTGACATGATTCTGGACTTGGACTATACATGGTCGCAAAGAATGCAGAAAAGGTAGCGTCTCAACCGAACCTCGCCAGAGATCGGGATTGTTTATTGTGTTGAGGAAGGAGAATGTTGTCATGAACACCGTCCGAGAAATCCTGAAGACCAAAGGGCCCGGAGTCTGGACCGTCTCTCCGGAGGTTAATGTCTTCAAGGCCTTGAGGATCATGGCCGACCGGAATGTCGGAGCCTTGATCGTGACCGAAAAAGACCGTGTCCTCGGGATCATTTCCGAACGCGATTATGCCCGAAAAGTCGTTCTTCTGGGCAAAGTGTCCAAGATGACTCTCGTCCGGGACATCATGACGTCCCCGGTTAGAGTCGTGGCGCCCACAGCCACCGCCGAGGAATGCATGATGTTGATGACGGACAAACACATCCGGCATCTGCCGGTCATCGAGTCCGGCAAACTCGCCGGAGTCATCTCCATCGGCGATATCGTGAAGTCCATCATCTCCGATCAGCAAGGAGTCATCGAAAATCTCAAGGACTATATCACAGGCAAATATTTGTGATTCCGGTCCTCGTTCTTCTTCCATTCCGAGAATAAATCCATTGACATCGATTTAGGATTTTATATAATGACGACCAAGATCAAGAGTTGACAGCAGAATTTGAACGTGTCTATCCTGAAAAACGAAGGGTTTTTTTTCACAGTGCCCGCGGGGGGGCGGTTCTCGTCTCCCTTTGCGGAGCCTCCTCCTTCCGAATTGCCGAACTCGACTGTCATGATCACCGGGACGATCTTCGGGTCACTCCGGCCGCGAGAATCAGCCGTCCGTCTTATGATCAGTTAGGGCGGCGCTCCGAGCGGCTTCAGGCCTAATGGCCGTGATAAACGACACGGGAAGGTGGTCAATGAATGTCAGGACCGCGGATCTTTTGCCCTTTTTTCAACGCTGCCTCCAAGAGAAGATCGGCCCTTTCAAGGAGATTGTGCTCCCCGCCCGCTCCTTCGAGGGAGATTCACCGCCCCGGCTGACGCGTCTCGAAGGGGACAAAACCTATACCTTGGATGGGATCCGTCCGGTCGATCCCCTGAAAACAATCCTCTATCTCGTCCGGGAACAAGTCTATCCGCTGTCCTCCCGAACGGTCCCGCGGATGTTGGCTGGGGTCAAGGCCTGCGATCTGAGGGCGCTGGCTCTCTTCGATCGGGCCTTGATCAACGACGATTTTGTCGACCCCGCTTATGCCGCGTGGCGGGAGAATGCCGTCATCGTCAGTGCCGACTGTACGGCCGTCGGGCCGAACTGTCATTGCACCTTGACGGGAGGCGTCCCTTACTCCGAAGCGGGCTTCGACCTCAACTTGGTCTGGGCGGGAGACCGGACGCTGCTCGAACCCGGAAGTAAAAAAGGGAACGAACTGGTTGAGTTCATGCGGACCGAACTGCCCATGGAAACGGACGATGCCGGACTCCGGGGTGAGGCGGTTGGTCGACGCTCCCGGTTGGTGGATGAATTGAATCGGCAGAACGCCGCCTTCGAGCGCCCGTCCGACGTTTCCCGTTTGCGTCTTCGAGAAGAGGCCGGATGGAAGGAGGAATCGGCCGCTTGCGTCGGCTGCGGCGCCTGTACCCAGATCTGTCCGACCTGTTACTGCCTCATCCTCAACGAGGAGAGCGGTGCCGGGCCATTCGTCAAGGTCCGCAGCTACGACTCCTGCCAATGGAATGGATACGCCCGGGTTGCCGGGGGGGCTACGCCCCGCCCTAAAATGACGGCTCGTTTTCGCAACCGCTACCTGTGCAAGCTCATGTACCTGCCGGGCGATTTCAATCTTCCGGGCTGTACGGGATGCGGTCGATGCACCGAGGCTTGTCCGGCCAAGATCGATTTCCGGTCGGCGGTAAAAAATTTATGGAACCGGCCGGCCGCCGGCGAGAAGGAGGCGGGTCGTGCGTAATCCCTACGAAATCATCCCCGCCGTCATCCTCGGCGTCGTCCAAGAGTCGCCGACGATCAGGACCCTCCGGCTCCGGCCCGAACGACCCATTCCGTTCCGGACCGGTCAGTTTATCGAGTTGAGCCTTCCCGGCGTCGGCGAGGGTCCCTTTACGCCGTCCTCTTCCCACTTCGTCTCCGAGGTCATGGATGTGACGATCATGAAAGCGGGTTTTGTCACCAAACACATCCATCAAACCCGCGTCGGGGATCGCGTCGGCCTGCGCGGACCTTATGGGACGGGGTACCCGCTGGAAAAATTCGAAGGCAAGGATCTCCTCATCCTGGGCGGCGGTTGCGGACTGGCGCCCCTCCGATCACTCTTCCTGACGCTCCTGGCCGAGGCCGATAAATACACGAGTATCACCTTCCTGGCCGGAGCCAAGACGCCGCAGGAATGCATCTTCAAGGACGAGGTCGCCGGATGGCGAAAAT
>Ga0315287_10003469_pt1 | contig 15194 bp, 12 predicted proteins | sample YL17G11_0_MG_FD_205037 | JGI IMG/M metagenome (GOLD analysis project Ga0315287, IMG submission 205037) | Sediment microbial communities from Yellowstone Lake, YNP, Wyoming, USA - YL17G11_0 | ecosystem: Environmental > Aquatic > Freshwater > Lake > Sediment | place: USA: Wyoming | collected... | reverse complement strand
TGTTCAGGCCCATGCCGTCCACCGCAATGCTGATCGGTGCGTAGTTCACGAGGCGCGCACCCGCCATGTACAGCGGCACGTCGGGGCCGCGAACGTTCGAGACGATCAGCCCCACGCCCGGCAGCTTCACGTTGCGCAGCACGGCGCCGGCAATCACGTTCGGCACGTGCTCGAGCAGGTCGCGGGCAAGCTCCTTGCCGATGGCGTCGGTCACGCGCTTGGACGTCTGCGAGCTGTCGTGGATCGCCCGCAGGCGCTCGAGCGGGTCGGCGATATCCGTGTGTACCGGCATCGCCGTAAACCCGACCTGGTTGCCCTTGTCACCGCCCTTCTCGGCTCCGCGCAGGGTCATCGGCACCATCGCGATCATCGTCGCGTCGGGCAATTCCTTCTTGGCAGAGAGATAGGCGCGCAACGTGCCGCCGACGATTGCCAGGAACAGGTCGTTGACGGTGACGTCCCCAACCTGCTCCCGGATCACCTTGAACTCGGCTAGCGGCAGGCCGACTGCATCGAACACTCGATGGGCGGATACCAGGCCGCTGAAGCGCGTCTGCGGCGGCAGCTTCGACATCAGCGCGCCAATGTCGCCGGAGAGCAGCGCCTTGACCGTCTGAAATCCGGTGCCTCCGCCTTCGGCCGCCATCTTGCCCATCGCACCCGCCCCGAGCGTGGCGAGACGACGCGCGGTGTCGAACGAGAACCGGGCGAGCGCCGGCATTTTTTCCAGGTTGTTGACCACGGCGCGCGAATACAACTCGACGGACGTCGGCTCGCGGTCGGCGTGGTAGCGCGCCTCTTCCGCGTCCGACTCGTCGAGGTCGAGCGGCTCGGGCGAGAGGCTGTGCAGCGCCGCCATCAGCTCGGTGCCCGACTCGCCGTCGATGATCGAGTGATGCATCTTGGTATAGAGCGCAAAGCTGCCGGGCGGCACGCCGGGCACGTTGTGCAGCCCCTCGATGACGTAGGCCTCCCACAGCGGCTTGCTGCGGTCGAGCGGGCGCGAGTGAATGCGCGCCACCTGGATGCAGATCTGCCGCCAGTCGCCCGGGTGCGGCACGGCGATGTGGCGGACGTGGAACTCGACGTCGAGGCTCGCGTCCTCGACCCAGTACGGGCGGTCGAGCGACAACGGCAGCGACACCAGCCGGCGGCGGAACTGCGGGAATTGCGCGACGCGCTGGGCGAAGAACCGCAGCACGTCCTTGAACCGCACCCCGCCGGTCGGCGCGGTGGACGGATCGTAGAGGGCCAATGAGGCCACGTGCATAAAGTTATTGCCGCGTTCGAACTGCAGGAACATGGCGTCGGCGCCGGAGAGCTGTTTCATGCGATATCCACCCGATTCCCCACGCTTGGGGCCGCAGAGACTACTGCCGGCGCGGCGGGGAGTCCATCGCTGCCGGGGCCATCACCTCGACCAACCGGCCATCGGGATCGAAAACGTGGAACAGCGACCCCCGCCCAGGGCTGCCGTCGGGGCGTTTCATCTCGTACGGAATCGGCGCAGGCTCGACCAGGTTGTCCCCTGCCGCCTGCAGGGCGGCGTAGGCCGCAGCCGCGTCGGCGGCGCGCACCACGAATACCAGGTCGCCGATGCCGACCCTGGGCCGGGCGCGGACCGTGACCGGCGGCGGGGGCGCTGCGAACGCGAGCAAGCCGATCTTGCCGCTGGCCGGGTCGGGAGTCGCCAGGATCACCAGCCGGAACGTCGTCGAGGCCGCTGCGAGCGGGAATGGCGAGTCGGGTTTGCGCGGCCCGCCGCGATCGCTCTCGACGCTGAAACCCAGGCGGCCGTAGAACGAGATCGCCCGACCGACGTCGGTAACGATCAGCGTCGTGCGCAGCAGCGCGGGTGGCTCCGCAGCCGCGCGGGCCAGTGCGGACGCGATGACCATGAGCCAGAGCAGGCGCCTGATTGCAGTCATCCGAGAACTCCTCGACGGCGGTGTATCCGCAGTCTGCCCCGAACGCGGCGCGACCGGCGACATATACTCGCGCCAGGCCCCCATCGAGACCGACCCATGAAAAGCACCGCCCTGCTGTGCAGCGTTGCCGCGCTGCTGCTGACGTTCCTCCAACCGGTCCTGGCTGCCGATGCCGCAACGGTGCCGGCAGCGGCGACCGCCAAGGCGGACGTCGCCAAACCTGACGACAAGGCCGTGCCTGAGGCCAAGGTCTGGGTGACGAAGCACCAGATGAAGATGGCTGGTACCACGCTCGCCTACACGGCGACGGCCGGCACGATGCTGATCAAGAACGACAAGGACGAGCCGATCGCGCTGTTCGGCTTCACGGCCTACGTGAAGGACGGCACCGACCAGCGCACCCGACCGATCATGTTCGCGTACAACGGCGGCCCGGGGTCGGCTTCGGCCTGGCTGCACATGGGCATCCTCGGTCCCCGGCGCACGGTATTGACCGACCTGGAGGCGAATACGCGAGGGCCGTTCCGTACCGCCGACAACGAGTACAGCGTGCTCGACCGCGCCGACCTCGTGATGATCGACCCGATCGGCACCGGTTTCTCGCGCGCGATCGGCAAGGGCGAGGGCAAGGACTTCTGGGGCGTGGACCAGGACATCCAGTCCGTCTCCGACTTCATCGTGCGCTACCTGAGCCAGTACGGTCGCTGGGCGTCACCGAAGTTCATCCTCGGCGAGAGCTACGGTGGCATGCGCTCGGCGGGTGTGGCCTACAAACTGCTGACGGAGCATGACGTTGCGCTGAACGGCGTCGTGCTGGTATCGCCGTACCTCGACTACGGCTCGGGCAATGCCGGCGTAAGCCTCGACGAACCGTACGTCAACTTCCTGCCCACCTATGCCGCGACGGCCTGGTACCACAACGCGATCCCGAATCGCCCAGCGGACCTGCAACCGTTCCTGCGCGAGGTCGAGGCGTTCGCGCAGGACCTGTACGCCCCCGTCCTGTTCAAGGGTGTGCGCGCCACCCCAGCCGAGCGCCAGGCAGTCCTGGCCGGCCTCGCACGCTACACCGGCGTCAGCGCGGCCTACTGGGACAAGGCCAACCTGCGGATGGACGAAGGCCACTTCCTGCAGGAACTGATGCGCGACAAGGGCGTCGTGGTCGGGCGTGTGGATACGCGCTACACGGGTGGCACGCTGAGCGGGGTTGCGGAGTCCATGTCCTACGACCCGTACGACAGTGCCGTCGGCCCCGCCATCGTCGCGACCTTCAACGACTATTACCGCCAGGAGCTCAAGGTCGAATCCGACCGCGAGTACGTGCTCTCCGGGCGGCTGTACCGGGACTGGGACCAGCGCCACGAGCAACCGGACGTCGGCGGCAAGGTACCCTACCCAAACACGACGGTCGACCTGGCGCAGACGATCACGATGAACCCGAAGATGAAGGTACTGGTGCTGCAGGGATATTTCGACCTCGCGTGTCCGTATCGCACCGTCGAATATGCGATCGAGCACCTCGACGTCGCGCCAAAGCTGCGCGGCAACGTCGCGATCGAGCATTACGACGCGGGCCACATGATGTACGTGCACCCGGCGTCGATGCAGAAGTTCAAACGCGACCTCGACGCGTTCGTCGACGCGAACGGCCGCTGACTCAGAGGAAGACGTCGCCGCCGTTGGGGCTGATGCACTGGCCCTGGTAGTGTCGGCCGTCGTTGCTCGCGAGGAAGACGTAGCTGGGCACGATGTCGTCCACCTCGGCGATGCGTCCCAGCGGTATGCCCTGGCGGATCTGCTCGAGCAGGTCCGGTGGCACGTCTTTCAGGATCGGCGTGCGGGTGGCGCCCGGGGCGACGCAATTGATGGTGATGCCGCGATCGCCGATCTCGATGGCGACCGAGCGAGTGAAAGATAGAATCGCGCCCTTCGCGGCCGTGTAGTGCGAGAAGCCTGGTGCGCCCTTGTAGGCAAGCTGCGACGCGGTGTTGATGATCCGCCCGCTGCCGCGCGCATACATCTGCGGCAACACTTCGCGCGTCATCAGGAACGTGCCGCGCAGGTGAACGCCGATGATGCGGTCCCATTGTTCGACCGCGATGTCCTGCACCGGCGCCGCAGCGGCAATCCCCGCATTGTTGACCAGAATGTCGATGCGGCCGAACCGCGCCATCGCTGCCGCGTACAGACGCTTGACGTCGCTTTCACTGCTGACGTCGGCCTGGACGGCGAGGGCCTCGCGACCCCCTTGCACGATCTCTGCGCGCACCGACTCGCCCGCCGCGGCCTGCTCCGTCGTCGGATAGTTCACGACGACGTCGGCGCCCTCCCGGGCGAATGCGACCGCGACGCCGCGGCCGATGCCGGAACTGCTGCCGGTGACGAGCGCGACCTTGTCTTGAAGTTTCATGTCACTTTCCGATGCAGAAGCTGCCGAAAATCCTGCCGAGCAAATCGTCGCTCGTGACCTGGCCGGTGATCTCGCCGAGATCGCGCTGCGCGTCGAGCAACTCCTGGGCCACGAGTTCGCCCGCATGCCGCTCGGTCAGCAGGCGATGCGCTTCCTCAAAGTGGACCCGGGCACTCCGCAGTGCGTCGAGGTGGCGGGTCCGGGCCGAAAGCGCGCCATCCACGGCGGGCTGAAACCCGATGCAATCCTTGAGGTGCGCCCGCAGGCCGTCGATGCCGCCACCCGACGAGGCGCAGAGGTAAACCCGGGCGGGTGTCCCCTCTTCCAGCCGCGCGGGCTCGCCGCTGCGATCGATCTTGTTGAAGACGATGGTGCGCGGCACCGCAGCGGGCAGCTTGGCAACGTCCCCGTCGATGGCGGCCATGGCCACGGCGTCGGACGAATCGACGATGAACAAGACCCGGTCTGCACGGTTCATTTCGTGGCAGGTCCGGCGAATGCCTTCGATTTCCACGAGGTCCGCCGACTCGCGCAGCCCAGCCGTATCGAGCACGTGCAGCGGCAGCCCGTCGATCTCGATTCGCTCGCGCAGCACGTCGCGAGTGGTGCCTGGCACCGGCGTGACGATGGCGGCTTCGTAGCCGGCGAGGCGGTTCAGCAGGCTCGACTTGCCGGCGTTAGGGCGGCCGGCGATCACGACCGTCATGCCGTCGCGCAGCAGCGTGCCCTGCCGTGCAGTCTCGGCGAGCTCCGCGAAGCGTGCGCGGATTAAGTCCATGCGCTGCCCGAGTCCCGGGTCGGCGAGGAAGTCGATTTCTTCCTCCGGGAAGTCGATGGCGGCCTCCGTCCACATGCGCAGTTCGAGCACGCGCTCGGACAGGTCGTGCACCTGCGAGGAAAAATCCCCTTGCAGCGAGCGCAGCGCGGCGCGTGCGGCCTGAGCGGAGCCGCTGTCGATGAGGTCCGCGATGGCTTCCGCCTGCGCGAGGTCGATCTTTTCGTTGAGGAACGCGCGCTGGGTGAATTCGCCAGGCGCTGCCGCTCGAGCCCCGACTGCCAGGACACGGCGCAGCAACAGATCCATTACGACGGGTCCACCGTGGCCTTGCAGCTCGAGGACGTCTTCGCCGGTGAATGAATGCGGCGACGGAAAGTAGAGCGCGATGCCGGCATCGATCGTTTCGCCGTCCGCGTCCAGGAAGCGACAGAGCTCCGCCTGACGCGGCGCGGGGACTCGGTCGAGCAGCGCCTGGGCTATGTCGCGGCAACCCGGGCCCGAGACACGCACGATGCCGATGCCACCCCGCCCGGCGGCTGTCGAGATGGCGGCAATCGTGTCCTGCATCGGATGGATCACGTCGCCGGTGCCGGCAATGCGCCGTCGACCAGAAACTCATCGAGCGGGAACTGCCGCAACTCATCCGCCTCGCGACTGTAGTAGGTGACGGCTCCCGCGCGAGTCTCGCACAGCCACTCGATGACGGAGGCTGGACGATCGGACGCCAGCGCGGTGGGCGTGAACAACGCGACGTTGATGCCGCCTTCCGTATCGCGCGCGGACGTGAATTCGAACGCCTCGATGGCTGCCTCGCGCATTTCGCTCCCCAGCGTTTGCGTAGCCGCATAGCTCGTGCGGTCCGTCAGGGCCGGTGCGAATTCGTCGAAAGGAGACGCCTGCAGTCGCACGGCACGCGCGGCGCGGATGATTGCGATGAACACGCTGTGCCGCGTGTTGAGCGATCCCGACGGAGGCGTTGCCATGCCGCTCCAGAAGACGAATCGGTAGTACGCCCCTTCGGCGAGCAGCGGCCGCAGCGCTCGTGCGCCGTAGAAGAGGCTTGGCTCCGTCCGCCGCCCGAACCGGGATCCATGGCGCAGCGGCGGATAGCGAAACGGCGTTGCCAGCAGATAGTGCAGGCCGCGCGCTTCGGGAGGCAGCGGTGGCTTGGTCCTCTCGAGCATCTCTTCGAGCAGCACCTGCTCTGCGAGTGTGCGCACCAGGGAGTTGGTCGCCACTTGTTCCTGGCTTTCCACCAGCCGCAACACTGTCCCACCCAGCGGTGACGGTGCGGCCCGGTCGGCGCAAGCCGACCAGATTTGGGAGGTCACAATCGTCCCCGGATGGCGTCGAGGTATTCGACGATCCGGCTCAGCCCCTGGACGCTGCGCACGAGCTCGGCCGGCACGCCGCCGACGTGGCGATTGACCGTGTGCATCCAGTGCTTCATCTGCCGGGCGTCGCCGCCTACCAGCACGAAGAGTGCCCGGTACGCGCGGATCAGCAGCAGCGCGAGCTCGCCGGACTTGCTGGTGGGTTCGATGGCCAGGCGGCTGAGCGCCGTCCGGTCGCGCCCGACGATTGCGCCCAGATCGGACTGCGTCAGGCCGAGTTCCTTGCCGGCCTTGATGAGGGCCCGGCTCAGGACCTCGTTGGGCTGGGCCGAGGAGTCAGCAACGGCCGAGGTTGGGTGGAAATTTCGCTCCATGTGCACATTTTAACAGCGTGTGTTGCAATTGCAACACTACGCCCCCCCTCACCCGCGCTGTCGCGCACCCTCACCCGGACCTCGTCCGACCTCTCCCGCTTTAGCGGGAGAGGTAAAGAGCTACGTCTTCTTCGCCTCGGCCTCGACGACCTTGTTGATCTTCCACTGCTGGGCGATCGACAAGCCGGTGTTGGTGATCCAGTACAGCACGAGCCCGGCCGGGAACCACGCCATCATCACGGTCATGACGACCGGCATGAACGCGAACATCTTCGCCTGCACCGGGTCGGGCGGCGCCGGATTCAACTTGAACTGGCCGAACATGCCGATGCCCATGATGATCGGCAGGACGAAGTACGGGTCCTTCGACGACAGATCCTGGATCCACCCGAAGAACGGCGCCTGGCGCATCTCGACGCTCTCGAGCAGCACCCAGTAGAACGCGAGGAACACTGGGATCTGCACGATGATCGGCAGGCAGCCGGCCACCGGGTTTATCTTCTCGCGCTTGTAGATCTCCATCATCTGCTTCGCGAGCTGCTCGCGATCGTCCTTGTAGCGATCCTGGATGCTCTTGATGCGCGGCTGGATCGTGCGCATCTTCGCCATCGAGCGGCCGCTCGTCTCGGTGAGCTTGTAGAACAGCAGCTTCAGCAGGAACGTCACGATAATGATCGCCAGGCCCCAGTTGCCGACGACCTTGTGCACCTGCTTTAGCAGCCAGAACAGCGGCTGCGAAATGATCGTCAGCTTGCCGTAGTCGACCGTGAGTTCAAGCTTCGGGCCCGTGGCCTTCAGCTGGTCCTGCAGCTTCGGACCCACGAACAGCCGCTCCTGGAACGTCGCGGCGGCGCCGGCCGGCACACTCTTCAGCGGCCCGCGGTAGCTCACCAGCGAATGGTCGCCCTCGCGACGCAGCGTGAATTCGTAGGGCTCGCCCTTCGGCGGAACCGCTGCCGACACGAAGTGGTGCTGCATCTCCGCCATCCAGCCGTCGGTGACCGACTGCGTGTACTTTGCGTCGTCTTCCTTGCTGGCATCCAGTTTCTCGGGGCGCTGCCCGTCATAGACCGCCGGGCCGCGATAGGCGTAGCTCTCGACGTCGAACATCGAGCGCTTCTGCGAATACATGTGGCGCACGAACTGTACGTACGACGCGGCCTTCCACTCGCTGCCAGACGCATTGTTCACGTCGTAGTCGACATCAATCGCGTACTCGCCCGGGCGCAGTACGTACGTCTTGGTGACGGTAAGGCCCTCCCCGTCGGTCCACTTCAGCGGCACGCGCAACTCGGTGGCGCCCGGGGCCAAACGGTACTCAGTGGAGGCGCTGGCGAACGTCGCGAGGTGCGTCGGATCGGCGCGGCCGTCCGCGGCCCGCAATCCGCTGCGGGCGACGCCGAATGCAGCGGCGTCCGTCGAGAGCAGGCGCACCGGCCGGCTGCCCGGCTTCTTGTCCACCGGATACTTCAGCAGGTCGGCGCGCAACAGGTCTCCGCCGCGCAGGCTGATGTCGAGGTCGAGCACGTCGGTGACGACGTGCACGGACGGCGGGTTGCCGGCATCCGCGGCGGCCGAAGGCGGTGTCGCGACTCCGGCCGCGGTTGCGGCAGGCGCGGCGGGCTTGGCTTCAGTGGGAAGTGCGGGCAGCTGGCTGGCGCCGGCCGGCGCCGTTGCTGACGGTGGCGCCCCATCCACCGTCGCAGCCGATGGCGTCGCAGGCGCCGCGGGCTTGCCGTAGTCGCGATCCCACTGGACGACATTCATCCAGGCCAGCAACGCAAGGGCGATCCAGAGGTAGAGGCGCGGGTTATCCATGGCTCGGTCGCTTGAAGGTGTCGGTCGTCGCATCGGGCACAGGGTCGTAGCCGCCGGGGTTCCACGGGTGGCAGCGACAGACTCGGCGTGCGGCCAGCCACGAGCCTTGCAGGGCCCCGTGACGCGCGAGCGCCTCCTGTGCGTAACACGAACAGGACGGATAGAACCGGCAGCTCGGCCCGAGCAGCGGGCTCACGAACCAGCGGTACAGTTGAACGAGGGCGATCAGGAGCGTGCGCATCGGCGGACGATCCTATCCCAATGGCCCGCCAGGCTGGCGCGGATCTCCCGGTTCGTCGCCTTGCCGGCAGCGACCCTGGCATTCACGACGAGATCCACGGACGGCAGCTCCTGCTGGTGGTGTCGAAACGACTCACGCGCGAGACGCTTGACGCGGTTGCGGTTGACCGCGTTCCCGGCAGCCTTGACGCCGACGGCCAGTCCGAGACGCGCGCGGCCAAGCGCGTTGTTCCGCGTGATGACCAAAAACAACGCATCGGACGACCGCTGACCTTCACGGTGAACGGCGTCGAATTCGGGCTTGTCGGTGAGACGGCGCGCGCTGGGAAAGCTGCGCGCTGTGAGCGGAGCGGCGAGGCGCTGCGTGGAAACGGTCAGACCGCGAGGCGCTTGCGGCCCTTGGCACGACGACGGCTCAGCACGAGGCGCCCGCCCTTCGTGGCCATGCGCGCACGGAAACCGTGGACTCGCTTGCGGTGCAGATTGCTCGGGTTATAAGTGCGCTTCATCTTCGGCTCCGTGTAGCCCGAAACTGGACCAGAAACAACGAGATGCACTGGTCTTGAAAGGGCCGGCAAGAATACGCACCCAACGCACGACCGTCAACCTCAGGCAAAGATATCCACTGGCCGTCGTGCGGTATACACTCCGGCCCCTTTCCCGCCCCGCTCGCAAGCGCTCACCGTCCCTGCCAAAGGTCCGCCGGTTGTGGAGATTTCGCTCTGGAATCAATGCCTCCGCCGCCTAGAAGCGGAGCTTTCGGAACAGTCCTTCAACACCTGGATACGCCCGCTGCAGGCCGTCGAGGACGGGGGCCGGCTCAGGCTGCTGGCGCCGAACCGGTACGTCGTCGACTGGGTCAACCAGAACTGCGCCGCGCGCATCGGCGAGCTCGTGGACGAACTGGTCCCGCCGCCGACGCCCCAGGTCATCCTCGAAATCGGCTCCCGCAAGGCGGCCCCTGTCCCGCTGCCGATCACCGAAGGCATCGCCCTGCCCACTCAACCGCCCGGCCGGACGTTGGCGCCGGGCGCGCGACCGCGCAGCGACGCCCCGGTGCTGCAGTTTGGGGGGCGGCTGAATCCCGACTTCAGTTTTACAAACTTCGTCGAGGGCAAGAGCAACCAGCTCGCGCGTGCGGCAGCCGTGCAGGTCGCCGAGAACCCGGGCCGCGCCTACAACCCGCTGTTCATCTATGGCGGCGTCGGTCTCGGCAAGACCCACCTGATGCACGCCGTCGGCAACCAGATCCGTGCACGCAACAAGGACGCTAAGGTCGCGTACGTGCATTCGGAACGATTCGTCGGCGACATGGTGCGGGCCCTGCAACACAACACCATCAACGAATTCAAGCAGGCGTACCGCACGCTCGATGCGCTGCTGATCGACGACATCCAGTTCTTCGCCGGCAAGGAACGTTCGCAGGAAGAATTCTTTCACACGTTCAACACGCTGCTCGAAGGCCAGCAGCAGGTGATCCTCACCTGTGACCGTTACCCGAAGGAAGTCGACGGCCTGGAGGAGCGGTTGAAATCGCGCTTCGGGTGGGGCCTTACGGTTGCGATCGAGCCGCCCGAACTCGAGACCTGCGTTGCAATCCTGATGAGCAAGGCCTCGGCAAGCGGCGTGGAATTACCGGAAGAAGTAGCGTTTTTCGTCGCCAAGCGGATTCGCTCGAACGTCCGCGAGCTCGAAGGAGCGATGCGCCGCGTGATCGCCAACTCCCAGTTCACGGGCCGGCCGATCACCCTGGAGTTCGCGAAGGAAGCCCTCAAGGACCTGCTCGCACTGCAGGAGCGCCTGGTCACCATCGAGAATATCCAGAAGACGGTCGCTGAGTACTTCAAGATCCGCGTAGCCGACCTGTTGTCGAGACGCCGGAGCCGCTCGATCACGCGGCCACGGCAGATGGCGATGGCCTTGGCGAAGGAGCTGACCAACCACAGCCTTCCGGAAATCGGTGATGCTTTTGGTGGCCGCGATCATACGACGGTGCTGCATGCGTGCCGGGTCGTAAAGGAATTGCGTGATTCACAGACGCGCCTGAGCGAGGACTATTCAAACCTGTTGAGAACGCTGGCGGGATGATGTGATCAACCTGTGGATGAAACCGCACTGGCGGTTTCCCACATTTCATCCACAGTGAACGGACAGGCAGCCGGGGGGTTATCAGCAGGGTTGCCGCGCTCGCAAGCAACCGCAGGGGCTGGAGAAAATGGCGTTTTGCACAGGCGCTGGCTGTGCTAAATACTATAGATATAAAGTCTTATATAAGAGTCTCGGAATAACTAAGATGAAGATCATCGCGAAACGTGAAGCGATCCTGAGTCCGCTGCAGGCCGTCATCGGGGTCGTCGAGCGCAAGCAGACGATGCCGATCCTGGCAAACGTGTTGCTGGCGGCGAAAGGCGGCAAGCTCTCTGTCACCGCCACCGACCTTGAAGTCGAACTCGTGGCGACATCCGAGGTAGACGTGCAGCGCAGCGGCGATGTGACGCTGCCTGGCCGCAAACTGCTCGACATCTGCCGCGCCTTGCCGGACGGCAGTGAAATCACGATGACGCTGGAAGGGGAGCGGATGGTGATCCGTGCTCGCAAGAGCCGCTTCACATTGTCCACGCTGCCGGCGTCGGAGTTTCCAACCGTCGACGAAATCAACGCGGAGCAGACGCTCAGGGTCCCGCAGAAGGATTTCAAGCGGCTGCTGGAAAAGACGCACTTTTCAATGGCACAGCAGGATGTCCGTTATTATTTAAATGGTCTTCTTCTGGAAACGTCGGCGAAATTACTACGATCCGTCGCTACTGACGGCCATCGGCTGGCATTGTGTGAGGTTGAACTACCTGAGGGTGCGAAGTCCGGCCAGCAGGTCATTGTGCCGCGCAAAGGTGTTCTCGAGTTACAACGAATTCTCGGCAACGAGGATCAACTGCTGGAAGTGTCGATCGGTAGCAACCATCTTCGCGTCCAGATCGGCGAAATTCGGTTCACATCCAAGCTGATTGACGGGCGTTTTCCGGAATATGGTCGGGTGATCCCCAATGACCCACCGAAGATTGTGGCGGCCGTTCGGGAAGATTTGCGCCAGGCGCTGCAACGGGCGGCGATCCTGTCGAATGAAAAATACCGGGGAATACGCTTCGCGCTCAAGTCGAACCTCCTGACGATCCAGTCGCACAATCCAGAGCAGGAAGAAGCGGAAGAGGAGGTTGAAGTCGGGTACGAGGGTGATGAAGTCGAAATCGGCTTCAACGTCAACTACCTGCTCGATGCGCTGGCGGCGGTCGATGGACCAGACGTCCAACTCGGGCTGACCGACGGTAACAGCAGTTGTTTGATCCGGTCTAGCACCGACCCATCCATCCGATTCGTCGTCATGCCGATGCGCCTCTGATGGCGAGCCTTGTGCGCCGATGAGTTTGCGGCGCCTCGGGATTCGGGACTTTCGCTGCATCGAGTCGGCTGAGTTGGAACTCGATGCCCGCTGCAACGTGATCAGCGGTGAAAACGCGTCAGGCAAGACCAGTTTGCTCGAGGCGATTTTCTTTCTAGGCCGCGGACGATCGTTCCGCACGGCGCGCAATGAGACCTTGATTCGCAAGAGCCGCGATGAATTGCTGCTGACGGGGCGGTTGTTGCGCGCAGATCGGACTCAGGCGGTCGGGATCCGGTTCGGGCGGGAGGGCATCGAGGCCCGTTCCGGTGGTGATCGGGTCAGTGGGCTGGCCGAATTGGCAACGATCCTGCCGGTGCAGGCAATCGATCCGGAGGTTCACCGCCTGGTCGAGGAGGGTCCTCAGGAACGCCGACGTTATCTCGACTGGGGTGTGTTCCACGTGGAACCAGGCTTCGTGGACCACTGGCGCCGGTACCAGCGAGCCCTCAGGCAGCGCAATGCAGCCCTGAGGGCTGGTGCGGAACCTCGCGCTATCCGCGCCTGGGACCCGGAGTTGATCACCGCCGGGGAGACGGTGGCGGACTATCGGCAGCGGTACGTGGGTCATCTACAGCCGCACATAGCCGCCGTCGGCCAGCGGTTACTCGGCCAATCAGTGGAGATCGGGCTGCATCGCGGCTGGTCGAGCGATCTCTCCCTGGCGGACGCCGTAGACGCCGCGTGGGCGCGCGACCGGGACCGGGGCGCGACTCACGCCGGGCCACACCGGGCCGACCTCTCGATTCGAGTCGGGGGAGAAATCGCCCGTGATCGGATTTCTCGCGGGCAGCAGAAACTGGTCGCGGCGGCGCTGCTCCTCGGGCAGCTCCGTTGCGATGCGGAGCAGGGGTCGGCGCTGGCGGTGTTGCTTGTGGATGACCCTGCGGCGGAACTCGATTCGGCGAACCTCGAGCGGTTCCTGCACGAGGTTCTAGAGCTGCCCGCGCAGCTCTTCGTAACCGCTCTGGACGCCCGCAATCCTTCGATTGAGTCCCTTCCTGCTGGCCATATGTTTCACGTGGAACACGGCATTTTGACCCGTCTGGTATAATCCGGCGTCCTTTCGAACCGGGTATCCCATGAGTGGCGCCGACGTCTACGACTCAAGCAAAATCAAAGTCTTAAAGGGCCTTGACGCGGTTCGAAAGCGGCCCGGAATGTACATCGGCGACACCGATGATGGCACCGGCCTGCATCACATGGTCTTTGAGGTCGTCGACAATTCTGTCGATGAAGCCCTGGCCGGTCATTGCACCGACGTCTCCGTCACGATCCATGCCGACCAGTCCGTGACGGTCTCGGACAACGGTCGTGGAATTCCTGTGGATATCCACGAGGAGGAGGGGCGTTCAGCCGCCGAGGTGATCCTTACGGTCCTGCACTCTGGCGGCAAGTTCGATGACTCGTCGTACAAGGTTTCCGGCGGCCTGCACGGCGTTGGTGTTTCGGTCGTCAATGCACTGTCCGAGACCCTGCAGTTGAGCGTCCACCGCGACGGGCAGGAACATCGTCAGGAATACCACCTCGGCGAGCCGGCATCGCCGCTGAGCGTCTATGGCCCCAGCGACAAGCGCGGCACGACGATTCGTTTCAAGCCGAGCGATACGATTTTCACGAACCTGGAGTTCGAGTACGAGGTTCTGCAGAAGCGGCTGCGCGAGCTGTCGTTCCTGAACTCCGGTGTCAAGATCGAGCTGATCGACGAGCGCGACGAGCGCCGCGAACTGTTCCACCATGAGGGTGGCATCCGCGAGTTTGTCCGTTACCTGAACCGCAGCAAGAATACAATTCACGAATCCGCGTTCTGGTTTCGTGCCGACAGGGACGGCATCACCGTCGAACTCGCGCTGCAGTGGAACGATTCCTACGCCGAGACGATGTACTGCTATACCAACAACATCCCGCAGAAGGATGGTGGCACGCACCTCGCGGGATTCCGCGGGGCGCTCACGCGCACGCTGAACGACTACATCGAGCGCGAACTCGCGCACAAGAAAGACAAGGTGCCGACGACCGGCGATGACTCGCGCGAGGGCCTCACCGCCGTGCTGTCGGTGAAGCTCGGCGACCCGAAGTTCTCGTCGCAGACCAAGGACAAGCTGGTTTCGTCGGAAGTGAAGAGCGTCGTCGAGTCGCTGGTCGCCGAAAAACTCGGCGAATACCTGCTCGAGAATCCGCTGCAGGCCAAGGCCATCGTCGCCAAGATCATCGATGCCGCGCGTGCGCGCGAAGCCGCGCGCAAGGCACGCGAACTCACGCGCCGCAAGGGCGCGCTCGACATCGCGGGCCTGCCGGGCAAGCTGGCCGATTGCCAGGAAAAGGATCCCGCGCTTTCAGAGCTCTTCATCGTCGAAGGCGATTCGGCCGGCGGCTCCGCCAAGCAGGGCCGCGACCGCCGCACCCAGGCCATCCTCCCGCTCAAGGGCAAGATCCTGAATGTCGAGCGCGCGCGCTTCGACAAGATGCTGTCGTCGGCCGAAGTCGGCACGTTGATCACCGCGCTCGGCTGCGGCATCGGCAAGGATGAGTTCGACATCGGCAAGCTGCGGTATCACCGCATCATCATCATGACCGACGCCGACGTGGACGGTTCCCATATCCGCACGCTGCTGTTGACGTTCTTCTACCGGCAGATCCCGCTGCTGATCGAGCGCGGCCACATCTACATTGCACAGCCGCCGCTCTACAAGGTGAAGAAGGGCAAGTCCGAGACCTACGTGAAGGACGACCTCGAACTCAACCAGATCCTTTTGCGCACCGCTCTCGAGGATGCGTCGCTGCGCGTCTCAGCCGACGCGGTGCCGATGCCGGGCACGGCGCTCGAGACACTTGCGCGCAAGTACATGGATTTCCAGAACGCCGTGCGCCGCTCGCCC
>Ga0315287_10003468_pt1 | contig 15194 bp, 21 predicted proteins | sample YL17G11_0_MG_FD_205037 | JGI IMG/M metagenome (GOLD analysis project Ga0315287, IMG submission 205037) | Sediment microbial communities from Yellowstone Lake, YNP, Wyoming, USA - YL17G11_0 | ecosystem: Environmental > Aquatic > Freshwater > Lake > Sediment | place: USA: Wyoming | collected... | reverse complement strand
ATGAAAATAAAGCATACAACTTAGATAAGATTCCCAACGAAATCGAGGATATTAGATATTGTGTATTAGACTACTCAGATCCAAAGAATCCGGATTACTTTTTCATACCACTTATCTTCTTAGAAAGCTTTTACGCACCGGCAGTTGTGCTAAAGATTGGACAATACACGGTGCAAATGCCTTTAGATTGGTCGATACTTGTTTGTGATCAAGACTATAGCGATTTAGAATTGATGCCATTAACAAGTCTTAATGATCGTGGATTTCATACAATGGTTTTTAATCCGCTTAGGCATATGGTCCCGAGACCACAGGAAATAAACATTACAAATGTCTATGCTGAAGTGAAATGGTATTTCCCCAAACTAAAGAATGGTAATATACTTGTTGTGCCTGTCGAGGATAAACCTTTCCCAAATTGCGTATTATTTGTGAAAGAAACAAGTAAATTGCCAGATGTTATCGATATTGGAGCACTCTTTGAGTAATGAAGTAGGTGATTGGTTAGCAGGGTTCTTTGAAATGAACCCTGATGCCGTTGAAGTTGTAGAGGAAAAGGCTAAGAAAAAAGCTAGCACTCTAACACTCGACATGGAATTACCAGCTATGGATTTTTGTAATAAGAATTTCTATAGAGATTTATCTGATGAACATAAGAAAGAGATTGGTATTTGGGTTCTAATGCGGTTTATGAGTTCATCGCAGGGCGACGCTGAACATCATATAATGATGGTCAATGATCTTGTAAACCATAACTTCAATGCGCTGTCTAAGCATCCGGAACTGCAATGGAAGTTACTTTCAATGTGCGGAACAAGAAAGAAGCAATATCATCCGTGGATTGCACCTCCAAAGGGTATTAAGAAGAACCGAGTAGAAGAGGCAGTAATTGCAATCTTTCCGCTGATAAAGGATGAGGATCTTGAGCTATTGCTACAGCTGAACACGCAAGAAGAGTTGGTGCAGTTTTTTAAAGAAAACGGATATGACGATAAATCCATTAAGGAACTATTTAAAGCCGACAAAGGAAAATAACTCTTGCTGGCGAAAAAAGTAATGGAACAAAATTATTCCTGCAAATACTGCGGAACAAAGTTCCACAGAGAAAAGACGCTTATTACCCATATGTGTGTTAAGAAACGCAGACACATGGACAAGGATAGTGCGGGATCTCGGTTTGGATTAAGGGCATTTCAGAAGTTTTTTGAAATAACAACAAAGGCTAAACATCCAAAGACGATGGATGAGTTTATTAACAGCCCGTATTATATAGATTTTGCTAAGTTTGGTAATCACCTTGCGAATCTTCGGCCTATCTATATTGAAAAATATATAGAATACGTTATTATGAACCAGGTTAAATTAAAGGACTGGACAAAGGACTTTGTCTATTACTTTTATGTCGAAGATCTTATTAAGAAAGAACCAGCAAATAGCGCAGTAGAAAGAACCATTGAAGAAATCATTGATTGGTGCGCAAAGAACGATATTCCATTTAAGGATTTCTTCTTTAGCATATCTACAAATGAGGCCGCACACCTTATTAGGACAGGAAGAATTAGTCCCTGGGTCTTATATCTAGCATCCACTGGAGAAAATCTTATGACTAGATTTAATGACGATCATGCCAAGATGATAGGTTCCATAATTGAGCCCGGCTTTTGGATGAAAAAGTTCAAGAAGGCTGACGAGGATATGGACTATATTAGAACAGTATTGGAACAGGCAGGACTATGAATCTTCCAGTATCATTTAAGTTAGATAAAAGCCGCCAAAAAGAAGTTGGACAATGGCTTGTTGAAAATGGATCAGTTAATGATGTTACATATGATTGGGTTAGGGGAATTTTAACTTTTGAATCTGAAGAGGACGCTAACGCATTTACGCTGGTATTTGGAATATTTAGGCACGAGACTATTCTTGAGAAGATGATACAGAATGCACACGATTAATATTCTCGAATGGGACCTAACCTATACCGACCTTGTTAATTGGATACAAGATAGAGAAGCGAATGTATATGCAGTTTCTTTCTATGGTGCTGGTGCACCAAGTACACAATATAAATTTGAAAATGACGAAGACTTTGTTGCATTCAAATTAGCATTTAGAAAAGAGAAATGAAAAAAGTAACAACCGATGTAGATATTGATTGTTTTGGTCGAGATAAAATCCTAGAAGGATTAGAGTGTGTCTTTGGCCGAATTGATCGTGCTGAAAATAAAGTCGAGAAGCATCCGACCGGTGTTTATTTCCAAAATATTCCCCGCGATCCTACTACGAATATATCAACATTGGATCATAGAATTGCAAGCGATTATGGATACTTTAAGATTGATGTCCTGAATGTCAACTTATATGAGGATGTGCGTAACGAAGAACATCTATTGGCCCTAATTGACAAAGAACCGCCGTGGGACTTCTTTGAATATCAAGAGGTAACAGACCAGTTGTTCCATATAAAGGGGCATAGTGATTTGTTGCAGAAGTATAAGCCCAAATCTGCAGAAGATATAGCAATGATACTTGCTATTATTAGGCCCGGCAAAGCTCATTTGCGTGGAGCAGATTGGGAAACAATTAGAAAAGAAGTATGGATTAAAAATGTAGGCGCCGAATCCTACCAGTTCAAACGTTCTCACGGAATTGCTTACGCAATTGCTATTATTGTGAATCTGAATTTACTGATAGAGAAACTGTCTAAGGATTAATCCGCTTTTCTAATCAACTGGATTTGACGCTTCTTAATACGCTTTTTCATTATGTTATTCAGGCTTGTAATTGAGCCAAACATAATCTCTACGTCCTTATTCACCACAGTCTTCATGCAGTAACGAAATTGCTGCATTTGTCCTTGTAAGAAAATGTTGATAGGCAACAGTCTGTTGCTTTCCCACCACCACGTCTCACCGTGCTCAAGAAAAATAATCTTTTCTTCAGGGGAGCGAATAGATTCGTAATCGTAAAAGCTTATAATTTTATCGTCAGAATTTTGAATAATGCCAATATATTCGTGTGTCTGGCACCGCAATCCACTGAGAAAGGGGAATTTTTCTTGAATTTGAGTTAAATCGATCATATAATACTATTTATTATTAGTAGTGGTATTATTGATAAATAGTGATATGGACACGCAATTTTATACATATATCTATAGAGATCCGTCGAGAAATTCTGAACCCATCTATGTAGGAAAGGGATTTGGGAATAGAGCATGGGTCCATATTAAGTATAGTAAGAAGAGACACCCGTTTATTCAGAGATTGAGGTATATGAAGGATAATGGGGTTGTTCCCACAATTGAAATTATAAATGCGCTGGATGAATCACACGCATTTTTATTAGAAGAATGCTTAATTGGTATAATGGGAAGAAAAGATCTTAATAGGGGAACTCTTTTAAATTTAACAAACGGCGGCGAAGGCAATGCCGGCCGCACGTTCAGTCATACACCCGAAACAAAGGAAAAGATGAGAATTGCGAAGATCGGAAAACCCGGACATGCCCGCTCACCGGAATCTAGAAAGAAAATATCAAACTATCAAAAAATAAGAGAAAGAACACCCGATTTTTGTCAAAAACTAAGAGTAAAGAGGCCCGGGACAGGAATTGCACTATCTGGGAGAAAGAGACATATTGTTGAATGTCCACATTGTAACAAATCTGGTGGTGTAGGTGCCATGGGTAGATGGCATTTCAATAATTGCAAATCTCAGGTAAATATATAAAATGGACATCACATTTAATAAGGTATATTTGTATGATCATGTTAGACAATTACTTGCAGTTGGTGATACTTTCTGCTCATGCAAGGATAACGGACCAATGAATAAAAATCCACTCAAGGCACATAAAGGAATTGATAACAGACTAATATTTAGAGTATTGGGACCTGATAGAATTCCTGTTGATATTGCATGTAACCAGCAGGTCTTTGCAAGAATTATTGATCCCGATAATAGAGCCATTGTATTAGAGAAACTTTGCAGACTTGGCCCAGCAAAGGGAATTATTACGTTAGAACTTGATAGCGGTGACATTACAGATATTCATGCCGGACTCTACACAATGGTATTGATTAGAACTGAAGAATTTGTGGTTAACGTACCAGACTATTATATTGAGAAGCCATTATATAGTGATTATGATGATAATGTTGCAATGGAAATTGAAATTACTGAACAAGGACTGAAATCACCGGTACCAAGTGTTACATTATTGCCTAAAGACTGGACCCCAGATATTCTTGCGCCATTAACAGTTAATCCACGTCCTTGTTTCTACACAGGTAGAATACCCGGTGGTCGTGTACTCAACCATAAAGAGTCTGTCCAGTCATTCTCCACCTACACCGAGCACTTCACTGGTATACTTGAAATTTGGGGTACATTAGAAGAGACACCAGATCCATATCTTAACGATACCCGTTGGTTTAAGATCTTTCCATCGAGTATGTCGCAGGATATACAATTTACAGGGTACACAGGTACGCAAGCGTGGACATTTGCTGCAAACTTTATGTGGTTGAAGTTTAGGTACTTCCCTAGCACTGAAGTGTTAGATCCCGGCATCATGGCAAAGTTGATTGTTCGAACATAATTGATTTTCACTAGAGAATCTGTTATAGTTATGCAATGATTATAGATGTCCTTAAAGATGCCATCCTCCAAAACATAGGCCCGTTAAAACAGGCCCCTAAAGGCTGGCATAAGCGCCACTGTATGCTTTGCCATACACAGGGCCACGGAAAAGATACTCGTAATCGTTTCGGAATTCAATTTAATCCACAGTCTATAGCTATGAATTGCTTTAACTGTGGATTTTCTGCTGGATACACAGAAGGCAAAGAATTATCTAAGGCATTCAAGTTTTTCTTAGGTCAGCTCAATATAAATGAAAAGTTTATTGAACAGATTGAGTTTGAAATATTCAAACAGAAAAATCAGATTCACAGTATTCGAGAAGGTGATGAAGAAGTAAAAATTGAGGATAAAGAGAACAAATTTAGGGCTTTGTTCCAAAAGTGGAAACCGATGGAGTTGCCGGAAGATTCTCTATCTATGAATGAATGGTTAGAGGCTGGGTTAGATGACCCCGAATTTCTAAAGGTAGTCAACTATGCTGTAGACAGAAAGTTGTTTAATCTTAGCGAATTCTATTGGTCACCCATACATCAACACAATCTGAATCAGCGATTGATCATTCCCTATTACTATAAGGGTAAAACCGTAGGATTTACAGCTAGACTCTATTATGAAGTACCTGATAAATCTATCCCCAAATACTATCAGCAGTGTCCACCTGACTTTGTCTATAACTTGGATCATCAGCAAGGTTGGGCGCGTAAATACGCAATCGCTACAGAAGGTGTACTAGATGCCTGGGTAACTGATGGCATAAGTATATTGGGTGAGATAGGTCAATCAAAAATAGACATTATAAATCGTTTGCAGAAACAGGTTATTGTTTGCCCTGATAGAGATAAGAAGGGATGGGATCTAGTAGAAGTGGCTATAGAGAATAATTGGGCTGTATCTTTCCCGAAGTGGGATATGGATATCAAAGACGCAGCAAAAGCGGCAGAGAAGTATGGAAGATTGCTAACAACGTATTCTATAATTTCGTCTGCTGTCTCGGGCAAGGACAAGATACAATTAAGATGGGATATTGAACAGAATGAGCGACAGAGACGACGCCAGCGAAATTAACGACTATAGCAAGGATATCGAGGATCTATTCATCAGCTTTATGATGAGTAATAAGGATCTCTTTGTTCGTTGTAAAGGCATCATCAAGTCGGGCTATTTTGATGATAAACAGAATAGAGATACCGTAGCCTTTATTGAGGGATATAGTACATCTTTTTCTATTATACCTTCATTAGACGAAATTAAGGCTGTAACAAAGAAAGATATTAGAATTATGGAGGTTGATGCAGCCGTCCATGATAAGTGGTTCTTGCGAGAGTTTGAAAAGTTCTGTAAACATAAGGCACTAAGAGATGCAATTCTAGCATCTCCCGAAATGCTTGATCAGGGTAGATATGGTGAAGTCGAAGCCACAATTAAGGCAGCCGTGCAGATTGCATTGGTTAAAGATTTGGGACTTGATTATTTCGCTGATCCAAAGGCGAGACTTGAGGCACTTAGGGAAAATAAAGGACAATGTTCAACTGGTTGGAAGTCGGTCGATGACAAATTGTTCGGTGGATTAAATAGGGGAGAAATAACAATCTTCGCTGGACAATCTGGTGCAGGTAAGTCATTGTTCTTGCAGAACCTTGCGGTTAATTGGGCAATGGCAGGGATGAATGTTGTATATCTTTCACTAGAACTTAGTGAAAAGTTATGTGCAATGCGAGTTGACGCAATGATTACAGGATATGAAACACGCGATGTCATGCGTAACATTGATGATGTTCATATGAAGATTAGGGCTTCGCAGCAAAAACATCAAGGTTCTTTGCGTATCAAACAGATGCCAAACGGTTGTACAACTAATGATTTGCGTGCATTCATTAAGGAATATGAAATTCATTCAGGGAAGAAAGTTGATGCAATTTTAGTTGACTACCTTGATCTTATGTCCCCGATGAGTAAGAAGATTTCAGCAGAAAATCTGTTTGTTAAGGACAAGTATGTTACTGAGGAGTTGCGTAACCTAGCAGTTGAACTTGATATAATTACAGTTTCAGCATCGCAGTTAAATCGTGGTTCGTACGAAGAGATTGAATTTGATCCAAGCCATATTGCCGGTGGTATTTCTAAAGTCAACACAGCAGATAACGTAATTGGTATCTTTACAAGTGCAGCAATGAAGGAAGGTGGAAGATATCAAATTCAGTTCATGAAAACACGTTCCAGTTCTGGCGTTGGATCTAAGGTCGATCTGGCATTCAATAATAGGAGCTTAAGAATTAGTGATCTAGAGGAAGATGCCGATAATGCTATTACAGCAACCTCAAAGAATATCTATGAACAATTGAAAAAGAAGAGCGTTGTTAGGTCAGGGGAGAAATTAGACGCTGAGTCAGGGGAAATTACGAAATTTACTCAAAATGAGACAAAGGTAAACCCTCTAGAAGGTGCGGCAGCATTGCGGGCATTCGTAAAGAAAAGATAAAATATTAGTTTAGCTGATAAATAGTTAAACGCATTTGGAGTCGATAAATTGTCTATTAACCGCAGAAGCCGCTCAATTCTTGAAGAAATTAGTGCCTATGTTCCTCAGAAAAGCAAAGAAGAGCTAATTGAGGCAAGAGCACAGCACATTATAGTTTCTGCTATTAATTTGCTAGAATCTATTGACGAATCCTTTTCACCCGAAGATGCCGAGGCATTAAAGAAGCGTTTTGTTTCCAGTATACGCGGTGCTGATCCTAATCGCTTTACAAGAATGGTAAAACGTATCAAGACGGGATTCGAGGGAGATGAAGACCTCGATGGCCATTGATAAAACACGTCTTACTAAGGATTGGATAGATTATTTAAAGAGCAATCAAATTGCTGTATCATCACAAGCCGAACCAGGTAAATTGGATTACAAGAAAAAAGTAACATCCGATAATCTCTCACACTTCCTGGAAGTTAAGACAGACTTTAATGAAGAGCAGATTAGTAATGCTATTCATATGGTGCTTGCAAAAAAAGCACAAGGTGGCGGCCCTGCCAAACTACAGAATAATCCGACTGCAGGTACTTCTGTAGCAACACAACAAGAACGTCCTCAGCAACAGGCTCCAAAACAGATCGGTAGTAATCAACCCAAACAGGCGCCGGCCGCACCAAAGAAAAGATATAGCAAAGATGATGCTACTGATGTTGAATATAGGAATGTTAATGAAGAATTAAAAGATGATACAGCCTATACGCTAGATGAGAAAGATGTAGAGGATATTTTTTCTATTCTAACTTCGGCAGCACCAGACACTAAACAAAAACAGCGCGGCGCAGCACCAGGAACGCCTACCGCGGCCAATCCCGAAGAGGATCAAGCTAAGAAAGAGGAAGAGGTTAGGAAATTAAAACGAGTAATACGTGATAAAATGTCTCCTGCTCAACGAAAAGCATTATGGAGAGTATTAACAGATGCATAATCTAAATGAATCACAAATCAATTCCCCTGATGTAAAGGCAATCTTTAAGGGTGCAACCGATCTGCGCAATAATCCGAGCGGACTAGGTAAGATGTTTAAGAGTTTAAGAAAAGATAAGATAGAGTTATCTGATCTTCAACAATCATGGAAGGATGACGGATTTTCGGATGACACACGCGATATTAAGCGTATACTGTTAAGTCAGGGATTTAGTGAAAAGGAAATACAAAAAGTCTTTGCTGAAGTGTTTGGAAAATCGGATACCGATGCTGGCTATGAAGAACCTGTTGCCAGTCCTGTAATTAACAAAATTGCAGAATATGCAAAGAAGAATGGTTTAACTGATTCACTTATTGCATTCATGGAACAAGAGTTCGGTAAAGAGCTAGGACTTGGAAAGAAAGCAACAACCGAAGATATAAGGCATATCTTCACAAGAATTTTAGAAGAAGATAGACCTAACCGTTATCTTCTTATCAAGGAACAAGAAAAGACACAATTTGGCCGAAAGAGAAAATGATCATAAATGAAATATCCAAAGGCATAACACACATTGAGGATCTTAGTGTAAAAGAGTTTCTAAATACATTAAAGAATATCTCGGAATACGAAATTACCGAAAAAGTAGACGGATCACAAATTCTTTTTGGTATAGATGGTAATGGATTTTATACCTCTCGTGAAACCAAAGGTGGTACAAGGATATACGCTGCTGAGGATTATGGTGTAAGTTTTCAAACAACTTACATGCGATCCGCGCATGCATTGCTAGAACATGCTCTGCCTCAGTTAAAGAGTGCTGGATTGAGGAGGGGTGACCAGGTTGAAGCTGAAGTATTGTACGGCGAACTTCCTAATGTTGTGCCTTACTCCGGAGATACAAACTATCTAATCTTCCTGCGCACCACTGAGGGAACCGTTAATATTGACCGTTTGAAGCAAAAGCTTGATGAACAATCACTTTCCATATCTCTTGTGTCGCCCTTCACTGACGATGGAATGAGTATTAATCTCAGGGAAGAGACAAATACCTGGGTGTTTTCTCGTGCTCCTTTGTTGGAGAATAAGTTATCACCTAATTTGTTATCTCCATATATTTCTAAAATAGAAAAAATTCTTAACAAGAAAGACCCTGTAACTCAGCAACCAATCGGCGTGTTATTAGAAACTCCGTTAAATAGAATTCCACTATGGCTGAACGGGGAATGGAAAGAAATTAAGGAATATATAAAGAGAGAACGGGAATATTCTTATATACCTATGCTTGAAACGCATATTAAGCACATAAAGGAAATTCTTCTAAATCATCTAGTAAGAAATATCAAAAGCGGATTTGGCCCACTTGTTGAGGATGGCGGCTGGATCGAGGGTGTTGTACTAAGACACAAAACCACCGGTAAAATGGTTAAACTTGTCGATAAAGAAGTGTTCGGTACAATACGCGAAGCTGCCTGGAAAAAGCGTAATTCAATAACAGAAAAAGCTAAGGGCGTGAATAGTTGCTCTAGCTTTATGGGCAGAGTATTACTAGATATGGCAACCGCACTCGGCCATCCCGAATTAGGTACCATGCAAGCAAAGAACTATTTGCGTAAGGCAGGAACCATTACCGAAGATAGAATTGATGCACTCTCGGTTGATACTGATTTCGAATCAGTTAAGTCCTATTGGGTATCTTTACTTAATATCAGAGAATCGGATTTAAGCCGAGAACTAGATAAATATGCTAGAGATGTGAATGAACCTAGAGTAATAAGACAGAGAACTCTTGAAACATTCGCATTGACATTTGAGAGAATTAGAAATCTCAGAGATAACACGCTGAAGGCAGCCAGTATAGATGGACTGTTTATTGCGTTGGTCGGAAAGCAATTAGGTGATATTTGACATGAGATTAGATGAGATTGTAACATTGAATGACGTGCTAAAAGCAGACCAGTATATGAAAATACTCGGCATGATAAGCACTCGTGCAGGAAATAATATCAATGTTACTCGTATCAAAAATCAAGTAATTCAATCTTGGAAAAAAGGAATGAAGAGTCGTAAACACTACGATGATCTCTTATCCAAGATTGACATAAGCCTAAACGATCTTATTGATTAAGTCCTTTCGTTGTTCAACGAAATTCGTGACTTCTGCTGAATAATAATATATACTATACATTATGGATAATGCCCAGCTAAAAATTAACATCCTGCGAAATTTTGATTTTGCATTTAAGATCGATTGGGAAAATCCAGATCACAGGCGCGTACATACATATCTGACTTCACTAACTATGTATTTTGGTGTGAAAATGAACGGACATATTTCGACTGCAGGCTCATACCTTGCCTATCGTTTCAACGAACGCGATAATCTCGAACGTTCTATAGATAAATTTAGAAAGTTATTTAGGGGTGAAAATATCGAAACATTCAAGGAAGAATACTGTGATGGATGTTATATTTTTACGTTCTAATGAATTAAACTGGAAAGAAAATTTCCAGCGAACTCAAGAAATAATCAATCAAGACATAAAATTGATAGATGGTTCTAATGCCACATCTCTTAAGAATGCATACGAATTGGTTCTTAATGAGGTAAAAACTGATCATTTTATGATGATTGAAGCTGATAATTTTGTGTTAGGCACATGTGCTGATTATCTCAATCTAAATGTACCAACAAAGTTCTGGACGACAAATAAGTACGGAATTACATATGAACACGGTGGTGTAAAGATCCTAAATACTGTGGCAGCAAAACGGCAATTAGATAGAAATTCGAACATCTATGAGAACTTTGAAATAAGTGCAAATTTGATGCTTGAATCAAAACATATTGTTTTATCTGAGCATCGCTTTGATTGGTCACCTAAGAATGAATGGGTAACTATTGCCAAGGAATTAATTAAACTTTATTATTGGGATCATACAGATTACATAGATATGTGGATTGCACATAAACGACCGCAGGAAATCTATGATAATGTACATACAATAATTCAAGATGTAGGATTTACCAGATTATTCGAAACATTATTACCGTCGCTCGGAAATATATATGAAACTAGATTTAAAAACTAATCTTACCATCCTGAACATATTTAAAGACGAAGCTGAATATATAGATAATTTTGTTAAGGAACATTGTGATTTAGCAAAAGCTGTGATTATGTTTAACACAGGAAATAAAGGTGTATACGAGTATGCTAAATCATTAGAATACAGATATACGAATTTAACGGTATTCTATAAAGAATATGCATACGTTAATTTTTCAGAATTTAGAAATGATTGTTTATCGTTATTTAATAGAGATTCGGAATATTATTGTTGGGTTGATACTGATGAATTGTTAAAATCAGATAATGAAACTATTGAAGTAAATTCAGATATACTAGATCTTGAGAGAATAGACGGATCTTTATTGTTCAAAACACATCTTAAACGCATGTTTAGGAGTACATTACAGGGAAAATGGGAGAAATCAATACATGAACATTTTTCTCCGTTAGGCGAGTATACGACAGGAGCATGCACCGAATTAATCTTACATCACCTTTCATCAGAAGCCAAAAGATCACCCGAAAAGAAAGAATTATATTTCGAGATACTTCAGATAGAGTTATATGAAGCGGTTGAATCGGATAATCGTCAGGGTATTATTGATGCTCTACAACATCTTATATTAATGTCTTCTCATGATTTCAGAAAACCAGAGTTATGTATTTCATATTTTAATAAGTTCAAAGATTTGATTTATAGTATGAATACATCATATGAGATCTCTAAAGTACAAAAATTGAATATATTATTACATTCTGTAATGTCATTTTCGAGATTACATATCAATTTAGATGAAAAACTTATAGATAATGTATTAGAGATTGATTCATCTAAATCAACAATGTTTCAATTATTGAGAGCAATGGTATTTAATCCTGAAAACATAGAAAAGATAAAAGAAATATATGAAACAACATACCGTAATTTAGATGATAAAATTATAAATGAGTTCAACAATCTAGATTTCACTAGTGCTAAAGAAATTAGTTGGTTTGAAAATAAATTGTACAATAAAGCATAATATGGCAAATTTAGAAGTATTTACTGCAATCAAACAATTTAGAGATGAACTTAATAAAGTATCACCTACATTTTGTTCAGCAAAATGGTTGCAGAGTACAATTTTATTATACAATGGTGAAACACAATCTTGCCATCATGTACCTAGAACAAAGATTCCATTAGAAGGACTTGAAGCAAATCCTAGGTCTATTCATAATACTCCTATAAAGATGTTGGCAAGAAAAGATTTAATTGAAGGTAAACAAACAACTGAATGCGACTATTGTTGGAGAATAGAGAATCTTAATACAGGGCATATCTCTGATCGGATCTATAAATCAGCATCTCCATGGGCTGCACCACATCTAGATGAAATTGTTAAGAGTGGTACAGGAGAAAATATAGATCCTACTTATCTTGAGGTAGCGTTTGACACCACATGTAATTTTGCTTGCATGTATTGTTCTCCTGAAGTATCATCAAAATGGATGGAAGATGCTGAACTGCACGGACCATACAAATTGGGCGACTATACCATGCACGATGTGGTGTGGTTGAAGGAGTCCAAGAAGATACCTATTCGCCACAATGAATACAATCCCTACATTGACGCATTTTGGAAATGGTGGCCGGAATTATATCCTAAATTGCATACATTTAGAATTACAGGTGGTGAGCCATTGTTATCTAAGCATACATGGAAAGTATTTGAATGGATTAAGGAAAATCCAAATCCTAATATAGAATTCGCAATTAATACAAATCTGAATGTTCCTAGTAAACTAATAGAAAAATTAATAGAAGAGATACGAGCAATTAAAGATAAGGTAAGAAGAATTAAGATCTATACAAGTCTAGAAGCCACTGGTCAACATGCAGAATATATTCGTCACGGAATGAATTACGATGAATTTATGCAAAATGTTAATTATGTCTTATCGGAGTTGCCTGATGTTAGAATAGTATTCATGACAACAATAAGCGCACTGAGTATATTTACTTTTGAGGATTTTCTTTCAGAGATTATTAATTTACGAGCAAAGTACAGAATGGATGCATTAGGCATCAGCGTTAATTATCTTCGTTGGCCAATGTTTATGGATATAAGGATGTTGAATAAAGATTGCATGCAGCCGTATCTCGATAGTATAATTGCTTTTGCGGAAAGTCATAGAGCAGTAATGCCGGGATTCGGTAATGCTAAATTCTATCTAGAAGAGCTGGACCAAATATCGCGCCTACGAGAATATGCTATGCAGGCATGTCCGGATAGAGAGAAGCAGGTTGCAGACTTTCATTTATTTTTTAAGCAATATGATAAACGCCGTAATTTAAATTTACAGGAAACATTCCCCAATTTGCAAGATTTATTAATCTAATGAAACTAAAATATAAGACATTGCCCGATAGTGAGGGCGGCGCAGCAGTGCCCGGTTGTGGCACAATTCACATTTCCGAAATTAAACCAACCCTTACTAAGTTATCAGACGACTTAGAGTTCCCCTTTGACCTTAACGATTACACTACAGGATCGACTGGAAAGAGTGAATATTCCGGAGACATCGATGTAGTGTTAGATGACAGATGGTGGGGGCACGGTGCAGTAGCATTCAGGGAAAATTTAGTAGAACTGTACGGGCTGGAAAATACAGCACGCAATGGTGCAATGATTCATCTAAAATATCCTATTGTTGGATACAATGCAACATTAGATAACCGTAAACCACGAACAGGATTTGTACAGATTGATTTCAATTTCGGAAATTATGAGTGGGAAAAGTTCTACCATCACAGTCCGGGTGACGATTCCGAGTATAAAGGTGCGCATAGAAATCTAATTCTTGCTGCAATCTGTTCGGCAGTAAATACAATTGAATCTAAAGAAGTTGACACGAATAATCGACCAATTACTCAGATTAGATATAAATTTGGAGAAAATGGTCTTATAAAGGTTAAGAGAACTAGCCAGCGAGATCCACGCTCTAACCAATGGATGAAAAAACAGCACGATGAAGTTATGGAGGGACCATTTACTACTCTGGAAGAAGTGGTAAGACGATTGCTTCCGTGTAATGGAACATCCGCAGATCTGTTTAGTCTAGAAACTATAATGGTAGCGGTTAAGCGAAATTATGGAATGACAGATTGCGAACGCATCTGGAAGCGTACTGCATCTAATTTTTACGACTGGAAAGACGGCAGAAACTTCTATTATCCTGAGGAAATTAGCAAATATTTTCCTATAGATGATAAATAAGTTTATGAATAGGATTACCCTATCACAAATTTAAGGAGTTATTCAAAATGACAACAAAAGTACATGGTGCCGCATATGCAGGCATTTGGGTTGAAAAGCAAGTAACATTTGTTAAGCTTACATTCAGCAAAAACATCAAGGCTCTTGTAGCCGCTGATCTTCACGTTCTAGGTCAACCACTAGTTGCAGCCGGCGTAGGCACAATTGCAAATTCAGAATTCGCAGTTGTTGAAAGCGTAATGGTTAGCGCACTAAAGACACTTGCAACACGTTCGACAATTCTTGCAATTAGCACATCGGCTTCTGGTCTAACATACGACGTTATGCTAGGTCATGCAGCTTCGTGGTTCTCGGCAGGTGATGCAACAGGTGCACCTGATGCTATTACAGGTCTTATCACTCCAACACCGATTCCGGTTGTTGGCGCACAAGCCGTTGTTACAACAGCAGGTGCAGCACCTACAGACGTCGCCGGCGCACTCGTTGGCGTTAATGATACAGCAGTCACAGTTTCGTTCTCGTTCGCACACATGGACGGATTGATGTCGGCAGCAACATCTGTAAACGGCGGCCTAGTATTTGGCCCAGGTTCGACACCAGGCAACATGCCATCCCCAGGAAATACCCCAACAGGTACTCCGGGCTGGTATCCAAAGAATCTCCCATACTAATCAGTATAGGGTTGAAACAGAAGAGCAGCTTCGGCTGCTTTTTTGTTGACAAAAATTTCTGTATTGTGATAAATAACACAACATTGTAGGAGATTACAAACATGACATTTCAAGT
>Ga0315287_10003467_pt1 | contig 15195 bp, 13 predicted proteins | sample YL17G11_0_MG_FD_205037 | JGI IMG/M metagenome (GOLD analysis project Ga0315287, IMG submission 205037) | Sediment microbial communities from Yellowstone Lake, YNP, Wyoming, USA - YL17G11_0 | ecosystem: Environmental > Aquatic > Freshwater > Lake > Sediment | place: USA: Wyoming | collected... | reverse complement strand
CAGCCCCATCCGGTCCGACAGCCAGCCCACGATCCCCGGCGACCATACGTCTCCCGCGATATGCTGCACGATCACGCACATGGCGTAACTGAACGCGCGCAGACCGGGGTGGACCACGTCCTGGGTCACGGCCGCGGCTGAAGCAATGAAACAGGTGACCAGGATTCCGAAGCCGATGAAAAGGGGCATCTGGAGCGACTTCTGGCCCGGGAACAGGAAGGCGACAAACAGGACAATTGCCGCAAGCGCGGAGCTTGCCGCGGGCAAATAGAGCCGGCCTTCAGGCTGACGCTTCCGCCACCAATCCGACAGCCAGCCGCCCAGCGGCGCGCCCACCAGCACCAGCGCGAATACCACCGTGGCCAGGCCGCCCCCTGAGCCTTTCTGCGCCAGCCCGGTCCGCTCGAAATACACCGAGAGCCAGGTGGCGAGCGCGGTGGTGATGGAGACGTTCATCGCGAAGCCCAGATAGGTGAAGACCGCGGTCGGCACCTTAAAGACCGAGACCAGGTCGCGGAAGAAACCGGCCACCGGCCCTTTGTCCCTTGCGGGCTTGACTGTGCGGTAGTCGGGCAGGAACCAGGCCGCGATCGCCAGGACCATGCCCGGCAGGGCGACCAGCCCGAAGGCCTGGTGCCAGCCCCAATGCTTGGCGATCCACCCGCCGGCCAGAAGCCCGATCCCCATGCCCAGCGGTATGGAAATGTTCCAGATCCCCATCACCCTCGCCCGCTTGGACTCGGGAAAGGCCGCGGACAAGAGCGCGGTCCCGCCCGGCGCGTAACCGGACTCGCCAACCCCGATGAACGACCGCGCCGCCATAAGCTGCCAGTAGTTGCCGGTGAAGGCGCAGGCGAGCGTGGCCAGGCTCCAGAAGAAGGTCATGATCGAGATCATCTTGCGCCGGCTCCAGCGGTCAATAAGCATGGAGGCGGGCACGGAAAAGATGGTGATGAACAGGATGACCACGCCCATCAGCCACCCGGCCTGGGCGTCGCTGATGCCCCAGTCTTCCTTGATGAAGCCGAGCATGGAAGCCACCACGAAGCGGTCCGCGTAATCGGAGACATAGACCAGGGAGAGGATGGCGAGGATTGCGAAACCGCCTCTTCGGCTGGCGAATCCGGCTTCGGGCGCGGGGGTTGTTGCGCTCATCAGTTTTGCAGGGTTCGCCCCATGAGCAGGCGCTCCAGCAGCGCCGGCGAAAGCCGCTGCAGGATGGCGGTGAGCTTGCCCACCGGAGTTAGCACCATCTCCCGGCGGCGGTTTTCGACCATTTTTACTATTGCGGCGGCCACCCGCTCCGGGGTGTCGTGGGGAGGCCGGTTGATGGGCCGGGACGCGCCGTCGCCGCGCATCACGGTCTTTTCCGGGTCCGCGCTGGTGAACCCCGGACAGATGCATCCCACGTGCACTCCCGAGGACGCCAATTCCAGCCGGAGCGCGTCCGCCAGGCTGCGCATTGCGGCCTTGCTTGCGCTGTATAGGCTGCCCTCGGGTATGGCCCGGATCCCGCTTACGCTGCTCACGAACACGATGCTCCCCCGGTTCTTTTTAATCTCATCCACCGCGGCCAGGGTCATGTTGACCGAGCCGATCAGGTTGACCTCTATCAGACGGCGGCAGGGTTCCGGGTCGCACTGGTCAAATCGCGAGACCATGCTGACCCCGGCGTTGTTGATGAGGACATCCAGCCGGCCGAAACGGTTGAGGGACATCTCCACCGCAGCCCGGCAGTCGTCAAAGGAGCGGACATCGGACCTGGCCGCGAGCACGGAGCGGCCCTGCTCGGACAGCAGCCGCTCGGCCTGCACAAGCCTGGCCTCGTCCACGTCCGTGATGGTCACGCTTGCGCCGCCGCGTCCGAGCGCGGCCGCGGTTGCAAAGCCGATGCCCCGGGCCGCGCCTGTGACCAGGGCGCTTTTTCCGAACTGCTCCACGGAGTTCATTTATATCAGTTCCGCCTGCTTTTACAAGTCAAGGCCGGAGGGCTCGCCGCCCAAATCCGGCTGCAGCACGGCGCCCCGGCTGCGCCAAAAATTGCCGGCTAAACCGCTGCTGAGCTAAACCCGCATTTTCCGTTGTTATGGCCCATGAATTTTGTTATCATATGAACCTCGCAGACCACTCAAGGACTGCGGCGGTCTTATCAAATATCGCTTGATGCGCAGGAATATCCTTTGGAAAACGAGAGGTGAAGAATGGGGAAAGTTCATGGCGGACAGTTGGTGGTCAAGGCCTTGCAGAAGGAAGGCGCGACCCATGTTTTCAGCATCAGCGGGGGACACCTGGCGCCGATCTACGACGCGATCATTGATTCCGACCTTTGCCTGGAGCACACCCGGCACGAGCAGGCCGCGGTGATGATGGCGGACGCGTTCGGCCGGATGACCGGACAGCCCGGGGTGGCGATCGTTACCGCGGGCCCGGGCTTCACCAACGGGCTCACCGGGGTCGCCAACGCGCGCATGGCCAATGTGCCGATGGTGATTGTTGGCGGCGCGGTGGCCACCAACATGGTGGGCACGCTCGACCTCCAGGAGATACCCCAGATCGAGGTGATAGCCCCGCTCGTGAAATGGTCGCGCAGGGTGGAAAATACTTCCGAGATTTTGGGAGCGATCCATGAGGCTTTTTATCAGGCGCGCTCCGGCAATCCCGGGCCGGTCTATCTTGAAATCCCGGCTGATGTGCTGGGCGCGTCGATTGAGGAAAAAGATGTCAGGCGGGGGGAAACACGCCGGGTTGCCAAAACCGGCGCGGATGAAGCCTCTATTAAAACCGCGGTTGATCTGCTGACAAATGCTAGTCGTCCGATTGTGATCGCGGGCAGCGGGGCCTGGTTCAGCCGCGCGTCGGACAACCTCAAGGCCTTTGTGGAGCGGAGCGGCATCCCGGCGTTCACCACGGGCATGGGCAAGGGCGTGATCCCGGACGACCACCCCTTATGTTTCGGCCCGGGGTTCGCGGTCAGGCCGGGCGCGGCTTTAAGCGCTCTTATCCAGGCGGACGCGGTGTTTCTGCTCGGCACCAGGATCAGCCTGTTCTTCGCGCACGGAAAAATTTTCAACCCCTCTGCCAAAATAATCTTCGCGACCATAGACCCCGGAGAGGTCGGCCGGAACCGCGAGGCAACTGTGGCCATGGTCGGAGACGCGGATGTCATCCTGGGCCAGATGATCCAGGCCTCGGCCGGTAAAATAAAGCCGGAAAAATATCAACCCTGGGTTGATCAGATCAAAGCCGCGCAAGCAAAATCACTCTCGGAATTCAAGGCTCAGCTCGAATCCGACCAGGTCCCCATCCACCCGGCGCGGCTCTGCAACGAGCTCGACAAATTTCTCGCTGACGATGATTTCCTTGCGGTTGACGGGGGCGACACCTCGGTCTGGATGAACATGGTCAGGACCTACCGAAAACCCGGGCACACCCTGGAGAGCGGCTTGTTCGGGTGTCTGGGCGTGGGCCTGCCCTACGCGGAGGCGGCCCAGCTCGCCCATCCCGGAAGCCGGGTGGCTGCGATCGTGGGAGACGGCGCCGTAGGGTTCAACTTCATGGAGTTCCACACCATGATCCGGCTGGGGCTGCCGGTGGTGGTGGTGGTCAACAACGACCAGGCCTGGGGAATGGTGAGGCACAGCCAGATGCTCCGATACGGCAAGGACCGCCTGATCGGGGTTGACCTGGGATATGTGCCCTATCACAAGATGGTGGAAGCGCTGGGAGGATACGGCGAGGAAGTGACCAAGCCGGACCAGATCCGGCCCGCGCTGGAACGCGCGTTCGCATCAAAGAAGACCGCGCTCATCAACGTGCTTACCGAGCGGGACATAATCAGCCCGGGCAGCCACGCCCTGGCCGCGATCGGCAAAAACGAGGGTCTGACCGGGGTATATTGAAAAGGGAAAAAATCACAATTCCATCAACTGCCCGCCAGTGACATTTATTGCCTGGCCGGTCATGTAGGAACTTTTATCGCTGGCCAGAAAGACCACCATTTCCGCGACCTCGGAAGGCTTGCCGATGCGCTTCAAGGGAATGGAGTCCGCGGTGTCCTTGACCACCTGTTCCACAGGCTTGGCTTTGACGAAGGCTTCGAGTTTATAGCCCCACTCGCGCATGTCGGTCTCGATCTGTCCCGGGCACACGGCGTTGACCCGTATTTTGTAGGGCGCGAACTCCAGCGCCATCACCTTGGTGAGCATGATCACCCCGGCCTTGGCCACGCAGTAAGCGGCCTGGCCGCCCTTGGGCACCTTGCCCGCGCGCGAGGCGGTGTTGATTATGACGGCTCCCGTGCCGGGCCTGTTCTTCATGAGCCCGACCAGCGCCCGGGTGACGAAAAAAGTGCCGTGCAGGTTGGTGTCAAGGGTTGCGTGCCAGGCCTTGGGGTCCTGGAACTCGATGAGGTTGGGGCCGGGGGCCGCTCCCGCGTTGTTGCACAAAATGTCGAGCCCTCCGAATTCGGCCTTCACTTTTTCGGCCATGGCGGCGATGCTTTCCTGGGAAGTCACGTCCACCTGGGCCACCAGGCTCCTGCGCCCCATATCTTTTATTTTTTGAGACAAGCTCTCGACTTCGTCCATGGCCGCGAACCGGCAATAGCCCTCAAAGCCTTCCAGCTTGTGTCCGAGGTCGGAGACAATGACATCCGCGCCTTCCCGGGCCAGGGCCAGGGCAATGGCGTAGCCGATGCCGGTGGGCTTGCTCGCGCCGGTCACCAGCGCCGTTTTGCCTGATAAATCTCCCATCTTGCCTCCTTTTTTGTCAGCCGTGTAATAGAAACACGATCCCGGTCAGCAGCAACACGACCTGCACCACTACCTTGAATACAAATTCATTGACTCTGGTGTGAATTATTTCCCCGGCAAGTATGCCCAGGGCGAGCGCGGGCACCAGCATCCCGGCCAGTCCGAGGTTCTCGGTGGTTATGGCGCCGGAAAAACCGTAGCTTGCCATCAAAGCGCCGTTGAGGATGACCCAAAGCGTGGGCACGGTCGCCCGGAACCCGTCCTTGTCCGGGAGCTGGCGGCTGGCGTAATAAACAATCAACGGCCCGCCGGTGCCGAACATGCCGTGCACCACTCCGCCCGCGAAAAGAAAGGCAATGGCCAGCGGCCAGGGCAGGGGCCTTACCTGCCCGCGGTTGCGGTAGAGGTTGACCAGTTCCATGACCGAAATAAAAACGACAAAAACGCCCAGGACAAGTTTTAGCTGGCTTGCTTCATAGTGCTGGAAAACCCAGCGCCCGATGGGCAGCCCGATCCCGGTAAGCGGGAGGATCCGGGTGAGAAGTATCCGCCAGCGGATGTTCCGGTAGTTCCTGCCCACCATCCACAGGCTCTGGATCAGGGCGATTAGCACCACCGCGACCACGATTTCCTTGATCGGAAAGAGCATGGACCCGAGGGCGATGACAAAGACCGAGCCCCCGAAACCGGTGATGGTCTCAATAGTTTTGGCAAAAACCACAACCAGCATGAGAATAAATATTTTCATTTTCCGCTTTCCAGCATAAGTTTATGCGCTAGAAACGCAAAACAATTCGGCCCGTTCATTTTATGTATCGGTCTTGTCAATTGCAAGTTTTCCTGCAGGCTAGGCGGGAGTTCTCAGTCGGCCGGCTTTTTCCAAGTGCCGCCGGACTCGATCCTCTTCCGGATGTTCTCGGCCACTGCGGGCAGGTCTTTTTTCTGCATGTATTCCTGGACGAACGAGGGCATGGCGATGCCGGTGTCCAGACGGGTGACCCCGTAGGTGAACAGGGTCTGGTCCGGGGCGATTTTTTCAAAAAGAAAGAAGCCCGCTGAGTCCTTGATGTCGTGGGGCTGAGAGGGGTCGATGGAGAAATCGATCCGGTAATTTTTGGCGTCGACCTGGTATCGGTTCACATAACCGATGCTGACCCAGTAGAACTTGAACTTCTTCCGGACCAGCACCAGTCCCGGTTTCTGCTCCAGGACCACGGACTCGGTCTTGCGCGGGAAATATTCCTGCTGCTTGTCGTATTGGGTGAAGATTTCCCAGCACTTGTCAATGGGCGCCTTGATCAGGGCCATGGACTGTCCGTACCCGCTGATATTGCCCTTGCTGTCCGCGGCCTTCACGCTCTTGTAAATGACTTCGCCCTTCAGGATTTTTTCTTTTTCCTCCCTGCTCAGCTTGCCGAATTCCTGGGACCGGGCCGCGAGCGGCGCGAGCACCGCGAGCAGGAAACAGACCGCATATATATTTATTTTTTTCATGGCTATTGATATTTTTCCAGATAGGCCGCGGCTTTCATGGTCAGGATCTCATTGGTGCCGTCCATGATCCTGGTAAGCTGGGAGTCGCGCGCATATTTTTCCAGCGGGTACTCCTTGGAGATGCCGTACCCGGCCAGCACCTGCACCATCTCCGAGGTCTGCCGGACCGCCTGGTTGGTGGCGTAGACTTTCGCGGCCAGGCTGGTCTTGAGGTCTCCCGGGAATTTTTGCTTGCTGAGCCAGCTGGCCTTCCAGAGGAACGCGCGCGCGGACTCGATGGCCTGGAAAATTTCGAACAGCTTGGACGCGATCAACTGGTGCTCCCGGATCGGTTTTCCCCACTGCACCCGGCGACCCGCGTATTCCAGCGCGTTTTCATACGCGGCCCGCATCAAGCCCACGGCCAGATAGCCGACCCCGATATTGCCCACCGTGATGATGGAGTTGTGGAGCATGGGGTATCCCTCTCCGTGCGCGAAGATCTGGTAATGCTCCGGGATCTCAACATCCTCGAAAAACACCGGCGACTGGTTCAGGACCCGCAGCCCGACCTTGTCCAGGGCCTTGCCGCGCGACACGCCCCTGGCGTCCGCGGGCACGATGAACGCCCCTGAGCCTTTGATGCCCATTGACTGGTCAACGCACGCGAAGATGATGTAGAGCTTCGCGATCCCGCCGTTGGAAACGAAATTGGACTTGGTGCCGTTGATGATGAAACGATCGCCCTTCTTGACCGCGTTGGTGAAATGGTGGACCTTGGGGTCAATGTAATTGCTGCCGTCCGTGCCCACCTCGGGCTCGCTGCTGCCCCAGGCGCTGATCAGGCGGGCCTGGTCTTTCTGGCAAAAGGGGACCAGATATTTTTCCACCAGGTCCTTGTTGCCCGCGGCGATGAATGCGATCAACTGGTAAGCCACGCTGCCGGACATCAGGCTCGCGGCGAAACCAGGGCCCCAGCGGGCGATCTCCTCCCAGACCATGCCTGTGGTCTGGGGGTCCAGCCCCAGCCCGCCGAACTGCTCGGGCAGCGCCATTTTATGGAACCCGAGCTGATAGGCCTGTTCCATGGCTTTCCAGAACAAATCGCTCTTGGCCACGGCTTCCGGCTCCGAGAGCAGGTCGAGCCGGGTCTCCGCGGGCATCAGGATTTCTTTCCCGAAATCGCGTGCGGTGGCAACGATCTGTTTTTGCGCCTCGGTCATTTCAAAATCAATCATGATTTACACCCCTTTTTATTTCCCGGAAAAGAAATCGAGCATTTTAAAGTAATAGGGCAGATAAGCGTCCGGGTCAACCTCGGCCAGGACCTTGCCCGGCTGCATGGTATTGTCGGAGACCAGGTAAAAGGCAATGATGGTCTTGGTGATTTCAATCTCCGCCCAGGGGTCCGCCCAGGACTGCTGCAAGTTTATTTGAGCGCTCCCGATCTCCAGGCTTTTGAATTCGATGTCGGTCTGCTGCTTGCAGAGCAGGACCGGGCCGTCAAACCCGGGCTTGAGGTCCACCCTGGGCATGGCCTTGAACAGGTAGGTGGGTCCGAGCTTGGGCATTTCCGGGAGCTTGCCCGTGAGAGTCGCCTTGATCTCCACAAATTTTATCCGCTTGCGCTCCACCCAGCCCAGCACTTCCTGCCCGTTCTTCTCCAAATGTATGCCCGCCATTTTTTTGGGGAACCCGAAGATGTCCCGGCCGTTGTGCATCCGGTCTTCCTCGCTGTCAATGGGCATGCTCAGGCAATAACTGCCTGGCTCTCCCTGGTACTGGCATCTGAGAAAAAGCGCGGCTTCGCGGTATCCTGGCCCGAGGTTGGTCTCCGGGTAGTTGGCGATGAAGATCAACCCTCCCGGGGTGTCCGCGGGCGCCAGCGGAGGGGGCAGCAGTCTTTTGACGATCTCGGGTTTGGTCTCAATCATTGCGCCCAGCATCCGGGCATTGATGAATTTTCTGACGCCGATGTTGTAATAAGCGTCAAGCTCCTGCCTGGTTTTTACAAATCCCATTTTCACCCCGCAATTTTTAAATTAGATGTTTTTTCTTGGTTCATTGACTTCGCAACATGCTTTTGCTAGATTTGACCATAGCAAAGGGGAATAAGAGTGTCAAATTTGGTTTTAGTCACAGGCGGGGACGGGCTGCTCGGGAGCAACCTGGTAAGAGAATTGCTCGCCCAGGGATTTTCGGTCCGGGTTTTGGTCCAGCCCGGGAGCAAATCTCCGACTCTCAAGGGATTGCCCGTGGAGTTGATCGCGGGAGACCTGCTCGCTCCGGACGACACCCTTAAAAACGCGGCCAAGGGATGCGACGCGGTTTTTCATTGCGCTGCCATCACCAACCTGTGGGCGCCCGCGGAACTGGTCTTCAAGGTCAATGTGGAGGGCACGCGCAAGGTATTGGACATTTGCGTTGCGGAGAAGGTCAGGAAACTGGTGTTTGTGGGCTCCGCGAGCGCCTATCAATTCGGCAGTAAAGAAAAACCGGGAGACGAGCGCGGCCCTTTTCCGAAAGAATATAAGGGCATCCCTTATATGGAGTCCAAGCATCAGGCCATGGGCCTGGTCCGGGAATATGTCTCAGAGAAAGGGTTGGACGCCGTGATCGCGGTCCCGACTTTCATGCTCGGCAAATATGACTACGCGCCCAGTTCCGGGGAGCTGATCCGGCAATACATCAGCCGCAAGATGATTATCTCGTCACCGGGCGGGAGGAATTTTTCCTATGCGGGCGATGTTGCCAAAGCCATGGTCTTTGCGCTCTCGCGCGGCCAAAAAGGGGAAAGCTATATCCTGGCCGGGGAAAATTTAAGCTACTTCGAATTTTTTTCCAAGGTCGCCAAGATCGCGGGAGTTTCTCCTCCCAAAATCCATCTGCCCGGAGCGCTGGTGCTTCTGTCCGGGCTGGGAGGTTCGCTTTACGGAAAACTTTCCGGGAAACCGGTCCCGCTGAATTTGACGATGGCGCGGCTCGCGTGCATGCACACTTATTACAGCGCGGACAAGGCGCGCAAGGGACTGGGCATGCCGTCCACGCCGGTTGACCGGGCGATTGAGGAATCGATCCAAAGTTTAAAGGAATACGGTCATCTGAAATGAACAAGGAATATTTTCAGGACAAAGTGGCGCTGGTGAGCGGCGGGAGCCGGGGCGTGGGCTTTGCCCTGGCCAAGGCGCTGGTCTCAAACGGGGCCAAGGTGGTGATCACCGCGCGCGGGGAGAAGAGGCTGCTGGATTCCGAGGCCAAACTGAAGGAGATGGGCGGGTCGGTCAAGGCCGTGGTCGGCGATGTGAGCAAATGGGAGGACTCGGAAAAGATGGTCAAGGCCGCGATCGATGCTTTCGGCCGGCTGGACATCCTGGTCAACAACGCCGGGCTGACCATGCGCGGAAAATTCGAGGAGCTTTCCCCCGAAGTCTGCAAACAGGTGGGCGAGGTCAACCTGATGGGAAGCATATATCTTTCCCGCGCGGCCATCCCTTACATCAAGCGGGCCAAAGGCAACCTGGTCTTCATCTCCAGCATCGCGGGCATCTTCGGTCTTCCCGGCGCGAGCATTTACTGCGCGAGCAAGGGAGGTCTCAAGGGCTTGTGCGAGTCTCTCCGGCTGGAGCTGATCCCGGAAGGGGTCCACGTCGGGATAGTTTATCTGGGTTATACCGAGCACGACCCGGAAAAGCGGATACTGCAGGCGGACGGCACGGGCGCGCCCCCGACCCGGCCCGCGCACCACACCCAGGCCTATGCCGCGGGCCTGATCATGAAGCTGCTTGAGAAGCGCAAGCGCGATTTGGTGATGACCCCGGTGGGCAAGCTCGGCTCGTATGTTTACCGGTTTTTTCCTGGATTTGTCGAGCGCGCGATCCTGTTCGCGCAGGAAAAGAACCTGTCAATCTACCAGAAGTTTTCCTGAAGCGGTTTTTCTATTTCTTTTTCGAGGCCACTTTGGCGCCCAACGCCCTGGCTTTGGCGAGTTCGGATTTTTTTTCAGCAACCTCTCCCTTGGGCCCGGCCTGGACCGCAATATCCCCGGCCCATTCCATTTTCAGGAATTTGCAGGACTCCTTGAGCATGCCGTATAAGTAAGGGGCTGCGATCTTGGGCGGGTCTGCGCTGGCAGTGATCAGCACCATTTTCTTGCCCTTGATGACCTTGGGATGATCGCCGTAGCAAAGGCTGTAGAAGCGGTCAATGGCCGCCTTGACCTGCGCGGTCGGTCCCCACCAGTAGACCGGGGACGCAATCACCCAGACCTCCGACTTGAGCAGCCGCTCATAGACATCGATCATGTCATCCTTGCGATGGCAGGTCCCGGTCTTGTGGCAGGCCAAACAGGCCCGGCAGCCGTGGATTTCCAGATCGTTCAAGCGGACTTTTTCCACCTCGGCGCCTTTGGACTTCGCGCCTTCAAAGAATGCGTCAACCAAAAGGTCGGTGTTGCCGCGCTTTCGGGCGCTTCCCATCAGAGCGATCATTTTCATCTGCGATTCTCCTTTATCCCCGGCAAACCGGCACGAACCCTTTTTCGGCAAAAGCTTGGGCGATGGTCTCCAGTTCCTGCTCGGACAAGCTTTTCAAATCAGGGCTGAAATCAGTCCGGCCCAGCCTTTTATATTTTCCTTTTGCCCAGCCGTGATAGGGCAGCAAATGGACCGGGCCTTGGTACCCTGACTTCTCAAGTAAAGACATCAATTCCGAAATTGAGTTTTGGTCCGCGTTAAACCCCGGGATCAGGGCGATCCGGGGGATGACCCGCTGGTTTCCAACTTTGGAAAGGATTTTTACGAAGTTGTCCAGAATTTGCCGGTTGCCTGCTCCAACAGCTTTCTGATGTTTTTCCGGGTCGATCTGTTTCAAGTCAAAAAGGAACAGGTCGGTTTTTTCGGTCAGCGGCTCGATTAATTCCCGGGCAAACAGGCCCGTGGTTTCGACCGCGGTGTGAATGCCCAATTGTTTCAGCCTGCCCAGGACTTCAAGCAGGAATTCTTTTTGCAGGGTGGGTTCCCCGCCCGTGATGGTGACGCCTCCCCCGGAATTGTCATAAAACGGCTTGTCCAGCATGACCTTTTCCGCCAGGTCCTCGGGGCTGATTTCAAAGCCGACTATTTCCTGGCCCTGGTTCGGGCAGGTCCTCGCGCATTTGCCGCAGGCCACGCACAGGTTCAAGTTGCGCCGAACCCCGTCATCTCCAAGAGCGAGCGCCTGGTTCGGGCAGGCGCTCACGCACAGTCCGCACCTTTTGCAGCGCTCCTGCCAGTAAGCCATCTCCGGCTTGGGCGCCTGCGATTCCGGGTTATGGCACCAGGGGCATTTGAGCGGGCAGCCCTTGAAATATATGGCGGTGCGGATGCCGGGCCCGTCGTAAATGGCGTAATATTGGATGTCGAAAATCAGTCCGGTCATGGGATTTTTTTACCGGTGCTCGGTCCGGGAAATGACCTCTTCCTGGATCTCACGGCCCAGGTCAACAAAATAAGTGCTGTACCCCCCGACTTTCACGATCAGGTCCCGGTAATTCTGAGGCGCGGTTTGCGCCAGCCTTAAGGTCTCGGCGCTGGCGACCGTGGGCTGGACCTGGGCGCCCCCCATCTGGAAATATGTCCTGATCAGCGCGACCCATTTGGCGCGCGCCTCCGGGTTCTCGCCGATGCCGGTGGGATGAAACTTCATATTCACGGCGCAGCCCATGACATCTTCAAACGGGAGCGCGGCCACCGAGCGCAGCGCCCCGGTCACTCCCGCCTTTTCCACGTTGTAGGGGTTGCAGCTTGCGGCAAAGGGCGTGGACGCGCACCGTCCGTCCGGGGTCGCGATGGAAAGCCGGCCGTCAATGGTATGCGTGGTCATGCTGATCACATAGACCACAAACGGCCCGCCCTTGAAAGTGCGGTAGTTATAGGTCTCCTGAAAAAGCCCCTTCATCACTTTTTTCGCGAGTTGATCGGTCTCCGGGCTGCCGTTTCCCCATTTGCCGGCAAGATTTTTTATATCGCGGTATAACTGCTCCTGGCCCATGAAATTGGAGTCAATTGCGCCGAGCAACTGTTTGACCGTGTATTTTTTCTGCTCGAAGATGAGCTTTTTTATCACATAGAGCGAGTCGGTGAGGTTGGCGATGGAGTTGATCATGGAGATCCCGCTCAGGTCGTAAACGCCCCCGCCCCGGGTCACATCCTTTTTCTTTTCCAGGCAGCCGTCAATGAACGCGGAGATATACGGCGCGGGCATCATTTCCGCAAAGAGCCGGTCCCTCAAATTGGACGCGTCCGCCAATTTTTTTATTGCATATTTCCCCTGCTCCTGAAAAGCCGAGAGCAAATCCTCAAACGACTTGAAGGAGTCCGGGTCCCCGGTCTTAAGCCCCTCGCCCTGGATGAAGGCCGCGAGCAGTCGCGAGTCTCCGTTGCGGAGCGTGAGGTCCAGGAGCCTGGAGAGCAGGAGCGCGTTGGCGCTCATGCTCCCGGTCTTTCCCGGGCAGGTCAATTCCACGCAGCCCATCACCGCGTAATCGCGCGCGTCGGCTTCGGAGAACCCCCTCCTTTTCATCGCCTCGATGTTCATGGCGTCGTTGAACAGCGCGTAGCTGGAAGTGCCGTCATGGAGTTCGTCAGCAACTTTGCGCAAAAGCGCGTCCGGAGTTTTCGGGTGCACCCGGACCGAGATGTTGGTGATGGCCTTGGACCGGGCCGCGGCTTCTACGAACAAATAAGTCAAGTCGTTGGTCCCGTCTTCTCCGTTTGGCTTGAGCCCAGCCAGGGTCACGGGCGTGGAACCGAGGTAGCGGTGGTAAAAATTGGCCAGGATGTTGGACTCGGGACGGATGTTCTGGGACATGACCTTGAGCAGGAGTTCCTCCAGAAGCTCGCGCGCCTGCTCCCGGGTGATCCTGCTTGCTGCCAGGTCCTTTTGAAAATATGGAAAAAGGATCTGGTCCAGCCTTCCGAAGCAGTGGAGGTTTACCGGGTGCGCAAGCTCCACCGCGGTCTTCACGGTCCAGAGCGCCTGCACCGCCTGCTCGAAAGTTTGGGCGCGCTCAAGCGGCGCCTTTTTGCAGTTCTCATGCATGCGCGTGAGCGCGGCCTTTTTTGCCGGATCGCTTTCGCGCTCGATTTCCTGCTTGATTTTTTCCGCCAGCCTTTGCGAAAAGATCATCACGCCATCCAGGGCGATCTCGATTGACTTGAGGAAATCCCTTTCCGGCTGGGAGAGGTTCCCGTTCCCGCTGATCCGTTTTTGGACATCCGCCTTCATCCCTTCAAGTCCCTTGTCCAAGACCTGGGAATAATCCAGGATGACATGCCCCTGGTAGGATGCGATGGTGGCCGCGGTGGAGATCATCACCACCTGCCGGGAGGTGTTTGCGGGAAGCGAGAGCACGAACTCGTGCATGTTTTTCGAGTAAAGCCCCTCGTTGAGCAGGGCCTTCTCAAGATAGTCAACAATGGTCCTGCCTTTCCAGAAAGGGAGCAGTTCTTTTTTCAGGCGGATTTTATCCCGGGGATCGATTTGATAGGGATTGATCTCGCGCTCGGACATGGTGTCGAACCCGAGGTTGAGCGGGACCGATCCGGTCGCGCGCATGATCTTCTGGTTTTTCCAGAAATCCCAAAGCGCGCCGGTGCGGATCATGTAGACCGCGGACCTGAGCAGCGAGCGGACCCGGTAGGAGATGATGGAATTCTTGTCCAGCTCGGTGTCCAGTACCTGGTTGAAAACCCCGCGCTCTATGTCAATGGGCATTCCCAGGAAAAACTCGGTCCAGTATCCCGCGATCCGGTCGTCCGGGTCAAGGTAATGGGTCATGTTTTCATAGACATTTTTCATGGCCAGGGCGGTGCGGATGCTGACGGGCAAATTCTTGGATTCGGTCTGCTTCCAGCTTTCGGTATAGTATTGGGCGCGCTGGACGGAGAGTTGCGGAACTTGGGTCCGGTACTTGCTCTTAAGCCGCTCGATCCGCTCGCTGGCTTCGGGATTGGCCATCTATAGTGATTATAGTTATGGCCTTGAACGCTGTCAAATATTTCCGATTTTTAAAATATCATCGCAAGCGCAAATAATTTTTCCAAAACCCTGCCCAAATTCTCTTAGCAAAGGTTTAGCAGGGTGTTGAAAAATACCGAGGGTCTGGCCTCATCGTCCCGGCTCGGACATCATCGAAGAGGCCTGACCCAATAAAATCAGGAGGTTGCAAGCAGCTTGAGGAAAATGCCCCGCGTAATAATCGGACGGCAATTTATTTTTCAACACCCTGTTAGAGGGGGCGCGAATCAATTGTCCTCTATAATATTGATCTCTTCCTCACTCAGCCCATAAAGCTCATCCTTCTTCGTCCTGCAAAGCAGGACTACGCAGGACTTGTATTTATCAAATGAGTTCATCCATTTTGCTCGATAATACTGACCTCTTCTTCTGTCAGTCCATACAGTTCGTAAACAAGATTATCTATCTCCCTATCCGTTGCCTCAACCTCCCTCTCCAGACGAGTCTTTTCGTCAGTGGACTTGGCAGAGGAAAGCTTCTTGTTCAGGTCAAGTATTTTTTCTACAAGAGAGACTATTTGATCTCCAATAGATTTTTCTTTTGGGATATCTGAATTTATTGGCTTAATCGGAAGATTTCTTAAATAAATATCTCTCAATTCAAGCCTGCCTTTTTTATCAGGATCTCCCAAAACTGAACACAGCCTCTTTAGAAAAAGCCAAGATAATTTTGAATTCAAAATTCCAAGAAGATAAAAGTCATTTAAAGGGATAAAAAATGTTTTGTCATTGCTAAAATATCCCATTTTATCCAAAGCAAAGCGAGATTCTTTTGCAATGACTGGATAAATGATTTTTGGTTTTTCAAACTTATCCAAATAGTCACAAGGTCTCAATTCCCACCAATACTCCCCCTTGTCCCACCTCTTTGATGCCTTGGCTTCGAATTGTTCAAGATATTCAGCTATCGCCGGATA
>Ga0315287_10003466_pt1 | contig 15196 bp, 18 predicted proteins | sample YL17G11_0_MG_FD_205037 | JGI IMG/M metagenome (GOLD analysis project Ga0315287, IMG submission 205037) | Sediment microbial communities from Yellowstone Lake, YNP, Wyoming, USA - YL17G11_0 | ecosystem: Environmental > Aquatic > Freshwater > Lake > Sediment | place: USA: Wyoming | collected... | reverse complement strand
ATACATAAAGTATGTAATTTTGTAGATGATGTGTGTAAAACAGATAGTAAGATAGGTCTTGTAGTTTTACCTAGATACCACTTAAAATCAACTCTTCTTGGATATGCTTTTTCAATATATAGAATGTTAAAAGCTAGTGGAGATGGCTTATATATTTCATATAAAGAAGAGCTGGCCACCTTCCATTTAAGTAATTTAAAGGAGATAATAAGAACAAATCCAAGATTAAGTCCACTATTCCAAGATATGCGTGATAGAAGTGAGAGTGGTATATATTACCGAGTGGGTTCTAAAAGAGTTCGTATATTTTCTTCAGGCATATTTGGTATGAAGAGAGGTTTACATACGGATGTAGTAACTATTGTAGATGACATTCTTGGTACAGTTGAAAATCCTTTAAATCTAGGTGAACTTGAAAAAGCTGAAAAAATGTTTAATCAAGAAGTTGCCCAGATTCCTAATATTGGATGCCCAATGATTATATTTGGTACAGTTATGGATTTCAGTGATTTGCTTTTTAAACTTAAAGATAATCCAAATATACCCTCTTTATGGTTACCAGCAGTACACCCAGATCCTGTAGAAGATCCTGATAGAGAGATTTTATGGCCAGCTAGATTTAGTAAAGAGATATTAGAGAGACAGAAACAGATTATTGGTTGGAAAGCGTTTTCAACAGAATTCCTTTTAATGCCTGTATTAGCTATGGAAGCTTTTATAACTAGAGAAGAATTGGAACCAATGATAGATAAAAATCTTAAGAGTCATTCTATTTATCGCGCATATGATAAAAGAGATCATAACATAGTAGCTGGATTAGATATAGGAAAACGTAAGAATCCCTCACATTTAGTAGTATTTGAAGATGATGGAAATGGTATTTTAACCTGTATTTGTCAAGAATTTTGGGATCAAATTGAGTATGTAGAGCAGGCTAGAAGAGTAACTGAAGCAATACAGAATATTGGTATTGATAAATTTTATATTGATGCAACTAGAGGAGAGATGGAAGAACGCAATCTTCCTAGAGAATGTACTCTTATTAAATTTACTGGACGCGGACAAAGAAATCAGACTTCTTATGCTTCAGATTTTGCTAGGTATGTTGAAAGACAGCAGCTCAAATTAATAGATGATGATAGGTTTATATCGCAGATTACTTGTATGTCAAATTCTCTTAAAGCGCCAAATACGGCTAGTGGCCATGCCGATTGTGTTGATGAAGAAACAGAGGTTTTAACCGAAACTGGTTGGAAATTTTTTAAAGAGGTAAATTATGAGGATTTAATTTGTACTTTAAATCCAATTACTTTTGAAATTGAGTATGCTAAACCTTCAAATATTATAATTGAAAATTACACGGGTAGTATGTATTATATTGATACTACCCAAATAAATCAATTAGTTACTCCAAATCATAAAATGTACATTAGAGATGGTTTGCATAAAGAATTTAATTTAATTAATCCTGGTGCAATTGAGGGTAAACAGGTGGAATATAAAAAAGACGGTTTATGGAATGGTGTAGAACAAGAGTTTTTTGAAATTACTAGTGCTGCTGGTAGAAGATTTTTTAAGATTCCAATGGATCAATTTTTAAAACTTGTTGGTTATTATGTTTCTGAAGGTTGTATGCAACATGATAAAGACATTCATATTTGTCAGAAAAGTGGTTGGAAATCAAATAGAATGTTTGAAGATTTAAAAGATTTAGCTTTTGGAAAAGTTACCCATGGTGGTGATAAAAGAATGGGTGAATATGATGGTGGTATAAATTTTTGCTCAAGAACTTTTGGAGCTTGGGCTAAGCAAAATCTTGGAACTAGGTCTATAAATAAGGTTTTTCCAAAAGAATTTTTAAATCTTTCTAGCCGTCAATTAAAAATAATGTTAGATGCTTATATTCTTGGTGATGGGTCTAGTCCTGAATGGGTTAAAAATGGAACTTCTATTGGTAGTAGTACAATTTCTAAAGTATTGGCTGATCAACTTCAAGAGATAGCTTTAAAGGTTGGTTGGAGTGCTAATATTTATATTGATGATTCAAATATTGGTAGAAGAGGTTTATTTGGTGTTGGGCGGCATAGAGTATATAAAGTTCAATTTATTAGGAATAAAAATACCCCGTGTGTACATAAGCATATAAAATCAGATTCTTGGGTAGATTATGAGGGTAAAATTTATTGTGTAACTGTACCTAATCATATTATGTATATTAGGAGAAAAGGAAAACCTGTTTGGACAGGAAATTCGTTCTGGAGTGTTGCTTTAGCAATTGGGGCATATCAAGATTATTTTGCTCCAGATAGAAAGAGAGGTACTACTCTTCTTGGTAGTTGGAATGATACTCTAAGTCCTAAAGATAATATTCCAAAAATGATGGATGACCATAGATGTAAAGTATGTACTAAGAGGTCATTAGAAATTCTTGAAGATGGCAGTATTAGATGTAATTATTGTTTTACTATTTTTGGAAAGGAGGCACCTAAATGAATTATAAAGAGTTAATACCGGAGAGATATAGAGCACGTTATGATCGTATTAGCGATAGATGGTTAATACTCGATACTTGGCATGAACAAATACAAAATATAGCAGATCTTACTTTAGATGTTCCAGATAATCATCCTGCTATAAAAATTGTATCTGGTGGAGAGGTTAATGCTTTAATTGGAGAATTGAAGAAAATAAATAAGTTTGGACCTCAAGAAATTATAAAAGAAACCTCCCGAAATGTTATAATTAATAGTGTACTTATGAGCAATTCAGATATAGCAGATGCCTTAGATAAAATTGCTGGAAATTTGAGGGGTAGAGTAAAGAAGTTTCAAAAGAGGTAAAGAATGCAATTAAATGATTTCCTTCCAGATATTGCTAATCAAAATACAGCTTTAGTTAAAGCCAATACTTTTTTACAACAAGTTAAAGAAGCGGGTTTTACTGATTTTGTTAAATCTTCATATAGTGGATCTAATAAACTTTCAGAAGTAAGCCATTATGGTATTGAACAGTTATATTTTGATTGGCTTAGAACGGCCTATAGTTATAGGCGTATGTTTATTCAAGATTTATATCTTTTAGCTTTTGATGTAGCTGAAATTAGAACCCCATTACTCCATTTAAAAGGTGAATTATTTAGAAAAGGCGTAGATGAATGGGTACCTAAGTTTGCTGTACAATGTGAACAATGTAAAACTGAATTTTCTGAGGTTGTTGATACTTGTACTGTATGTAATTCTCAAGACTTAAAGAAGCCAGATCCTGAACAGCATAAATATTTTGATGATTTTAAAAGAAATTGTAATATGTTTGGGCAATCCTTAGATGAAATTTTAGCTACTGTTGAAGATGATATTAATATTGTTGATGATATGTACATTTTTTTAAATAAACAATATGGTATTATGAACAATAAAATGTATAGCAGAGTAATAGAAATCCGGAGGTTGCATCCTGCAGTAGTTGAATTTGATTTAGATAAAAGTGGTTTACCTGAACATTCACATTGGTTTTGCCCAATACATAGAGAAAAGATTTTACCTAAACAATTACCTTGTGAAGAATGTAGAACAGAAACAGTGCCAGTAATGTTTATTTGGAATCATCGTGGAAAGAGAATATATCTTTCAAGAGATGAGGTTATACATTGTTCTAAATTCAATCCTTCTGAAACTTATGGCTATTCACCTCTTTTGACTATAATGCAGAAGGTACTCACTCTTACAGGAATGGATAGGTTCTTATATAGATATTTCTTTGAGCGCAAAGCTCCTGCTGGAATGATTCTTACTTATACAGATGATCCACAATCTCTTGAACAAGAACGTGCTAGAATAGAATCAAAGATGATGGAAGATCCTACATACTTACCTTGGGTAGCAGTATCTTCTAAGACACAAAGAGGTAGAACAGATTTTGTGAAGTTATTCCATACATTACAAGAAATGGATTATTTACCTGTTCGTAATGAGATACGTGATAGAGTTGCTGCAATATATGGTGTACCTCAGATTTATATGAATGTTATGGAAGGTGTTGGTGGTTTATCTGGGCAAACACAAGAATTAAAAATGTTTAGTAATGTTATTGAAGCAGATCAAAAGCGCTATAATGAAAAAATCTTTCCAAGATTATTAGAAGCTTTTGGTATTACTGATTGGAAGATTATACTACAAACTCCTGAAGAAAAGGTTGAATCTGTTATTCTTCAACAAGCTCAACAAAAGATAACCATTGCAGCTACTATGCTTCAAATGGGATTTGATGTAAAGTTAAAGCCAGGAATGAAGACTATTTCTGAACTTGATTTTACTTTTGGTGGAAAGGCTTTAACACAAAAAGATCAAATGGCCATGATGCAACAACAACAAGGTCAAGCTCAAATAGGTCCTGCTGTAGAACAAGGATTAGAACAAGCTCAAAATTTACCTGGGCATAGATTGGAAACTGGAGCTTTTCAAGATCCAGATAAGCAGAAGATAGATGAAGGAGAGCCAATTGGGTAATTCTTTATTAGTTAAAAGAATTGATTCTTTTGTACAGAATCTTGTTCCAAAACATATTACAGAAACAGTTCATAGGGGAGGTAAAACTTTTCCAAGACATAGGACTATAATGGTTCGTGACTTACAAGAAGGGCATAAAATGAAGGTTAAGTTTGGTGAATTTGTAGTTCTTAAAGAATTACCAGATAAATATTTAGTTAGGTTTCTTAATGGTGAATGGAAAGGAAAACATAAATATTTACCTAAAAATGTTGGAGAAGATTACCAAGAAGTTACTAATCCTCCATTACTTCCTGAAGAAAAACCTAGGCATATGCGTATTGGTGATAAAATACAAGTAAATGGACAAGAAGGTGAGGTAATTGGATGGGTACCAAAAGCAAGAGAAAATCTAAATAATCCAGGTAAAATATGGGACACAGATCATTATAGAGTAAAAATTAAGCGTGGTGCAGATAAAGGTAGAATTAAAATTGTTCCCAAAGATCCAAAAGCTCCTATAATATCTGATCCAGTAAATAAGCCTAGAAAACCAGCAAAACCATGGACTAGTGCTGTACCAAAAATTACTACTTTTCCATCTTTTATTATACCATCAGCAGAAAAAAGAATTAATAAATTAGCTAAAAAAGTTCCGGATATAAAATATTTGGTTGATAAAAAAGCTACTGTTGTTAAAATTCTTAAAGGAGCTCATCATCCAAAAAAGATTAGATTTAATGGAATTGCCGGTATTTTTAAAGGTGTTGGTAATTTAAAGACGGGTAAGTTTTTACCCTCAAAGAAAAATGTTTTAACTGAAATATGTTCATATGAGGTTTCTAGAGCATTGAAATTTAATTTTGTTCCTCCAACAATATCAAAAGTTGTTGATGGTGAATTTGGTACTGTACAACAATTTGTTCCTGGAATTGAAGGTATAAAAATTCCAATGGCTGAAAGAAAGAATATTTATACCTCTAAGTCTGGTAGAGAAATGGCTATTTATGATTTTATAACTGGTAATAGAGATAGACATGATGGTAATTGGATGTATGACCAAAGAACAGATAAAGTATGGGCAATAGATAATGGTAACTCATTTCCAGTTAGTAAAAGATATTTTATAAATTCTAAATTCATAAAAAACTTTGAGGGTGGGCTTTCAGAATCTGAGAGAGATTTAATCTCTAATAAAAGAAAAAAGATTTTAAAGTATGTTAAAGCCTATTTTGGAGATACTGAAGCTATTAGTACAGCAAAAAGAATGGATTTTATGATAAAAACTGGAAAAATGGCTAGTGGTTGGGTTGAGGAAAAAACCTTACGGTAAGGAGAAACTTATGAAAATATTTGTAAATTTTTATGGATTAGATGATAATAAAGATGATACTAAACTTGGAACTTTAGTATATGATGGAAGTAAATTTACTTGGGCAAATGTAGCTTATGATGGAATAAAAGAACTTTTAGATGAACCTATATTTGTAGATGAAGAATTAATTGAAGCTAAAACAGATCCTGAGAAATTTATGCAAAATTTATATCAAGCTTATAATGGTACTTATATAAGAGCAGGTAAAGCAAAAAATGCCTAGATCTCATGCTGGATTAGTACCCAAGAGAATAACAGAGAATGTTCATTCTACTGGTGGTGGAATGTTTGTTCGTCATAGAATTGTTTGGGTAAGACCAGGTAAAACTGAACGAGTTAAAGCTAAAGGAGCTAAACTTGTAGGTACTCAAAAAGTTAAAGATTGGGAAGTTTACTTTCAAGGTATGGATAAAGCCGCTTTAAAAGTTATAAAAGATCAATTTAAACAAAAAATAATAGATGTAAATAAAATTTTAGTTGAAGGTAATTTAGGTAAGGCAGAGGCAAAAGATCTTAAAAAACAAAAGAAAAGACTTAGACTTAAGAGAGAGTTGGTTAAACGTGTTATTAAACATAAAAAGGGCGTTAAAAGAGAAGCAAAAAAAGATTATTCAGATTTTACTTTAGAGGTAACAGCTTTAAGTCAAACAGTTAGAGCAAAACTGGATACTTTAATTAAAAAAGATAAAGTATGCGCTTATCTTTCACATGTTAAAGTTACTGATAGAAAAATTCAAGGTAATGGTTCAACTAAACCAGAAAAATTAACTCATGAAGATGGTAAGTTTTCTTGTTTTAAACCACAAGAAAATGAACATTTATTACGTGGAGACTGGGGTTGTGAAGTTGGTACTTATTTTCTTAGAGAAATATGTGCTTATGAAGTAGATAAAATATTGGGTTTTGGTCTTGTTCCTCCCACAAGTTTTAAAATAGATAAAGGAAGAATTGGTTCTGTTCAAGATTGGGTTCCTGGAAAAGTTGGAGAAGCTTATAATGTTAATGATATAATTAAATCAGAAGAAGGAATAAAATTTGGAGTATTTGATTCTTTTTTAGGAAATTGGGATAGACATAATTCAAATTGGATGTATGATCCAGATAAAAAGAAAATATGGGCTATAGATAATGGTTTAGCTTTTGGTAATAAAGATGGTACTTGGTCAACTTTTGCAAGATCTATGCAAAATGGGAGTATATCTGTTCCAGATAAATATATAAATTTATTAAAAAATAAAAAAGAAGATATTTTGAAATGTGTTACAGAATATTTAGGTGAAGAAGAGGCTAGAAGAACTAAAAAAAGACTTGAATATTTTATAGAGCATAAAATAATGCTACATTAATGGAGTATATTATGAAAATAACAGTTGATTTTTACAATGAGAATAATGATGATATTGGAACTTTAATATGGGATGGTAAAGATTTTTCATGGAAACATGTTGAAGAAGAATGGCTTAAAAAAATTATTAATAATGATATTCATATAGGAGATGTTACAATTAATCCAAAAAGAGATCCAGAAAAATATATGAGAAATTTATGCTTAGCTTATAGAAGCGCTTATTTTAATGCTTCTAAGCCAATAATTCATAAATAGGTTATAATGATGTATATTACTTGTCCACATTGTAAAGAAAGAGCCCATATTAGTTTATGGAAAAGAATTGGTGGTTTTTTATTTAAATGCCCAAATTGTAATACTGAAATAAATATGGAGGGAAAAGTATGATAACTTCATTACCAAATACTTGTACAATATTACCAAATACTAATACAATTACTGCTTCAACTAATACTGGTCCAATTACATCAGGAAACGTTTATTCTTCATCATATTATGTTACTAGTAATCCACAATATATTGGTAAAACTGAAGATGAGGAAATAGCTGATAAATTAAAAAGATTGATGAGATTTAGAGATCTCAAAATTATGTCAATAAAGGATTTGGGTGATGGAGACCTTGAAATAACTTTAATTAGAAAAAGAAAGTATTTTAAAATTAAAATAACTGGAAAATTGGTATTAGAAAATATAAAAGGAGAAGAATTAGATGCGTTAGGAAAATTACCATATAAGCGAGAGCATATTAAAAAATTCGATGATTGGGATACTTATACAACAGGAACTAAACCATATATCGTTCAATGGAGTGATAATACATCAGGATAGGAGAGAATATTTTGAAAGCACCAGTAAGAAGTTTAAGTAAAGATCAATTAGTTTGGTTAGGTACAAACAAATGTAAACATGGGCATACTTTTTTAGAACATTATGCATGTTACATGAATGAAGAAATGCACAGTGATGAAAGAGTTGGATTTCTAGATATAGAATGTTCTGGACTTAAAGCAAATTTTGCTATAATGCTTTCGTATTGCATTAAAGTACGTGGAGAAAAGAAAATTTATTCAGATTTTTTAACAAAGAAAGATGCTGAAACTCATTTAGATGCTCGTATAGTTAAAAATTGTATTAAAGATTTAACAGAGAATTTTGATAGAGTAATAGGACACTATTCAAAAAGATTTGATATACCTTTTTTGAGGACAAGAGCATTAATACTTAATTTAGATTTTCCTCAATTTGGAGAAATGTATCATACAGATACTTGGGATATAGCTAGAAAGAAACTATGCTTATCCAGTAATAGACAAGGTGTGATTGCTGAGGCTATAACAGGTGAGGACATAAAAACACGTATAGATCAGAAGCATTGGATACCAGCTCTTCAAGGTAATAAAGAAGCAATGGAATATATATTGGATCATAACATGCGGGATGTTCATCAATTAGAAGCTAATTATGAGAAACTTAGGGTATTTGCTAAAGTAACAAAATCTAGTATATAGAAAGGAGGGTATTGATGAAAATAAAAGAGCCCACATTAGAAGATTTAAAAAAAATACATGATAAACTTTATTATTCTGGAAGAGCTTTTAATGTAATTACTACCATGGAATTGAATGATTTATTGGACTTAATTAAATCTAATAAAACACGTATAAAAAATCATGATGAAATAATTAATACTTATATGAAAGTAATGACAAAAGAAAATTTTATACTGGTTTTTTTCAAGGATATTTTAGGTATTAGAAAGAAAAATTATATCAAGTTTTTAGATTTACTTAATGAAGCTAATTTACATTCTTTAAGTTTTGAAACATTAGCTAATTTTAGAAAAGAATTTGATATATTGATTAATAAAGATGCAAGAGTAAAAATAAAGGAGAGGTAAATGAATCAGCAAGAAAAGCATGAGAAAGTATTATACCCCGTAGTTCGTTGCAGAACAGATAAAGCTGGAGGATCTGGTACAATAATTTATTCTAAAGAAAATCCAGATAAATCTGGTGAGTATCTTACATTTGTATTAACTAATCATCATGTAATTGAGGATGCAATACAAATAAAACAAGAGTTTGATTCAATGACAAAACGGGACATAAAGAAAGAATTTACTCAAAAAGTAAGAGTAGATATTTTTGATTATGTTAATATGTCAGAGATGAATAGCGCAAATACACATACAGCAGATATTATAGCTTATGATAAAAGCCATGATATAGCTATTCTTAAATTAGATACACCAAAGAAAATGACTTATATAGCTACTTTACTCAACAAAAATAAAATCCCTGGTATTAAATTATTTGCCCCTATTTATAGTTGTGGAGCAAGTCTTTTACATGATCCTTTTGCAAATAAAGGTGAAATAACTTATTTGAATGAAGATATTGATAATAAAAGTTATTGGATGTCTAATTCAAATATGATATTTGGAAATTCTGGAGGGGCTGTTTTTCTTGAGGAATCCGGTGAATTTGTTGGAATTCCAGCTAGAATAACTAGTACTCAATTAGGATTTGGGTTTGATATAATAACTTGGATGGGATTCTTTATTCCAATATCAAGAATATATGATTTTTTTGATGAGCAAGAAATTCAATTTCTTTATAATAATGAATTTACTTTTAAAGAATGCTTGGAAAAGCGCAAAGTTCATCAAAAGAAATCTTTAGTCGATATGGCTATTGAAGATACTAGTGGTGGTCATAATGTCAAAAGCCGTAGAAATAAATGAATTAGAATCTTATAGCAAAAGATTATGCGATTTTTGTGATTTAAAAATTGCAAGATATAAGATGATGCTCATTAAAGATGATGAAGAAGTGGCTTCTACATTATTTTGTTGGGATTGTTTTGATAACTTTTTAGATACATGTTCTGACTTTAAAAAAGAAGGAGAGGATAACGATGAGAAATGTAAGTTGTGACACTTGTGAAAGAGAAATTACTGAAAAATACTATGAAATATGCGTTCTAATTTTTGGAGATATTGATGATACTTCTGAACAAGAAGAAGAAGGCGCATATCAGTTTTGTTCAACAAAATGTATGGGTAGATGGATGATAGAAAAAGCTAAAGAAGATTATGGAGTTTATGAATAATACATTTAAAACTAATACTAGGGAAGCTTTAATAAAAGCTATCCAAGAAAAAGTAAAGGATGCTTTTGATCGTTCACAAGGAGTTGTTCCTGTTGAAACTGGAAAACTCAAAAAAAGTGGCAAAGAAAGTGAATTACCTAATGGAGCTAGAATATTCTATGGTATGGAATATGCTTCTTTTGTAGAAAGAGGTGTTCCAGCTCATTATGAACAAGTTGAAAGTTATTATAGAAAAAGTGGAGTTTTTGTTAAAGCTTTTTCTAGAAGTATGCCTGCACAACCTCCAAAAGAATATATTAAAAAATCAATTAAAGCGTCATTTGAGAGGTTTTCGTCAGCATTTAACTCAAGCCTATCTGGAAAGTTTAAGAGCGTAGTACAAAAGTAATATAATATAATATATAAGGAGGAAAAGACATGGATGAATTGATTAAAGAATTGAGGTCTAGAATTATAGATTTAGTGGAATTATCTGTAGATGGTTCTAAAGCAGAATCATTTAAAAATTTAATGGAACGGCATTCAGGAGAATTTATTGAAGTAACTAAAGCTTCTGAAAATAAGGATTTAGTTAAAAGTAAGTTTTCTAATTTCATTAATAGAACATTGAGTACAGTAGAAGCTTTGGGCTTAGAAGAAAAACAATATAAAGCTATAAGAAAGCTTATACTAAATGAAATGAATGGTTGTTTAGATGTAATTCTTGTGAATGTAGATAAAAAAACTATTAAAGAGGTATAAATGCCAAGTTCAACAGAACGCCAAAGGCGTTTTATGGGAGCGGAGTTAAATAGAGAACGTGCTGGTAAAAAAACTAAAACTGGCATGGGGGAGAAACAATTGAGTGAATTTGCTGCAAAACCATTGGTAAAAGCAATTAATAATTTTATTTCTAAAAAAATGACCACAGGTAAATTATTTTGGATTGCTACTGGGCAAGCAAAAAAGAAAGGTCATAAAGACTTTAGTTATGGAACTGAAGGTGCTGCTATGAGAGATGAAATAGCACGTAAACTTGGCAAACAATATGGTATTAAGATAAAACAAACATATCATAAAATGGCAAAAGCTTGGACTGGAGCTGATGACCAAGCTCAAGCAGATATGGAAGCTTTAGATAAAAAATATGGTTCTTATGATGAGTATCTTAAAACACATCCAGAAAATAGATATACAAAGCCTTCAGTAGAAGCTTTTAATGCTCATAGACAGAAATCAATTAATGATACTACTAGTAGAGAAGTTAAAGAGCATACTCCAGATATGCCAATGAATTCAGGAGTATGGAAAGATACTGATTATACGAAGCGTAGAGCTAAACAAGAAGAAAATTATCCCGATTTGCCTAGACCTAAACATAAAGTTAAGTTTAATGATTATGACCCAAATAATCCGCCAAAAGGTAAAAAAGTTTCTGATAAAGAAAAATATGGCGGATTTGAAAAAGGTGATAAAGGTAGAGCAATTGGTAGATTTGTTGGTGAAAAAGTTGGTGAATTTGCTGGAGATAAAATTGGTGATATTGTTGGTAGAACAAAATTAGGACAAAGAATAAATGATTTTGTTGTTGGAAAAAAGAATGCTCTTGAAGCTAAAGTTAATAATACTTTAGAAAAAGCTGATTTTGGTGATACTGGTAGAGATAAACCACCTCCTCCACCTCCTCCTAATAGAGATAATTGGGAGAAATTACAAGAGCGTAGTTCTTATACAAAGAAATTAAATAAAGAAGGTACTGAATCTTTAACAGATTCTAAATTTAGTTTTTCTAAAAAAGAAATGCCAAATATAGCAGATCAAATGGGATCTCCTACTAGTGGTAAAATGGTAAAACAAAAAATAGCTAATTTACGTAAGTCTATTAAAAGTATAATGGCACATGGAGGTAAACAATAATGTATAATCCACCCGATAGAATTCAAAATGACCAAGCTTTTGGGGGTTTCATTGGTGTTGAAGAAATATATGATGGAGAATCTGCAAAGAAATTAGATTTATCTAAGTTTGATGATATACTTAGGAAATCTAAGGATGTGGAACAAAAGGATATAGTTTCTTTCTTGGGCGCAAAAAAGAGAAATCCTGGATCTTTTCCTAAGAAAACAAAACTTCCTAAACCTAAAACATCTGCTCCTACTAAGAATATAAAAACTCATCCAGGTAAGGGAACATCACAGTTGTCTAAGTCTAATCTTCAATTTAGACTTGATAATATAATTAAACAAGTTGAACAAAAAGGTGTTGTTAGTAGAACTGCAGGTAATATAGGTGGTGGTTTAATGGGTGCAGGTGGTGGAGCAGGTATTGGAGCTGGTATTGGTACAGCAATAAATCCTGGTTTAGGAACTCTTGCAGGTGCTGGAATTGGGGCATTAGCAGGAGGAGCTGGTGGTAGTATTGCTGGAGGAGAGATAGCTGATCCTAGAAAGAAAATGCAAAAAGAAGTTAAAGGTGAAGTATCTGGTAAAATGTCTAGAGCTTTAGCTAATGATATTATAAAAAATCCTCATATGTATAAAGATTCGGATTTACCTAAAGCTAAAGATTATTTGAATAGATCTGGTAAAGAAGAAAAAGGCGAACTTGGTAGAATTGCTGGTACTGCTGGTGGAGCTGGTATTGGTTCAGCAGTAGGTTCAGGTCTTGGAACTGTAGCTGGTGGATTAGTAGGTGGTCCAGTTGGTAGTGCTATTGGTGGAGGTCTTGGAACTTTAGCTGGTGGATTTGGTGGAGCAAAAGTTGGTGGAGATATTGCAGATCCACAAGAAAAAGCAAGAAAAATGCATAAAGATTTAACTAAAGCTAGAGCTATTCTTTCAGTTGAAAAAGCTATGCATCTTATTAAAGGTTATACACCTATGAGTGATAATGCTATTAGAAAAGCTTTTGGAGATCAGGTACCTGAACAAATGCAGGATCAGGCTAGTAGACCTCCTCAAGATTGGATGACTAAATGTATGCAAGAAGTTGGTGATGAGAACCAATGTATGATGATGTGGACTAAAGAAGCTTCACAATCACAAGCTCCTTGGCAAGAAGAAAAACCAGATGCAAATCCAAATTTACCTGGTACACAACCTGGAGCAGATGCACAAACTCCAGATGGTGGACAAGCTCCTCAATCAGGTGAAGTTGATTATGATGGACTTGGTAAATGGATGGGTGGAGCATTGCAAGGTGGAACATTATCTTCTCTATTGGGTCATCCTATTGCTGGTGCTGCAATACAAGCTGCAGGAAAAGCTATTGGTCAAAAGATATTGGGTAAAGAAATTGATGACCAACAAGCTCAACAAATTGGTATGGCTGCTTTTGATGCAATTGAGGGTGTTATCAATGAATCTGATGATGATTCAATGAAAAAGGCTTGGCCTGCTTTAGCTTCTAGAATGATTCCTTCATTAGCTAGAGGAGCAGATAAAGGTTCACAAATACCTATGAAAATTCCTGGAGTTAGAGGAGCAGAAGTAGATCAGAAATCAGTTGTACAACAATTAGATAAGAAAACAATTGATGAAGCTATGCCTACTAGAAAACCTAAATATGATTCTGGTGGAGAATCAGAAATATCTGGAGATGGGGCAAAGGCTGATTTAAGAGGTCTCATTGAAAGAAGTGAAGAGCAAGATGAAACGGGGGCTTCAAAGAAGATAGACGCTAAGAAAATAGCGCATAATTATAAACTTTCATAAAGGGGCATCAATTAAATGAATGAAGATGTCCAAAAAGTCAGTATAGAATATAGTGATGATAAGAATAAGTTTATCATTATATTGAATGGTGATATATTCCATTTTTCTCCACAACAATATATGGAATTTGTTAATCATTCAATTGTGGCTATAAATAGTATTATTGCAGAAAGATTTGCAAATTCTTTAAAAAACTTTATGAAAAATGGAAAGCCAGAAGATCCTGGTATTCCTTATAAATCTAAGAAAAAAACTTTCACTAAGAAAGATAGTGTATTAATTGCAGATGAAGTAGAGAATTGGTTTAAGGAGCATTTGAATGGGTAGTCGTGGGCCTCAAAAGAATGAACAGCCTAATGCAGAAAAAGGCTATTATTGGGTTCCACAAGAACATGTAGGTGGTAAAGAAATGATGGCTCCTAGACTCATGAAACATACCACTGCAAATAGAAGAGGATATAAGCCAGTAAAAGAAGGTGGTTCAGGAAATGTGCATAATCCAATAGCCCAAGATAGAGCTATAGATCCTGTTGAAGATTTAGAAAATAATTCTAAAAGAATGCACAAACATAAATTAATTGATGAAACTAAATCTAATATTAAACATCCAGTTGGTGAAGTGCACGGTGAAGACAGAGACCTCAGTGCGCACTTAGATGAAGTAGCTATAAGAGAACATAAGAGATTGGGTGACCCTTCAGATAGACAAGTTCCTTGGTTTGATAAATTTGGTCTTAATGCTAAGTTAAATACTTTTGTTCCATTAAAAAGTGGTAGTTATGCTGAAGCAGATGAATTTACTCATGATAAACTTGGTACTATATATCTTATTAATATAGGACCAGGAGCAGTTTTATTTCATGCACCTAAATTTAATTTAACACAAAAATTTTCTAAAAGAGATGATGCTGTTAAATTTGCTGAAAAATTTACTGAAGATAATTTAAAGGGCGATATTACTCAAAAGATTTTTAACTTTATTAATAAAGCCACTATTTTATATAAAGCAGAAGAATTACAAAATGCTGTATTTGCAAATTATAAATCAGGGAATAATAATATTGAATTAAGTGGTAAAGAAGGACAATATACGATAAAAGCTAATGATGAAGAAATATTATCTACAAATGATTTTGATTCGGCTTTAAGAAGATATTATCAACAAATAAAGAATTTATCTGAGC
>Ga0315287_10003465_pt1 | contig 15198 bp, 13 predicted proteins | sample YL17G11_0_MG_FD_205037 | JGI IMG/M metagenome (GOLD analysis project Ga0315287, IMG submission 205037) | Sediment microbial communities from Yellowstone Lake, YNP, Wyoming, USA - YL17G11_0 | ecosystem: Environmental > Aquatic > Freshwater > Lake > Sediment | place: USA: Wyoming | collected... | reverse complement strand
GTTGGCCATGGCCTGGCCGCGGTAATGATTGTTCGTAATAACGAAGACCTTGCCGCTCTTTTGCCCGAGCTGCTTGATCCGGTCGATCCATTCCTGGAGCTCATCCTTAGCATAAAGATAATTGTACCGATCGTCACGGCCGGCGCCCTCGCGGAACCAGTCCTTATAGTTTCTGCCGTGAAACCTGACGTAGGCGAAGTCGGGGTTGGTGCTTACCGCGGAGGGTTTGATGGAGTTTTTGAAGAGGGGCTGGTCGATGTTGCAGAAGGCGACCTTATTTTCCGCGAGGAACTTGAAGAACTCGGGAGTCTCCCAGGAAGAGTGGCGGACCTCGAGCGCCAGGGGATAATCCGCGAAAAGCGCAAAAAGTCCGGCCAGGTAGTCCATGTTCTCAGGAATGTTGAGATAGGACCAGGGGAATTGGAGCAAAACGGCCGCCAGCCGCTGTTTCAATTGGAGAGGATCGACCCCGTTCCGGAAATCGTCGATGTCCTTCTGCGCGTAATCCTTCCGCTTATGGGTGAATATCTGATGGAGCTTTACGGCGAACATGAAATCCGGGTATCCCTCGACCTTCTTGAGCCAGGAAACTGCCATTGCAGCCGGAGCCGGTCGGTAGAACGTGCTGTTGACCTCGACGATATTGATATACTCCCCGAGGAATAGGAGGGGATGAAAACCGTGCGCTTTTCCGGGGGGATAGACGATGCCTTCCCAGTCTTCGTAACTCCAGCCGGCCGTGCCGATGTGATAACGCGCCATCGTTCCCGTATTTTAATTTATTTTTGTCCGCGTATCCAATAGAATACGGTTGATGATGATAGGACCCGAAGGGGAAAAGGAGGAGGATCATGACGTTTGACCTGGCATACCGCGTGACGCAAGCCTATGAACGGATCCGTCCGGACATTCACCGGACTCCCATCGAAGGCTCGTACAATCTGGGGCGAAGGACGGGCGCGAAGCTCCATTTTAAATGGGAGAACGAGCAGATCACCGGTTCGTTCAAGCTTAGGGGCGCCCTGAACAAGCTTCGTTCACTCACGCCCTTAGAGAGAAAGGCCGGCGTCGTTTCAGCGTCCACGGGAAATCACGGCCTGGCCATCAGCCATGCTTCCAGACTCGAAGGGGTGGAGCTGGTCCTCTTCTTGCCTGAGACCGTTGCGGAGGTCAAGCGCAGGAAGATCGAGGCCATGGGTGTCAATCTCCGGTTCTTCGGGGACGATTGCGAAAAGACGGAGGTCCACGCTCGCGGCTTCGCGGAGGAATCCGGGCGGATCTATGTATCGCCATACAATGACTTTGAGATCGTGGCGGGGCAGGGGACGGTCGGCGTCGAGGTCCTCGAGGATATGCCTAATGTCCAGGACATCGTCGTTCCCGTGGGGGGCGGAGGGCTCATTGCCGGGATCGGCGCCTACGCCAAGTCCGTAAATCCGGCGATCCGGATCGTGGGTGTCGAGCCCGGGACCTCAGCCTTCATGAAGGCCTCCATCGAAGCAGGGAAGCTTGTCGCATTCGCCGAGAAGCCTACGTTCGCCGACGCGCTCGCGGGAGGAATCGAAGCCGGATCGATCACATTTCCTTTTTGTCAAAAATACGTGGACGAATGGGTATTGGTCGAAGAGGGGGGGATCGTTGAAGCCATGGCGGCGATCCATGAAGCCCACGGCAGGACCGTCGAAGGTGCGGGTGCAGTCGCTTTGGCCGGCCTTCTCTCTAACCCGGGACGTTTTGCGGACAGGAATGTCGTCTGCGTCGTCAGCGGAGGCAATATCGATCCGGAACGCTTCCGGGCGATCATTAAATAATTTAAAAGGATTCTCTTTCATTTGGTGTGGGCTGGGTCAATAACTTGGACGGGACTGCCCTCGCTCCCCTTCAGGTTTTTAACGTCGTTCCAGAACCGCCCTTCTCGGCGCCTTCAGAACTCGCGTTTCCGATGGCCCAAGGCCCCGAGGATGGGTTTACTTCAGCTCATTAAATCTGCCTGGAGTCTTGGGACTGAGGAGCCGAGAAGGACGGTCAGGGAAGGCTAAGCCTTCAAGCTCCGCTCAGCCTATCCCGTCCAAGTCCCCAGCCCACACCAAATGTAAGAAAGCTTTAAAAAGCAAATAGGCTCCGGCCTTTGCCGGGCTTGATCGCCTTTTGGATGGCTTTATGAGTGAGATCGGCCGCCCGGCCACAGGCGTTTTCAAGCGAGAAGCCGCGGGCAAGATACGCGAGGACGGCCGCCGAAAAAAAGCAGCCTGTGCCGTGGACGTCCTTCTTGAGCTTTTCGTGCCCGTAGACGACCGTCCGGAGGCCATCGTAGAGGATATTGATGGCGCTTTTCTCCAGATGTCCGCCCTTGACCAGACATGGGATTTTCGTCCGTTCAAATAGGATACGGGCGGCTTCGCGCATGTCTTGAGGGGAGGCGACCGGAATCCCGGCCATGAGGGAAGCCTCTTTCATGTTGGGCGTGAGCAGGGAGGCATGGCCACGGATGGCCTTGAGAAAAGAGAGAATGGCGTCCTCCTCCATGAGCGGGGCCCCCGAGCTCGCACGTAAGACCGGGTCAACGACCCGGGGTAAGTCCCGGTGCTTCGCAAGAATCCGGGCAAGCGCTCCGACATTCTTTTTGGAGCCGAGCATACCCGCCTTGATCCCGGCGAAAGAAACGTCGCTGGAGAGGGTCGTATACTGGGCCATGAGCACACGGGGCGCAAAGGGAAGGACGCTTTGGACCTCCCGGGTGTTCTGGACGGTCAAGGCCGTCAGGACTGCCATGCCCTGGAAATCCAAGCTCTCGAAGACCCGGACGTCCAGGAGGGCGCCGGCCCCTCCGGAAGGGACATAACCTGCGATGGAAAGGAGGATCTATTTCATGTTCGTATCAGGCTCTGACCTCACGATTGTAAGGGCACGCTGTTCTTAAAGTCAATGGCTAAAAGCGGACCCGGTATGTTAAAATGAAAACCTATAAAAATGCTCTCCCGCGTTCATGCTTTCGTTTCGGGCCGCGTCCAAGGGGTGGCTTATCGCTATTTCGTCGAGCGCCGGGCGGACGAGATCCCGGTGACGGGCTGGGTGAGGAATCTGCGCGATGGCCGCGTCGAGATCATGGCGGAAGGCGAGAAAGCCGATCTAGAGAGTTTCCTCGGGTTTATGCGCCAAGGGCCACGCATGGCCAAAGTGGACGGCCTGGACCTCCTTTGGGAGGATTATCGCGGGGAGTTCGAGGATTTCCGGATCGAGTTCATGGCTTATTAGGCTCGAAGAACTTTTTTCGGCATTCGTCGGAACAAAAGAAGTATTCCTTACCGTCTCGGATCTCCTGAATGGCTTCATCCCGGGGAAGATACAAGTTACAAAATTCGTCCTTGACCATGGTTCCCTGGATCTGCCCCTGTTCATGCCGTGACGGCTTGGCCTTGCCTATGGACTGGAAGAACCTGACGACCGCATAGATGAGGTAGAGGATAAAGACGATGAAGACGAATCGAAAAAGTGCCAAGATCATGAGATTATCATTAATCTATTTCGTGGGCCCTGTCAATTCCCCGGGCGGCCCGCGAAATGCGGCCCGAGAATTCACTTGATTCAACCGGGGGGGCGAATTAACATGATGTCGGCTATGGATTACCTGTTGACACCGAATCAGAAAGCCCTCAAGGAGGCCATCCGGCGCTTTGTCGCTTTGGAAGTTTCGTCCTTGCGGGATGTGGCAGTTCCGGACAGGGAGATCGCGAAAGCCTTTGTCCTTAAACTGGGGGATTTCCTTCGACAAAGAGCAGGACGTCCGGAGATAGAAGGGAGCGTTAGGCTTTCAGGAGTGGAATCGGTCATGATCCTCGAAGAAGTCTTAAAATGCCTTCCCGCCGCCGGTCCGGGGCCGCTCGCAGGAAGGCTTTTCGGGGGCTTGAGCCCTGAAGTTCGGTGCTCCGCCGCTTCATTGGGCTCGGCCCAAGGCTTGTTGGCCCCCTGCCTCAGCAGGGTTTTTGGCCGGGGCCGCGCCGAGGCCACCTATTATGATTATGGAGAGATTGACCAGGAGCTGGCCGATGTTCTGTCGGCGATCGAAGCGGCCCGCATGATGACATACCGGGCAGCCCTCCTCGAGGATGAGAAGTGCCCGGATAGGGAAGAATCTTTAGAAGCGAAGCGACGGGCCGAAGAACTGGCCTCCAGGGCAGCTGTTTTGGCCGCGCTTATCAAGAAAGGAGAGAAGCATGAAACTTGAAGCTCTTTACAGGAAGGCCGTCGAGACGGGGATCGCCAACGACTTGAGGGGTGGGGAGGAGATCCGGAGGCTTCTCGAGGAGGAAAAAGAAAGGTTGGGTAAGCTCCCCGAGGATGAGAAGGATGATTTCGATCGGGACAGGCTTTTCAACCCCTTCGCCGATACGCGTATCCTTAACGGATCCCGGGATATCGAAGTGAAAAAGGCGATTGTGGGTATCGACATGGAAGTGGGAGAGATCCTCCTGGCCTATGTCTTGAACAGGGATGAGGGGAAGAAAATTGACCTTGTCATCGGGCACCACCCGGAGGGATATGCCCTGGCCAGGCTCCACGACGTGATGAAGCTCCAATCCGATCTCCTGGCCGCTTTCGGGGTTCCCGTGAGCGTTGCCGAACAGCTAATGGAAAAACGGATCGGGGAAATCGAGCGCCGCATGCTGCCGGTGAACCATGAGAGGGCGGTTGACGCGGCCCGGGCGCTCAGCCTGCCGATGATGTGCATCCACACGCCCGCCGACAACTGCGTCACAAATTTTCTGACGAAGCTCTTTCAGGAAAAGCCTCCCCGCACTTTAGGAGACCTGCTCAAACTCCTGAAAGAAGTCCCAGAATACCGGAACTCTTCCCGGAGGAACGCCCCGCCGAAGGTCGTCAGCGGCTCGGAGATCAACAGGTGCGGGAGGATATTCGTGGACATGACGGGCGGGACCGAAGGCTCCAAGGAGATTTTCGAACGATACGCGGCCGCCGGAGTGAGCACCCTCGTGGGAATGCATTTCAGCGAGGAAGCCCTCGACAAAGCCAAGAAGTCCAACCTGAACGTGATCATCGCCGGTCACGTTTCAAGCGACACGCTCGGGTTGAACCTGCTCTTCGATGAGATCGAAAAAGGTGAACCCCTGGAGTTCGTGGGAGTGTCGGGATTCGAAAGGATCAAAAGGATCCCGGTGTGAGGTGAGGCCGGCGGCTCAATAGAGCCCGTGGGCGCTTTTCGTTATGATCCATCGGGCAAAAGCCCTGGCGTCGGCGATGTCGTGCTCGTCGGGATGCGTGCTTGCCGAGGCTGCCATGTCTGCCCATTCCTCGTGCTCGGGTGACTGGCTCAAGACTTCGCGCGCCTGCAGCGAAACCTTGCCCCTGCAGGAGAATGTTCCGAGGAGATTGGCCTTAGAGACCAGGATGGTCGCGTATTCCAGCGCCTCCCGCGAAAGCCTTATTCCCGGGAGTGAACCATGGGTGGAGAAGAGGGCGATTTTCTTTCCGGCGGGGACCTTTTTCAGGAACACCTCGGTTCGATAGGGGATGCTGTGGGACTGGACCGGAAAGCCGATGAAAATCAGGCTGTAAGGTGTCATGTCCTCGACCTTGTCCATCGGAAAAATGACCCTGTCCTTGTCGATGGAGTCAAGGATGGCTTCCGCGATCTTCTTAGTGTTTCCGGTCCGACTGAAATAGGTCACGAGGACTTTGGCCATGTCGCGTTTCCTTTCCGCAGAAGACTATTTTCCCATAAAACCCAAAAAAATTCCAGGGATCTCAGGGCAGATCGACGGTGACGGTCGTCCCCCGGCCGGGCTCGCTGGCGGCCCGGACCGACCCGCCGTGGTCCTCGATGATCTTCTTGGAGATGGGAAGACCCAGGCCCGTCCCGGCGGTTTTGGTTGAGAAATAGGGCTCGAAGATCTTGTCCAGAACCTCCTTGGACATTCCCGGCCCCGAGTCCCGGATCGAGACCGTCAAGCCCTGATCTTCGCGCCGGACAAGGACCGTGATCTCGCCTGTTTCCTTGACCGCTTCGATGGCGTTGATGACGATGTTCCGGAACGCCGTTCCGAGCTTGGCCGCATCGGCCAGACATTTGAAATCAGCGCCCTCATAAATCTCCCGAAACCGGATCCTTGAGGCGAGGAGCTTCTTGTAAGGCGCGAGCGTTCCCTCTAAGATTTCCTTGAGATCGCAGGGCTCTTTGCGGAGGGTCGTGTCCCTGGCGATCTCCATGAACTCTTGGGATATCCGGCGGAGATTCTCCACCTCACCGATGATATAGGAGATGGATTCCTTGAGGGCTTTGTCGAAGTTCCCCCCCCGATCCTCATAGACCTTGAGGATGTGTTCGGCCGACAGCTGGATCGGAGTGAGGGGGTTCTTGATCTCATGGGCTACTTTTCGGGCCATCTCCGCCCAGGCGACCTTCTTGCCCATCTCAGCCAGCTCCTGTTGATGGGTCTTGAGACTGTGGACCATGGCGTTGAAGCCATCGACGAGGGTCTTCATTTCGTCCTGCGAAGGGTGGTCGATCGTGACTTCAAGGTTACCAAGACTGACCTCGCGCGTCCCCGCCAGGAGCTTGCGGACGGGGACGACGATCATCACCCGGATCGCCCTGGCAAAGAGGAAGACCAGGCCGGCGAAGAAGATGGAGATCAGGAGCAGGAATTCAACGAGTTCGCCGGCGGCCCGTGCTGCCTCCTGCTTCTCGAACGGGAAGGGGAGGGAGACAAGGAATGTGGAGCCGCGGAAATCGTAGGGGACGGTCAGCGTCTGGAAGGAATATCCCCCGATCCGCTTTCTCTGGGTCCAGAAGGGGGTTTTCTTCCGGTGCAGTCTGTAATAGATCTCGCCGTCAAGAAGCTCGGGGAGGAGGCCGGCATCGAAGAACTCACGGCGGCTCGAGGACAGGAGCTTGGCATCCTGGTAGAGATTGACGTCGTTGGACAGTGTGGCGCTGACCCAAAGGACCAGGTCTTCCGGCGGGGAGGGAAGGCTTGCCGGGTCTCCCGCCTGGATGTAGATGAAGTCCTCCAAGATGCTCCGGGCGAAACTCGCGTGGGTGGCGGCTTCTTCGACAAAGCGGTCGGCGAAGATACGGTCGAAGAGGTTTCGCGTGAAGAACGTGAGGAGCAGAAGCGGGACCAGGGCGACCGCGAAAAAGGCCGCATAGACCCGGTTGGAAAACGACCAGAAGACGTTCCTGAAGACTCTCCGCCGGAGGACCAGGGTCGCCGGGAGAGCAAGGATCAAAACGAGGATGAGGTCGAGGAAGAAGAGCTTAAGGACCTCGACGGCATAAGCCCGGAATGTCTTTCGCGGGGTAAACAAGGAGTAGATGTATTTGCCTCGCCGGAAATAATAGGAATCGAAGGCCCTGGACTTGCTTGTGAATCCGCTCCAGCCGGCGGCCTCGGGGGTCCCAAGTTTGAGCAGGATGTCCATCGGGATCCCGGACGAGATCCGCTGAGGGTTGAAGAGCAGTCTTCCTTCCGTATCGAAAATAGCCAGACCGAAGTCCACGGCGTTTAAAGAAGGGATCGGGCCGGCCCGGAGCAGCTCAAAGTAAGGGTTGGCCGAGTATAGGAATGGCAGCATGTCCGGGTCCAGGGAGAGGAAGAGAAGCGTCCTGCCGAGACGCATGTTTCCCTCAAACCAGTCCTTGTATCCGACAAAGAAATCCTTTTCCCGCCCAAAGGAGGCGATCGACTGCCGGGATACTGTCCAATTCCGGCTCGGCGGGAGAGAAAGTTCCCGGCTGTAGAGCTTTGGGATGTTCAGGGAGAACCGGGAAAGGGCGTTCCCCTCCGAATCGAGGACCTCCAGGCTTGAGTACCAGTTGAACTTGGCGGCTAGTGTTTTGTCCCAAAGTGTATGGGCGAAATCGGGGGAACCGGGCTCTTTGAGGAAAGAGAAGATCGAGGCGCTCCGTTTATCGATCTCGGGAAGGGACTCCTCGACAAGAAATTTCCCCCATTGCTCTTGGGACAGCACGGCGTTCCTGAGGAAGTTCTGGATGAGCGACCGGGTCCTGAAGGCTGAAGCCCGGTCGATGGATTGGGCCAGGAAGAGCGTTCCCAAAAAGAAGCCGAGGAAGAATACCTCCTTCCTGATCATCGTGATCCTCAGATGAGCCATGATCAGAACAAAGGCCAGGACTGAAGCGCGTACGGCCGTTGTGATTGGGTTGAACGGTTCGCGCGACAGGATGATGAAAGCGGTTAATACCGGCACGGCGAGGATGAGCGAAAGGCCGGGGCCGGGAGCATGAACGGCTGCCGCTCTGAGGACCACGATCAGGACCGTCAGCAATGTTGCAACGAAAAAAAGGAGAGCCAAGTGAAGGAAGAAAAAGGAAACCTCAGGCCTGAAGCTCTGGAGGGGGATATTGGAATTGAAGATCAGCCGCCGGACGACAGTCTGAAAAACGGACATGAGGAATATGGCAGCCGAAATCGCGGCGGCGCTTAAAGCGATGGATAGCGGCCGGAGTGTGTTCCTCTTTCCGGTCCGGAAGAGCGGACGTGAGATGACTGCCAGGACCCCGGCCAGTAAAGCGGCCGCGAGGGCTGTCAGCAGGATGTCGGCCGGAGAGCGGGTGAGATCGCCCAGGGAAAAAAAACCTGCTTCTGCTGGGGAAAAAACGGGGAGGGATTGGACCCGTTCGAGGCGGCTGAAGGGGAAGAACAGAAATCTGGTCCCGGCGAGCCCGGCGACGATGAGGAGGGCCTTGAGGAGGTTTCCTTCCCTGAAAAAGCCGGGAGATGTCGCAAGGAAAACAAGGAGACAAACTAGGGCGAGGATCAGAAGGACGTAGAACCCGAAAAAGATGTTCTCCCGCAATACGGTCAGCCTCTCGGTGAGGGACCGGGAGCTGAGGGTGACCGTAGCCAGGATCCTTTTGTCGGGTCCTCGAAGAGGAAAATAAAGGGTCCGGATCTCGTTCATCTGCCGCGGTTGCCCGGCGAACTCGTCGTCTCGTTTCGCGAAGATCTTCTCGAACCCGGAAACGTCCTCGTGAAAGCTCCAATAATCGATATGACCGCTCTTCAGGAATTTTCGGCCGAGAAAATGCGACTCCTTGAGGTAGGACGACTGGAACTGGGGAATGAAGGCCAACAGCCGGAAAAGGGCCAAGTGCCCGCCGTCCTTCGTCGCTTCGACAGAAACCAGGAAGAACGATGCCTTGTCCCGGACAAGGAAGGGGGCCTCTCGTGCCGAGAAGGAACCCAGGTCTTCAGGTCGAACGTGGACATTCAGATCGACGACGTTTCCCAGCCAGAGGATCAGCCGGCCGTCAGGACCAAAGCAGGCAGCGCCTTCCGTCTCAGTCCTCAAGCCGAGGTCCTTGAGAAAGGCAAAGAGACTATCTTCGTTTCCGGAGGAGGGGGCTTTGCGGAGGCGCGCCAGCGTCCTGTCGTGCGAAGCCAGGACGGCTGCAAATTCGCGGCGAATCTCTCGAACCTTGACTCTCAGACCTTCGAGGCCCTTCTGGTCATAGTTCTTGGAAATGAGCGAAGGCATGAGAAAGGAAAGACCGAAACAAAGCAGCGCGAGAACGGCCGCCGCGAAAAATGCCGTCCGCAGTCCTCTCCTCATAGCCTCTCCGCCTTGATCTCGGAGATCCTCCAAGGGGCGCTCGGAGCGTCGGGTGACGCCGGCGGGCCGGGATCGTGGATGAGGTAGAAGAAGACCTCGAACAGGTATGGACTGTTGTTCCTTGTGTTCCGAAAGGACCAGCGGGCCTTGAGAATGCAGCCCTGTCCCTCCGGGGGTGTCAAAAGGCCGGCCTCGGGGATGAACTCGAACGTCTTGTAAGTGGAAAAGATCCTCTCGAAGAGGAAGTAGGCCTGTTCGTGGGAAACTTGGTCGGAAAAAGGGACGGGCTCGGGAAGCGAGATGTTCAGAGCGGTCGTCTTGGAGAAGACCTCATGAAGTTCAGCTGCACTGTTCCGCAGCCAAGCCCGCTGGATGTCCTTCGTTATGGGAGGAAGCAGGGCCAGGAGGCCGGAAAATAGGGCAATGCTGAAATGAAACACCTCAAAAATATTACCATACAAGTTTTAAAACAGGCAAGCCCTCCTTCCCGATCAGGGAATGGACGGACGCCCGTTATTCAGGAAGACAACAAACTCGAGAGCTCAGGCCTATCGGCGTCAAACCTTCTTTTCTTCTTCCTTTTTTTCGGAGGTTTCTTCCTCGAGCTTCTTGGTGCGCTGGGCGTCCTTGATGCTGGAGATCCCGGCGATCAAAGCGATCAAGCCGCCGAAGAACAGAACGGGGGGGATAAAGCCGAAAACAAGCTGGCAGAATTCACGGCACCATACGAAGATGACGAGGACGAGACCTGCGGCCATGGCGATCAGGCCGCCGAAGACGGCTAAGAATTTGCCCATAGGAAAACCTCCCATTTAAAGTTCGCGAGGGATTATAACAAATTGCTTTTTGAGAAGCAAATGATACCTTCAAAATTGCCGATGGAAGTCTTCCCGGAACCGATCTTCCGTTCCGTCTTGAGTCTCCCCGCAAACTCTGGTATATTACGCCCTTGGCGAAAATCAGCAATTCATGAAGATGCGGATCTCGAAGATACGAAGGATTCTTTCATTCGGGCTGGCCGTATCGGTCCTTGCGGCGGCGGGGTGCGGCGGTCCTCACAAAATAAGGAACGTCATCCTGATTATCCCGGATGGCATGAGCCTATCGGACATCGGGCTGGCCAGATGGTACCAGGAAGGGCGGCCGCTCATCATGGACAGGTTCGCCTGCGGGCTGGTCAGGATCTACAGCTCAAATGCTCTGATCACCGATTCCGCCGCGGCCGGCTCGGCGTATGCCACGGGCCATAAAATCGAAAGCGAAACGGTATCCATCAGGCCTGCCGTTGTGACGATGCCCGGCGTCGGGAGAACGAGCCCGGAAGAAGTCCATCGACCACTCCCGACCCTCCTCGAAGCGGCGAGGCTCAAAGGCAAGGCCACGGGACTTGTGTTCACCAGCGAGTTCGTCGACGCGACGCCCGCGGCCTTTTGCAGCCACGCCATGGACAGATACGAAAGTGAATCGATTGCCGAACAGATGGTCTATAGCGGTGTCGACGTTCTTTTGGGCGGAGGACGCGCCTATCTTGTGCCCGGGCCCGAAAAAGCCAATCGAAAGGACGGCGAGGATTTGACACGGGTTCTCAAGGACAAGGGGTACGCCTACGTTACGGACAGGGGCGACCTCACGGGATCCAGCGCCTTGTCCAGGGTTTGGGGCCTCTTTCAGCCGAATGGGCTGGAAGCGGAGTTCGACCGTGATCCGGCGACCCAACCGGGCCTTGCCGAGATGACGCGGAAGGCCATCGAGATCCTCTCCCGGGACAAGGACGGTTTCTTTCTGATGGTGGAGTCGGGCGAGATCGACACGTTCGGGCACGACAATGATCCCATCGGCATCATCAGCGAGGTTCTTGCGTTCGACCAGGCCCTGGGCGTCGCCGTCGATTTTGCCGTTCGGGATAAGCATACGGCCGTCATCGCCTGCGCCGACCACGCCACCGGAGGATTGTCCATAGATAACGACGAGGCGATAGACGATCTCGTATCCGTCCTGAAAAAAGCGCGGTCGACGAGCCACGCCGTCAGGAACAAGATCAAAGAGGACGGCTCGAACCTCATGGAGGTCTTGGAGAATGACTACGGCCTGACGGGACTTACAGCCGCGGAACTGGAATCCATCAGGAAGGCCGGGAAAGAGGATCTCCCGCCCGCGATCGGCCGCGCGCTGGCCGTGCGGGCTTCCATTTCGTTCAGCACCGAATACCATACCGGAGAGGACGTCGTGCTGTTCGCCTATCACCCGTCCGGTTACAAGCCCACTGAACTTGTCGAGAGCGGGGTCATCCAGAACGTGGATGTGAACCGATACATCCAGAAGGTCCTTGGCCTGGACCTGGAATCGCTGAACGATGTGCTCCATGTCGCCTCCGCCGCGTTCGAGGCCCGGGGGGCCAAGGTCGTGCTTGACCGCCAGGACGAGGCTAATCCCGTCGTCCTTGTGACCAAAGATACGGATGTCCTCAGGCTTCCCGTCAATAAGAACCTGGCCATACTCAACGGAAAAAAGATCGAGCTCAACGGGCTCGTCACCGTCGTCGCCGGGCGCATCTGGGTCCCGCGACAAGCGGTTGATCTTATCCGATAAACATTTCGTTAGGAGGTCAGACATGTCCGTTCACCGCACCCCGGGTCTATTTACCGTCATCTTTCTGGCCGCGTTGGCGGCTTCGACTTTTGCCGCCGGAAAAGAGGAACAGGATTCCTTTGTTATGGGAAGCATCAAAGCCCTCCCTGGAGAAGTCGTTTCAGGATACCTGGAGGTGCCCGAAAAAGACGGCGTCGGGACCCGCATTCCCGTTACCATCATCCACGGTAAAACGAAAGGAACCGTGTTAGCCCTCGTCGCCGGCGTCCACGGTTACGAGTATCCGCCCATTCTGGCGCTCTACCGGCTGAAAGGGATGGTCGATCCGTCGGCCCTTGAAGGAACGCTCGTCCTGGTCCATATCGCCAACCTGCCCAGCTTCCAGAGAAGGACGATCTACTACAATCCCTTTGATTGGAAGAACCTCAACCGTGTCTTTCCCGGTGACGCGAACGGAACCCTCAGCCAACGCATCGCCCGCGTCCTTAACGATGAGGTCATCCGGAAGAGCGACTGCGTCATCGACATGCACTGCGGGGACGGCAACGAGGCCCTGATTCCTTACACGTATTGGATGATCAGCCGGGACAAGACCCTCAACGGAGCGACCAAGAAGCTGGCCCTGGCCTTCGGCATCCCAACCATCATCATTGATCAGGAGAGGACACGGGACCTTGCCGATTCGAAGTATCTCGGGAACACAGCCATCCTTCAAGGCAAGGCGGCCATCACAACCGAAGCGGGCTTTCTCGGCGGGACGGATGAGAAGTCCATCGCCATAAACATCAAGGGCGCCCTGAGCGTGATGAGACATTTAAAGATGATCCCTGGAGAGCCGGAGGCGGCGGCCGAACCCGTTTGGATCGACAAGTACGAGGTCGTCAATTCCAGCTGGGACGGTCTTTTCTATCCGCTTGCGGAGATGGGACATTATGTGGCCAAGGGCCAGAAGGTCGGCGTTGTCAAGGACCTCCTGGGTAACCTGAAAGAGGAGGTGAGGGCCCCGTTCGCCGGAATCGTCCTCTATATCATCGGCACCCCTCCAACGGTCAAGGGAGAACCGTTGTTCGAGGTCGGGAGGATCCAAGGGGATTGAAAAAATCGTCGGCCCGGCCGATATCGGGAGCCGACATCGGCGTCCAAAGTCCCCTCCTATTTCTTTTCGAAAACGATCCTGCCGCCCAGGATCGTAAATGCGGCCTCGGTCGTAAGGATCTCCCCGGGCGGGATCGTGAAAAGGTCCTTGGTCAGGACGACCATGTCCGCGAGTTTACCGGGCTCAAGTGTCCCCTTGATATTCTCTTCAAACGAGGCATAAGCTGAGCCCGACGTGAAGAGTTTGACCGCTTCTTCCATGGTCAGCCTTTGTTCAGGGAACCAGCCGCCCTCGGGGAAATCGCCTTCGATGTTCTTCCGAGTCACGGCAGAGTACAGGCCGCGCATCGGGTCGAGCGGCTCGACGGGCCAGTCCGATCCGAAGGCGATCTTGGCGCCGTTATCGAGGAGCGCCCTCCAGATATAAGCGCTCTTGGACCTTTCCTTGCCTACCCGCTGTTCACAAAAACGCATGTCCGTCGTGCAGTGCGTGGGCTGCATGGAAGCAATGACGCCAAGCTGTTTGAACCGGGGAACGTCGGAAGGAGCGATGATCTGGGCGTGCTCGATCCTGTGGCGAAGGTCGTTCGTCCCAAACTTCTTCAGGGCCCTTTCCACGGCGTTGAGGACCCAGTTGACTCCCTTGTCGCCGATGGCGTGGGTTCCCGTCTGGTAGCCCTTTGCTTGCGCTTTTTCGAACAGTGCGTCCAACTCCGCCTCGGGCATCTGGGGAAGCCCGGACTTGCCCGGCTCGTCCGAGAACGGAGCGAACATCAGGGCGGTCCCCGAGCCCAAGGTCCCGTCGATGAAAACCTTCTGGAACCCGACGCGCACCATTCCATCGCCCTGACCCTGATGGATGTCCTTGCGGATATAGGAATCCAATCCTTCGGCAGGAAGCCACGCGTAAACGCGCAGGCTGAGCCTGCCTTCCGTCTTGAGCTTATTGTAGAAATTGATCTCGATGAGGTCGGAATCCGTGTGGACGCCCGTGAGACCGAGCCTTGCGGCATGTTCCAGGCCCCGCAGGATGTCCTGCTCGGGAGTGGACTTGACCTCGTCTCCGCGGACCTTGACCATGCCCGTCGCGGCCTCGGTCAGGATACCCATAGGCTCGCCGGTCTTCGGATTCCTGAGGATCTCGCCGCCGAAGGGGTCCTTTGTGTCCCTGGTGATCCCGGACCGCTTTAGGGCCTGACTGTTGACCCAGATGGAGTGGCCGTCGACCCGCCGGATGACGACCGGATTATCCGGGGAAACCTTGTCCAGGTCCTCTCTTGTAGGCCAGTTGCCTCCAGGAAACAGGGTATGGTCATACTCGCTTCCGGAGACGAGCGCCCCAGGGGGGAGCTCCTTGATCTTGGCCGCGACCATCTCCTGAACCTTGGCGATCGTATTGACGCCCCGAAAACTTAGAGAGACCAGGGATCGGCCGCCCGAAGAGAAATGGGTATGGGCGTCGATCAGCCCGGGGATGACGAGCCTGCCCTGGACATCGAGGACCCTTGTGGCGGGCCCGATAAGACGATCGATGTCCCTGCCCGTTCCGACCTCGATGATCTTTCCGCTCTTGCAAGCGACCGCTTCAGCCCAGGGCTGGGCGTCGTTCGCTGTGAAGACCTTACCATTCTTAATAATAAGGTCGGCTTTTTCCGTCTGCCCGGCGAACACGCACGATCCGCCGACAAGTAACAGGACCAAAATTCTCATCAGGATTCTTTTTCTCATGATTCTTGTATCTTAACAAAAGACCACCCGGTTTGGCAAAAGAAAGGAGACTTGATTTCTCCTCCATAATGGGCAAAAATGGAGAGGCTTTTTTAAGGAACATATTTATGGCGAAAGAGAAACTCTTGCTCATTCCAGGCCCCAGCCCCGTCCATGAACGCATCCTAGCCTCCTTGGCCGAACCGACCGTGG
>Ga0315287_10003463_pt1 | contig 15201 bp, 15 predicted proteins | sample YL17G11_0_MG_FD_205037 | JGI IMG/M metagenome (GOLD analysis project Ga0315287, IMG submission 205037) | Sediment microbial communities from Yellowstone Lake, YNP, Wyoming, USA - YL17G11_0 | ecosystem: Environmental > Aquatic > Freshwater > Lake > Sediment | place: USA: Wyoming | collected... | reverse complement strand
GTGCCAGCCATGTGCGATGGTGTCACTCAGGGTGAGACAGGCATGGAACTGTCGCTGTTCTCGCGCGATGTGATTGCACTATCCACGGCTGTGGCACTGTCGCACCAGATGTTCGATGCTGCAGTCTATCTCGGCGTCTGTGATAAGATCGTGCCGGGCCTTATCATCGGCGCTCTCTCCTTCGGCCATCTCCCGGCAGTGTTCATTCCGGCGGGCCCCATGACATCGGGCATGACCAATGACGAGAAAGGAAAGATCCGCCAGCTCTATGCCGAAGGCAAGGTGGACCGTGCGGCCCTGCTGGAAGCCGAGGCGCAATCCTACCACGCTCCTGGCACCTGCACCTTCTTTGGTACCGCCAATTCGAACCAGATGCTCATGGAAATCATGGGCCTGCATTTACCCGGTACCACCTTTGTCAATCCGGGCACGAAGCTGCGCGATGAAATCACCAAGGCCTCGGTCCAGCGTGCCCTGTCCATCACCGCACTTGGCAACGACTACACACCCATTGGCCGCATCTATGATGAGAAGGCGGTGGTGAACGGCGTGGTTGGTTTGCTCGCAACCGGCGGCTCCACCAACCACACCATGCATCTTATCGCCATGGCAGCGGCGGCCGGCATTGTTCTCACATGGAAGGATTTGGCAGAGCTTTCCCACGTTGTGCCGCTGATGGCGCGCATTTATCCCAATGGCAAGGCCGACGTGAACCAATTCAATGCGGCAGGTGGCATGGGACTCCTGATCCGCGAACTGTTGAAGCAGGGCCTGTTGCATGAGGATGTGACAACCATCATGGGAAAGGGCCTGAAGAGTTACCTCGTTGAGCCCGAGCTCAATGCCGAAGGCAGCCTTGATTGGAAAGAAGCAGTAAGCACCACCCATGATGACATGGTCTTGCGCGGCTGTAGCAATCCCTTCCAGGCAACGGGCGGGCTCAATGTACTTGAAGGACCTCTCGGCCACGCGGTGATCAAGACCTCTTCCATCCCCGAGGACCGCCATGTGATAGAAGCGCCAGCCCGCGTATTCCACTCCCAGGAAGAATTGCATACTGCCTTCAAGTCCGGTGAATTGCACCGAGACGTGGTGGCGGTGGTGCGCTTCCAAGGCCCCAAGGCCAATGGCATGCCGGAACTTCATCGCATGACACCGCCCCTCTGCGTGCTGCAGGAAAAGGGCTTCCGCGTGGGACTAGTCACCGACGGGCGCATGTCCGGTGCCTCTGGCAAGGTGCCGGCGGCCATTCACGTCACGCCCGAAGCTGCCGATGGGGGTGCCATCGCCAGGATCAGGGATGGTGACGTAATCCGCATCGACGCAACGGCCGGCCGCCTTGAATTAAAGGTGGACGCCAAGGAATTCGCAGCACGGCTTCCAGCTACTGCTGATCTTACCGCCAATGCACAAGGCACCGGCCGAGAACTGTTTGCAGTCTTCCGCAGCCTGGCCGGTCGCGCCGACCAGGGCGCGTCGATTTTTGAGGTAGCATAACATGGCACGAGACATGCAAAAAGGCGTTGAAGCCATTCTTTCCGCGGCCCCCGTGGTTCCGGTAATGGTGATTGAACGTGTAGCCGATGCGTTGCCGCTGGCCCGCGCCCTCGTCAAGGGTGGCTTACCGGTTCTGGAAATCACGCTGCGTACCAATGCCGCCATCCGAGCAATAGCTGCCATCATTGCGGAAGTAGAGGGGGCCATCGTGGGAGTCGGCACAGTATTGACTCCCGTCCAGATGGCTGAAATGGACAAGTTACACTGCGCCTTTGCTGTTTCACCGGGCTCTTCGCCAGCACTGCTCAGGGCGGCCAAGGATATCAGTATGCCGTTGTTGCCGGGTGCTGTGACCGCATCAGAGTGCATGAATCTGTTGGACGAGGGATATCGTTTCCAGAAATTCTTCCCCGCCGAGCCAGCAGGCGGCGCTGCTTACTTGTCGTCGCTCATGTCGCCCATCCCGCAAATCCAGTTCTGCCCGACCGGCGGCATTACTCTGGAGTCAGCGCCGAAATATCTGAAGCTCGCCAATGTCATCACCGTGGGCGGCTCCTGGATGGTGCCAAAAAAGCTCATTGAAGCAGGCGACTGGGTGGGAATAGAGACGCTGGCGCGCGAAGCGGCTGCACTGAAATAGGCTTATTTCGGCACGTGCGACATGGCCTCGACATAGCGCTCGGTGGCAAGCGCCGTGGTTGAAAACCCCTGTCGGTAGAGCAGAACACCACTCATCAGTCCTGTCATGAATATGCAGTAATAGGGTCCGGCGTAGAGAAACAATCCTGCAAATGCAAAGTAATAGCCGTGAATGCCGTTGTTGAGGCTTTTCACAGCCTCCATCATCACTGTTGCAGTTTGGGACACCATCATCCGGGAATTGCTGTCGAGGCCGGAGGCACCCGAAAGACCACTCGCCATGGCAAGGGTATGGGCGAGTTTTCGCAAGGCATAGGTAAATGAAAAGGAACAGATGGCCATGATGAAGGTGAGGGCGGCGAAATAGATCGTGAACAGTTCCAGGCCGATGGTGGGCACAAACTTGAGTTCCATCACCGAGGCATAGAGGTGACTGATGTTGGCTAGCATGCCCAGCAAGCCGGCCAGCACTAGCAAGGTGGCAGACCCGAAGATCGACATGGAATTTGATATGTGCCCCAGCAGCACTGCATCGAAGGTGCGGTGATCGCGCGCCGTGTTCAGCAGCATCCCGATCTAGTGTTGCCGCACCGCATGGAGCTGCGCGTTCAGTGTACCGCGCCCAAGAGTGCGCAGGATGGGGCTGTAAAGAGCTCACATGGCAAACAGGAAGACAATGGCAAGAATTCTCTGAAAATCCAGATCACTCGGCAACATGGAACGTCCCTCCTCAGTTTGCCTTGTGCATTTCCTTGATTTCCATCGCTTTGATCTCAGGCGCCCGTTCAAGCACGTAGTTCAGGCTGAAGTTTGATTGCGCCATCAGCACCGGCGATCCGTCAAGGTCGTTGGCGATGGAAAAGCGGTTGGCGGCGACGAATTCGTCCATTTTTTTTTCGTCATCACAGGCAATCCACCGCATCACCTCATTGCGGGTCACTTCGAAATCAACCGGCACGCCATACTCACTGGCCAATCGATCTGCCAGCACGTCAAGCTGCAGGGCGCCGACCACACCCACCACCGCAGCACTTCCATCTATCGGAATGAAGAGCTGGACAACGCCTTCCTCGGCGAGTTCCTCCAGGGCACCGCGCAGTTTCTTGGCCTTCATGGGGTCGCCCAATTTGACCCGCCGCAATATTTCAGGCGCAAAGCTCGGCACGCCGGTGAACACGATGTCTTCGCCTTCCGTCAGGGTGTCGCCGATGCGCAGCACGCCGTGGTTAGGAATGCCCACGACATCGCCCGCAAAGGCTTCCTCGGCCAGCGAACGGTCCTGGGCGAAGAAAAATTGTGGTGCATTGAGGGCCAGTGACTTGCCGGTGCGCACGATCTTGACCCGCATGCCGCGGGTGAGCTTACCGGACGCCAGTCGCATGAAAGCGATGCGATCGCGGTGGTTGGGATCCATGTTGGCTTGGATCTTGAACACGATGCCTGTCATCCTGGGTTCTATGGCATGCACCACGCGCTGGCGGGACTGCTGGTCGCGCGGTGGCGGGGCATGGGTGATGAGCGTGTCGAGCAGGTCGCGCACGCCGAAGTTCCGCAAGGCCGAGCCGAACAGTACCGGCGACAGGTGGCCCTCCAGGAAGGATTGGCGGTCAAAGCTGTGGCAGAGGTCGCGCACCAGTTCCATTTCATCCCGCCATGTTGCAAGCTGGGGGGGTGTCAGAAGTGTAGCCAGCATTGGGTCATCGGGACCTGTTACGGTTTGTCCGGAAGGGTCCTCGTCCAGCCTGCGGACACGCGGCGTGGTGAGGTCATAGGTTCCGACAAAGGCGCGACCGAGGCCTATGGGCCAAACCATGGGGGCAACTGTCAGGGCTAGGCCTTTTTCGATCTCGTCAAGAATGTCGAGAGGTTCGCGTGTTTCGCGGTCCATCTTGTTGATGAAGGTGATGATCGGGATATCTCGCAGGCGGCAGATTTCGAAGAGCTTGCGGGTGCGCGCCTCGATGCCCTTGGCTCCGTCGATTACCATCACCGCAGCGTCAACCGCGGTAAGCGTGCGATAGGTATCCTCCGAAAAGTCCTCGTGGCCCGGCGTATCAAGCAGGTTAAAGACGCAGTTCTTGTATTCAAAGGTCATGACCGAGGTGACTACCGAAATGCCACGCGCCCGCTCGATAGACATCCAGTCGGAACGGGTCCGTCTTCGGTCACCCTTGGCACGCACCTGGCCGGCAAGTTGGATGGCGCCGCCAAACAGCAACAGTTTTTCCGTCAGCGTGGTTTTGCCAGCATCAGGATGGGAGATAATTGCAAAGGTGCGCCTGCGCGAAACCTCGAGGGCGATTTGATCGGTCACGAAAAGTCCAAATGGTTGATACAGGCCGCTTCCTAGCTGAACTTTCCATGAATGGCCAGATCAACAGATGACTTGCCCTTGGGCTCTGGGCGTGGCAGTAAAAATCAGGGGTTAAACATGACTGAGTTTTCACTCGTAGGCGATATTGGCGGCACAAATTCCCGCTTCGGGCTGGTCGAACAGGGCTCGATGACCGTACAGCACATGGAGGCACTACGTAACGATAATTTCCCCTCACTTGAAGCCGCAATACAACAATACCAGAAAAATCGGGGTCTCGGCTCAGTGGTGGCCGCCGCTATCGCCGTGGCAGCTCCATTGGACGGCGAACGCATCACCCTCACCAATCGCGACTGGTCTTTTTCGGCAGAAACTCTGCGGGTTGCCGCCAATGCAAAGCGCCTACGCCTGCTCAACGACTATGAAGCCCTGGCCCTCGCTCTGCCATACCTCGCGGGCCAAGATGTCGTCCAGATCGGCGGACAGGTCTCGCTAACACCAATGGTCAAGATTGTCCTGGGGCCAGGCACCGGACTTGGCATGGCGGCCCTGGCGCCTGCGCCCAAGGGCGGCTGGATGGTTTTGCCTTGCGAGGTGGGCCATATCACCTTGCCCATCGAAACCCAGGAGGAATATGACTGGCGTGATCGCATGCGCGAACCCGGCCAGATGTTTACAACCGAAGAAGCCGTGAGCGGCGGGGGCCTATATCTCATGTACAAGACCCTCGATGCTGCTGGTTCGCTGGCAAGCCCGGAAGCCGTCATCACGGCGGCCCTGGCCGGAACGGACACGGCGGCCCGGAAGGTTCTTGATCAATTCATTGTCTGGCTGGCGCGCATCGCTGGTGATGCTGCGATGATCCTGCAGGCCCGCGGTGGAGTGTACCTAGCAGGCGGAATTGCACCCTCCATCATTGATAAGCTCAAGAACGGTCCCTTCCGGTCGATTTTTGAGGAAAAGGGTAAACTGGCACATGTCATGCGGCCAATTCCGATCTATGTCATTGTCGATAGTTTCCCTGCGTTCAAGGGTTGTGCCGCGTCATTAGTTCAGTGAGTTCAATATGCAGACCGCAGAAAACGAAGTTCTCCTTGTCGTCGATGTCCAGAATGATTTTTGTGCGGGAGGCAACCTGGCAGTTCCTCGCGCTGATGAGGTGGTCAACCTCATCAATGACTTTGCCAGGAATTTCAAGCACGTTGTGCTCACTCAGGACTGGCATCCGCCATATCACTCATCCTTTGCGTCATCGCATAGGGGCCTGGCGCCTTTCTCGCAGGTTGAAATGCCCTATGGCCCGCAAACTCTGTGGCCCGACCACTGCATCCAGGGCAGGCACGGCGCCATGTTCCACCGCGATCTGGATATTCCGCAAACTGAACTCGTTGTTCGCAAAGGCTTCCGGCACGATGTCGATTCCTATTCGGCATTTTTTGAAAATGATCATATGACGCCGACGGGACTTGGCGGCTACTTTCGCGAACGGGGTTTTGAACGGGTGTTCCTGGTGGGTCTCGCCTTCGACTATTGTGTGCGCTATTCGGCAGAAGATGCAAAGTCCTTGGGCTTTGATACTGTCGTGATCGAGGATGCCTGCCGGGCCATCGACCTCAACGGATCTGCCGAGGCGACCCGTACCCTGTTCCGTTATCGCGATATTGAACTTCTGTGAGCTACGTATTCGTCTGACCCCGGCAGGCCAGCGTTCCGGTGCAAGATACCTACTTGCGCTTTCCGGTGCGCCGCATCTATTGCGTGGGGCGCAATTACAATGACCACGTCGTTGAAATGGGCGGCGTGCCTGGCCGTGAACCGCCGTTCTTCTTCCAGAAGCCGGCAGACGCCATCCTGCTGGATGGTGAATTTCCCTATCCCACCAGGAGCACAAACGTGCATTACGAGGCAGAACTGGTTGTGGCCCTACAGTCGGGTGGCAAGAGCATTTCCATGGAAGATGCCTCGAGCCACATCTATGGTTATGCCGTAGGCATCGACATGACGCGGCGAGACCTGCAGGCCGAGGCCAAGAAACTTGCCAGACCCTGGGAAACCGCCAAGGCCTTCGACCATTCAGCACCCATCAGTAACATAGTGCCGAAGTCAAAAACCGGGGTCCTGGAAAAGGCAGAAATGTCCCTGCATGTGAACGGGCAATTGAAGCAGCATTCAAACATCTCCGAAATGATTTGGAGCGTGCCGGAGATCATTGTGGAGTTATCACAGCTTTTCGAATTGCACGCGGGTGACCTGATCTTTACCGGTACGCCAAGCGGCGTGGGCCCCGTAAACATTGGCGACAGCCTAACAGCTGCCGTCGACAATGTCGGCAAACTCAGCTTGCGAGTGTGTAAGCCGTCTTGATCGAGGTGTAGAACTCCGCAGCATGGCGTCCCTGTTCGCGGGCGCCATAGCTTGATCCTTTGCGCCCGCCAAAGGGCACATGGTAGTCAACACCGGCGGTCGGCAGGTTGACCATTACCATGCCCGCTGCCGATTTCTTCCGGAAGTCGGTGGCATATTTCAGTGACGAGGTGAAAATACCGGATGACAGACCGAATGGCGTATCATTGGCCACGCTCAAGGCCTCGTCATAACTGTCAACCTTGATGACGGACGCCACCGGACCAAATACCTCTTCACGGTTGATGCGCATGCCGTTCTTGGTATTCACGAACAGGGCAGGCGACAGGTAAAAGCCTTTGGTATCGCGGTTCAACCGTTCACCACCCCACGCCAATTCACCGCCTTCGGCGCGCGCAATGCCAATGTATTTTTCATCCTGCACCATCTGGCTTTCATCGATGACAGGACCCACCTGGGTTCCTTCCTTCAGGGCATGGTCCACCTTAAGGGATTTCATCGCCACCACCATCTTGTCAACAAAAGCATCATGCACCTTGCCTTGCACCACGAAACGCGAAGATGCCGTGCAGCGCTGACCTGTCTGGTAGAAGGCACCATCGATGGAAGCTGCAACGGCCGCGTCAAGGTTAGCATCGTCCAGAATGATCAGCGGATTCTTGCCTCCCATTTCGAGCTGGTACTTGGCACCCCGCGCTGAACAGGCAAGCGCTACCTTGGCACCTGTCTCGACAGAACCTGTAAACGAAATTGCATTCACGTCATGCGATTCCAGCATGACTTGCCCGACCACCGAGCCACGTCCCATCACGAGGTTGACAACGCCCATGGGCAAGCCTGCGCGTGAGAGAATTTCAACCAAAGCCCAGGCAGAGCCCGGCACGAGATCGGCTGGCTTGAATACAACCGTGTTGCCGAAGGCGAGTGCCGGCGCCATTTTCCACGCCGGAATGGCGATGGGAAAATTCCACGGGCAGATGAGGCCTACCACGCCAAGCGGCTCGCGCGTGATGGCAACGTCCACGCCGGCCCGCACCGAAGCCACCGACACACCCTCTATGCGCAGGGCCTCCTGGGCAAAGAACTTGAAAATCTGTGCCGCGCGCATGGTCTCGGCAATGCCGTTGGCGAGGGGCTTTCCCTCTTCGCGCGACAGCAGGCGGCCGATTTCTTCCCGGCGGGCCAGAAGCTCAATGCCGGTTGCTTCAAGAATATCGGCCCGCTGTTGCGGTGTGGTTCCGGCCCATGCAGCTGAGGCAGCCCGGGCTGCAGCGATAGCAGATTCAGCCTGCTTTATGTCAGCCTGAGCATAGTCACCAACGATGTCGGTAGTATCCGAAGGATTAATGTTAGGCCTTGTTTCAAAACCCTCGACCCATTCGCCATTGATGAAATTCTTGTGTAACGCCATAATATGGTTCACTCCTTAATATCGGATAATTAACTAGCACGTGTAGGTCGGGAGGCAAGCATGAGATTGGGTTTCATAGGTGCTGGTCTCATGGGGCATGGCATGGTGTCGGGCTTGCTCAAAGGTGGTTACCCGGTTAGCGTCATCGCCCACCGTAATCGCGCTCCCATCGAGGACCTGGTGGGACGAGGTGCGCGTGAAGCGGCAGACCTCGCCACAATTGCCAGTGGTAGTGACTGTATTTTTCTCTGCCTTTCAAACTCAAAAGTGGTGGGAGACACAATTGCCAAACTGAGCTCCCACTTGCGACGTGGCCAGATCATCGTTGATAGCGGTACATCCGAGCCTAAAACAACGCGTGCCCTGGCAGCGGACCTGACAAGGCTTGGCGTGGCCTTTGCCGATGCTCCCCTGACGGGCGGACCTGAACAGGCGGCCCGCTCCGAGCTCGGCGTTCTGTGCGGGGCGAGTGCTGAAACCTTCGTGGCGATCAGGCCCATGCTGGCTTGCTTTGCCAATACCATACGCCATATGGGTGAGGTGGGGTCCGGCCACTCGGCAAAACTCATTTCCAATTTTCTGGTCACCGGAATGATTGCGCTGGTGGCGGAGGCTTTTGCGACGGCGCGCGAGGAGGGGCTCGACTGGCCCAGCCTCTACGATACCATGCTGAATGGTTCGGGCAATTCGGGCGTATTGCGCAAAATGGTGGAGCCGGCACTGGCCGGAGATTTTGAAGGCTACCGGTTCTCGCTCGAGAATGCCTGCAAGGACATCGGCTATTACAATGACCTGCATCCCGGGTCTGCAACTGCAAAAGCCATCCGCGACGTTTTCTCTAAAGCTGTCTCCGAGGGGCTTGGAGCCAAGAATGTCAGCAACCTTCTCAAGTTATGAAATGCGCAAGGCCACAGCGCCGGCCACGACAAGGACGCCGCCCAGGATTCGCGTCCAACTCATGGATTCTCGCAGATACCGCGCTGACATGATAATGACGAAGAGGATGCTGGTTTCGCGCAAGGCCGCAACGGCCGCAATGGGCGCCTTTGTCATGGCCCAGATCACAATCCAGTAGGCCCCGGCCGACAGCAGGGCACCTGCGATCCCGCTCTTCCAGTAGGGTGCTATCTGGTAGAAGATGCCGGTTCCCCGCATGTAGACGCCAGCGATGCACAAGAACATAGCGTCAAGGATGAACACCATGGCCGTATATCCGGAGGCTGCACCCGAGATGCGCCCACCCAGTCCGTCCACGACGGTATAGGCTGCTATGAAACCTGATGTTCCCAGCGCAAAGAGCAACGTAGTACGATCAAGATGCAGGGATTTTGATTTGCCCATGGCCACCAGGTAAATGCCGCTTACAAGAACGGCAATACCGGATGCCGTCACCATGTTGATGTCTTCGTGGGCGACGAGCCAGGTAGTGAGAAGGGTGAGCAGCGGTGCCGTGCCACGGGCGATGGGATAGACCTGGCTCAGGTCGCCGTGGCGATAGCTGCGGGCGAGAAATATGTTGTACCCCGTATGAAGCAGGCCAGAAACCAGGGCGTAGGCGAGGCTTTGCCGCGACGGCCATGCAAAGAACACCAACATGGCGACACCCATGAAGCCCATGAGCGTTTGCAGGAGAAACAGCGACAGGAAGCGGTCCAGCTTCAACTTGACCAGTAAATTCCAGCTTGCATGCATGAAAGCTGCAGCCAGGACGGCAAGAAAGACTGTGATTTCCAAGAGGAAGACTCCGACGTACGGCAGTATCTAGCGCGGCGAAGCCAACTTCACTAGAGGCGTGGAAAAAGAAAAGGGAGCCAAGACTGGCTCCCCTTTCCCTCATGATAGAATATTCGTTAGGAGCAAGCCGTGCCGGCCGCAACAGTGGTCTGATAGCATTTCAATTGCAGGGAACCCCGTGGGCGCCGTGTAATCATTTTCGAGACTTTGAAAGTGCTCGCACCCAGAATGCTGCTGCCCATGAAGTTTGCAACATAGGGGGTATAGGTCGTGCATACACGGGCTACTATGAGGTCATTTCCGGAGGTCATCAGGCTTGCCATATTGGTGGTTGAAGGTGCATTGCCGCAGGACGTGGACTTGGCATTGTCGGTTTGCCAGATCTTGGTGATGACAGGCGATGCCTGTGTGCCCGTATTGCGATAGCCGAAGAGTTCCACACGGACATTCGCCGAGGGGGTCGGCATCATGATCAAGTCTGACGCGTTATAGTAATCCGCGATGTCGGATTTCAGGATGGAGTCATTGCTGCGGGTCACCAGGTCGCCAATGACGTCAGCAGAATAGGTGATCTTCCGGTTGAGCGAGACAAGGCCCGTAAGGTCGGCCATGCCAAAATATAGAAAAATCATGAAGGGAAATATCATTGCCATTTCAATGGCAGCAGCCCCCTTTGTATCCCGGAAAAACTTTTGGCGTGCATTTTTCATCTTGTTTTCCATTCCAAGTACCAAAGACGCCATCAGATGCAAGAGCCAGTTACTGGATAGGGCTCATTGCGGAATATGGCGATGCCGCCAAGGCGCCTGGCTGTGTTACCCTTGATGTTTCCGAGGAAGCTCATGAATGGCATGGCAAACGTCCAGTCATAGGTTGCAATGACGGCGGCTGGCTGGGAGGGTTGACCGCAATCGTAGGACGTCGGGTTGGGAGTTCCATCGTCCTTGAGGCCTACATTCAGATAGCTTGGTATGGTGGACTTCAGGGAAGAGAACGAACCTGCGGGCCTCACGTAAACAGTAACACTTGAATTGCAATTCACGAGGATACTGACACGTTGACATATCTTGGCCTTGAAGGCGGCGGCATCAAGGTTGGCGGTCTGCGCGCTGCCCGTTCTAATCTGGCGTGCAGCATCCTGCACGCTCGATTGCAGGACATATTCGGTAAAGAGCATCACGCCCGTTTCAATGATGCAGCCCAGCACATAGAAGAAGGGAAACACCACCATGACAAATTCGAGGGCAGCTGCCCCGCTTTCGGATTTTCTGTAACCCGTCACCAGTTTGGGACGAATCTTTTTAATCAACCGCCGCATTGACATCTCCACTCCTGAAACAGCGTTCAGCTCTTGAACCCATTTCAACACTTGTGAGCCTGGACTTTATCAACGGGCCGTTTCTTTTGCCTGAAACAATTCAATCAAATTTGAATCAATTCAGGAAAGGGCAGGATCAGACGTTATTGGGAAGGTGCTTGCGCTGGAGCCGCCTGGGAAGAGCCACCCGTTCCAGTCGCCCAGCTCGTTCTCTTCTCGTTCAACTGGATGATCTGGTCCGTCCACGCTGCTTCATCGCCCACCTGCACGGTTGCCTCGCAATTGGGCATGCACACGTAGGACTGACGGGCGCCGGCTTTGTAGATTGCAACATTGTTGTCGCCACCACTTTGCACCGTAATATCAAAGGTGGATAATTGATTTCCGTTCTGATCCAGGATGACCAGGTTTGTGGTGCCGTAGCCGCGCCCGTGCACAAAAATCTTTGAGCCATGTATTGTCGCGTCGGCAATGCTTGGGTTGCCGATGACCACCGTGCCGGCATTGCCCGAAATGCTCAAAAGCTGAGTCTGGTCCGTTAACAGAACAAGCTCCTGGGCTGCATACGCCGTTGAAGAGGACAGGAGAGCCAGCGAAAGGGCGCCCAGGGTGTTGCGCAGCAGTTTCATTTTGTTATTCCTCGATTGTAACGTGGAGCAGTTCTCGTTCCAGCGGCAATCTGAACTGGAATGGTGAATCTTTTGTTACCAATTTGAATGAAAGCAGAGAAAGCAGAGTTTGAAACGACGAAATGCTTAACCACGAGTGCAAGGGATAAAGAATCGTATCCGCTTCGTCCTTGCCATGCGTTGTCCTTAGAATACCCATGCCACAGACGGAGATGCCGATGGCCACTGGCTTTTGCACTATTGCGAGGCGCGCGCAATGCGGGTTGTTTGCGCAAGAAACAACCATCTGGAACAGCAATCAGGACGCACGATAACAGGACTGGAAACAGATATGTAGAAAAATTCTAGTATTGAGAACGAGGAAAGCATAGTTATACTAAAGAAATAAAGCATTAAACTGCATGAGATAATTATAATGAATAAAAAATATAGTATAATTTTTCATATAAACGAATTATTTACATATATATATTCAATTGTATAAAATATTACTGGTATATTGTAATATTTAGTAACCAATAAGCCAACTGTTAGAAACTAATAGTTAGATGATCTATCGGATTTACTTGATGTTAATTTGTGCCGGCTAAGGTCTCACCATAGTTCACGGAAACGGTGCATGACGCCCCGGCGAGATGAGCTAGGTGCTGAAAAGTAATTTGGAGAATTAAATGAACAAGTTTGTATCTTTCATGAACGACGAATCCGGCGCAACCGCTATCGAATACGCGCTCATTGCTTCAGCCATGGCTTTGGCACTTGTTGCTGCGATGCCTGCTCTGGGCACCATCATCAAGAACAAGTTCTCTGCCATTGGTACCAACATCACCAACGGTTCGTAATGACAGCAGCCTGTGCCGCGGTTTCGCGGACCAGGCGGTTTTTTCCGATGAGGCCACCGGGCATATGCCTGGTGGTTTCTTTTTTTTGGCCGGCAACTTAACAAGGTTAACCCACTGTTTACGGCGCGCGTGTGATGATCACCACGGCGCGTGAATCATATGGCGCAAAAGGCACTGAGGTTGCATGATACACTTTCTGTCCGTTTCGCTATTTCCCATCCTGATGATCATAGCCGGTGCCGGCGATGCGCTGTCGCTGCGAATTCCGAATTGGTTGACCCTTGCCATTGCAATCCTGTTCTTTCCGTTGGCACTGGCCACCGGCATGCCCTGGGACGTGATCAGCATGCATGTGCTGGTGGGAGTAGTATTCTTTGTCATGGGTTTTGCACTGTTTTCCTTTGGTGTGTTTGGTGGGGGTGACGCAAAACTGCTGGCTGCTGCCGGTTTGTGGTTTGGCACCGCACAGGTTGCGCCATTTCTTTTCTTTACTGTTTTTGCAGGTGGCATTCTCGCCTTGCTCGTCGGAATTTGGTCGATGATATCAATGGATTGGGAAATCCATGAGGTGAAATGGACCACGAGGTTGAGAACCCTGCGACCCAACGTGCCCTATGGATACGCCTTCGCAATTGGCGCGATCCTGGCATTTCCACAAAGCTGGTGGATGGGGGCTTCAGCGTAACTATTTAACACTTTTCAAGTGGTCATTAACCTAAACTTGACCATTCCGTCCGAAAGTCAGGAAATCATTTGGCGCCAAATGCGCGAGGTAAGGGTTCGAAATGAGTAAAATGAGGGTGGTAATTTTAGGTTTGGCCGTTGGTTCAGCTGTACTGGCCGGTCTTCTGGCCAAGGGCTTCATTGGCCAGAAGCCGGACAAGGAAGTTGTCGAAATCAACAAGGTGAAAACGGTTGATGTTCTGACGGCGGCCAAGGATGTTCTCATGGGCGAAAAATTCGTCGACGGTTCAACAACATGGAAACCATGGCCTGTCGCGAATGTTTCAGAAGTGATGATCACCCGAGAAGAGAAACCGGATGCGCAGAAGGAATTCCTAAATGCGCGGGCAAGGCTTGCCGTTTACGAAGGTGAGACGATTATTGAAAAGAAGGTTATTCTTGCCGACCAGGCTGGATTCATGAGCGCCATTCTGCCCAAGGGAATGCGAGCGATTTCGGTTGCCATTTCCGAACGCTCTGCTGCCGGCGGCTTCATCCTTCCCAACGATCGCGTCGATGTCATTCTTACCAAGAAAGTGGCCAGCACGCAAAATACCGAAAAGGTGCCATTGAGCGAAACAGTTTTGTCCAATGTACGAGTTCTTGCCATCAACCAGACCTACCGGCAGGAGCCGGAAGGTGACAAAGTCACCGTCACTGAAGGCAAGACCGCCACCCTTGAACTTGATCCGCGTCAGTCCGAAGTCATTGCGCAAATTGAATCTGCTGGCGAATTGTCCCTCGCCCTGCGTTCGATTGCCGAAAATGACGGAAAGAGCATGGAAAAAGAAGGTCCAAAACTTGCCGACCAATACTCAGGCAAAAAAGCCCGTGGCAACGATACACTCTTCGTTCGTTACGGCGTTGAATCCTATACGTCCAATCGTTGAGGCACCCAGTCATGTTTTTCAAGAATCAAAAAATCCAGGCACGCGGCAGAAGCTTTAAGTGGACGACACTTTTCCTGTGTTCACTCGCGTTAACTGGCGCCGTACAACAGAAGATTGCTGCCGCAGCCGACATGGACGCTGTGCAGAGTGCGCCCGAAAATAATGGCCACTTCGTGCGCATTGGGCTGAACAAGTCCATAGTCATCAGGTTGCCGGCCAACGCCCACGACGTGATTGTTGGCGATCCCACGATTGTGGATGCGGTTGTGCGTTCCAAGAATACGGCCTACCTGTTTGCGCGGGCTACGGGCCAAACCAACGTTTTCTTCTTTGATGACAATGGCCGGCAGATTCTCAACCTGGACCTTGAAGTAGCGGTTGATACAACGGCCCTGCAGAAACTCTTGCAACGCAGCATCCCGGGCACCAGGATCACGGTTGACACCATCGACAAGAATGTCGTTCTAGGCGGCACTGCGCCCAACATAGCAGATGCCACGTATGCCGTAGAGATTGCCAACAAGTTTTCCTCTGGTGTCGTCAATACGATCAAGATCACCGGTGAAGACCAGGTCATGTTAAAGGTTCGCGTCGTCGAAGTACGGCGGGACGTATTGAAGCAGTTTGGCATAAATCTTCAAGCGCTGCTGCAGGTCGGCAATTTTGCATTTAATCTTGCCAGTATCACTCAAGTGGGCGGTGTGATCCCTGCCATTACTCCGGATGCGGGTTACAAAGGGGTCTGGACTAACGGTACGGATAGCATCACCGGCGTCATTCGTGCGATGGAGTCTGACGGTGTAATGAAAACCTTGGCAGAGCCAAATTTGACGGCAATTT
>Ga0315287_10003462_pt1 | contig 15201 bp, 8 predicted proteins | sample YL17G11_0_MG_FD_205037 | JGI IMG/M metagenome (GOLD analysis project Ga0315287, IMG submission 205037) | Sediment microbial communities from Yellowstone Lake, YNP, Wyoming, USA - YL17G11_0 | ecosystem: Environmental > Aquatic > Freshwater > Lake > Sediment | place: USA: Wyoming | collected... | reverse complement strand
CTCTCTCTCTCTCTCTCTCTCTCTCTCTCTATTCGTTCTCTCTCGCCTCTCCAATATTTTTCCACTCCCAACTCTCTCTCTCACCGTTTGCCGCCGCGAGCATCCTCGCCCCGGGCATGTAGTCGTCGAGCGTGCCCTTGTTCAGGAAGCGGACGCCGCAAGCGTTGCAGAGGTGGGGCTTCAGGGGCGGGCCGCGCCTCCAGGCCGGCGAGTTCCGACTGAGGTGGGTGTTTTATTTTAGTAGAGTTTTTGTTTCATTTTTTTTGGGTGGGGGGTGGGGGGTGGGGGGCAGAGACCAAGGGGGGGGGGAAAGGGTGAACAAACTGCCGGTCGGGGCGAGAACCCCCCGAGTGCTCTTTTTCACCAAAAAGAGCACGAGAGGAGATAGTAGTGGTGGAAAAAGAAGCCGCCGCTGAGTGTTCGACGGCCTAGTCGTCGAACTTTGACAAGGTCCTTGATGTCAATCAAGAATCGTCCCCGCGCCGCGCGGAATCCAAAGACGCGCGTGATCCTCCCGTTCGCGCATCAGGAGCAAGATAATGTCGTATGTGGTTCTGGCGCTGCTGATTGGTCCCCGAAGGGCGCGAAGCAGGAGAAAGAGCGTGTGTCATCGGGCTAGAGCATTCGATCGTGCTGCATCAGGCCGGACGTTGCTGGCGCTCTTGTCTGCCTTCCTCCTCCGTTCTCTCGCCTGTAAAGCGCTTCTGCTCCAATCAAAACTCACCGTCCGCAGTGGTCGCATGGTCCTGCGGCTGCCTCCGTCGCGCGTTGGGAGATGCACGGCGGCGCGGGACGCGGGACGGCAGCGGCAGGAAGAGGAGGGGCGCGAGGGGATGTCGGTGCAGCTGCTGAGTGAATCGTTTGTGAAGGGGGAGAGCTCGCTTCGGTGAGATTCCGCACGGCAAGTCTCCGTCTTTTCGCTTGCTGGGCGCAGAGTGCGTGCGTGGCATTATGCCGGGACGCGAGTTAAATCAAACTATGGCGTCTCAGCCGGATGCGCGGGGAGCAGAGAGAGGCCGATCGTGCCATTGATCGGCATCGTTCGACATCTTTGACGGTCTTCAAAACTCTCCTCACCTTGCGTCGCCGCCGCGGCCTCTCGAGTGGAGTCTACGAGATCCGCCGCAGACACTGAATGGCGAACGATGTTGGGCGACGTGTGCCAGTGCGGGCTCGACATTTTGTTTGAGCGGGAGCGGCGCTTCTCTTACGAGTTCTCCTTTTTCCTGTTGCGAAGAGTTTACAAAAAAAGTGAAAAAAAGAGTGAAAAGCCGGAAAATTTCCGGCCCTCAGAACCAAAAACTGACAATTCATTTTTGCTCGATCGAGGCGTCGGGCGGATTCAAGTAGACGCTCCCTTTTCGCGCCCCCCCCCCCACCCACCCCACCTCTCCGCGCATCTTCGCGTCCTCTCCTTCGCACAGCAATCGGAAAAGATCTCGTCCGAGTCCTCTTGGACTGACACCATAAACATGGGCACCGCAGCAGCAGCAGCAGCAGAACCAGGCGGCGCCTCGCCCCACTCCATCACCGCAAAGTCGCAGCCCGCCGCCGTCGCCGCGCTCGCCGCCGCGATCGTCCCCTCTTGGGCGGGCCTCGCGCCCTCGTCCCTCGACGTCGGCGTCATCAGCGGCGGCATCACCAACGCGCTCTGGTCCGTCGCGGTGGTGGACGACCCGGAGGTCTCGCCGAGGGCCGTCGCGGTGCGGGCCTACGGCGACGGGACCGAGCTGCTCGTCGACCGCGCGCTCGAGATCGCGACGCTGCTCGAGCTCAACGCGCGTGGCTTCGGCGCGAGGGTCGTCGCAGCCTTCGAGAGCGGTCGCGTCGAGGAGTTTCTGCCCGGCAGGGCCCTGACTCCCGACGACGCCGCGCAGCCGGAGACAGCGGAGAGGATAGCGAGGGGCCTCGCAAGGCTCCACGCCGTCGACCTGAAGAGGAAGAAAAGGGAAAAGGAAAAGAAGGGGACGAAAAAACGGTTCTCCTTCTTCCCCTCGAGGAGCAGCACCAGCAGCAGCAGCAGCAGCTTCTGCTGCCTCTTCTCCGTCCTCTCGCGGAGGCCGCAGAAGACATCCCACAGCGAGAGGGACTCGGCGCTCTTCTCCACGATCAGGGATTGGGTCGCCCTCGCCGACAGGCTCGATGGGGAAGCGGGAGCGGAAGCGGCGGCGGAAGGAGGAGAGAAGGCGGAGACGGAGCCGAGAAGGGCTCCCCCGCCGCCCCCTTCGGTCGGCAGCGACGAGCTCCTCGCCGAGGTCGCCCTCCTCGAGGAGAGGGTCAGGGCCTCCTGCCGCCCCTCCTCTCCGAGCTCGAGCCCGAGCCCCTCCTCCTGCCCGGAGCTCTCCCGCGTCGTGTTCTGCCACATGGACCTCCTCCCGGGCAACATCATGACGACCGACGACCTCGAGGAGGAAGGCGGCGCCGAGAGTAGGAGGAGCCCCGCTGCCGCCGCTGCCGCCGCCGCCGCCGACGACGAAGAGGAGGAGGAAGAGGAAGAAGAACGGGAAGTCGAAACCTTGGGGCCGGGCCGGAACCTTCAGTTCATCGACTTCGAGTACGGCCGCCTATCCCACGCCGGGTTCGACGTGGGGAACCACTGGTGCGAGTATGCAGGATTGGACTGCGACTGGGCGCGGTATCCGACGGTCGAGCAGCGCAGGGCGTTCGCGAGGGCGTATTTGTCGGAGGCGGAGGCGATCTCGTCAAGGGCTTCTCGCCGCCGCCGGTCTTCTTCTTCTTCTTCTTCTTCTTCTTCTTCTGCTGCTGCTGCTCTTTCGCTTTCACCGCCGTCGGAGGAGCGTGTCTCGGCGTTCGTCGCGCAGGCCGAGCTCTTCTCGCTCGCGGCGCACCTATTCTGGACAGCGTGGGCCAAGGTGCAGACGCGGGTGTCGCCGATCGACTTCGACTACGGCAGCTACGCGAGGTCGAGGTTCGAGGACTTCAGGCGGAGGAAAGGGACGGCGTTTGCCGCTTCGAGGTGAGAGCGTCCTCTCTTCTCTCTCTCTTTCTCTCTCTTCGGGTGGTCTCTTTTCACTTTGATTTCTCCATTCGTTGTCTTCTTATTCTTTCGTTACGTTCGCACTTGTAATTAGGTCTTAACGTACTTTAAACAATTCATTCGCTCCGAGGGACAAAAAAGGTCACTCTTCTTTCAGCACCAAACTGGCAGCGAGCGCCGCCGCGACCTCCTCCTCCTCCTCTCCCGCCGTTTCCGCCGTTTCCGCTTCCTCCCCCGCTTTCTTCCCCCCCGGCGCGTGCTTCCTCTTCATGACGACGATCGAGATGGCGTCCACGCTGTACTCTGCGTCCATCTTCGCCCTCGGAACCCTCTTCATCGAGAAGTGCGGGGAGAACGTCGCCTCGAAGGCCGCGGCGACCGAGTGGCTGCGCAGCTCGTTGGCGACGACGACGACCGTCCTGCGGTTGGACACGGCGAGGATCACCTCGCAGAGGAGAGGGAGGATGTCCTCCTTGTAGACGCAGTCCGCCGCGAGGACAAAGTCGTAGTGCGGGGGCGGAGAGGGAGAGGGATAGGGGGCGGGGGAGGAGAGCGCGGGGCAGGAGGCCCCTTCTGGCGTCGTTGGCGGCGGCGGCGGCGGCGCCGCCTGCGCTGCGGCCGCCTTCTGTCCCCCTTTCCCTCCCCCCTTTGCTGCCCCGTCAGCTCGCTCCTCCCCCTCCTCCTCCCCCCTCCGAAACCAGGTCTCTCGCTTCTCCCAGTCCAGCTCCCGCACGCTCACGGAGCCCGCTCCCGCGACCCAGGCCGCGTCGCTCGTCGCGAGGCTCGCCCTCCCCATCAGGGACTCGGCGTTCTGCTTTAGCAGAGGCAGGACCTCCGCGACGTCGGTCAGCTCGACGTCGGCGCCCAGGGCCGCCGCGGCGAGCCCTCCCAGGCCCATTCCCGCCCCGAGCTCGAGCACCCTCCTGCCCGCTAGCTTGGGGCGGGAGAGCTCCGAACCCTTGCGCGCGTTCTTCTCCATCCACTTTGCGAGGATGATCGACGCGTCCCAGACGGTCGTGCCCAGGTGGTTGGTATTGGGCGCCTGCGCGAGCCTCCAGGTGGAGCCGAAGAGCGGGAGCTCGACCGAGGTGGAGGTGTGGGTGTTGAAGCGCTCGAAGAGGGGCTTGTTCGGGGGCGGCGGCATTGCGGCGGGAGAGGTTGAGGCTAAGAGGTTGAAGAGAAAACCGACGGCTAGAGAGAGAGAGACAGAGAAAAAAAACGTTTTGATGGCAATTGCCCACTCTGGAAAAGCGTTTTGAGAGGTCGAGCTTTCTTCTGGAGCGCTTCCCCGACCGGACACAGAAGAAGAAATGTAAGCACTATGCTCACGCTGCGGCACACGCGTTATAGAAACGGAAGGAGAACGCGGTACTCGCTCGATGCTCCTTTGCTCCTCTGTTGCTTTTCCGTTTGTCGAAATTGTGTGGGGGAAAGACAAAAAAATGTTTTTACTACACAAAAGAGCTTTCCTAGCTTTCCCTCCTTTACGCTTGCACGCCGCATCTTCGCACGCTCGTCCACCACGGCGCTGCGGTATCGCCTTGTCCTGCTGCTGCTGCGTTCGGGAGAATCGAGCGCCGTCGCGGCAGGGAGCAAAATGGCAGCGATGGTGGGAGCAGTTTCGCCGCCGATGATGGCGACGACGACTGCCGCATCTTCAACCTTTTCCCGGCGAGCGCTGTCTTGTTCGGCCTGCTTTGCGCAGATCAACGTCTCCGCGAGGAGCGTCAACTTATTTCACAGGGTATCGAGGATGCAGACAATGCGAAGAGGCGTGTTGTGCAGTCGCAAGCGGCTGGTTTCTTCATCGCGGCCGTCGGCAGCGACTGCTGCCGCGGCGGCGACGACCGAGACCGCAGCAGCACCGACCTCCTCACCCTCAGGCTCGACCCCTCCTCGAGCCAACGTCGTCGCTCTCCTCCGCTCCCGCGGCCTCCTCAACGACGTCGCCGGAGAGGGAGCCGAGGATGCCCTCTCCAAAACCTCCACGGGGGTCTACTGCGGCTTCGACCCGACCGCCCCCTCGCTGCATGTTGGCAACCTGCTCGGCATCGTCGCGCTCTCGTGGTTTGCCGCCGCGGGGCACGTCCCCATCGCGCTGCTGGGCGGGGCCACGGGCAGGGTCGGGGACCCGAGCGGGAGGTCGACAGAGCGGCCCCTGCTCTCCGACGAGGAGATCGAGGCCAACGTTGCCGGGATCCGGAAGATCCTCGAGGAGCTGCTCGGGCGTGCGGCCTCGGGCGAGTTCACCGCCGCCGCGCTCGCCGAGGAGGCGGGCGCTTCCTCGTCTTCGCCTGCCTCCTCCTCCTCTTCCTCTCCTCCCCCTGCCCCGCGGATACTCAACAATCTGGACTGGTTCGGGCCCATCACCTTCCTTGAGTTCCTCCGCGACGTCGGGAAGCACGCCCGCGTCGGCGCGATGCTCTCCCGCGACTCGGTCAGGTCGAGGATGAGCAGCTCCGGAGCCGGGGACCCGAACGACGAGTCGGGCAAGAACTCGGAAGGGATCTCGTTCACCGAGTTCGCCTACCAGCTCCTCCAGGGCTACGACTTCGTGCACCTCTCCAGGAACGAGGGCGTGACCGTGCAGATCGGCGGGTCGGACCAGATGGGGAACGTCGTCGCTGGCCTCGACCTCATCCGGAGGATGAAGGGCGACGGCGGCGGCGAAGGCGAAGAAGGCGGCGGCGGCAGCGGCGGCGGCTCCTCGGCTCCTTCTTCCCCTTCTTCGCGGTGCTACGGAATAACCTTCCCCCTGCTCACCAAGTCCGACGGCACCAAGATGGGCAAGTCCGCCGGAGGCGCGGTCTGGCTCGCAGCCGAGAAGCTGAGTCCGTTCAAATTCTACCAGTACCTCCTCTCGTCGACGCCCGACGCCGACGTCGTCAAGTTCCTGAAAATGCTGACCTTCTTGCCTCTCAGCAAGATCGACGAGGTGGAGCGGGCCATGCGCGGCGAAGGGGGACCCGGACGAGCCCCCTACCTCCCCAACGACGCGCAGCGGCTGCTGGCGGGCGAGGTGACGAGGTTCGTCCACGGCGACAGGGGGCTGGAGCAGGCTCTCAAGGCGACGGCTGCGCTGCACGGGGGCGGGGGAGGAGGGAGCGGCGGCGGCGACGCCGCCGCTCCGTCTCCTCCCTCTCCCGCTGCTGCTCTGGACGCCAACACGCTGGAGGCCGTCGCCGGGGACGCCCCCACGGCCGCGCGCCCGCGCTCGGCCGTGCTGGGGGCAAACGTCGTCGACCTCCTCGTCGACGTCGGGCTGCAGCCCTCGAAGGGCGCAGCCAGGAGGCTCGTCGCGGGGGGCGGCGTGAGGCTGAACAACGTGAAGGTGGAGAGCGCGGAGAGGGTGTTGGAGGAAGGGGACTTGGTCGGGGGCAGGCTGGTGCTGTTGGCGTCGGGGAAGAAGAACAAGCTGTTGCTGAAGGTGGAGTGAACGTGAGAGGAAGAGCACGCGAGAGAGGTGTTTTTTTGTTTTTCGGTTTATCGGAAGCGTGAAAATGTTCATTTTCATTTTCATTTTTTCTTTTCTTCTCTTTGGAAGCATGTCGCGTGCGCTCCCATCGCCTCCGCTGCAGCTCCGCAAGGAGAGGCTGGTGGCGGTGGAGCCGGCCGAGAGTGGCGGAGGAGCTAGCCCTTGGCGGCGGCGGAGGAAGAGCGTGGTGCTAGCAGCATTCGTCTTTGTCGTCGTCGTCGTCGCTGCCTTTGGCATCGTCGGCGTCGGCTTCGACAATCGTCGCGCGCCCGCTTCCTCTCTTCAGCCCGACGGAAGTGATCTGCCTCCATCTCTGAGGAACAGGCTCGTCGAGCTAAATGCTCGAGTGGCAAGCGCGCTGAAAGGTGCGCTGGGATGCGCACAGGAAAGGCTCGCAAAGAGAATGGTTTCGCCTCTTTTTTCAAAAGGGAATGCGACAGCCGAGAATTTCCCTTGTCTTCTTCGGACCTCTTTCCCTGTTTGCTGCGCTCGGGCACTCCCTCTCGTTATTCTCTCCCCGCGCTTCTTCACCGACCATTCTCACAGTTCGCAGCGTGGATCTCTTTCTTCGACTCCCAAATCTCACTAAACACGAAAGCAGGCCGCACCGGAGCCGGCGGCGACTCCTCATCCGAAGAAGAAGAGGCCTCCCGCAGGAGCCGCCGACTCTCGCTCGCGCACTGCTCCGACGAGAGCGGCGGCAGCGGCGGAGGCAGCAGCAGCTGCGACATCCTCCGACTCCCGTTCCGCGTCGCGCTGGCAGAGGACATGGTCGCTAGGGCGGATTCGCCGCACTTCCGGCTCCTCGGTAAGAGAGAGAGAGAGAGAGGGCTTCTGAGTTTTTTCTTTCTTCTTCTTCTTCTTCTTCTTCTTCTTCTTCTTCTTCCTCTTCTTCTTCTTCTTCTTCTTCTTCTTCTTCTTCTTCTTTCTCTTCTTTTTTCCACTTTCAGAAAAGAAAGAAAAACTCACCTGCCCCTCTCTCTCTCTCTCTTTCTCTTCCGCAGCCTTCGACGCCCTCGAAAAGGCCGACGCCGACGAGGCCGTGCACGCCGCTGAGCGGCTCCGCCGGATCCGAGGCGCGGCCAAGAAAGCCCGCGGGGGAGATGTTTCTTCGAAGAGGCCCGAGAGAAGCAGCTACGAGCTGTCGCAGTCGCTCGTCGACACCGCCGCCGACGCCTCGGGCGCGCTGCTGGTCACGTGGGCCAACTCGCACCACGCGGAATTCGCGCTCAACTGGATCGCGCACGCACGGGGAGCGGGGATCGACAATTTCTTAGTAGGCTGCCTCGACAACGGGCTGATCGAGTTCCTCGAGGAGCGCGACGCGGGCGCCGGGAGGCACCTGTTCAAGATGCCCGACTTCTCCTCTTCGTCCCCGCCTCTCGACCCTTCTTCCCCGCCGTCGCGCTCCGAGCGAGAACACGGAAGAGAAAAATACACCGGCTGGGGCTCCGCCGGCTTCCACGAGCTGGGAAGGCTCAAGGTCTCGCTCGCCAGGCTGCTCGTCGAGCGGCATGGCGTCGACGTCCTGCTCTCCGACGTGGACGCCGTCTGGCTCCGCGACCCCTTCCCCTACCTGCGGCGGTTCCCCGAGGCGGACGTCCTGTCGTCCTCGGACGCGCTCGCGCCGACCAGGGACCGGAGGGCCCGGAACGGAGGGCCGGGACGAGGAGGAGGCGCGGGGAGCGGCGAGGGGGCGGACGGGCTCGAGCGCTGGCCGGCGGCCGCCGCCGCCGCCAACATCGGCGTCGCCTTCTTCAGGTCCCCTCGCTCCGTCGGCTTCCTGAGGGAGTGGGAGGCCGAGCTCGCCAGGTTCGACGAGGAGGACGCGAGGGCCGGGAAGGGCGAGAAGCGGTGGGACCAGAACGTGTTCAACGACCTCTTCCGGAGGGGGATGCCCCGCGGCGCGGGCGGGAGAGAAGAGGGAGGGGAAGCGGAAGGGGTTTCGCCCTCTCCCCCTCCGCCGCCTCCTCCTCCTCCTCCGCTTCCGCGTCCCGACGGCCTCTTCCCGGCCTTCGACCGCTCCCTGCTCTTCGGGATCCTCCCCGTGGACCTCTTCGCCTCGGGGCACGCCTTCTTCGTGCAGCGGCTCCCCGAGAGGACCGGCGCCGGCGTCGGGCTCTTTGACGGCCGCGGAGGAGCTTCCTCGGGCTCCTCTTCCCCTTCTCCCCCTCCCCCTCCTCCCTCTCCTTCGGGGCCCTTCGTCGTGCACGCGACCTTCCAGTTCTCCGGGGACGAGGGGAAGAGGCACCGCCTGCGGGAGCGGTACCTTTGGGCAGTCGACGGAGACGGCGAGGACGGCCTCGGCGGCCTCGGCGGCAGCGAGGGAGGAGAGGGCGCCGGTCGGGGCGGCGGCGGGCGAGCGGAGGACGAGGGCGCGGCGCCGGGCTCTGAGGGCGGCCTCGGCTCCTACTACGACCCGCCGGGCGGCCTCCTGGTTGTCGAGCCCCCTCCTCCCTCTCTTCTCGGCCCGGCGATCGCTGCGGCTGCCGAAGAGAGAGAGCGCATCCGCTGGATGCAGCGACAGGTCGCTTTGGAGGAGGAGGAGGAGGAGAGAGGAGGTGAGGGAGAGGAGAGGGAGGAGAAAGGCGGCAGCGGCCGCAGCAGCGGCAGCGGCGGCGGCAAGAACCGAAACGCGACGACGACCATCCCCGCGGACCCCGCCGCGCTCTTCAGCGCCCACTTCGCCCTCGTCCACCTCCAGCTGCGCACCGTGGTGGCGGGTCTCGCGCTGGCGTCGGCGCTCAACCGGACGCTCGTGCTCCCCAGGCTCTGGTGCGGCGCCGACAGGTGGTTCGCGCCGCACCTGGGCTCGATCCCGGGGGCCGCCGGCCCGGCGCTGCCGTTCCGGTGCCCGGCGGATCACGTGCTCGACCTGGAGATGATGGAGAAGCTCAGGAGGGAGCGCTCGGCGGCGGCGCGGGGCGGGGAGGGGGAGGCCGCCGCCGCCGGCGCTGGCGGCGGCGGACTCCTCTTCGCCCCGCCGCCCGTCCGAGAGGCCGGGCTCCTCTCCAACCCCAGGACGCCAAGGGCCGTGAGGGACGACGTCCTGCGCGTCGTGCCCTGCCAGCCGACGCGGCAGAGCCGCTGCGAAGGAGATGAGGGAGCGAGCGCGGACGCGGGTGTCGGCGGAGGCGGCGGCACGAGGAAGGAGGCGGCAGGAGCTGCTTCTTGGAGGAAGAGGCTCGTCCCTCCTCTTTCTCCTCCTCCGAGGTCGACCGTGCTCCTCCGCTCGGGCCTCGACGACGCACACATCGTCGCGGCCCTCTCCCCCTTCTCCCACCGCCGCGTCCTCTCGTTCCCCGACGCCGCGGCCTCCTTCGGCGGCTTCGCCGACGCCGGCGACGCGAGGGCCTTTGAGCGCTCGGCGCGGGGCTGGGCCTCGATCTGGTGCTGCGTCCCGGGGCTGCACCCGGGACACGTGTGGTACGACCCCTTCGCCGAGAGAGTGCCGCACGTCGACAGGTGGGGGAGAGAGTGGGACAGGCCGTGGGCCGCGGTGGCGGGGCCGTAAAGGAGAGGAAGAGGAAAGGGAGCGAGTCTTCCTTTTTTTTGGAAATAACTCGACTGTAACTTTGTTTTGTTTTTACAAAGACCAAGAAACAACTCTTTTTATTTTTCTTGCAAGCACTTTGGTTCGAAAACGGGGAGTTCAAGTGTGTGTATGTGTGTGTGTGTGGACAAGAGCAAAAAACAAAAAATCAGCGGTCGACAGAGGAGGAGGCGACGGCGGCAGCGTCCTCCTTCTCTTGGCCGTTGGGCGACGAAAACGAAGAGACGCCGCCGCCGCTTACTTCCGCCTCCTCCTTCGTCTCTAAATCATTCTCCTCCTCCTCCCCTTCCTTCCTCTTCAGCGCCAGCGCGCCCTGCAGTTCCCCCCTGAACTCTGGCGCGAACGCTGCCAGCAGCGGCCACAGAAGGGCCAGCCGCCACCTCGATACTTTTTTGTACTTTGTTTCTCCTTCGAGCGTCGCGCGGGCGAAGCGGGCGGCGACGGCGGCGTAGAGCAGCAGCGCGGCCCCTCCGGCGAGGGACAAGAGCCCCGGCGGCGTGTACGCCGGCGCGGCAGCGCTGCCGTACCTCGGGGGCTCGACCCCCCAGACCACCACGGACTCGGAGGCGCTCCAGGAAGAGGTCGGGGTCCTGCCGGACGCCGAGCGGGTGCGGGCGAAGCCCCTGCCCCCGGGGAGGAGCCTCTCCGTCGCCTGCTCGCTCTCCCTGCTGCTGCGCAACGCCGACGACCTCACTGGCGCCGGAGGGAGCTCCGCCGCTTCGGAGGCGACGCGGGAGCCGAGGTTGGCGACCTCGCGGTCGAGGTCGTCGAAGAGGGACGAGGCCGAGGAGAAGGGGTCGTCGAAGAAGGAGGAGGAAGCCGGGCGTCGGGATGCCGCGATGACGACTCGGCGAGAGCAGCGCGGCTTGAAGCTCGGAAGGGGGTGCGCCGTCGTTGCATTTGTCTTTGCGAGAAGCATCTCGTGAAAACAGGATCTTTGCGCTGGAGGGACAAAAAGAAGGCTTCGAGGGCGCAGCAGAGGCTGGGGCGCGAGGCCCGCGATCGGCTCTCTCTAGTTGAAAAAAAGAAGTTTTGAGAAGAATCGGAAGGCGAGCGGAGCATTTTTCTTTATCTCTCTCAATTCGCGGAGCGCGCTCTTTCATACTCGCGCCCACTCCGCTTCACTCACAATTCAGCCGACACGAGCCTCGAACATGGCGCGTCCCTCGCCTCAGCGACGCGCCTGAGCCCATTTGCCGCGGGGATGGGCCGAGCATTGACTATTAGTCTCTCTCTGTTTCTCACTTCGTGCTGAGCTAATCAGCCTCACGGCTCTGCTGTGCTGAAATCGAGAAAATAAAGCCATGGACGACGCCTGGGACGCCTCTTTCGAGGCCGCCTGCCGCGCTGCAGAGGCCGCCGCGGCCGCCGCGAGGCGAGGGACCGGGGGAGGAGGGCCTGCGGCGGCGGGACCGTCGAGCGCAGGAGCTGCAGCAGCAGCAGCAGCAGCAGCGCATGGAGCGCCGGCGATGGGCTCCTTTCGACCTCAACAGGCCCAACCGCCGCCGTTCCAGCCGCCGCTTCAGCCTCCTGCTCCGGCGGTGCGACCTCCAGCGGCCGTGGCATCGTCGGGGACGGGCGTCTTTGCGAGCGGCGTCTTCGCCGGCGGCGGCGGGAGCGGGAGCGGGGGCGCGCCTCCTTCTCTCCCGTCGCCTCCGGGCCCTCTTGCGGCCCCTTTCCCGCCTCGGACTCGGCCGCCGGCCGAACTGTTTCCGGGACAGCACGCACAGCATCATCGGCCGCAGCAACAGCAGCAGCAGCAGCAGCAGAGGCAGCAGATCGCCCCCGTCTTTGCCGCGGCAGCGGCTCGACAGCAGCCGGCCGTCCCCCCCCGGTCATTCCCGCCGCCCTCCGCCCCGCGCGTGTCCGCTCCGCCTCCTCCCCCGCCGCCGCCGCCGCAGCAGCAGCAGCACCAGCGCCAACAGCAGTTCCGCCAGCCCAACCCGCAACCCCTCTACGTGCCCCCGCAGCAGCAGATGCAATTGCAGCAGCAGCAACAGCAGCAGCATCAACCGAAGCAGCAGCTCCCGGTCCTCTCGGCCTCGTTCGCCGTCGCGCCCGACGCCGCCGGCGTCGACGTCTCGGTCTCTGACAGCGACGTTCTGAGGCAGGCACTCGTCGGCGTCGGGGCCTCCTGGTCCTCGGCCACGCGCGCCTGGAGGATCCCGTTCGAGAGGGCGGCGGAGGCGGAGCACGCCCTGCGGGCGACGACGGCCGCCGCCGCCGGCGCTGCCGCCGACTGCGGCTTCCGCCTCGTCCTCGAGCCGCTGCCCGACGTCGCGGCCCGCATCCTCCGCGCCGCCGCCGGCGCCAGGGACGACTCGGCGCTCTACGGCAGGATCCCGGAGCGGCTCGAGCGAGCCCTGATGGCCTTCCAGCGCGAGGGGGTGCGGTTCGCGCTGCGGAGAGGCGGGCGCGCCCTGATCGGCGACGAGATGGGCCTCGGGAAGACCGTCCAGGCCCTGGCCGTCGCCGCGGCCTACGCAGCCGAGTGGCCCGCGCTGATCGTCGCGCCCAGCTCGCTGCGGGAGGCGTGGGCGGACGCGCTCGGGGAGTGGCTCGGCATCCGAGGCTCGCGGGTCCTGGTCGCCACCTCTGCCAAGGAAGGGGAGGCCATCGCTCCCGGGCCCTGCGCGCCCCACGACTTCGTCATCGTCTCCTACGGCCTGGTCGGCAAGCTCAAGCCGAAGCTCGAGGCCGCGAGGTTCGGCCTCGTGATCCTCGACGAGAGCCACTACGTGAAAGACGCCAAGGCGCAGCGCACGCGAGACACGGTCCCCCTGGCCGCCGGCGCGCCGCGCTGCCTGCTGCTGTCCGGCACTCCGGCCCTCGCCCGCCCCAAGGAGCTGTTCAAGCAGCTCGACGCGATCTTACCCTCTGCCAGGCTGACGATGCGCTCCTTCGGCGAGCGGTACTGTGTCGCCGAGAGGCCCTCGCGCTTCGGCGGCCCCTTTGACGGCGCGTCCAACCTCGAGGAGCTCAACCGGGTGCTCGTCGCGTCGGCGATGGTCCGGAGGTTGAAGAGGGACGTGCTGACTCAGCTCCCCCCGAAGAGGCGGCAGCAGGTCTTCCTGACGCTCAACGCCGCGGAGAAGAAGCAGCTTGCGGGCCTGTCGAAGCAGCTCGAGTCGGCGAGGGCGGCGCTGGCGGCCAACGAGAAGCAGTTTGTCACCAGCGGCGGCGCGGCCGGGCGCGCGTTTGGCGGGGGAGGCGATCCTTCTTCGGCTGCCGCCCCTGCTGGAGCCTTCGGAGACGCCACGTCTGCCCTCTCTGGCGACGAGCGCCGCGCCGTCATGCACGCCTACCAGCACACCGCGGCCCTGAAGGTCCGCGCGGTCCAGGGCTACGTCGACGAGCTGCTCGAGAACGGCGACAAGTTCCTGATCTTTGCGCACCACCGCGAGCTGCTCGACGGCGTCTCGTTCTCGCTCAACAAGGCCCGCGTGCCGTTCATCCGCATCGACGGCAGCGTCCCCCCGCAGAAGCGGCAGGGTCTGGTCAACGACTTCCAGCAGCGCGGCGACGTGCGGGCCGCGGTGCTCTCGATCTCGGCGGCGGGGACCGGGCTGACGCTGACGGCCGCGAGCGTCGTCGTCTTTGCCGAGCTGTCGTGGACGCCCGGGCAGGTCGTGCAGGCCGAGGACCGCGCGCACCGCATCGGGCAGCCGTGCTCCGTGAACGTCTACTATCTTCACGTCAAAGGGAGCGTCGACGACCTGGTCTGGCAGGCGCTGGCGAGCAAGCTGGACGCGGTGGGCCAGGCCGTCGACGGCGAGGCGGGCACCCTGGGCGTGGCCGCGGCGAGCAAGGCGGCGGCGGCGGCGCCCTTGCCCGCGGGCCAGGCGACGATTGAGCAGCTGTTTGGCGGCGGCGGGAAAGGGAAGGGTAAAAAGCGCTCCCTGGCCGAGGAGGCCGCCGAGGCCGAGAAGAGGAGGAAGAAGGAGGAGGAGCTGGCGGAGGGGGGGGAGTACGACGACGGCTTCAGCTCTCCCGTGGAGGCGGGCGGCGGCGGGAACGGAGGAGGAGGAGGAGGAGGAGGAGGAGACGGCGCCGCTGCGGCGGCGGCGTTCGAGGACGACGACGGCTTCAGCTCTCCCGTGGGCCCCGCGAGCGACGAGAACGAGGCTCCCTCTGGCGCGGCTTGAGCCTTTTCTATTGAACGAGTGAACTGTAAATTGTTTGAACTTGAGCGGCGAGGAACTGATGCAAAGAACTAGAGAGAGACGAGGGAGAGGAGATTGGTCGAGGTCGACTGAGAATGGTAGAGGTCGACTTAGATTGGTAGAGGTCGAGAGGTCGTTTTTTGACGAAAAAAAGAGCGAGCGAGGTCAGCTCCGCCGCGTGGTTACAATCTCCCCGTTTTGCTCTGAAACACGCTGCGGTGCCTGTGGCATCTTCTCCCTTTTCTTTTGTATTGTTTTGCGCGCAAGGAAAAGGGGTGCGAAAAGGTAAACTCTCAATTTATTTTTGCTCCTGTCTTGTCGTCCTCGTCGACGGTGACGACTTTGGCGGTGACGACTGCAAAGAACGCCAAAACACTTCAACCAACGCTTCACGCCGGCACTTCTCAGCCCGTCTTCGCCGTCGAGTGCGGCTCGTACGGCTTTGTCTGCACCTCCTTAGCCTCCTGGACCTGCTCGCGCAGGTCTTGGCCCGCGCCCTCGGGCGCCTCCACGCCCGAAAGGTCCTGGGCCGCGGCGAAGCGCTGCTTGCTCTCGTCCGCCGCGGCCTCGTCGCCCGGGCGGCGCTCCTCGCGCGTGCCGGCGGCCTTGGCGGGCTTGCTCTCTCCCGCGGGGGTCTTGGAGGCCTGCTGCTCCATTTCGGACATTTTGGTCGGTCGGTGTTTTGTTTTTGGGGCTGGGGGAGGCTGTTGTAGGGTAGGAGAGCCGAGTCGAGAAGAAAAGAGAGTTGTGAAGAAGAAAAAATATATATAACAAAAAAAAGTTTCCTTTTGACCGGCCAATCCCAACGGAAAACAGTCACCGCCTTCCCCGCTCCCCCTCCGTTTTCCAGTAACCTTCTCAGACAGCAGACGCGAGCGAAGGGGGGGGGCGGGGGGGCGGGGGGGGGGGGGGGGGGCGGGGGGGGGGGGGGGGCGGGGGGGCGGGCCGCGGGGCGGGGGGGGCCGGGCGGGGGGCGGGGCGGGGGGGGGGGCGGCCCCGGCGGCGGGGGGGC
>Ga0315287_10003461_pt1 | contig 15202 bp, 19 predicted proteins | sample YL17G11_0_MG_FD_205037 | JGI IMG/M metagenome (GOLD analysis project Ga0315287, IMG submission 205037) | Sediment microbial communities from Yellowstone Lake, YNP, Wyoming, USA - YL17G11_0 | ecosystem: Environmental > Aquatic > Freshwater > Lake > Sediment | place: USA: Wyoming | collected... | reverse complement strand
AAAAAGCTGTTCTTGATAACAAATCTGACTTTGGAATTGCTTTTGATGGCGACAGTGACCGTGGAGTGTTCATTGATGATAAAGGAAAGGAGTATATGGCGGATATACCAAGTATAATCTTCATAAAGGATATACTGTCAAAAACAAAGGGCAAGATAATCGCTGCAGCAGATTGCCCAACAGAGATTGGTAAAATTGTTGAAGAAAATGGGGGATCAATACATTGGACGAGGGTTGGACATAGTTTTATAGAAGAAGCAGTTGTAAAAGAAAAAGCTCTTTATGGTTTTGAACAGTCTTCGCATTTCTATTTCAAGACGTTCTATCCATTCTCTGATGGGTTCTTAGCAATGTTACGAATGGCTGAAATATTGTCCAAATCAAATGAAAACTTTAGTAGTATAGCAGATAAAATAAAAATCAATCCAATGGAAAAATTCTATATTAAATGCAAGGACCATCAGCACAAAAAAACAGTTATGCAGAAGATACGAGAAGAATTCCCTGAAGGAAAGGACTATGCTGATGGTATAAAAATTATGATAAATGATGTCGAGTGGGCTCTTATAAGAACGAGCCAGACAAATCCAGAAATTAATATAAACATAGAAGCTAAAAATGAGAAAAGACTTAAAGAATTGGTAAAAAAGTACAGCAAAATAGTGGAGGAGAAGATTAATGGTTGAAATTTGGCCAGTTGGCGGATATAGCAGCTTTGGAAAAAACATGACTGCGGTGCGCGTTGGTGATGAAGTTGTAATTCTTGATATGGGTGCATCAATGGACAAGATGGTGCTTCTTGAAGAACGAGGTATTGAAGAACCAGCAAAACTTTGTCCAAAAGATTTGATTTTAGCAGGAGTTATACCTGATGATGCTCAACTTTTCAAGGAATGGGGGCACATGGTGAAGGTAATTGTGATAAGCCATGCACATCTTGACCATCTTTGGGCAGCAATAAAATTAGCTGAAAAATACAAATGTCCATTATTAATGACTCCGTTCACAGCTGAAGTCTTAAACAATATAATCAAGAATGAAAAAATAAGTTTCAAGAGCAAAGTAATACGAATGAATGCGGGCTCGCATTACAAGGTTTCTGATAAATTAAAGATTGAATTTGTCCATATGACACATTCTACGCCACAGACAGTTATGACTGTTTTACATTCTTCTGAAGGAAGAATACTTTATGCAAGCGACTGGAAGTTCGACGAATACCCAACATTAGGACATAGAACTAACTATGAGCGACTTAGACATTTAGCAAAAGAAGGTATAGACTTAATGATCTGTGATTCAACGCGTGTTGGTGAAGAAAGAAGAACGTTTTCTGAGTCAATTGCAAAGGAAATGTTTAAGGATATTCTTTTCTGGACAGAAAACAAGAGTAATGCAATATTTGTTGCAACTTTTGCTTCTCATGTAGCTAGAGTAAACATGCTTGTTAGTATGGCAAAAGAACTCAAGAGACATCCAGTTATTCTTGGTAGAAGTATGGTAAACTATGTTTCTGCAGCTGAACGAATTAAGTTAGTAAATATTTCGAAGTCTGCGAAGATATATACCTATAAAGGGCAGATAGCAGCGGCACTGAAAGATGTTGAGAGGAACAGAGAAAAGTATTTTGTCATATGTACGGGTTGTCAAGGCGAACCGCACTCTGTACTTAACAAGATAGCAACTGGACAGTTCAAATTTAACTTCAAGCCTGAAGACCAAGTTATTTTTGGAGCGTCAGTTATACCAACAGCAGTTAACAGAGCAAACAGAGCAGAGCTTGACAAGCGCTTGAAAGAAATGCATGTAAGGATATTTACTGATATCCATGTCTCTGGTCATGCTGCTCGCGAAGACATCAGGGACTTCATAAAAATAATGAAACCTAAGCATTACATCCCTACGCACGGAGATCCAGCAATGATATTCTCAGCGATAGACTTGGCCCGTGAATTAGGTTATGTGCTCGAAAAGAACTCGCATATCCTGCAAGATGGCATAAAGTTCAAATTGTGAATGATAAGTTTAAAAACTATCACATTTTTTAGGAGATTATGAAAGATCTTATTTTAAAATGGGCGCTGAAAAATGCTGTAGATCATGATGGAAAGGCCCAGCTTGGAGCAGTAATCCCAAAAATTATAGGGGAAAAACCAAGTCTAAAGGACAAAGTAAAGGAAATTGCTAAGGAAGCTTCAGCTGTACTAAAAGAAGTCAATAAAATGACTATAGCAGAACAGACAAGCAAGCTTGAAAAAATAGCTCCAGAACTATTGGAAAAGAAAGAGCATAAACAAGGATTACCCCCATTGCCTGATGCTATCCCTGGAAAAGTTGTAATGATATTCCCGCCAGAACCAAGCAAGTATACTACTATTGGTCATGCAAAAGCCTGCATACTTAATTATTATTATGCTAAAGAAAACAAAGGAAAATTCATAATAAGATTTGAGGATACAAATTGGGAAAAGGTAAAGAACGAGTATTATGACCAATTCTTAAAAGACTTCGAATGGCTTGGTATAAAATGGGATAAAGTTGATTATGTTTCTGACCATGTGGATGATTTCTACAAAAGTGCTGAGAAGTTGATTAAAAATGATGATGCATACATGTGCAATTGTCCTGCTGAGACTATCCATAGCCATCGTTTCAAGAAACAATCATGCGCTTGTAGAAAAAGAAGTGTTAAACAAAATCTTGAACTTTGGGAAAAAATGCTTGACAACAAGTTCAAAGAAGGCGAATATTCGCTTCGCGCTAAAATAGGTATGGAGCATAAAAATGCTGCAATGCGTGATCCGACAATAATGAGAGTCTTGATTGGGACACATCCAAGAGTAGGGGGCAAATATTCTGTCTGGCCTGTTTATGATTTCGCAACAGCAATAATGGATAAGATTGAAGGCGTAACCCATAGAATTAGAGGGAAGGAATTTGAGGTGCGTGCAGAACTGCAGCAATGGATACAGGAAAAGCTTGGAATCAAATCACCCGTTGTTTTAGAATATGCTCGAATTAATTTTGAAGGTGTTCCTTCCTCAGGTAGACTCATCCGTGAAGGAATTGCGACAGAAAAATATCTTGGATGGGATGACCCAAGACTTTCAACTATTGTTGCATTGAAAAAAAGGGGGTTTTTACCAGAAGCAATATGGAAATTCTCAATAAATACTGGAATGTCAAAGACTGAATCAACATTAGAGTGGAGTATAATTGAAGCTGAAAATAGAAAATTGATTGATCCATTAGCAAAACGATATTTCTTCGTACCTAATCCTATTAAGTTGAAAGTGGAAAAAGCACCACAATTGAAGGCGAAATTAAACTATCATCCTGACAAGGATTTTGGCTCAAGGGAAATAGACACAAATGATACTTTCTTTATACCAGGCGCTGATGCAGAGAACATGGAGAAAGGTGAGTTATTCAGGCTCAAGGATTTGTATAATGTTAAAATAATCAAGAAAATGAAATCTGAATTAATATGTGAATATGCTGGAAAAGAATTGGTTGACAATACAAAGAAGATACAATGGGTGACAGAAGATAATGTTGGTATTGAGATTATGGTTCCGAATTTCAAGAATGTTACACTTGACTTTGTAAAAGGAATTGCTGAGAAGTCAGCAGTTACTATCAAAATTGGTGAAGTTATACAGTTCGAGCGCTTTGGATTTGCACGACTCGATTCTAAAGATAAGACATTGAAATTCGTATTTGCACACAAGTGAGATTATGAAAATTTTAGCCGCATCTGATATACATAATGATAAGAAAGCTGTAGCAAAACTTGTAGACAAAGCAGAAAAGGAAAAGGTAGATTTAATTCTCTTATGTGGAGACCTTACATTTGGAGAATCTGATCTAACTGGTATTATCGGACCATTCAAAAAATTAGACAAAAAGATTGTAATAATTCCTGGAAATCATGAGACATTTGCAACAGCTGAATTTCTCGCAAAACAATATGCGCCTGGTGTTTACAATCTCCATGGAAGATCAATTTTATTATATAACGAGATTGGAATATTCGGTTGCGGCGGCGGAAACATAGGATTATATGAGATAGGCGATGATGAAGTTAAAAAACTGCTTGAGAAATCACATAGCAGAATAAAGGATGCAAAGAAACAAATAATGATGGTACATATGCCGCCTTATGGAACTAACTTGGATTCGCTTTGGGGACATGTTGGTTCTAAAAGTATACGTGACATAATCAAAAAATTCCAGCCAAATCTTGTTTTATGTGGACATATCCATGAAACATTCGGCGAGTCAACAACAATTGGTAAGACTAAAATAATAAATGTTGGCCCAAAGGGTATTATAATCGATATAGAAAAGAAAAGTTAGAATCCGATTTCTTTTAATTTTTTGGAAATTTCTGGTAACTGTTCTTTGTAAGACATGTCAATCCAGTAATCTTTTATTTTGTAGACTTTTACTTTCAATAATTTAGTAAGATTATTTATTGCATCTGTAAGTTCGTATTCGCCGCGCATTGATTTTTTCAAAGTTTTTAATTCTTTGAAGATTTCCGGTGTTAATTTATAGAGTCCTGTATTAACCAGGTTTCCTTTTGGCCACTGTGGTTTTTCATCAATTTTTACCAATAGATCTTTATCAGTCTCAAGAACACCATATGCTTTTGGATTATTGCTTACAAATCCAGAGACATAACAAAATCTGTCGTTTTTGCTTGCAAGCTCTCTTGTGTCTCTTGGTGAATAAAGATTATCGCCCATAACTAATATGAAATTTTCATTTCCAACAAATTCTTCTGCTTGCATGACTGCATGGCCTGTCCCAAGCTGTTCTGTCTGTTCGATATATGTTAGTTCGTCGCCAAAGTAATTTTTAACCTGATCAAAGCTATGCCCGATAACAACACCAATATCAGAGATTCCTGCTTTCTTGATGTTTTCGATGACATACCAGAGAAATGGTTTATTGTTTATCTCAATCATCACTTTAGGTCGATCTAAAGTCAATGGTAGCATTCGGACTCCTTTGCCTGCTGCAAGTATCAGGGCTTTCATATATATCTCTAAAATAGAAAACCTTTTAAACATTTATTTCTGTTGTTGTGGTACCAATGACCGTAATGAAAGCTAAGGCTTGAAAGGAGGTAATTAAAATGTCCTATATAAAACATGAAACGCCAAAAGAGTTGGCAAACAAGGCTCTTGAATTAATAGAGATGTCAAGGAATTCTGGAAAACTTAGAAGGGGTATGAACGAAGTCACAAAGGTAGTGGAACGTGGTCTAGCAAAAGTAGTTGTTATTGCTACAGATATAAATCCACCAGAAATAGTCATGCATTTACCAATGTTGTGCGAAGAAAAGAAAATACCTATTGTTTTCGCAGGAACAAAAAACGAATTAGGAGCAGCTGCAGGACTTGAAGTCCCAACATCAGCAGTCGCTGTACTTGAAATCGGGGATGCAAAAACACAATACAAAGACATTGTCGATTCAATGAAGAAAAAGTGATCTGAATGGCTAGAAGAAATCGAGCAGTACGAAGGAGAGACTTGGCAGTCAGGAAATCTGGCAAAGCTAGAGGTCCTCCAAGGAAAAGAGAGAAACCTAGGAGAGAAGAAGTTACTGCTGAAGAGGTTGCTGGCTTTGAAATGTACAAAGAATCTGCGCCATCGAGAGTTGTTGAACTAATCGGCAGAACAGGTGTGCGTGGCGAAGTAACTCAGATCAGATGCAAGGTTCTTGCTGGGAGAGATGTAGGTAAAATTTTGAGAAGAAATGTCAAAGGTCCAGTCAGGATTGGAGATATATTGATGATCAGAGACACAGAGATGGAGGCTTCTCCATTGCCGGGGTAATAATATGCCAAATTGTTCATTTTGCGGCAGACGCATACTTGAAAATGAAGGATTAATGTTTGTACCTAATGATGGAAAGATAAAGTGGTACTGTTCTTCTAAGTGTGAGAAGAATGTAAAACTTGGAAGAATACCAAGAAAAGTTACGTGGGTTAGAAAGCGAGAGAAGAACGCATGAAATTAGCAATATTCGGACCACAGGGTTCTGGAAAGGGGACTTACGCTTCAAGATTAGGACCACATTATAAAATTCCACATGTTTCTACAGGAGACTTGATTAGAGCAGAGATTGCAAACAAAACTGAACTTGGAAAAAAGATTGAACCAATAGTAAATGCAGGCCAACTTGTTTCAGATGATATTGTGATTAAGCTTTTAAAAAATCGATTAAGCCAACCTGATGCAAAAAAAGGTTTCATACTTGACGGATTTCCAAGAACATTGGCACAGGCAGAATCACTTGACAAGATAACAAAGCTTGATCATGTCATAAACTTAGTTGTGCCAGAATGGATTCTTATTAAACGACTTAGTGCAAGAGTACAATGTTCAAAATGTGGAACTATTTTTAACACAATAACACTTAAACCTAAAAAAGAGGGGATTTGTGACAAATGTGGTGGAAAGCTCTTCCAAAGAGATGATGACAAACCTGAAGCAGTCAAGAAAAGACTTGCAATTTACCATTCGCAGTCAGCACCATTAATTGATTTCTTCAGAAAAAAAGAGATTGTTGTTGACATTGAAAACAATAAACTTGATACACCTCCTGAAGAAGTTGTAGCAAAGATAATTGACAAACTTAAAAAGTGATATTATTCTGTTTTAGTTTATGAAAGATATAGTAAAAATAATAGCTGGAGTCAGGAAAAAAGTAGGCAAATTAACTATCGAGTGGCATGAAGATCTCAATCCTTTCCAGCTTTTGATTGGGACTGTTTTGTCGCAAAGAACAAAGGATGTAAATACAGACAAGGCGACATCTCAGTTATTTTCAAAATTCAGAACACCTGAGCAATTAGCTAAAGCTGATTTGAGAGAAATAATGAAACTGATAAAGCCAAGCGGTTTTTACAAGACAAAGGCGCGCTATATAAAAAAGATTTCAAAGATTATTGTTGAAAAATATAATGGAAAGATTCCCGCAAACCGTGAATTATTAATGGGTCTCCCAGGGGTAGGCGCAAAAACCTCTGGAATTATAATGGTTTATGGGTTCGGAAAGCCTTCAGCAATACCAGTTGATGTCCATGTTCACAGAATTTCAAACCGAATTGGACTTGTTAAAACCAAGAAGCCTGAAGACACAGAAATTGAACTGATGAAATTTGTTCCAAAGAAGAACTGGATTGAACTCAATGAATTATTTGTTCTTTTTGGACAAAATGTATGTATTGCACGCAACCCTCATTGTTGGGAATGTCCAATAACAAGATATTGTGATTACTACAGAAACATTTATTCTAAAAAGAACTAGCCAATATAGCGCATATTATCACTGCTTTTTTCTGCAAGCTTCTTAAAGTACTTCTTTTGGTCAGGACTAAGGGTCTCCCAAATCTTAACAGTCTCTTCTGCTTCTAAACCGTCCTCTTCTTCCCCGCCAAAGTTATTTTCTTCATCTTCCATGCTTTTTCTAAAGTCTCGAAGTTTTTAAGTTTTTACATTTAAAAGTCAAGCTTTTTAAGTAGAAATATTTAAGGTTCTTAATATGGCAATCAGAGAGCCCATAATAACAATCCTTGGGCATGTGGACCATGGAAAAACTACTTTAGCAGACAAGATTAGGGGCAGCACTGTTGCAAAACATGAAGCTGGAGCTATAACCCAGCATATAGGTGCCACAGAAATACCTATAAGTGCTATCAAAAGAATAAGCGGAAAGCTTCTTGAAAAGATGAACATTAAATTGACAATACCTGGTTTGCTATTAATTGATACACCAGGCCATGAAGCATTTACTAATCTTAGAAAACGCGGCGGAAGCATTTCAGACATAGCAATACTTGTTGCTGACATAAATGAGGGGTTCAAAGCGCAGACAAGAGAAGCAATTTCTATGCTTGTACAATTAAAGGTCCCTTTTGTTGTTGCAGCAAACAAGATTGATTTAATCTCGGGTTGGATCTCAAAGAAAAACGCTTCTTTCCTTGACAGCTTTGACAGTCAACGAGATGATGTTAAACAGGTACTTGATGAAAAGCTCTACAAAATAGTTGTTTCGCTTGCTGATTACAGTATTAATTCTGAAAGATTTGACCGTGTTGATGATTATACAAAACAGATTGCAATTATACCAACTTCTGGAGTTACTGGAGAAGGAATTCCTGAACTTTTAATGGTCCTTACTGGTTTAGCTCAAAAATATTTGGAGAAAGAACTAAAGACGCAGACAGAGAATCCTGCAAAAGGTGTAGTACTTGAAGTAAAAGATGAGAAAGGGCTTGGCAAAACAATAGATGTTATAATTTATGATGGAAAACTCCAACGTGGAGACACAATTGTTGTCGGAGGTATAAATGAACCAATTGTTACAAAAGTCAGAGCATTACTTAGACCAGCACCATTGAAAGAATTAAAGGAGAAAGGTCAGTTCCAGCCTATTGATTCTGTATATGCTGCAGCTGGTGTAAAGATTTCTGCGCCGAATCTTGAAGATGCTGTTGCAGGTATGTCACTTCAGGTGGCAAGAAATGAACAGGAAGTTAAAAAAATTAAGAAACTGATTTCTGAAGAAGTGAAACAGATAATAATTTCTGGAGAAAATGAAGGAATAGTCATCAAAGCAGACACAATAGGTGCACTTGAAGCATTAATCGGGTTATTTAAGAAAATAGACGTGCCGATAAGAAGAGCAAATATTGGTGACTTAAACAAAAATGATATTGTTGAAGCAGAACGTATGGGCCAAACTAATCCTGTTCTTGGCGTGGTAATTGCATTTAATGTGAACGTTCCTAAAGAAATCTCAACTTTTGCTGATGAATATAAAATCAAGATATTTGCTTCAGATGTCATCTATACTTTGCAAGAAGATTACAACAAATGGAAAACAGATACTGAAGAAGAAATAAGAAGAAATGAATTAGAACTTATAACAAGTCCTGCAAAATTAAGGATTTTACCAAGTTACATATTCAGACAGTCGAATCCAGCAGTATGTGGAATCGAAATAATTGCTGGAAAAATAAGAACTGGCGAAAAATTAATCAAAACAAATGGCGAATCAATCGGTAAAATAAAAGGAATCCAGCGTGAAAAAGAAAGCATTTCTGAAGCTTCTGCAGGAGACTCGGTTGCAATCGCATTGCCCGACGTAACTATTGGTAGAAATCTAAAAGACAATGAAACATTATACACAGAAATCACAGCAGAAGAATACCGAAAAATAAAAGGTGGATTAAAGAAATATCTTTCTGCCAAAGAAATCGATGTTCTAAAGGAAATTGTTGAACTAAAAAGAAAAGAAGAGCCCCTTTGGGGAGTTTAAAACTAAATCTTTTTAAAGCCAAATTCTGTTGGTTTTAACATAACCATTGACTGGTTGAGAAAAAAATCAGATACCGGGAGGCAAAAGAATGACAGATTTTAAATTAGTTATTTCTGACCCTAAAGCAAAAAGAGCTTATCAGATAGAAGTAAAATCGCCTGATGCAGACAGATTCTTAGGACTAAAAATAGGCGAAAAAGTACGCGGAGAAACCATCAATCTACATGGTTTTGAATTCCAGATAACTGGTGGTAGCGACAAGCAAGGATTTCCAATGAGAAAAGACATCAGCGGAACAAGAAGAATCAAAGCATTCATTGGTCATGGAGTTGGATTAAGAGAAGCAGAACGTGGAGAATACAGGAGACGAAGTGTCCGCGGAAACCAAATTTCTGAAGATACTGCGCAGATAAACATGATATTGATAAAACATGGAGAAAAAAGTCTTGCTGCAGCACTAGGCAAAGAAGAAAAACCTAAGGAGGGAGAAGTTGCCAAGAAAGAAGGCAGTGCCTGAAGTTGCTGAAGCAAAAAAAGCAACTAAAAAGGAGGAAGCTGTTCCACACGAACAACCCGTCCCTGAAGTTAACATAGGCACAATTGGACATATTGCACATGGCAAGACAAGTATAGTGCACATGCTTACAGGCAAATGGACCCAAGAACATTCTGAAGAAATTAAACGGGGCCTAACAATAAGACTTGGCTATGCCGAGTTTATATTAAAAAAATGTCCGAAGTGTCCATTACCAGAAGCTTATACTACAAAGGACAAATGTAAATGCGGTGAAAAAGCAATTCCAGTAAGAAGAATTTCATTTGTAGATGCGCCTGGGCATGAAACGCTGATGGCAACAATGTTAACAGGTGCAGCAACAATGGACGGAGCATTATTGATAATCGCAGCAAATGAACCATGTCCGCAGCCACAGACAAGCGAACATTTAACTGCGCTTGAGATAAGTGGAGTAAGACATATAATAATTGTACAAAACAAGATTGATGCGGTTGATGAAAAGCGAGCCAAAGAAAGCTATAAAGAAATCAAGAATTTTGTCAAGGGAACAATCGCAGAGCACGCATCAATAATACCAGTTTCTGCACAATATGGAGTAAACATGGATGTGTTGCTTGAAGCAATTGAAAAATATATTCCTACTCCAAAAAGAAATCCTGATGCTGCTCCTATATTTCTTACAGCAAGAAGTTTTGATGTTAATAAACCAGGAACTAAGATTGAAAATCTTGTTGGCGGAGTTCTTGGCGGAATTATGAAAGAAGGAAAATTGAAAGTTGGCGATGCAATAGAGATCAGGCCTGGAAGAAAGGAAGAACATGAAAATAAAGTAAAATGGATCCCAATGGAAACAACTGTTGCAAGCACAATTATTGGTAATACAAATGTTGATGAACTTGTTCCTGGTGGTTCTGCTGGGCTGGGGACAAATCTTGATCCAAGTTTGATTAAAGCTGACTCGATAGTTGGACAAGTTGTAGGCCTAAAAGACAAAATGCCTCCTGTTTTTCATGAACTTGAACTTGAAGTTCATCTGCTTGAAAGAGTCGTTGGTTCGAAAGAAGAATTAGCAACACAGCCATTGAAACCAAATGAACCACTGATGATTAATGCGTGGACATCTCGTTCAGTTGGAACAATATCACATATGGCTGGAAAAAATATACATCTCATACTCAAACTTCCGATTTGCGTAAGCAAGGACGCAAGAATTGTCCTTTCAAGAAGAATCGGCCAGAAATGGAGATTAATTGGTTACGGAATTATAAAATAAAATGGAAATAGTGCTCGATACAAACTTTGTAACAATACCTTTCCAATTTAGGGTTGACATTTACCAAGAAATAAATAGAATTATGGAAGAACAATATGAGTTAGTTTTTCCAAAGATATGCTTAAAAGAGCTTCAAAAATTAAAGACTGGTAAAGCTGCACTTGAATTAATGGAAAAGAAAAATGTTAAGTTTGTAGAGACTCCATTAAAGAAAACAGTTGATGATTCAATCCTGAGTTACGCAAAGGAAAATAATGCAATTGTGGCAACCCAGGACGCTGAACTTAAAAAGAAAGTTTTAAAAAATTCATTGCAATTTATAAGTTTAAGACAAAGGCAATATTTAATTAGGAGGGGAGGAATTTAAATGGATATTTTTGTTTTAGCACCGATTGCAGGAGTAATTGCTCTATTGTTTGCAGCATTCTTAGTGTTTTCAGTATTAAGAAAAAGTGCTGGTACTGACAAGATGCAATCAATCTCAAATGCAATAAAAGAAGGTGCAATGGCTTATCTGAATAGACAATACAAAACAATAGGGATTGTTGCAGCTGTAATTACAATAATACTCGCTGTGGCAATAAACATACCAACTGCAGTGGGTTTTGTTGTTGGTGCTGTCTCAAGTGCAGCAGCAGGTTACATCGGAATGAATATGTCTGTTCGCGCAAACAGCAGAACAGCAGAAGCTGCAAAAACTGGCTTAATGGATGCATTGGGTATTGCTGTTCGCGGAGGAGCAGTAACTGGAATGTCTATTGTTGGTCTTGGAATTCTTGCTGTCAGCGTATTATATTTTGTATATAGAAGCCCATTACTAATTATAGGTGCTGGATTTGGAGCATCATTAATTTCTCTTTTCGCTCGTGTCGGCGGAGGAATTTATACCAAAGCGGCAGATGTTGGCGCAGACATTGTTGGAAAGGTTGAGAAAGGAATACCTGAGGATGATCCAAGAAACCCAGCTGTTATTGCAGACAATGTTGGAGACAATGTGGGTGATTGCGCAGGTATGGGCGCTGACTTGTTCGAGACATATGTTGTAACTTTAATTGCCGCAATGCTTCTCGGTGTTGGAACAACACTTGGAACAAATGCATTAGTATATCCATTGATAATGGCAGCAGCAGGCATATTCGCATCAATAATCGGACTACAATTTATCAGACTTGGAAGAAACAAGAATATCTGGACTGCACTTAGCAAAGGAGTTTTTGCAACATTAGGAATCTCCGTAGTCTTATTTGCACTGATAACTTATTACATGTTTGGAAACCTGAATCTTTTCTATGCCTCGCTCGCAGGTTTAATCGTAACAGTTGCAGTATGGCAGATAACATATTATTACACTGCAAAAGAAAAGAAACCAGTTCAAGAAATTGCAAAAGCAGCGCAGACAGGTGCGGGCACAAACATAATTGCAGGACTTGGGATAGGCATGATGAGCACAGCTCTCCCAGTAATTGTGATTGCAATTGCAATATTTTGGGCATACTCTTTTGCGGGAGTTTATGGAATTGCTATAGCAACAATGGCAATGCTTTCAGCTACATCATTGATTGTAACACTTGATTCGTATGGGCCAATAACAGATAATGCTGGCGGAATAGCTGAGATGAGCAAACTTAACAAAAAGGTCAGAGAAATAACAGACAATCTTGATGCAGTTGGTAACACAACAAAAGCAGTTACCAAGGGATTTGCTATTGGTTCTGCAGCACTTGCAGCGTTATCATTATTTGCAGCATATGCTGGCGAAGCAAAATTAACAATGATAAATCTACTTGATCCAACTGTCGTCATAGGCTTGTTCATTGGTGGAATGCTTACATTTGTGTTTTCAGCATTCTGCATGGGCGCAGTTGGTAGAGCAGCATTTGCAATTGTAAATGAAGTGCGCAGACAATTCAAGACAATGCCTGGCATAATGAAAGGAACGCAGAAACCAGATTATGCAAAGGCTGTTGATATCTGTACTGTATCTGCATTAAAAGAAATGATTGCACCAGGAGCACTTGCAGTAATTGCACCAATTGCAGTCGGTTTCATCTTGGGGCCACTTGCACTTGCAGGACTTCTAGCAGGAGCAATTGTTAGCGGTTTACTTATGGCTTTATTCCTTGCAAATGCGGGGGCAGCTTGGGACAATGCAAAGAAGTTCATTGAATCAGGAAACTTTGGTGGAAAGGGAAGCGATGCACATAAGGCAGCTGTAGTTGGTGACACAGTTGGGGATCCATGTAAGGATACGGCAGGACCAGCACTTAATGCTTTGATTAAAGTATTAAATACAATTTCAATAATTTTCGCAGGACTTTTCGTTCTTCATTCCCTGCTTTAATTTTATTTTTAAGTGATAGAGATGGGTGTAACAAAAAAAGGATTAAAAGTCTATCAAGAAATCCCTTTTAGGTATTATGTAGGATATCTTGCTTTGATTAGGTATAGTAATGATAAAAAACTGAATAGTAACATCAATGTTGAAGAATTAAGTGACTTGTTTTATAAAGATCCGGGCATTCCATCTGGCGCAAACAAAAAATATGAGATCCGTTCATTTCTTGAGTTCCTTTCAAGGTATGGAATACTCAAAAAGAATGAAAAGGATGATTATACTCTCAAAGGAGAGCTGGAAAAAGATCTTTATGAACATTTATGTATAAATGGTTATAATTTACCTCATGGAGAGATTTTCAAAAGAGATGCTGCTATGAGAAGTTATTTCCCGAAGACGTCATAGAGAAAAGTATTTAATGGCATGTTTCAACCTTTAAAAAGAGAGGTCTAAATAGAATGTACTCAATTTTACAAGTAAAATCAAGTATTAGAGTTCCGCCAAATTTATTGGCAAAAGATCTTAAAGAAGCTGTTAAAACAGCTGTACAGAAAGAATTCACAGGCTCTATAGGCAAGGAAGGATTATTTTTACATGTGGTAGATGTCAAAGAAATAGGTACAGGTACAATAATACCTGGTGATGGCGCAATTTATTATGAAACAACCTTTGAGGTTTTGGCATACAAACCATTGCTTCAGGAAGTTGTTGAAGGAGAAGTATCTGAGGTCACAGAATTTGGTGTTTTCATAAGAATGGGTCCTATTGATGGATTAGTACATGTTTCGCAAGTTATGGATGACTATGTAAATTATAGTAACACTGGTTTGCTTACTGGAAAAGCAAGCAAAAGAATGCTTAAGATTAAAGACAGTGTTCGCGCAAGAATAATTGCGGTCAGCTTGAAATCATTGAAGGGAACAAAACTTGGTTTGACTATGAGACAGCCAGGTCTTGGAAAGTTAGAGTGGATTGAAGCTGAACAAAAGCAGGCAGCTGCACCAGTTAAAGAAAAGGTTGAGAAAACAGAAAAGAAAAAGAAGGCTAAATAATGGCAACTGAGAAAGTTTGTAAAAGATGTAAGATTGTAGTAAGCGGAAAACAGTGTCCAATATGCAAGGCCCAGGAATTCACTACAAACTGGCGTGGACTTGTTGTAATCTTAGATCCAGAAAAATCAGATATAGCTAAACAGCTTAATATTGAAATACCAGGATCATATGCTCTCAAAGTAAGGTGAATGAGTTGGAATTAAGAATAAAAAACAAGGAAGAAAACCAGATGATTGGTAGACTTGAATTAAAATTCGAATTAGTCTATGAGCAGGCCCCTCCAACAAGAATACAAATAAGAGAAATGCTTGCAAAAGAGTTGAATACAAATCCTAATCTAATTATTGTACGAAAAATGCACAATGTGTTTGGCATGAGAAAAAATATTGGTACAGCACATATTTACAGTGATGAGGCAACATTAAAAAAATATGTATCAAAATATTTTTTAGTTAGAATGGGTCTAATGACCAAGGAACAAGCAAAACCAGCAAAGACAGCTGTTCCTGCAGCAAAGAAATAGGTGAATTAAATGGCAGAAAAAAAGAAAATCGGCCCATGGTCAAAATATGAAATTTCTGGAACTTCATTAAAAGGCAAGGGTAAGTTTTGTCCAAAATGTGGACGTGGTGTATGGCTTGCTGACCACAAAGACCGATTAACTTGTGGGACTTGCAAGTATACAGAA
>Ga0315287_10003458_pt1 | contig 15211 bp, 16 predicted proteins | sample YL17G11_0_MG_FD_205037 | JGI IMG/M metagenome (GOLD analysis project Ga0315287, IMG submission 205037) | Sediment microbial communities from Yellowstone Lake, YNP, Wyoming, USA - YL17G11_0 | ecosystem: Environmental > Aquatic > Freshwater > Lake > Sediment | place: USA: Wyoming | collected... | reverse complement strand
TTTTTCAGGTACTGGAACGCTTCTCGGGCATCTTTAAAAAAATGTCCGCTATCGTCATAGCCTAACAAATATCCAAAATTGGTCACATAATGCAGGTTCTTATTGGGCTTTATCAACAATGGCCTGGCGCTGACATCATTGCCCAGGTAGACACATGCGGCGACAATATCGGGCCTCAGCAGGGATGTGTATTTTTCGGCGATCATGGCGTACTGCTGGGGATCGGTTCCCGGAATGCCTCCGTTGTAAACATGATATCCAGCCGCTTCCAGAAGATCCGCATAACTATTGGAAATAGGCTGGGCGTTGCTGCCCCAGGTGAAAGAGTCCCCGATCAACAAGATCTTTGTCCGAGACATGTCGGTTGGCTCAAACGGGCGGCCACGGAATCCATCCCGATTCACCAGTATTTTTTTATCGGTGCGGCCAAAGTATTCCGGATTGGCCTTGAAGAGGCCCTCCTGATCTGTGTAAAACGAATCATAAACCTCCAATTTCTGTGTCGCGATTTTCCGGCAAATATCCTGGTATCGTGTTTTCCACGCCGGCGCTTTCTGCTCCAAGCCGACGATGGTATCCATGCCGGCCAATCGCAACACCCCCTCCAGGATAACCAGCAGGACTGCAAGGACCGCCAAATTTCCCATTAGAATCAGGCCTATTCTTTTCATGCGGGTCAGAAAGACGGCGGCATTCCGGCAGGCGACAGATGGACCAGACCGTGGACGGCATCGCCGACATTTTCACTGTAATGAAAGATATCGAGCAGCCGGTTCAGACTCACATCGATTTCAAGAATCGAAACCGGTGCGATACCGACAAGGACGCGGCGGGCGTCGATCATCTCCAATCCCCTGACGAAGATCGACTGAGAAAACGGCTGACCGGGGTGGGCTTGATTTAAATCCGAAATTTCGGCAAAATCCAACAAATCGATGTGTTTCATCAATTTTCCGCTTATTAGGTCATAGACCACAATACTCTTTCGAAGACTGCTGCATAGCAAAAGCCGGTCCCCCTCCCGGGAAATCACCGGACTATGGGCTCCCCGGATAAAAGAATCTTCAAGGGCAAGTTTTACTTCGGGTTCGATTTGAACGATCGCTCCCAAGCTGCTTAACAAGACATAAGTATTTCCACCGGATTTTACGACACTGTTGAGATGGGTATGGTGCGCTTTTGTAGAGGCTTCGACATAAAGGTGGGCCAACCTGTTATCGATGTTCTTATCGATGTTCATGGGACATAGTCCGTACTTTTCTTGAAGCAGCCTTTCTTCCCTTGGCCAAAAGGATTTAAGGATCGATCCTTTGCGATCGACCAGGAGGGCGGCGTCCACGGCTGTGGATGAAACCCAGATGTTCTGGCCATCCAGGCACATTTCATGAATATTGACAAAAAGGTTATTGGTGATTTTTCGCTGAAAATTCAAATCCAGGTCGAAAACCAGTATGGAATGATATGTTCCCACAAAGAGATCGGTCCCGGAAATAAAAATTCCTTTTCCTCCCCGGCTGTTCCCCCTGGGATTGGGGTCGTCCTCGATATCCGGATCACATGGATAGACCGGAACGGTTCTAAGAATTTTCTTCGAGGCCCAATCCAGTTTTATTAACTCTCCAGCATCCTTGACCGGGCGTTTCCTTTTGACGGTATCGAAATAAATGATCATGGATTTAGCTGTGACGGTCCACGAATTGATACGAGCGATGAGAAGAGATGAGGAATTCTATTTGCCGCAAGAGTCGTTTTAAAGCCAGTGCTGCTTCGATAGAGGAATATTCTTCCACGAGTTCCGGCCGGGAGGAAGGAACATCGGCTTGGACTTGTGTGACAGCTGTTTGGAACCCGGAGGCGTCGACGTCGAGAAACCGGGCCAATTGTTGGAAGGTTTGATAGGGGGAATTCCGCAAATGGGCATGGTTAAAGATCAGATAGTTGGATGGAGAAAGCCCTCTGGTTCCTTCCAGCAGCCCGCGAAGATACCCGGCCGCGTAAATAACACAGCGCTGGAAATCAGAAGCGTTCCGCCACAGGTTGTCCCACTCAGCCGGAACGACTGGAGGAGGGATCAACTGGCCGCTCTTTCCCTTTTCATCAATCCACCGCTTGTGAAAGACGGGAAATCGTTTCACCAGGTTCCCAATCCGGTACATGGATTCAGCAATTTCCATAACAGGGCGGTAGACCAACACAAACTGGGCGCCCGGAAAACAGCTCGCCAACTGAGGCAGCACATGGGTGATTTCCGGGGATTTCAAGCACAACCGCCAATCTCTGGAGAACCGCTCCAAGGGGATCTCATAGCGCTCCAGGCTCTCATCCAGTACGGACCGCACCGAACCGGGGGCGGGGGACCTGTTTGTCGAAACCGGGGGACAGCCAGCTGTTTTGAGGGACGGTGCGGCGCCTACCAGCCGGCCATCCGCAAACAAGTGATTTCTTAATCTATTCTTCGCGTCTTCCGGGGTTAACCGCCGCGTTCGGAGTTCCTGGACAAGGCCGGTCTTGTCGCGGTAGCAATAAAGCCCCCAGCATTCGTACACATGATCGTCGATGGCAGCGACGAAACCGGGATGAAGATTTAAGCTTTTGGCGGCAAAGGTCGTGCCGCTGCGGGGCGGCCCTCCCACAAATACGATTCGGTTCAATATCTCTGCCGCTTTCATCTCTGTCCCTGATCTCTTCTTATTCATCCAACTTACTGAAGAATCTTCCGAGAAGTCCTTTTCGATCGAAAGGACCGTACTTCTTATCGAATCCCACCAGCGTATTCCGGCATTCCGCCTTATTATGCGCGGCATAATCTGAAAAATCATTGTTTTCCCAAACCCGCTCATCTCCGATATGGAAGGTCATGTGCAGGTCCTTGAAAACCTTAAACCGTTTCGCCAAGGCGGCCATGTTGGAAACCATCGTCCGGCCGATCCAATCTGTCCCGATGCAGGCATTTCCCAGTTGGAATTGATCGTAAAGATTACGGTCAAAAATAAAGCAATCCCAACCCGGATGTTTTTCCCCCAACTCCGCAACCATCAGCGGGATTTCCTCCAGAGACCGGTAATGGCCCGGGATGGTCCTCCGGTTAATGATAAAGGCGTCATAACCCTGCCGTATCATATCCGCCGCGACCAGGTAAAAATACGGCTGAAGGGCGATGTCCACGTTGGTATAGATCAAATAATCGGCGCGGCAGGACTCATACAAAATGTCCAGGATATCCTTGATTAACGCCAGTTTCCTCTGTTTACGAAAATGAGCGACATCGCCCACGGAGCGGGTTAAATCTCGGGTCCGGGAAAAACTCCCCGGCAGCGGGACGCATTCTTCATCAAAATATTGAACCGCATAGAGTTCAACATCGACCCGGTTCCCGGCGAATTCCCGTGCCATGCGCATGGTCTCGAAAGTGATGGGCTGGGCGATCACCAGGTCGTTCGCAGGAGCAACGATAACCGGGTGGATGATGTGGGCGATTTTAACCGGTTTTTCGTTCCGAAAAAAAACCGGTGATTTTTTCTCTGGCTGCATCATATCTCTGTTTATCCGTTTTCAAAAAACCTTCGGTGAGGCCCTGCAGATAATGATACCTCAAAGCGACAGGGTCGCCCTCTTTGTTGATTTTTTCCAGGTCCTTATGTTTTGCCCGGTTTTGCCAGAATCCTTCCCATAGGGAACTGATATACATCGATAGAGAGGGGTATGTTAGGGGAGTTTTCTCTTCCAGAAGATCCCGGTAGATTTTTAAAATGATATCGGCTTGGCCTCCCCACCTCCGAGCTTGAAGCACATAGCCCCAATTGGCTCTGTGTTTTCGGATGTAATGTTTCAATTTCAGGGTGCTTTCATACCATAATTTCCAGCCCATCAAGCCGGCCCTCAGGCAAATTTCCGAATCATCGCCTCGGCTCAAAGCATCCTGGGTTCTTCCTACCAGGAAAAAAGGCAGAGGTAAATCGAAAACGGAACGCAGCGCCTGGACACGAAAGGATAATCCTGCGCCGAAAAGCGTTTGTTTGAAGGCGGAAACATCCGGGTTTTCATAAGGGGGGGTGCAAGCGTACATCGCAGAAAAGCTGTCAAACCAGCCGGGTTTTTCTCCTTCAAACAACGGTTCAATGCAGACCCCGATCCCTCCCACCTCCGGCCGCCGGGAATACACGTCGAGCAACCGCTCAATCCAATCCAACTCCATGAGATTGTCGTCGTCGATGAAGAGAAGGATGTCATATCGCGCCTTGAAAACCCCTGTCTTTCTCGCATGAATCAATCCCGGCTGAGGCTCTTTGATAATTGACATGGGAACAGCGGGATTTTTCCATGTCCTCTCGGCTAAGCGGACTGTTTCGTCCGTGCAGTTATTGTCCACAAGAATCACTTCATATCCTATGCCAGGAGGAACGCTTTGAGCGGATAAGGCCTTGAGAGTGGGAACAATGACCGCGGCGCTATTGTAACAGCACACCACAATAGAAACTCCTGCGGGCGAATTCATCGGACCTGGCTCCTCAATCGGAATACCCGGCGCGCCGGCATAACATGCCGTAAATCTCCCTTACCCTTCCAGGAACGCCCCCGGCGGGGGCTGTGCGTTTCAGGGCCCTGTCAATAAAATTTCCCTCCAGCTGAACTCCCAGGGCCTGGGAAAGGAGAGGGATGGCGGTTCCTTCAAAAATCTGGTTGTAATGCACGAACATAAAGTCCTCGTCGAGCGCAGCATGTTTGAATAAAATGTGGGAATAGATGTCAACCCAGACCCGGTAGGCGCTTCTCCGGTCGATGGAGAGATCGGCCAGATATTCCCGGTCGCGACATTCTTTTATGATGCTTTCCACCGTCACGTCCGGTTCCCGAAACACGCAGATGGAAACCGTACCGGCAGGCAGATGCCGCCGCCACACCGCCAAAGTATAGCTGAACCGCGGATCCTTGTAACAGAAAGGCTCTCTCCGGACAACTCTGACGATCTCTTTTTCCACATCCGGATCGGCGGAAACCACGTCTACCCCCAGGGGAAGAGCCAGCAGCCATCGCTGATCCTTTCCGGGATGATGCGTCGTGTTCACTTTGTTCAGCCATCGTTTCTTCAACCGAAGGATCAAGTTTTCTTTGCCATACGGGGAAAGGATCTCTTCATTGATTCGATTGATTTTATACCATTCAAAAAAACCTCTGGGATTGGATGCCCTCGGTTCGTGCAGCCGGTCTCCAAGAAAATACCCGGCCTGGTGCAGAATCCCAGCCAGCATGCTGGTGCCGCTTCGTCCTGATCCAAAAATCAAACAATTTTTCATTTTTCGTAAAAAGCTCAAAGCGCTTTATTATTCATTCACAGGCCTGTAAAGAGTCAAATGCTCTCCTCTGAAAACATCTCTGAGACGAACCCCCGGCTCCTTTAATTTTTGTTTTAGCCGGTGAAACGGCGCGCCAAAGAAAACATATTTATTATTGAATCTGGCGTTCAGATCTTCGGCTGTGACGCCTCTTTTTTCTCCCCAGTGATAAAAAACGCCATTTGAAACGCTGTAAAAATAATTATCCCCATACATTTCTCGCAGCAACGTTCGATAAGCGGGAGTCCATTGATTTCCAAATTCCAATCCAAATATCACCGACGATGCACCGTAATAATAAATGATCTGATAATCACGGAATTCACTTTGGAGCTTCTTTCCTATCGCAATGGATTCTTTCAATTTATCGGATCTCAGGCGATAAAACTTTTTTACTCCCTGTGCGGTATAAATGAGGCTAAAAACAACGAAGAGGATCCCGGCGTGAGATATCCACCTGGAACGTTTTTTTTCGGACCGGTCGGTCAGAATTTCATTGACCAGGTATAGAGTAAGCCCCGATAAACAAAGCGCCGGCAGAAGATATTTGCTTTTAAAATGCCTGGCCACAAACATGATCGACAGCAAGCCCGAGGCGGCGGAAGACCAACGCCCCGACGATCAGCGTCAGCAGGGTGCCTGTCCAAAAAAATCCCTCCGGCACTTGAGCAGGAGAGAATCCTCTTTCCTTCAATGTTTTGATCAGAAAATCAGCGGATCTCCTAAGCCCATCGATCATAGATTTGCCACTTTCAGGAAAGAGGACCATTTGGCTTTTTCTTACTCTATCCTGGAAATTTTTTCCAATCATTCCAGCGAAGCGGCTCAGGCAACCGCTTCAATGACCTGGCCCACCCATAAAATCTTTTGACGTTTTTAAATCGAATGCTTTCTTCGACCAGGCCGACATAACGGTAATTGAAAAAAGCCATCAAACTTGGCCGTTTTTTCAGTATCAGGTTGATTTCAAAAAGATCATCTGCCGACAACTTGGATATTTGATGCGGATTGAGATTTGAGATCTTCAGGGATTTTTCAAACACGGAGAATTTATTTTCAGGATTCAACTCCACAAGTTCGGGAATCGCGCGGACGATTCGATTACAGATCCGGCGGGGATCGGCGGTCAGATCCTCATAGGTGAACCATAGGGAATTTTTCAGAGTTCTGATATTCTCCATCTGATATCCGGCACAGATAAGCCAGAATTTTGCTATGTTGCGGAATGTGTATTTCCGGCCCCATCTCCGTTTGATCCCTTCGCAGAAGGCATAGGGATTTCTCATCATAATAATAAAGTGGCTCCCTGGGAAATACGTTTCGAGTTGCTTTGCCCGGACGAGGTGGGGTGGACTTTTTTCCACCAGGACGGGCTTATCCAAATTCCAATTTTCAATCCATTTTTCTCTGGCCGTGTCCCAGGAAATGACTTTCTCCGGTTTCCACCTGTCCTTGGTGAATAAAATCGATGGGATCAATGCCTGCCCTTCCCCATCGAAAGCGGATGCCTGGGGAGACGTCTTCAAGATTTGATAGAGGAGGGTCGAGCCCGAAGCGGGCGGGCAAAGAATAAACAGGTATTTGTTTTCCGTCATTGCTCACCCGGCTGCAGGTTGCGCGTCTTCCCTCAGATGATCATTCCCGAGAGAAACCTCCCGAGGTTGAGATCGAAGCCTTCAGGGAGCGAACAGTTTTTCGTTTAGCCATCCGGATCTCCCAACGGTGGCGCCGGCACGGAATAATTGTGGGAATTTACGCCTTCCATTCCTTCGAATGCAGTTGTCATGAGCTTTACGGCCCGAAAATTAACGATTTCCAGCTGCCATTTGACCCTTTTCTGGTCTGCCCAAACATAACCTGTTCCAGGGTGCCAAGGATGGTAAAGGAACTTGCCGGGATGCCATTTGATGTGTAAGCCCAAATTTTTCAGCCGCGTATACACATCCTTTCCATTGGCGTGGGCACCGGAGGCAAACACCCTGTGCATTTCATATCCTCCAATCTCAACCAGCCATTTTTTTCTGACGGTGAGGCACCCCCCATAATTCTCCAGGTTGGCAACCGTGAGTTTGCAGGTTTGTCTGACATACTCGAATGAAAAATCATCGCTCCTGGACAACTCTTTTTCTTGGATTAACCGATAGAAGTACATCACCAATTCCGGCGCTTTCCGATGCTCTTCATACGCGGTGGACAAAAAATCTTTTTCCACCATGACATCGGCATCAGGGATCACGAGGATTTCTCCTTTCGCTTCTTTGATCCCGGCGTTGAAACAACGAGAGGAGTGGTAGATTCCCTTTTGATTCAATTTGATGACTTTGACTTGCGGAAAACTCTGCAGTCCCGGATGGACTTTGTCATAGAAATCGACCCAAATGATCTCATATTCCCGGGGGGAAAAGTCCTGCCGGGCGAATGATTCCACACCGAAAATATGTTCTCGGAATCCCCCATCCACCATGATCACCGAAATTTTCATATCATTCCCAAATAATCTTCCCATCTTTGATCGTTCTCTCCTTTCGGATGCGGGGAGGAGTGTACAGGATCCCCTTCGGATGCATTTGTCCTTCGATCCTGCAGTTTAAGGATATCGATTTCATTTTTTCAAAGTCTGCCGCCTCCTTCACGAAGATGGAATTGTTTGTCGTCTGCCTGACAAAGCGGTAGTTCCCTTTTTTCAGGAGGACTTGAAGCATCTTTCCCTCATCGGTCTTGTCGAATTCGACGACAATGATGCGGATACCATGCTGATGAAAATCGATGCTTTCCAGAAGACCGATTTCTCCGCCTTCGACATCAAGGGAGAGGAAATCGATCTCTCCGTTCTTTGGCCCGTATTGGGCGAGCATCTCATCGATCGTGCAGGCGGCCACTTCGATTTCATTCAATCCTTTAAATTCCAATCCCCTCTTCCGATAGCGATATTCAATATCTTTTATTCGGTTCGCATCGATGATGCTCGTCGATAGCAATCCCATTTCATCAACAAATAAACGCACCGTTTTTTGTTGGGGATCTCCGGTGCAAGCCTTGTTCAGACAGATCGCCTTTGGCCTGTTTCTCAGGCAACATGCAAATATTTCCGGGTTGGGTTCCACACAAATGCCATCCCAGCCCAGCCGTTCAAAGGCATACGTGTTGCTGAAATGGATACCGTCGAAAGCTCCGATATCGACATAGAAGCCGTCGGTTTTGCCGTCGAAGAAACTCCAAAGCAAATAATCTTCGCCATTCTGGCTGTAGAATTTCGGTTGGATCATTATGAGTTCTCGGCGCGGCCTTCTGGGTTTGCCACCTGTTCGAGATTTATTTCCGGCTCGATTGAAAAATAGGCCCAGCTAGAGGTCTTTTCTCTCAGGCATTTGCAGTCTTGGACCCTGAAAACAAGCGCATCATATTCTGCTGATAAGACCAGTTTTTCGCTCCCCCTGAATTCCACGACCCCGAGATCGAGATAGTAGTCTCCGGGCAGAAAGGAGCACCTGAACTTCCATTTCACCAGGCAGACCGTTCCTTTGATCATTTTATCCAGTGTTTTGCCGGCCGCGGGGTATCTGACGCCGGATAAAACCAAACCTTTTTGGGTTTTGAAAACAAAAGCGAAGACAATGTGTTCTGTATCTTCAGAGAACCGAACGCGGTAATTCAGATAATAGAATTCATTGGGGAATAAGTAATTGACCTTCTGGCCATCGAGGGATGAAAGATGGACATCCTTCAGATCGATGTCTGCGGTTTTTTGAATTGTCTTTGATTTGGATTGAAACTCCGGCAAAAAAATGGATTCATGGAGACAGGCATTGTCTTGGGACAGAGTGGTCATGTTCGAAGGTTCGGAGTTGTCAAACAAAGTGGAAATGATTTTGGGAGATTTGACAAAAACATATTCCTTCTGTTTTTGTCGGTTCAATCTGATTAATTCGTTTCTCAATCCGTCGCGTTCAGTCGGTTTCCCAAAGAGCAGCCTGTCGTAATTGACGGCAATAAATTTTGGCGTCCCTTCGAGTATGATTTCTCCGGCATCGAGGAGAATGGCTCGGGTGCAAATTTCAATGACGCTGGCCATGCTGTGGGAGACAAAGAATACGGTGCACCCGGATTGAAACAATTCTTCCATTTTGGCGAAGCATTTCCGCTTGAAAAGATCATCGCCGACCGACAGGACTTCATCCACGACCAAGATTTCTGGCTTCATGCTGATGGCCAAGGCAAAACCCAGCCGAGCTTTCATGCCGGAAGAATAAGTCCGTAACGGCTGACGGATGAAGTCCCCGATATCGGCGAAGGCGATGATGTCATCCATTTTGGCCTTCATTTCTTCACGGGAAAAGCCCAGCAGGAGACCGCTGAAATAAATGTTCTGGATGCCGTCCAGCCCGGGATTAAGCCCCGACCCAAGTTCCAGCATGGCCGAGACGTTGCCATGGACCGTCAACCGCCCCGAACTCGGCAGAATCACCCCCGCAATCAGTTTGAGCAGGGTCGATTTTCCGGATCCGTTACGTCCAACCACCCCCAGGATTTCGCCCTTGTTGATTTCGAGGTCGATGCGGTTCAGGGCGAAAAAATCCCGGTGGCGCCGGCGCCGGAACGGGTCCAGGGCTTCCTTCAAGCGGTCTTTGGGCGAATCGTAAAGCTTGTAAATTTTGCTGACCCGCTCCAATTTGACGGCCGCGGCGCTCATCTCAGATCACTTCTCCAAAATGAGGCTTGAGGCGGCGGAACACCGCCGCCCCCATGATCAGCGCCAGCAGGGTGATGATCCAGAAATAGAGGGTTTCCCCGGGCTTCTCCCAGAAGCCAATACGGTAGATCAGGCTGTCACGGTAACCCGTAACAAAATAGAAAACCGGATTGAGTTTGAACAGCCAGCGGTACTTGGGGGATATGCTATCAATATTCCAAAAAATGGGGGTGATCCAGAACCCGAACTGCATGAGAACGGCGACAAAATTCGCTACATCCTCGATAAACAGCGAAGCGGCCGCCGTCAGCCAGCCCAAGCCCAGCAACAAACAGAGCAGGCCGGCCAAGTAATAGAAGACCTGCAGTGCGTACAGGCCGGGCGGAATCCCTTTGAACCAGGCGACCAGCACGGTGACAGCGATCAGCACCAGATGCGGCACAACGGCGCTGAGGATCTTGGCCAGCGGCAGGATGGCCAGGGGAAACCCCCCCTTGTGCACCAGGAAGGCGTGGGCGCGGATGATGTGGGTCAGGCTGCTCCAGGTCAGGGAAAAAAACTGCCAGGCGATCATGCCGGCTATGAGAAAAACCAAAAAAGGCACCCGGCCGCCCGGATTGCGGCGCAGGCCGACGGAAAAAATCAGGGTCAGCACCAAAACATACGTCAAGGGTTGGGCGTAGTTCCAGAAAACACCGAGCAGGGTTCCGCTGTGTTGAGAGATGAAGTCGCGGCGGGCCAGTTCCAAAATCGTTCTTTTTTTTTGCCAAAGCGTCAGGCCGAAACCGAGCGCGGATTTAATGAATTTCATATGCTATAACTGCCGCCAAAAAATTGATTAAGCTACCGCCCCCGTCCTTTTTCCGGCCGTGCCGGCCCCACAAAATTCTGCGCCATTTACCCTTTTTGGCCATTAAGGATACCAAATATTGGCTTATAGAGAGAATAATGTCAAGGCGGCGACGGGAGTCAGCCAATCTCCCGCCTTAAGACCGGTGATTTTGGCCGGGAAGTTGAACGGCATCCCGGAGCGGAGCCGGCTCAGGCTGGCGGAGTGAAGGAAAATCAGGCATAATCCGACTATGGGCATTCTTTCTTTCATGGTTTTGATTCTCATAACCCTCGCCGGTTATTCTTCGGGAGCCGCGATGATCGGGGGAAAAACGGCGGAGATGAAGCCCCGAATGACCGACCTCCTCATTATCCTTTTGATATGGGCAGGGGCGGTCTATTCCCGTTCGATCTTTACCGTCAACAAATGGCTCTTCGTCGCTATATGGCTGGGTGTGTCCTTTATTCTTGCCATCGTCGTCATTTCCTTCCGGAAAATTGAAAGCAGGATAAAGCCCGGGAACGCCCAGGCGACCTGCACCCCGGAGAAGTCTTTGAAAGAGCTTTGGAAAACTTGGCGGCTGTTCTCACGAAAGACGGGCGCTTTTCAGAGCCGGGTTCTGCTCTCCCTTTTCTACTTTATTTTCCTGACGCCGATCGGCCTAATCATAAAGATTTTCTCCGACCCTTTGAACATCAATCGGCCGGGCCGGGGCGCATCGGGTTCCTTCTGGCTGTCAAGAAAGGCGATCAAGGCCGAAATTGACGACTTCAGGAGGCAATTCTGATGTACGTCCTGGGAATATCCTGTTTCTATCATGATGCCGCCGCCGCGCTCCTGAAAGACGGCCATCTTATCGCCGCCGCTGAAGAGGAACGATTCACAAGGATCAAGCACGACTTCGACTATCCGGAGAATGCCATCCGCTTCTGCCTGGATTTCTCCGGCATATCGAGCCGGGAACTCGATTATGTCGTCTTTTACGAGAAACCGTTCCAGAAGTTCGAGCGCATTCTGATGACCTCTTTTCAGGGTTTTCCGCGGTCCTGGAAGGTTTTCAGGGAGGCGATGCTCACCTGGCTGGTGGACAAGCTCTGGGTCAAGACGCTTATCAAGAGCAAGCTCGGGGTCGAGGATCGGAAAATCCTCTTCAGCGAACACCATCTTTCCCACGCCGCGAGCGCTTTCTATCCTTCTCCTTTCGAGGAAGCCGCCATCCTCACCATCGACGGCGTGGGGGAGTGGACGACGGCGACCATGGGGACAGGAAAGGGAACCGGGATCAAGCTCCTCAAGGAGATCAAGTTCCCGCATTCCCTGGGCCTCCTCTACAGCGCGTTCACGGCCTTCCTCGGCTTCCAGGTCAACGAAGGCGAATACAAGGTTATGGGCATGGCCCCGTACGGGAAGCCCCGTTATGTCGATAAGATCCTTGACAAGCTTGTCACGGTGGCGCCTGACGGATCGTTCCGGATCAACATGGATTACTTTTCCTACCATTTATCCGACGAGAAGATGTTCAATTCCAAATTCGAGGACCTTTTCGGGGCGCCGAGAAAGCCCGAGATGCATTTTTTCACTTCGACGACGCGGTTCCCTTCCTACTTCGGAGAAAAGCCCTCCAACTACGGCGAACTCTGTCGCTATAACGAGCATTATGCGGATGTGGCGGCAAGCATCCAGACCGTCACCGAGGAGATCGTCCTCAAGCTTGCGAATTCCCTTCACAAGGAAACAGGCCTCACCAAGCTCTGTCTCGCCGGGGGGGTCGGTCTCAACTCGGTGGCCAATGGACGCGTCATCCGTGAGACGCCCTTTAAAGACCTGTTCATCCAACCTGCCGCAGGGGACGGAGGCGGAGCCTACGGCGCGGCCCTTCATGCCTACCACAGCCTGACGGGAAATCCCCGGAGCTTCGTCCTGGAGCACGCCTATTGGGGGCAGCGGTATTCCGAGGCCGAGATCAAGAGCTTCCTGGACAGCAACAATATTCCCTGCGAATGCTATTCGGACGAAAACACGCTCCAATCCAGGATCGTGGATGACATCGTTGCCGGCAAGGTCATCGGCCTGTTCCAGGGAAGGTTCGAGTGGGGCCCCCGGGCCCTGGGAAATAGGAGCATCCTGGCGGACCCCAGGAGCGAAGAGATGAAGGACTTGGTCAATATCAAAATCAAGTTCCGTGAGCCGTTCAGGCCGTTTGCGCCCGTCATCCTGGAAGAGAATACCGACGATTTTTTCAAGGGGGACAATGTCGCCGGCCAATATCCCTCGCGCTTTATGCTTTTTGTATTCCCTTTGAATGAATCAAAAGCCGGGAGCATCAAGGCTGTCAATCACATGGGGACAGGCCGGCTGCAGACGATTCGTGAAGAATGGAACCCGCGCTATTATCAGATCGTGAAGAAGTTCGGTGAGGCCACGGGGATTCCCGTTCTCCTGAACACGTCGTTCAATCTTAGGGGCGAACCCATTGTTTCGACCCCGGCCGACGCTTTCAACACGTACATCAGGAGCGGTATCGACGTCCTGGTTTTGGATAGGTTCATCGTCCGAAAATAGGATCGGGCCATCGCATGAAGAAGAGGGACAACCATGCCGATCGGAAAAAATATCCTAGCCAAGTTCGGTGTTTTCGGCGAGCTGCTGGGCTTCCTCTGGAAGAGGAAACTCTGGTGGATGATCCCTATGATTGTTATCCTGATCCTCCTCGGCTTCTTGATCATTTTTTCGCAAAGCTCCGCCTTCGCGCCGTTCATCTATTCCGTTTTCTAGACATGCGTACGATTCGCCATCTTTTCTCCCTCGCGCCCGTTCGCGTGTACGCGTTGACGGAAACTGGCGGTCATCATGCAGCATAACGAGCCGCGACCATGAAGCCTATAAACAAGAACTCAAAGGAAAAGGTCCGCAAGGAGACCATGAAGATGAGGATGGAGCTGAACAGCGATTCTTGAACCCTTGCCAAACGGGGTCAGCTGAATTATCATGAGAGACGGAATCCGCAGCTTAAGAAATCGGCACGCAAGTCCGAAACCGCCTGACGACGAACAGACCACTTCACTGCTAATCGATTTAATTTAAAATGGTTTCTGAAAGCTGGCTTATGAAAATAATAAAAGAACAGGCGTGTCCGAATGCATTCGTAGAATCAGCTGTTAGCCGGAGCAGATAGATGAAGCATATTGCAGAAAAAATAATTAACCGATCAAGGAAAGAACTGATCAAGGAATTTCTATATCTTTTTCCCGCTAACAGGCCGAGAAAAATATTATTCAACCACCTTCCCAAATGTGGAGGTTCGTCACTTAATGTATATCTTTCATTGCACTATCCAAGAAAAAAAACGTTCTCGATAGATGGCTGGGCCCCTGCTGAGTCAATTGATAAATTCAAGAATCTATCCCAAAACAAGAGGCATGGATACGATCTTGTAAAAGGCCATTTTGCACATGAGCTACTTGATTACGTTCATCCGGATTGCTTCAAGGTGACGGTTTTACGCGAACCTGTTGACCGTATTATTTCACACTATTTTTATGCCAAACGGACGCCGGGTCACTACCTTTATCCGAAAATTGTGGAACGGGGCATGAGTCTGGAGGAATACGCAACATCCGGCTTAAGCGGGGAGCTTCGCAACTGGTATACAACCCATTTTTCCGGGCTTGCATTAAGTGATGCTGAAAAATATCCGGAAGAGTCAGTTACAAAAGCTATTGAAGTTTTGCTGGCAAGATATGACATTATTGGTTTGCTGAATAACTTTGCATCTTTTGTAGAAACGCTCCAAAGAAAGGCAAAACTCAGGTACGAATATAAAGATGGAAAAGATAACGTTACGAAGGATAGGCTATCTCTTTACGATGTATCACCATCCACACTGGAAAAAATTGAGAAAATAAACCACCTTGATATTGCTTTCTATAAAAGAATAATATCATTAATAGGCTAACAATCCATGCGATCCAATATTTTGAGGGATGAGCTGGTCCCCAAAAACTGGACAGGGGATTAAGCCGCAATCTACAGCTCGTCAGTCCCAAATCCCTAACATCTTCTCTCCATCCTCGCATACAGCCTTAAATCACGTATCCCCATGCCCTCCCTACCCCATATGCTCACTCGGTATCATGTACTTGAGAACGACCTATCTTTACGTGCGATTCCCGTGGGGGGGGGAACGAGCGTCCTGCGTCCTAAGGGCGTTCGGGGCTTCGAGTGATTAGCTCTCGGTCTGATACCATGTCCATAAAGTGAATACCTGCGGCAAGAAGGTTAGGTTAAGGCGTGATGGAAGAAGTGATGAATGATGTGTGATAGTGATATCGATAGTGATGGCCCCGGGGGGCGGGG
>Ga0315287_10003456_pt1 | contig 15212 bp, 16 predicted proteins | sample YL17G11_0_MG_FD_205037 | JGI IMG/M metagenome (GOLD analysis project Ga0315287, IMG submission 205037) | Sediment microbial communities from Yellowstone Lake, YNP, Wyoming, USA - YL17G11_0 | ecosystem: Environmental > Aquatic > Freshwater > Lake > Sediment | place: USA: Wyoming | collected... | reverse complement strand
GCGAAGCGCGGCCATTTCGTCCTTCGTCTTCTCCTCCGCGTCCAGAAGCATCTGGTGCAACGTCCCCTTGCGTTCCAATTCGCGCACCATCTTCGGGCGGTGTTCGCGCCAGTGTTTCTCGGCCATGCGGCCGTATTGCGTCAACGGTGTCATGTGTCGGCCTTCGCGCGGCAAACAGGTCAAGCTGCTGGTCCAAATCGTGATGGTTGCGTCGGACTGCCATGCGAGCTTGGCCGGTTTGGGTACATTGAGCAAGGCGTGGTTAATTCTGTGGTGAGCCAGACGCGCGACGCCGCGTGAACTCGCGCAACTCCATTCCAACTTCCTTGCCGACGAAGTGCCGTTTCTTAGGAAAGAAGTCCTGTTCCATGACCTCGAATACTTCGGCAAAAAACTCGATCTGCTTGTCTGTGGCCGGACTGCGCAGAGTCTCGATGTTGGCGAGGATTTCGCGGGTCATGTTGATGCTTCCGATCAATTGCAATTCTGTGACGAGTTGGGCCTGCGACCAGCCGCGCTGGTAGCGCATTCTCGATACAATTCGCCCAATAACATTCTTGTCGTGGGGCATTAGGTCCTCCGAAATTCATTAGGGGTGAGTCGTTCCCGGCTGGGGAAACAGCCGGCAGTAAATCGAGGCGACGGGTGTTTGTCACCTGGGCCTTCAGGCCGAGCCAACTGGCGAGCCAGTCGCTGGCATGAATCCAACAAAAGACGAAAATGATTAAGACGATCATCTTCATAAGCCAACGATTGACATTTTGCCACAAGACAAGGCCAGCCGATTACAGATTGATTCTCAGCTTTCCGCCAAAAATGAATTTCGTTTCCAAATTGTAACTTTTGTCCCGGTTGCCCTTTGTTTGCGGGCTGGAATCCAGTAGTATCCGTGGCGCGGAACAGAAGAAATCTATGCTGTACCACCGTTTTGCATATTCGATGCCTTTGCGTGGCAAGGAAGAACCCAAGCCATTCAAGATTCGGGACGGGGCGGCTTTCGGCGAAATCACCGCGCCGCTGGCCAAGCTGGGTTACGGGTACGGAGAGATGCTTTGGAATCCTCCCTATCGACGAAGGAGGTTCAAGAAGGTTGGTCGGGAACAGTACGACTTCATCAAGCCGCGAGATGTGGTGGTTCTGACCACGCGGCCTCCCTTGAGCGACCACACCCACGGAGACAAAAAGAAAATGCTGCGCAGTTGCACGCATTTGGAGGACCAGGTGTTCAAGGCGTTCAGGAAGTATTTCCGGGTCTGCGCCCGCTCCCATGTTGAAATGAGGAAGAAAATCTGCGGCAAGTTCGAGAAGGGCTACCTCGAATTTCATCAGCACAAGGGCGCGCGGCTGAAGTATTTTCGACGCGTGGACCTCCACAAATTGAGGAAGCCGCCGAAAGGGTCGCACACGGCCATCTGTTTTTTCCTCCATGTGAAAACGATTCCCGAATACGGCTGCGGCCTGGTGGTTTCGTTCGGGATGGGCGGCTGGGAAACGCTGATTTGGAATCGGATCGTCAGAACGCGGCATCCCGAATGGCTCAAACGCCCCTGCTTCGTCGTAGCGCAGTTCGAGGTGAACGGACTGCCGCCCAGGCCGGCGACCTTGAAGTTCGTTGACCAGATCGAGGTTGATATTCTCCTGGAACACAAGATCGAGGGTTGAACCCTTGGATTCGCCCCGGCTTGGTTTCCATTGGAAATCACAAGCCGGGGCATGGCGGTTGGTTCAAGCAGCGATGGCTTCGCCTCTGGTTTGCTGCTGGCCTTGAGTGCGGGCGACGGCGCGCCTCGTCGAGCGGGCGATTTGGGCGATGACGCCTTCCTTCTGGTCGTCCGGCAGGTCTTTCACCAGCGTATCGTAGGCGTTCTTGAGCGCGGGGTTGGCACTGATGCGCTTCATCAAGCCTTCGCGCATCCGCTGCTGGCGGTCGAGTTCGCGCACTTCGTTGAGAACGACGGTACGCTCCAACCGTTCGCGAGGCATGGCTTGGACGTAAGCCCAATACTTGGGGTTGTCTTTGATGTAGGCATCAATCTTCGCATCCACTTCCGGGTTGGTCCGGAACGTGGGCTGATCGGTGGGGGCGGCATTGCCGCCGGCGCTCGGTGGCGCTGAGGTTTTCGGTTTGCTCATAACGATTCGTATTTTTGGTTGTTGTTGCGCGGCATTTGCCGTGTTCGCCGGAGAAGAGCGATGAGACTGCCCCGCGCCGGCAAAGCGTCTTTATGGTGTGGGCGCGTCGGGCATCTCGGGTGTGACGGCCGGAACGTCATTCGTTGCGGGCGGCGGCGTGGCTGAAAGCTTCTGAAGCTCCCTACCGAACTCGGCGACGCACTGCTCGTTGGTCGCGAGCCGGATGCTCAAGAGAGCACTGTTGCGGGCCACGTTCTTCATCTCGACGACGACTGTCTGCAACTCGCCGTAGGATTCCGCGAGCCTGGCGGCCTCCTGCATCACGCGGGCAGTGGCTTCCTGCTGGCGGTTCATCTCGGCGATCAGCACATCGTTAGTCAGCGGCGGCGCGAACGCAGCGTCCGGCGGCGGATTCAACAGATTGGCTGTGTTCAGCGGACCTGGATGCAAATTCCAGCGCGGGGAGGCTTCAACGCGATACACCGGATGCCGCTCGTGCATCGTTTCCGGGTGACTCGGGTCAACGTAGCGGCCAACGTGGTAGGCGCGCACGACCTCGCCAGAGCGTACCGCCTCGACCGGCTCGACGGCGGGTGGCGGCACATAGCGGAAGACCGGCTGCGGACGCGACGCGCAGGAAGCGACGAGCAGGAGTGGAATGAGCGCAGTGTATTTCATGGTTGAAACATCGGGGTTGAGTTTGGTGCAGCCACGTCCGGCGTTGGTGTAGGACCTACACCGAATGCGGCGGTGGGAATGAAGACCGGAGAGTTGGTTTTGTTTTCGTCGGCGAAAGGTTTCAGCGAACCGCCAATCACAGCTTCGCTGCGGTCAATGGTCTGGAGGGCATAAAGGCAGAACTGCTTCCCGCTCGGCACGCGCACATAGAAGCCGTCGCGTTGAATCGCTTCGTAGATCCGTTGCGCATAGACCGAGAGAACCTTCTGCGCACCTTGAAACGGCGCGTTGTTCAGCGACCGGCTGTCCACCGTCCCGAAAACGGTCTGTTCCTTCTCGGTCAACGCGCTCGCCGCGCCGGACAGGAACGTCGCGGCGAAAAGCTTTATGTCCGCCATGTCGTCGGACTTGATGATGCGCCCGCGCAATCCCGCGCTGCCGTCAGTGATGCCCCAGCCTTCCTGGTCGCCGGAGAACTCGCGGTCAAGCGCGATGGCGCTGAGATGAAGCTCCTCGCCAGTCTGCCACACGAGCGTCCAACTGCCGCCGCTGGCGATGCGCTCGCGCTGGCGGTCGGTTTGCGCCGTGCCGTGGACCTCCGTGCCCGCCGGGATTATCAGTTTGCCCGCGTGATACACGTTCTCGGTCACGAGGCCGATGATCGGAGTCTGAATCGAAGCCGAATCCACGGTGACGACCGTCTCACACGAGATGAGCCGTCCGAACGGCGCATAGACCGAACTCAAGCCCTTTGGCTCAACGACACCGGCGGCAGAGTCGGCAAACAGGCTGATCGGCGCGAGCGCGGCCGGCGGTGGCTCTGGTTTGGGCTTCTCAGCCACGACTTTGGGCGGTTCATTGGTCTTGATGGGTGGGGGCGGCGGCTCGGGTTTTGGCGGTGGTGGACGGAAAGGCTGCATCGGTCGCTCAACCGTTTGCACGATTTGCGGCTTGTCCGTCGCGTTTGTCTGCGGGCGCGTGACCCGAATATCCACATCGCCTGAACCGGACTTGTTGCGCAACGCGCTGAACAGCATCAGCCCACCACCAAAGACCGCGACAAAGAGAACCAGCTTGCCGGTCTTGGTCTTGAAGAAATTGAGGAAGTCGCGCGGTTTCATGGTTTCACCTCGTCAAGACGGGTTGGGAGCGGGTTCGTGGTGACGGGCGGCATCGCTGGCAACGGCGCAAGCCGCGTCACCAACACCGTGAAATCGTTCTTGAGGGAGAGTTCATTCCGCCCGCCGTCCGGCGTGCCGGTAATGGCGAAATAGACCGTGCTCGCCGAGTTCACGGGAAGGACGCCCGGCGCGTCGCTGATGGACTGGTAGTAAAGCCGGTTGCCAACGCGTACACAGAAGCTCTCCGGTAGATAGCGAATCTCCCGTTCCGACTTGTTCCGCAGCGTGACGTGGAAGACAAGCGTGTCCTCCGGATTGAAACGAATCACTTCCTCGACGCGGATTTCGTAATCGTCGAAATCGGTGGTCTGCGGCTTGTCGCCAAATGTCCTGGCTTCCGCACCGGCGATGGCGTCGGGCTGTTGCTTCTTCAGGAGCGGGAACGCCTTCGCCTTGTCCAACAAGGCAAGCAACCGCGTTGGCGTGAGTTGCGGCGCGGGCTGGACCGTTTCCGTTGTCGCACGATCTTCCAAGTTGAGCGCGAGCACGGGCATGTCGCTCTCCACCAACTCGAAGACATAGGTGCGTTTGTTCCAACGGATGTTGAGATTCGTCGCCGCTTTTCGCGCGAGCGCACGGGCGGAGAGGAACGATGAGCCTTTCGTGTGCGCAAGTTGGAATTGCCCTGGCGTCTTCCCGTCAGCGGTCACGCCCACGGCATCAATCGCCGCGATCGGGCCGGGGAAGCTGATGGTCGTGACGCGGTTGGTTGCGACCGGCACGGTGACGACCGCACGTTCGTCGAGCGTGACGCACTGGATGGCTTCGGGTGGTTCAGCCAGCGCGACGGTTGCGGCGAGCAGGAGGAGGCTAATTGGTGATTTCATATTTGAAGTCGCCGACAGCGGTGGGGAAACGACCGTTGGCAGCCATGTTGGGGTTGCGGAGCAGACGGAGACTCAGTTTGAAGTTGAAGGCTTCAGTGAAAACCTTTTCCTGGAAGATCCCGGTGCGGATCACCTGGCCGGAGACGGCAACGAGCACCTCGTTTTCGCGTGTGGCGAGAATATCAATCTTCGCAATCTCCGGTTTCTGGTGAAGCTGCTTGGCGCGGAACTCGACGGCCTCGCGTGTCCGGTGGTCCTTGGCCTTCTGCAATGCGGACTTGAGGAACATCTGTTGCAACAGGTCCGGGTGGTCGAAATCCTTCGGGTTGCGTTCAAGGAAAGTGATGGCGGCGAGTTCCGCCTGCTGCGCGTGCAAATCCTTCGCCTCCGAAAACTGAAGCAACGGGCTGATGTAATAGGTCTGCGCCGGGTCAATGATGACGACACGCTCGCGCTGCTTGAACTGCTCGATGATGTGGTAGCGGTCGAGTGCGGCCAAGACCGTCACGGCCGCGGCGACGAAGAACCAGAACCACGGAAGCCGGTCGCGCTGGGCGAAAAGCTGAGTGGGGTCGAAACGCTTCCGGGCAAGGTGGGCGGTGGCAGAACCGTTGCCGGTCGGGGTTTGTCGAGGGGTCAGTTCGGTGGTTTCCATAAATGTCAGTAGAAATGTCAGTAGTAATGGCCTTTGGTTTTGGCGATGAGTTCGCGGACGGCTTTGTCGCCGGTGATGTCGTCACCCGGCCGGCCGCGCGCCGAGCGTGGCGGCAGACCCGAGCCGGCGATGATGATTGCTCCAGCGCTGCCGTGTCCGGCGGCGCTGGACAGCGTGCTGAGAATCGCGGCGATGCCCGCCGCGCCAGCCGAAGCCAGCGGAAGACCTGTTGTGGAGGCAACCGCGGCTGCGCCCGCGGTGGTGGCTGCGGTTTGAAAGAAGCTGCTGAACGCTCCGGCGATAAGCTGTCCGCCTGCGAGTTCACCGGTGGCGAGAACCTTCTGGATGACGAGCGGTGCGGCAATCGTGCTGAACACAATCCAGAACGCGACCACCACGACCCCGACGGTGGCCTGGAGCGAATAGAGCGTGGCGGTTGGATCAATGAACCGCGACGAAGGGTCGGTCATGAAATCGAGGATGCCCTGGGTGATGAGCGCGGCGACCGCCCAGCCCAGCGGCCAGAGCAACACGCCGACGATGTGCATCAGGTAGCGGCTGCCCACGGAGCGAAGCGGTCGAATCGCCATGAAACCGATGAGCAGCGGCGAGAGGGCGTAGGCGCTGAAAAGGATGAATTTCTGAATGATGTAGGCCCAGAACAGCAGCAACGAAGCAAACTGCCCGATAAGCCAAAGAATCCCGGTGATGATGTGCTCGACAGTGAACGCACGGATGTCGCCCAGAATGTCCCACCACGAGCGGTCATTACCGGTATCACGGCGCACTTCGAGCAGGTGGTTGTATTGGTCGTGAACCTGGGACGGGTCAATACCGAGACCGTCGAGGATGGAGGTTTGCAGGATTCGCTGCGCTTCATTGCCCCACTGCGGCAGCATCACGAGCAGGGCCGTCAACACGAACAGCCGCACCATGTGCAGGATGAGCGTCTTGCCCGTGAAGCCGTGAAGGACCAAAAGAATCGTCCCGACGATGAACAACATGAATGCCACGATGCGCAGCAGTTCGTGCAGCTCGGCGCACTTTTGCAGGAACGTCGGAAAGAGGTTCTCGAAGGTGGCCATACGTCGGGACGATTCGAGGTTGTGGTTACGGAGTTGGGAACGCGGTCGGGGCGTTCATCAGGCGGAAGGTCTGCCCGTATTTCTGTACCGCCTCGGTAAACTCGGCGTGCTGCTGTTCCTTTTTGGCTTCGATCTGACGCTGGGCGTCGTTGCGGTTGGCAACGTCCTGCACGAGGGCAGACGCTGTGGCCTGATTGATTTCGTAGTCCGTGTTGTTGAGCGCGGACGACAGGCCGATGAGAACGCCGGTCAACTTCTGCACCCCCGCGTCCGTTTTCGCGGCCTTGAGCGCCTCGGTGGTCCGGGCGATTTCCTCCTTCAATGCGATGCGCCGTGCGGTCGCGTCGGTAGAGACGGACAGATAGTTGTCTGTGGTCTTCTGCACAGCGGCGACGGGCCGATACGGAGCTTGGAGGCGCGTCACCGTTTGCCCGTTCGGCGTGGTGAATGTAGTGCCGATGCTCGTGAACAGGCCGTTCGCGTTGTAGAGCATGGCCTGGCCGGCGTTGACGGTGCTTTCGAGCGTGGTGAGCGTCTGGCCAAGTTCGGTCTTTCTCAGGTCGCCGATAAGCGGCTGGACCGTCGTGAGCAGGACCGCCTTGGGATCGCCGAATAGTTCTTCGTAGTGTTTGAACTCGTTGAGTTGGTCGGTGAGCGTTCGGATCTGCTGCACCTGGTTGTTGATCATCTGGACGAACTTCGCGATTTCCTGGGCCGTCTGGAGTTTGATCGTGGCGTTGACCGTCGGGTCAAAGACGGTGAACGCCTGAACGGATGTCAGCGCGAAGCCGATGCTGGCCGTGATGGCGATGAGTTTTTTCATGTTGTGCTTTCCTTTCGGTTTGGTTGCAGGCGTGGCCTGTTATTCCTCGATGCGGAGGTATTTGGTTGATGGTTGGAACGTTACCCCGTCAATGTGCTGTTCTGGCAGTTGCACGGGGTAAAGACGGACGCTGCCGGCCTGGTTGCGCTGCCGCTGCATGGACACGTAAAGCCAGTACTGCTGCTTCACGGCGTCGCTCTTGCCCTTGTCGTAGCCAGCGGCGTAAGCCTTGTCGGACTGCTTCTTTGCGGCATAGTGAAGCCCTTCGCTCACGATGACTCCCCCCGCCGCGCCGGCGGCGGTGACGAGAGGATCGCCGTTGGAGAGTTCGTGGCCGAGATACGCGCCGCCCGCACCGAGCGCGACATCGCTGATTGGCCGCGTCGCGGTGCAACCGGCGAACAGGCCGAGAACGAGAGCACAGGGCAGCGTCTTGAACGTGAGTAGTTTGATAGTGTTTTTCATAGGCGTTAACGGTTGTTGGTTTCGCCGTCCTTGCGGCGATTGGCGTGAAGGATGATGCCCTCGACAACGCTCGGACTTTGGCGCAACTCGCGGGCGCGGCGGTCAAAATGTTCGCCGCTCGAACTGGAGCAGTAGAGCATCTCGGGCGACGCGACGTTGTGAACCGTGCCGCAGAGATTGCGCGCCGAGTCGGTATGCAGATAGGTGAACGGCGAATACTTCTGGCCCGTTTGATGGTCGGGCAACGGGTAGTTCATGATGGCGTGCTGCGTGACTTCCGGCAGCGCGATGTCATTGCCCATGTCTTCCAGGTCGGCGCGGTCGTTTTGCCGCATGATGAAGAACTGGCGTGAATTGCCGAACACGGCCGAGCGGATGCGCGACTGTTTGAACCGCGCATATTGCTGGACGATGGAGATGTTCCAGCAATTGAACTTGCGAAGCTGGGCGTAACTCTCCTGCACGATCTCCTGCCCGCCGGGGATGTCGAGGAAACGAGCGACCTCCTCGTAGACGTTCCGCTTCCGAACGGCGCGCGGCAGCGTCATGATGTGCTTGCGCGCGTGGTTGGTGATGAGGAAGCCCGCTGCGGCTTTCAACTCCTTCGCCGATTCTGGGATGTAGCCCAATTCAAAGTGAGCAATCTTGCCGGTGAGCGACAGATTGCTCGTGCCGTCGAACAGACAGCCGTAGTTGCCATCGCGACACCACGGCAGGATGAGCGTCGCGATTTCCATGATCTGGTCGCGCTCCGCGCCCATCGGGTCGAGCATCATCAACTCTTGCAGCATCCGATGCGTCGGGAACTCCTCGGGCGTGAAATAGGCGAAAGCGAGATTGCGGACTTCCTTGCTGGTCTTGGGGTCTTTGAGGAATTTCAGTGCATTAGCCTCGTCGAACCGGCGCAAATAGCCCTCCGCCTCGTCGGGGCGACTCGCCTTCCAGTCGCGGAAATCGGCAAAGGTTTCGAGGCTCGTTGCGCCTGGCGGCATCCGCTCCGCCCGGAATTGCTGCAACGCCAGCGCGTGCCGGGCAATGTCGAGCAATTGGTCGTGCCGTTTCTTCTGCCAGTCCTGAAACGCATCCTCGTAAATCAGATTGAGATACTTGGCGATTTGCGCCTGGCGGAGCATCTGTTTGTCTTCCTGTGCGCTTGTGCCGATCATCCGCGCCACGAGTGCGGTCGCCGCCGACAGGTGATCCGGCGTCAGGGGCAGCCCTTTCGTGTCGAGGTAATTGATGGTCAGGTCGCCATCCGGATGAATGATGATGGGCCGTGCGCCTTCCTCGACGGTTGCCGTGTAAATGCCGTAGCTGAGTCCCTCCTCGATGATGACGGTGTAACCGAAATAGCCTTCCGTCTGCGAAAGGAGGTCGCAAACCGTGACGGATTTGCCCGAACCGGACATGCCGAGCAACACGGCATGCTGCGGCGTCTTGTTGTCTTCCGAGCCGGAGAAGGTTTCGATGCCGACAAGGTTGTCGTGCGGGCCGTCGTAAATCGCCTCGGCGCTTGCCAAGTGCCCGGTGAACGTGCTCGTGACCGGCAGCATGTCGGCAAGGAAACGATGCTCGGCGTAGAGCTTTCGATGTTCGTAGCGTCCCCACATCCAGCCCGGCCAAGTTTGGAAGAACAGGTTCTTCGAGGTGCTGGGCAGGTTGCTCTCGAAGTATTGTGCCGCGTTCATCGAGTTGATCGCGTTTTTGATCGCCCCGGCCTTGGCGTTGAGGCCGTCGCGGGTCTTATCCCAAACGCGGATGGCAAACAGCGCGTTAAATGGGATGGTCTGCCCCTGCATCAGCGCGTGAATCTTCTTCTGCTTTTTCTCCATCACAGTGAGCAGGGAGATCTTCTTTTCGCTGGCGTAGTCGCCGGCCACCCGGTCGTGCTCCTTCTCCTCCTTGTTGATTTCCTGGGTGATGGGAAGCGGGTCAACGTTGACCGTGATGGTGTAGTCGAGCAGCCGCAGATTGGTGAGCCGCTGGATGATGCCGGGATAGGTCGTGCGCGGCCAGCGTGTCAGGACGATGAGCGAGTGATAATGGCCGTCGAGGAAGAAGCCGAAGTCGGACTGGCCGTTGCCTTCGCTGTGCCAGCAGTTTTCCTGAATCGAAAGCTCGGGTGCGAATCCGTCCCCCGGGTCGAAGTCGAACCGGTCGTTGAGCGACGGATTGAGAAATCGTTTGCAGTGTCGGAAATGGTCGAGGTCCGACATGGGCAGGATGCGCGCTCCGCCTGAACCAAAGATTTCCAAGAAGAGCCGGTGGATGTGCTCGAACTCGGTTTCGAGTTGGTCGAGCAAGGTGTTGTAATAATCCCGGCGCGCGGCGGCGGTTTGGAACGCCTTCGGCACGTTTTCCAGCGACCGCGAGACGTAGAAGATAACCCGCTGCCGGCGCAGTTTCCGCTCGGACATCGCCTGCCAGTAGCGCGAAAATCGTTCGTTGCGGGCGCGCTTGGTCCAGACGTTGGAAATCTTCTCCGTCTCCTGCTGGTAGCGCAGCAACTCCCCCTTGTAATCGGAATCACAGAAGTATTGCACTTGGAGGCGCTGATGCTCGTGGAGGGAGGCGAGCAGGAGACAGAGTTGATCCTGGAAGTCATTCAGGTCGGCGGCGGGGCTGTTCGTGAGGTCGGGCGCTTCAAAAACAAAACCCTTGGACACGAAACCGCCGCGCCGCAGATGGTTGAACACCATCATGCCGCGAACAAAGAAGCCGTTGGGAGCGCGCTCGAACATAAATCAGTGTCCTGGTTTTATTGCGGAGCAACCCGGCGGCTCTTGCCGGAGTCCATCTGAGTCGCGCTTGAGTTTTGTGAGGTCTTCCACGAGTTGCCATACGGTCCGGGCGCGGCCAACTCCGCTCACAGCAACAGCAGCCTCCTGAATGTGCGCGAGCGCCCGCTGCATGTGTACGCGAGCCGTCACCTCGGCGCAGTCCAGGTCCAAGTTGGCGCGCAACGTGGCTTCGGCGGCACTGAGCTGGCCTAGCAGGGCCTGGCGTTTGGCTTCACGAATGTTGGCTTCCGCAGGATTCATGGTTGTTCTTTGGCGAGTGGATGACGGATGGAGCGGGCGGTTTGAACCTCGGGCGCGAATCCGCTGCCGGACAGCCAGTGCTCGAAGCAATCGCGGTCGTATCCGGGTGGCTTCCCTTGCCGCAGTCCGAAGATGTAGGCCAGACAGAAGGCCACAGGCAGCAGCGCGAGGACGAAGGAAGTCAGGAAGGACGACTTGAACACGACGAGCAGCACGAAGAACACCGTGATGCCCGCGCCGATGCCGCCCACGAGCCACCAAAACAGACCTCCCTCCAATCCCCACGTCCGGCCTTTCGAGTCGGATGCGGCGTTGGTGTCGGTGAGGCGGAGATCCGTTTTCATGGCGGCTCGGGGCGGCAGGTGGCGGGTGGTGTGGCGGGATTAGAAGTTGCCGACGCCGACACTGCTGTTCGCGTCGAGGCCGAAGATTTTGTAGAACGCAAAGATGACCGCCGGGGCAGCCGCGATGATTGCGCCGCCGATGATGGACATCTTGCCCTGGTCAACGTCGCCACGCCGGATGGCGAAGCCGCCGTAGATGACACAGGAAATGCCGAGCACGAACCCGAACATCATGATTACAGCGAGGCTGTTGCTGATGCCGGTCTTCAAGTCGGTGGAGTTGAACGTTGTGCCTTGGGCCAACGCCGGGAGGGCATTGAGGACGAGGATGCCGGCGGCCAAAAGGATCGAGGGCAGCCGGGAGCGGACTTTCGGACTGATGTGTTTGATGAACTTCATACGCGTTTGTGTTATTGTTTTTCTGTCGTCTCAGCGGCTTCTCCGCCGAACACGCGATGACCATCTCACAAGCGCGCGAAGCTGCGGTGTATGTCATACACAACATGCGCGCTCAGTCCGGGCTACAAATCAGGGATGAACAAAACGACAGACCCGGCGAAGCTCATCAAACTCCACGAACTGGACTCCCTGCTGCCGCGCGAAATCCGCGGGCAGTCCCACGCCCTGCCGCGAATCATTTCCTCCGTACGGCGTGGCGAACTCGGACTGACCAAGCCCGCGCGTCCGCGCGGCAGCTTTCTACTGCTCGGACCAACGGGGGTGGGAAAAACAGAAACCGTCATGGTGACAACGACGCAAGTGTTCGGCGCGGGACAACTGTTCCGCTTCGACATGTCCGAGTTTCAAAATCAGGAGGCGCTCGGTCTGCTGCTTGGGGCACGTCTTGGTGAAGTCGGCTACCTCGGCGCAGTGCGCGAACGCGCGTCGGAAGGTTCGCTGTTGTTCGATGAAGCGGAAAAGGCGCATCCGCGCGTGCTGGACATTCTGCTGCAACTGCTGGATGCAGCGCGCATCACGGTGGCAACGGGGCAGACGCTCGATTTCAGCGGCTTCTATATCTGGCTCACGTCAAACATTGGCTCGGCGGAATTGATGAGCCTGCAACATTCAAACGACGCCACACTGGAACGCCATGTCCTCACGCGCGCACAACAAACCCTGCGTCCGGAAATCTTTGCTCGCGTCAATGAGAAGCTCGTGTTCCATCAGTTGAGCTACGAACACCAGTTGGAGATTGCAGAGAAGTTTCTGGCCCGTGAAATCGAGTTTCTCGCCGCGCGCGGTCACAAACTTGAATTGGACAAGACGGTGTTGCCGTTCCTAGTGCGGAAGGGATTCCACCCGAAGCTCGGCGCTCGTCCGATGCGCGATGCCGTCGAGAAATTGGTAGGAGATGCGGTCAGCGAATGTTTGCTCGACGCGCGGCAGGGGTGCGGCGTTCTTGCGTTGGACGAAACGCGGGATTGCCTCGTCGTCCTCTGAATCAACCGAAGTAAAGATACAAGTAGGTTTCGCCGATGTCCTCGTCCGGCTGCATCGCGCCCAAGTCGCGCCTGCGCAGTTGTGCGCATACCCGTCGAATGGCCTTCCGTTTCGTCCGGTCCTTGGGCAGGCGCACGAGCACGCAATCCGCGAACTGGTCGCCCGCCTCGTTGTCGTAGATGTCGGGCGCGATCACTTTGGCCGCGCCAGCGTCGTAAAGCTGTTCGACGAAGTTCACGGCATCGCGCTCTCGTTTGAAGCGTCCGAGCCAATGCCCAGCTTTCTCGCCGCCGTTCTTGTGCAGCCATGCCTTTGCTTCACTGTGTTTCGGCTTTTCCAAGAGCGACGTCACGAACACCCGATAAATGTGCCTCCGTGTCGCGCCGTTCTTTGGCGGCAGTGTTGCCGACTTCCCCCGAAACTTCGGCAGTGTTTTATCCCTCGTCGCCGCCTCGCGATATTGGTCTGCGCTCACGACTCGACCACGCAGGTAGAAGCGTTCTGAAAGCAATGTCCCGTCGCGCAGCCAGATTCGGTTGCGTCCGCAGAACTCGCCGCGAACGGTGGAAACTTCCATTTCGAGTTGGCCATTGTCATGCCAAGCCCGCTGGACACCCGTGCCGCGCATCATTCTGTATTTGCCCAGCAAGCCTCCCGCTTCGTCCCATTGGCTGCAAGTCCCGTGAAGCAAACCATTTCGGTAGGATTCCTCGGACGCAAGTACTCCGTTCTTGTGCCAGGTTCGGTGGACACCATGCCGGCGACCCCTTCGCAAGGGAATTTCCTCGCGAAGCAGTCCGGTCCGATAAAAGTGTCGTTGGCTGGTGGTTCTCACCATCCGCTTTCAATCTTCTGACCGACATCCCCACCGTCCGGCCTCGTTGTTCATTAAACACTCTTGGACTTGGGCAAGCCAGCGTTTTCAGCAGAATAACGGGGTGTTATTCACGCTGCAAGCCCAAGTGAATCTCGACGCTGGTCAAGAAGCCTGCACTGAAAAGGTTTCCCGAAGTTGAACAGCGACAGCTTCCCGCGATGAAAACCTAGAGGCAAAACTCCCCGGCGGTGGCGGGCGGGTCAAAGGAGGAACGGAAGCGGGAGCGTCTAAGCGAACCGAGCCGTAGTATCCTTGACGCGCTCGACGCCGCCATACAATCAACCGGGCTTTCATCGCGCTGTCACTGCGATGAGCCGAATGGCTTGCCGCTCTTTGAATCGGCAGTAGGAACACCGAAAGTCACCCGCTCACCGATTGGAAAAAATCGCAACGTTCTCCGCTGATGCGGGTTTATTGGCTTCGGTCTGCGGTCGGCGAGCGGGGAAGTGGAGTGCAGGCGGAAAGAAGCGTCTAGCGGAACGAAGCCGGAGCGCAACGCCGCCGCCGAGCCACAGACGGAAGCCCGCCGCTGCTGCGGCACATTGCGGATGCCCGCTCGTGACGAGCGCGCGGTTTCGTAGCGGAACGGGCGTCGTCGAAGGGCATAAGGGCGACGGGCAGCCCGTGGAGCGAAGTAGACCGCGCGTTGGTCACGGCGAGCCAAGTAAAGCCTCCGTCTTACACCATCATTTTCAATCCAGGAAAGATCTGGCAACTGGACAATTGAAATCCGCCAGACTGTCTGTCGCCAAAGTACAGGCGTTCCGCAAATCACGGGCCATTGGGGTTTTCGGCGCGGCACGCCAGCCTACAATCCGCCCCTCTGGAAGACGCACAGCACCGACCTGAATCATTTCTGACGGGTTTTGTCAGGAAGCGAGCGCGGATTGTCCCGTCGTGTTTCTCGGATGCGCGCAGTTGTTTGGTTGAATGTCTTGCCCCGATTTACTTGGGTAGATTCAAAAAGCTTCACCGATGCCGACGTAAAAGGTGTGTTCATCCCGGCCCCACGCAGCATCGAATCGCAGGCTGACGTTGTTCTTCTTCGCCAACACGTAGCGAAGGCCCGTCCCTACGCTGGGCAACAGCTTGTCGAATTGGCCGATCTCCGGTGCCACGCTCCCCACGCCGCCGAACGCGACCAGGCCGAATCGCTCCGTGAACCGCCAGCGATATTCGGCCTGCAACGCAAACATCAACTTATCGCGATAACGGCCCGGGGTGTAGCCGCGCAGGTCGGCACCCGATCCGAATGACGCGAGCGCGAAGAAGGGGGCGTCACCGCTGGTGGCCCGTCCGCAGCCGCGCACGGCCAGCACGTGGTTCGTGGCCAATTCAAAATAGTGGTTGTACGCCACGGCGTAAGTCTGAAAGGTGAAGTCGCTGCCAAGCGCGGCATCGAAGAAGTTGGCTTCGACATCGAACAGAGCACCATGCGTCGGGTAGAAAGTGCTGTCGCGCGTGTCGCGTTGGAGGCGCAGACCAAAGGCGGAAAGTTGGGTGTTGAGCCTGAGGGGGAGGCCGGCCAGCGCAGGCGGGACATTCAGGTCGCTGGTTTCGATGGAGGTTTGGACGTGGCCGAGAAGGTAACGTCCACCGACATACCAATGATTGCCCACGCCGCGGAGCAACTCGATGACGCCCCCCGCTACGGTCTGGC
>Ga0315287_10003455_pt1 | contig 15212 bp, 7 predicted proteins | sample YL17G11_0_MG_FD_205037 | JGI IMG/M metagenome (GOLD analysis project Ga0315287, IMG submission 205037) | Sediment microbial communities from Yellowstone Lake, YNP, Wyoming, USA - YL17G11_0 | ecosystem: Environmental > Aquatic > Freshwater > Lake > Sediment | place: USA: Wyoming | collected... | reverse complement strand
TGTGTCGTCAGCGGCCGCAAGACGGCCCAGGCACAGTACGGGGCCCGTGGCTGGGTGTTGCACCACAACACCGACCTCTGGCGCGGTACTGCACCGATCAACGCCTCGAACCACGGCATCTGGCCCACGGGCGGAGCGTGGCTTTGCCATCACGTGTGGGAGCACTACCTGTTCAGCGGCGACAAGGAATTTCTCGCCAAGCGGGGCTATCCGGTAATGAAGGAGGCGGCCTTGTTCTTTGCCGATTACCTCGTCAAAGATCCGAAGAGTGGACGGCTCATCAGCGGCCCATCGAACTCGCCGGAGAACGGCGGCCTGGTCATGGGTCCGACGATGGACCATCAGATCATCCGCGACCTCCTGGCCAACACCGCCGACGCCGCTGCTGCGCTGGGTGTGGACAAGGAATTCGCAGCGCACCTCATCGAGATCAGGCGGCAGATCGCGCCCAACCAGATCGGGCAATACGGCCAGCTCCAGGAGTGGCTCGAAGACAAAGACGATCCGAAGAACACGCACCGCCACGTGTCGCACCTGTGGGGCGTGTTTCCTGGGTCGGAGATCACGCCGCGCACGCCGGAGCTGTTTGCGGCTGCGCGCCAATCCCTGGTCTTCCGCGGCGACGGCGGGACCGGCTGGTCCATGGGCTGGAAGATCAACTTTTGGGCCCGCTTGCTCGACGGCGACCACGCCTACGAGATGCTGCACAACCAACTCACGCCCGTGGGCCGTACCGGCGTGGATTACGGCAAGGGCGGAGGTACTTATCCGAACCTGTTCGACGCGCATCCGCCGTTCCAGATCGACGGCAACTTTGGCGCCGCCTCCGCCATCGCGGAGATGCTCCTCCAGAGCCATCTAGGCGAGATCAGCCTGCTGCCCGCGTTGCCGATCGCCTGGCCGAACGGCAGCGTAAAAGGCCTGCGGGCGCGCGGCGGATTCGAGGTGGACATGGCATGGAAAGGCGGCAAGCTGGCTTGGGCCACGATCCGCAGCATCACCGGCACTGCCTGCAAGGTTCGCTATGGAGAAACGCTCAGGGAAGTGACGCTCAAACCTGGGGCTGCCGTGTCTCTGGATGCAAGTCTCCAGTTACTTCCTACAATCCATGCTGCAGATCAGCAGCCGGTGAGGCGGTTCGCTGAAGCAACCCCCCTGAAGTGGTCGGTCCGTATGGCAGATTCCGAGATCGTCGCCATGCTGCAGAAGCTCTGTGTAGGCGTGGCCCGGCATCAAGACGCGGCCAGCGGTCTGTGGTATCAGGTCGTGGACCAGGGCTCTAGCCAGGGCAATTACCTCGAGGCCACTGCGTCGAGCATGTTCGTCTATGCCTTGGCCAAGGGCGTCAACCGCGGTTATCTCTCGCGCGACTACGTGCCCGTGTCCCTGTAGGGATACACTGGCCTCGTCGAGAAACTCATCAAGGTTGACCCCAAAGGGCAGGTCTGCCTGACGCAATGCTGCTCTGTGGCGGGTCTCGGCTATGGTCGCGATGGATCATATGAGTATTACCTCAAGGAACCCGTTGTCGATAACGACCTCAAAGGCATCGGCCCCTTCATACTCGCCGGCATCGAGATGCAGGACCTGCTGGGTCTGCCGCCGACCGTCCAGGCGCCCGGAAGAGGCCAGGAGAAGGAGAACAGATGAATATGAAGTCAACGAGGTTCATCATCCATGAGAACGGCCCCATTCCATAGGGTGTATACCGCATTGGCAGTGGGTGTGGTGTTCATGCTGGTGCTGATGGGCGCGGAACCCTCGGCTCACGCCGGTGATTTGGACTTCAGCGATCCGGCCAAACTCCCGCCGCCACCGCCGTACACGATCGGCTTCCCCAGCCGCGACCCGAGGCTCGACGTACGGCCCGGTTTCGTGGCGCCGCCGCCGGGGTACCGGGAGGTGCCCTTTTACTGGTGGCTCGGCGATCCGCTGACCAAGGAGCGGTTGAAGTGGCAGCTTGACCAGCTCGACAGGGTCAAGGGCGTGATGGGCCTTCAGGTGAACTACGCCCACAGCGACCGCGGCGGAAGGTCGTATGGCCTGACCTATCCAAGCGATCCACCGCTGTTCTCGGAGGCTTGGTGGGACTTGTTCCGCTGGTTCATGGCCGAGGGCAAGAAGCGAGGCATGGCCGCCAGCCTCAGCGACTACACCCTCTGCACGCCGGGCCAGGGACAATGGACGGACGAGATCATCAAGGAGAATCCCGGCATCTGCGGGGCAGTGCTGCAGAGTGCCGCCAAGGAAGCGGCGGGGGGCCGCGCGTTCTCGTGGGATTTGCCCGAGAACACGTTGAGCGTGGTTGCGTTTCGCCTTAAAGACGGTGCGATGGAGCCGGGCAGCGCGGTCGATCTGGGCCCGCAGGTCTCCGACCGCAAAGTGCGCTGGTCCGCACCGGAGGGACAATGGAAGGTCGTCACGGTGTCTTTCCGGAGAGTCCCGCTCTCCATCGACCCGATGAATCCGCTCTCCGGAAAAGAGTACGTCGAGAAGTTCTTCCAGCGGTTCGAGGACCGCTGCCCCGGCGAAGGCGGCAAGGGGCTGAATTTCTTCTTCTCTGACGAACTCAACCTTGGTGTTAACGGCAAGATGTGGACCGCTCGCTTTGCCGAGGAGTTCCGCCGTCGTAAAGGCTACGATCTGCTGCCTGAGTTGCCCGCTCTGTTTGAAGACATAGGGCCTCGCACGCCCAAGGTACGGCTCGATTATTCCGACGTGCTGGTGGCGTTGTCGGAGGAGAGCTTCTTCCGCCCGATCTTCGAGTGGCATTATTCACGCGGCATGGTCTTCGGCTGTGACCACGGGGGGCGAGGTCGGAACGTGACCGAGTTCGGCGACTACTTTCGCACCCAGCGATGGATGACCGGCCCGGGCTGCGACCAGCCGAAGCTCGCCTCGGATGTCGTGAAAAACAAGGTGGCCAGCTCCATCGCACATCTCTACCAGCGCCCGCGCACCTGGCTCGAAGGCTACCACAGCAGCGGGTGGGGCACGACCACCGCGGAGTTGATCGACGCCACGTTCGACAATTTCGTCATGGGCCAGAACCTCCTCACTCTGCACGGCCTTTACTACTCCACACACGGCGGCTGGTGGGAATGGGCGCCGCCCTGCAACCATTTCCGCATGCCCTACTGGCCGCACATGCAGGAGTTCTTCGGCTGCGTCGAGCGCCTGAGTTTCCTCCTCAGTCAGGGCGTGCATTGCTGCGACGTGGCGATCGTTTATCCGGTCGCGCCGGTCGAGGCGGAGATGGGCGGGAAAGAGTCCGTCCAGACGGCCTTCAACGCGGGCGACCAGCTTTACAGGCAGGGCATCGACTTCGACTTCATCGACTTCGAGTCGCTGGCCCGCGCGACAATCGAGGACAGGAAACTCCGCGTCTCAGGCGAGGCGTATCGCGTGCTCGTGTTGCCGGCGATGCAGGCAGTGCGGTTCTCCACGATGATGAAGGCGGCGGAGTTTGCGCGGGCTGGGGGCGTCGTGATGGCCCTCGGTGCCTTGCCGGAGGCGAGCGACCGCGCAGGTAGGGGTGACGTGGAACTGGACGCCATGGTCAAGGGAGTCTTTGGCTTGACGGCGCAGGAAGCGAAACAGGGTAAACCGGCCGTTACTCGCAAGGGTCTGGCCGGATTCCTCGTGGAGAAACCGGAACAGGCCGCGCATGAAATCGAAGCCGCGATCCCGCGAGACTTTGTCTGCTTGGCCAAAGGGCCAGGATCCGTGCGGGCCTACGTCATGCACCGCAAGATTGGGGCTCGCGACTTGTTCATGGTCTATGGAGCGCCGTACCGATCGGAGTGCTCGTTCCACGCCACCGGCAAGGTGGAACTGTGGGATCCGTGGACCGGCAACTCGCGTCCTCTGTGTGCTGTGGCGCAAACGGCGGGGTCTACGACGGTGATTATGCCGCTCACGGATAAGGAAGCCCAGTTGATCGTCTTCAGCCCCGGCGCAGCGGACATCTCCATTGGAACACCAGAAACAACACCAGACGTCGTGAGCCTCGACGGGGACTGGGAGTTCGAGTTGAAGCCGACGATGGACAATCGTTTCGGCGATTTTAGCTGGCCCCCGTCGCCTACGCTAATCGGCGCTGAGGCGCGGCGATTTCGTTATGCCGACGAAACGGTCCTCAATCCGGGCTGGCAGGTGGCTGCGTTCGACGATTCTATGTGGACCAAGGTCACGGCTTCATTCGGCCCGCGTTTCTGGAAGCTCGGCCCGTTGCCAGAGAACGTCGATGCGGCGGTGCTCGAAGCCCACCTCGCCGCGATTAAGCAGGTCGATCCGTCCGTGCCCGTTGACCTCGGCGGCAAGCAATACCGCTGGCAGCGGTACGAGTTCTCAATGCGATGGGGCATCGAGAATGATCCCGGACACCAGGGCTATCATGGCCTGAAGGAACTCGTCGGCGACGACTTCATCGGTCTGGGCAGGTTGAAGCAAGGCAGCACGGGCACGACCTACGAGAAAGAAGACGGCGGCACGCGATACTATCTCTGGAGTTCCGTGGTCTCTCCGGCCGCCGGCCCGGCCAACATACTCGTCGGCGACCTGAAACCCGCGAAGGTCTGGCTCAACGGTTTGCCGCTCGCTACGTCGTCCCCAGCCTGTCTGCTCCTCGCCGGGCCGAATCCGCTCCTGTTGCGATATGACACCGTCGGACGCGGCCACTTTGTCGTGGAATCGGCCCAGACGATTAAGGCGGAGGGCGTGCCGATGGCCATGAGCTGGTATCAGAATCCGGGTGTGCTCCCGTTCGACATCCGGCCCGCCGAGACCCGGCCCGCTGGCTGGTACCGCTTCACTGCGCCGCCCGGCTTGCGCACCATGACCGTCATCGCCCGCAGCCAGGTGCAGGCCTGGGCCGATGGCCAGGAAATGACGACCGCCTCAGGCAGGCAGCTCGCCGATGGTTCCTTTGAATTCAAGGCCTACGCCAGGCAGCCTTTCGTTGCCGCCGTGAATGTGGCCTTGCGGATCGAGCAGGAACGCGGCTTCTATGGCGGCTCTGCACTGCCTGAACCCATCACACTGGACTGTGGGGCCGGCCAGACTTTGTTGGGCGACTGGTCGAAGCAGGGCGTGCTGGAGACATACTCGGGCGGTGCGTGGTATCGAAAGACGGTGGGCCTCACGGCAGGGCAGATTCGCGGTCGTCTCGTACTGGACCTGGGCGACGTAGCTGCCAGCGCCGAGGTCCACGTCAACGGCCGTCTGGCCGGAGTCCGCATCTCGCCGCCGTGGAGGCTTGACATCACGGAGTATGTGAAGGCTGGCGCCAACCGGATTGAAGTCTTGGTCTACAGCACACTGGCCAATCATTACGCCACCCTTCCCACGCGATACCGCGGCTCGCTGGCCTCCGGCCTGTTGGGCCCCGTGCGGATCGAGATTGAGCATCCTATCACGCAGACTTAGTGAACAGGGGCGAGTTCGCCTGGGCATTCATGGAGCCGGAGGAGGGCAAGTTCAACCTCTACTGGGGTCCAACTATATCGAATGGGATGGCGGGCAGTGTGCCCACCAGAGTGCGCTGCCTGTTCCCTTGACCCTTGTCCTTTCCAGGGTTCTGGGGTCCCACCGCCAAGACATTGACGATCAGGTTTCCACTCAGGCCAGGTTTGGCCTTGGTGGCGTCACTGTGCAGCACAATCTCGGCGCCTTCGCGTATTGACGATACGTCTTGGATGGTGACTCCCTCAGGCGGCTCGCTCAATTCGAGCTGGAACCGATTCGTAAATACGCCGCCGGGTGCTCCAACTCGAACCCGGGCCGTTCCTCCGGCAGGGATCTTGACTGGGGCCGGGTCAAGGATCCTCAGCGGGGCCCTGGACATCCATCGCCCCGACACGGTGACCTTGAGGTCTTGGGCGGTAACCAGATGCCGGTAGGCGAAGGCCTGCATCATGTCTTCCGCCGGAAGGGCCGGCCTGCGGATCTCCTGTCCCTGGATCGTTGCTCGACCTTCCAAGGACAGGCTCACGGGCTCCTCGATGGGTGTAGGCGGGGCCGTCAGCGTGATCCGCACCTGGTCTTGGTTGGCAGGTATCCGACCGCCGCTTAAGGTGAATCCCTCAGGTGCGTCCTTCCAGGCGAGCGAGATCTCATTAGAGAACCCGTCCTTGCGGAGGGCATACACAGTGAAGGGAACAGACGAACCGCCGCGGACGCCGATGCTGGAGGGCGCGACCCGCAACTCGAAGTCGGGCAGTGGAGGGCTGATCCGCAAGCGGTAGCCATACTCCGGGCCGCCATTGTGCTGGGCATCGCCCAGGTGAAGGTCGTAGGTCCCGTTGGCGGGCAGGGTGGCGTGGAGCCAGGAGTCGGCGTGGTGTGTGGTCAACCCGGCCCCCTTGTCCTCGTGATCGTCATTGAACGCCAGTTGTCGGCCCTTGGCGTCAGTAAGTCTGAGAACGGAATCCAAGGGGGAATCGAGCCTGCGTGCATAGACCTCGGTGACGATCTCGTCGCCGGCACGGCCTTCGAAACGAAACACGTCCCAGTCACCGCTCTTGTCAATCCGCCCATTCACGATGATGGGAAGGGTGACCTGCTGTGCGCTGCCCTGTGGGTTGTCCGGCTCCCTTTCCAGGCATTCCGGCAGGGTGTCTACTGCAAAGGGCACTTCATTAGAGATCAGTCCATCCTTACTGACAGAGAGCCGATAGATCCCAGGTCCTTTGTCTCTGCTATCCTGTGTCAGGCCGGCCATCGGCAGATTCCACCCCTTTACCTCAACGGGGGTCTGAGTGCCCGACTTGCCGCCTTGAGGGAAGATGCTCGTCACAAACGGCAGCTCACCCAGGGCGATGCGGTACACGAAGTCCTCGCGCCCGCGGTAGATGGCGTCCTTGATCTCGATCACGTATTCGCCGTCATCTGGGATCTGGCAGAAAAGAACCGGATCTGGATGGAAACGAAAGTCGTCGTTATACGCCATTTCGCCGCCCTTGGCATCGTAGAGGGCCAAGGTGGCCTGAAACCAGCCTGGAACGGCATCTGCGAGATACGGGATCAACTCCCGTGCAGTGGCGGCGATTACCAGGGACTGACCCTTGCGGGCATGGAAACGATATCGGTCCACGCCACCGGGCATGATCTGGCCGTTCACTATGGCCGGCAGCGTGATCGTCATCTCAGGCTCGGCCGTGCCGCCCTGCATCGGCCCTCTGCCTCTCTGGTTGTTTCCGCCTCTCGGTTCCCTTGCCGCGTTCGATGCCGGCTTGGAAAATTCGGGCAATTGCCCGATGCAAAAGACGAGCGGATTCGTCAATCCGCGTGGTGTTCCCAACCTTAGCTCCCTTTTACCGGTCTCCACATTTGCTGCCAGGGTAACCTGGACCGTGACTACCTCGGCAATAGCAGGATTGGGCGGCCTGAACGTGGCTAGTTGTTTTCGGATCTCGTCGATCTCCTTTTGAGTATCGGGGCCCCGCGGCTTCTTCTGCAGTTCCAGCAGCTTCTCTCTCAGCGTGTTGGCTTGCTGCGAGTTGATCGGCTTGACGTGCTCGACCACTGCGCCCTGGACGCCTGGGCCGGAGATATACACGCGGGCAACTCCATCCAGGAACTGGCCGCCGACCCTGACCTGGAACGAGGTTCCCTGTTGGCCTCCGGCCGGATATACATAACCGATACGAGGCGTGGACGGCTGCGCCCATGCGGCCGGTACGACCGCCAGGATAGTCACCATCGCCGAAACGGCCTGCCATCGGGAGGAACTCATAGGATACTCCAGAACTTACATGATTTCCTTCAAACGCCCACCTGTCTTAATCCCATCTGCGGCGGTGCCAGTCACGCGGACATCCAACCCCTGGGTATTCGGCAGCTTCCCTTCTGGATCGATGCCGAGCAACTCATACATGCTGGCAATGAGGTCAACCGGATACACCGGCCGCTCCTTCACCTCCTCGCCTTTGGCATCAGAGGCCCCGACCACGCCGCCGCCCTTGAACCCGCCGCCTGCGACCACGGCAGAGAAGACCTTGCCGTAGTGGCCGCGTCCTCCGCTCCAGGGCGGCTCCCACTGGATCTTGGGAGTCCTGCCGAATTCGCCGCCCCACCAGACGATGGTGCTGTCCAACAGGCCGCGATCCGACAGGTCCTGAAGGAGGGCAGCCATGCCCTTGTCCATCTGCGGCAACTGTCTGCGCATGGCCTGGAAGTGCTGTTTGTGGGTGTCCCAGCCCTTGTAGTTGATGGTGACGTAGGGGACTCCTCGTTCGACCAGACGCCTGGCCATCAGGCAGGACTGGCCAAAGGTGTTCAGGCCATAGGCCTCCTTCATCTCGGCCTTCTCCTGGGCCAGATCAAAGACCTTGGCCCCGTCTCCCAGGATAAGGTCATAGGCCTGTTTCTCTGTCTGGTCCAGGGCCTCTAACCGGGGATCGCCCTTCATGGCATGCCCCAGCGTGTTCAATTGGTGGAGCAGCTCCCGCCGGTCCCGCTGCCTCTTGTCCGAGATGCCTTGGGCAACCACGCCTTCCACCACGAAGGGGGTCTTGGCCGGGTCCCCGCCCGTGGCAAAAGGCTTGTAGCGTGAACCGAGAAATCCCGCCTCGGAGAAGCGCCCCTGGGGCTCGGTCAGCACGATATAGGGCGGGATCAGCCCTGTGTATCCGGCCTCGTAGCCCTTGAACAGCGAGACCACGGCCCCGACGCACGGATAGACCTGCCGGCCACCTGCCGGCCGTCCGGTCTGCACCATGTAGGACGCGGTCTCATGGGAGTTCACGCCATGGGTCATGCTGCGTATGATGGCATACTTGTCTGCCTGCTTGGCGAGCAGGGGAAGCAGCTCGCCGATCTGGATTCCCTCCACGTTGGTGGGGATCGGATGGTTCAACTGACCGCAGTAGTCATTGCCCGCATCCGGTTTCGGGTCGAAGGTGTCCAGGTGCGGCGGTCCCCCCCACATCCAGATCTGGATCACTGCCTTGGCCTTGGCTTGGGTCTTGGCAGGCGGCTCAGCGGCCAGGGCATCGTGGGCCAGGCGTTCACTCAGCCACAGACCGGCTGCACCTGCAAGGCTATATCGCAGGGCCTCGCGCCTGGAGATATAGCCTGGATTCAGTCGTGTGCCCATGATTTCACCTCACCTGGATTAATGGGTGCCAATCGGTGATAGTTCTGAATAAAAAATCTCAGTTGGACACACTTTGAATAGTTTAATCCTGTCGTTTGGATTGGACTATTCAATGGGCCTAAGGGCGAATGAGCCTCTTTGCTGATACGAGTCCTCCAAAAGGTTGGAGGACTCATATCAGGTGTGCCCAACTGAGATTTTTTATGGTTTAGGTGCATCCTCAATGCCGGTATAAAAATTCCGCGCTGTTGATCAAGGCCCAGGCCGTGTCCTGCATGGCCTGGGGCCCCTTCGCGGCGCCGGACTGCGCATAGGCCCCTATGCCCCTGAGTTCCTCGTCCGTTGGAAATCGCGAGAGGATCGTCAGGTAGAGCCGGGTTACGATCTCTCGTGGGGCGACCCTGGATTGCATCAGGGACCTGAGCATGGGTCCCTGTTCGATCTTGCGTTGGATATGACTCGAATTAAGGAGGTGCAGTCGCTGATCGGCAGTAGGACGGTTGTTGCGCTCCGACTCCAGGCCTGTATCACGAGGCGGACGTCCGAACATCTCCAGAAAGGAACTGGTGATGCTGCCGTCCGGCAGGGTAATCGAACGCTGGTTTTCCGGAATGAAGGTGAACGGCTCTGGAATAGCGCTTGAATACTTCTCGGTGGTTCCGGTGATCTGGCACAGGGCATCAATCAGCACCTCCGCCTCCAGTCGTCGCAGCGGATAAAAGGCAAAATGGGCCTCGCCCCTGGGATCCTCGGTTCGGGGGATGGAGGAAAGCTGGTAGATTTGCGAATTCAGGATCAGCCGATAGATGGACTTGAGGTCGTAGTGTGAGCGGATCATCTCCTTTTCCAGGAAGGCCATCAGTTCGGGATTGCTGGGGGGATTGTTCGGCCGGATGTCGTCCGGCTCATGGATGATGCCTCGGCCCAGCAGCCAGGACCAGGCGCGGTTGGCGATGTTCCGCGTGAACCAGGGATTCTTTGGATCGATCAGCCAGTCTGCAAAGACCTCCCGCGGGTCCCGGTCCTGGGACAGCCTCGCTGGGGTACCATCAGGAAAGACGGCTGTTTGCGCAATGAGGCCGTTCACCGCATTGGCCTTATTGGGATCAAAGGAGACGATCTCCTCCTTCCATTCTGACGTGTACTTGTAGCTCACCTGTGAGAAGAAGGCGGCCATGCCTGACAGCCGGTCTTTGGGCCAGTTTTCCGCCCGTGTTCCCATGAACGTCAAGGCCACTGCCTGCGCTATGGCCTGCGGTTCCTTGTTCTGCAGTGCTCGGTAGAAGTTGACCTGGGGCACGCGGAAGTTGCTGCCGCTCGCCGTGAGTATCTCGCGTACGAAGCGGTCGTAAGGTAGGTTGTCTTTGATGCGGGTCCGAATCCAGCGGTGATACGCCTGGGCCCCGTTGGGCCACAGATTGATGGGGAACTCCGCCTTGATCCGCAGCAGGTCGCTCAGCTTCATCGCCCAGTAATCCGCAAACTCCTCGCGCTCCAGCAGAAGGTCGATCAGGGCACGGCGTTTGTTCGGGTCCCGGTCCTGGAGGAAGGTCCGCACCTCCTGTGCCGTGGGCAGGGTTCCGATCGAATCGAGATAGGCCCGTCGGACAAAGACTGCGTCTGAGCAGGGATTGGCCGGCTGAATGCCTAACCGCTTCAACTGGGCGAAGACCAGTTCGTCGATCTTTCCTTGAGACTCCAGAGCTTCCCGGCCTTCAAAAGGGTTCTCCTCTGCCTTCGCCGTATGCGTTCCAGTCAAGGCTGCTAGTAAAATGGCTGAACAAAGAACCGACTTCCTCATCACTCTTACCAAAGCCTTCGGGGGCTCGATGCCCTACAATCGAGTCCACATACCTTTCTTGGCTGATATCAAGACTATGTTCTTTATTATATCATAAGTGGGGGCCAGAAGACAGAAGGTTACATCCCTGTCTTATGGCCTTGAATGAGATGTTCGGCTGGCCGTTGTGGTGAACTTTCTAAGGCATGGGTATCTGGCCGATGCTGATGTTCGCAGGACAGGCCATCTGCGGGACGCCCCAACTTGTACTGATTATACCGATGTGGTGGCAGAAAGTGGGCTGCGTCTGGGCATAGACGTTCACATCGATCTGGCTTTGGTGCAGTGCGGTCAGGATGCACATCCATCGATATGCACCCATATAGTCATCTCGACACAGGCTCGATGTAAGGCGGCCTACATTACCATCGCCACACTCGGCTACGGCCTGGCCTATTGCTGCATCTTCTTGCCCAAGGCAGTACCCTACACGGCAAGGATTCACGTCGTTGGTATTGTTGAGGCCGCTCTGCACAGAACAGCTTGATATGCCTGAAGAGACCTTCTGGCCCACGCAGGAGTGTGGATTTGCACACAGATCTGCCCAGGCAGGAGAGGTCAGCAGGATAGGCACGATAGATAGAAGGGGGTGGTGGCTGTTCATGGTCTGGACTCCTTTCAATGTATGGTTGTTACCATCATCCGTCCTGTACCGGATATAGATTGTGCAATGGCGGACAGGTCCTGTCAAGCCTCATGAGGCGGGTCATGGACCAATGCGCTTCAATTGTGGACCTTGGAGCCTCTTCGACTGAGAACTGCCGGGTGGCTCTAAAAGATCCAGACTCTGGACGGAGGCTAAAATCCCTCCAGCGTAAACGTCTACAAGGGACCGAAGGGCGAGTTCTCATTCAATCCCATCCAGCTCTGGACCTTCAAGCCCGTCCAGTTCAAAGATTGACGGGCCGTGTAGAAGCCCTGAAGCAGATCTATGACAGGTACAAGGCGGATCTGTTCAAGCTCGCGATCTCGTTGACCTGAGGGTATCGCCATGGTACGGTAAGTGGCATGGTTCGCCGTGGTTTGCTACTTCAGGCCTTCCGCATGACTCTTGGTGTGGAGGCGGCCCTGCTGTTCGTGGTAAGCTGGCCGTGTAGCCTCACCGCGGCATCGGTGGAGTCTCGCCTGCCCGGCGTAGTATGGACCTTCGACGCTCGACCGTTGCAGACCCTGGACGTCACGCGGCCCGGCAATGCCCGTCAGGTCTGGGACACGATGCACCTGATCGCAGCACTCCAAGGCCTGGTCAACCGCGACGCTCCTCGCCTCTACGTGTTCTATTGCCGCCAGTTTGGCGTGGATACGGACCGGTTCTGGTTCGATTGGTTTCGTGGAGAGGATGGATGGCTCAAGGATGCGGAGGTCCGGCCGGTGGGCGAGGTCGATTCACTGGTCGCGACGTTCCGCGACGCCTTTGATGGACTGGTGGTCTATGACGGCAACGTGCCTGCCACGTCCAACGTGGCCTCCACCGCCTCGGGCGTGGAGCGTCTGCTCCCGGTCCGCTACGACGCCTCTGCGGACTCGCTCTTCTCCCGACTCACGCAGGACCGCCACTTGCCAGTCAGGATCTGGCTTGTGTATCCGGACGGGAAACCGAAGTTCACGGGTCGCGGCCGGATCCCGGACATGAATGAGCCATCCAGTGGCAGCCCCAAAGTGGACGCCCTACGCTGGTCCATGGCCCGGTATCTCCGGTCGGGACGATGCGGAAGTGCGGAGGCGGCCTACTATGTGGATGTCTTCTGGCTGAGCTGCCCTGGACGAGCCCAGGCCGATATTCACACATTGTCGAACCATGACTGGTTCATAGCCAGGCGGGCCTTTTTCTTTGACCTTGCTCCGTGGGGCGATGAGGCCCCTGTGGATAACCCCGGGCAAGCGATGGGTGAGGACAAACGATGCCTGCTGGAGATACTGGGGTTGCTCTACAAGAACGCAGGCGGTGGGATGGTCCGGCTGGGCGGATTTCCGCCGTGGCCCTTCAAGTACACAACCCACGCCGGCGCAGGCAGACACGAACCCGTGCCTACCGAGTGGGAGTTCACCCGGCTTATCTCCCAGTTCAACGTCTACAAGGAGGCCGATGCCGCTGGGCTAGGCGCCATCGCCAATGCCTCCTTCTTCCAACACTACCCCCTGAGGTCTCGCACCCTGCAGCCCAATCCCAAGCCCACGCTCACGGAGTGGCGGGCTCGCGGCCTGGTAGACGCCAACGACAAGGTCGCCCCTAAGTTGTTCGTCGGTCACTACGTGGGAGACTATGATTCGCCGTCCTGGCTCTACAAGGCAGTGCCTGCGTTCTTCAGCGATACCCAGCGTGGCCGGGTACCCCTGGCCTGGGCATTCAATCCCAACCTGGCAGACCGAGCGCCGCAGGCCTTGACCTTTGCCTATCGGCACGCAACCGCCAATGACTTCTTCATTGCCGGCGACTCAGGGGCAGGTTACATCAATCCCCGCGCACTCACGGTCCGGCCGGACTCTGGACTGCCTTCAGGTCTGACCGCCTGGGAGGAGCACTGTCGGAGCTATTTCGCACAATGGGATCTGAGCATCACGGGTTTCATACTGGATGGTGCGGCTGGCCCGTCGACTGAGACGGAGTTTGCCTCGTATTCCCGGTTCAGTCCGGACGGGGCGGGCACGCATTTCGAGAAGGGGCCGGCCCTGCACGCAGGACTTCCCACGTGCCCTGAGAGGGATCTACCGGATTCCGCTGATACGGCAGTGGGTCTCATTGCGGAACAGGCCAAGGCTACCCGCGGCAGACCGGCCTTCCTTTGGGCCAGGAGCATCCTCAAGTCACCCTCATGGTATGCAGACGTATCGCGTCAGCTTCGCGAACACCACGCGGAAGCGGCAGTAGAGGTCGTGGATCCCTACACCTTCTTTGGCCTGATTCGCATCCATCTGGGCGGCGAAGGCCTGAGGTAGCCGGGCGTCAGTCGGCTGTAAAATCTGCCGGGCTTGATACTATTCTGCTTGTCCGTTTGATGGGAAGTCCCCTTGCAGCGAGGGCCTACCTCCCGGAAGGACTGGGCGATGCAATCCCAACCTGGACCTGGCCTGCCCCGGCATGAGTCATCACCAGCCAGGGGATATCCGCTGCATTGTGGGGGGCGAAGGAGTAGTAGGCCCTGGGGTCGAAGGCCTGTCCCCGCGTCTGGGGCAGACTGCTGTGGTCGTAGAGGTTGTCGAATTCCACGATATCCCCAGGATCGGAGTCGTCATATCCACAGAACGTGGGGTGCACGACGGCCTTGAAGGTGTTCGCCTGGACCACGACGTCGGCCTCCTGCGTAGAGGCGATGCCGTAGTCCATCCTGCCCTGGCTGTTGTCGTAGAGGTTGTTGAAGACGTGGCACTCGCCGAACCGGACGCGGGGGTGCCTGGAATAGGTGTTGTCGAACCAGTTGTGATGGTAGGTGACCTTCAGCCGACCCGTGTCTTGGATTCCATTGTTGTCCGAATGTCCCAGCAGGCAGGTCTTGCTGTGATTGAAGAAGTGGTTCCAGGAGACCGTGACGCAGGTGGCCCCATGCTTGATGTCCAGCAGGCCGTCGTGGCGATCGCCGCCCGGATCGACGTCCGGGGAATCGGAGAATGTGCAGTGGTCGATCCAGACGTGGTGCGTCACCACGCCGTCCACGCTGATCGCGTCGTCCGGGCAGTCCCGGAACTCGACGTTCCGCACGATGACGTTGAAGCTCTTGTAGATATTGAGTCCATAGCCTTGGATGACCGCGTTCGCATCTGCCCCCAGGATAGAGAGGTTGTACGTCTCCTTGACGTCCACCATCTCCTCTGCGGGGAAGGTCAGAGTGCCTTGGATGAGGAGGTTGAGCGGAGGGTAATTCTTGTTGAACCTCGAGTCCCTCCTGTCGTTTAGGAGGGTGTAAAGCTGTTCCCCAGTTGTGACCACCACCGTCTCGCCGCCCAAGCCGCCCGTGGTCGTGGACAGGCCGCCCCATTCTGCAGCGGCAAACCCGACCAATGCCTGGACGCTGTTCACATCCAGGGCGTCGTTCTGGAATAGGGCGGTGGCACGCAGGTTCGACCGGATCGCGATGGCTATGGGATTCTGGGTGCCGCTCAGGTCACTGTGCCATCGGACGAAGCTCCAGCCGTTGTTCGGTTCGGCAGTGATTGTGACCGTACTACCCTCTGCAAAGATCCACTCATTGGGCTCGGTCGCGATCTTCCCGGAACCGATGGATGTGGGCGTTACGATGTATCGCAAGGGTCCTGTGCTTCCCTCTGCGACGGGGCTTG
>Ga0315287_10003453_pt1 | contig 15214 bp, 38 predicted proteins | sample YL17G11_0_MG_FD_205037 | JGI IMG/M metagenome (GOLD analysis project Ga0315287, IMG submission 205037) | Sediment microbial communities from Yellowstone Lake, YNP, Wyoming, USA - YL17G11_0 | ecosystem: Environmental > Aquatic > Freshwater > Lake > Sediment | place: USA: Wyoming | collected... | reverse complement strand
CGGGCGCGTCCTTGTTTTGGTCATCGCTGAGGCAGGCCACCGCTGTGGTCCAGCCGTCGCCCACGAAGACCAGCGCCACGGGCCTGCTATCGTCCACCATCTTGCGCACCTCGCACGTCTCGCCGACCATCCCTGGGGTCAGGAGCGCCATCTGGTTCTGGTCCACCAGCACGCCGAACACGCGCCCGAACCGGACCTTCGGTTTCGTCGTGATCTGCGTCGTCCCGTCGCACTCCTCACACTTGCAGTCGTGGTCGTCCCCGCACACGTCGCACTCCCGGTTGACGCGCCCGGTATCCTCGCACACGTCGCACTTCCGGGTCTGCGGGGGCTCCCAGGAACCGACGTACTCCCGGAGGGCAGCGGGGTGGACGATCCCGACCGGCTGCGCCTTCGTCACCCATCCCGAGACGGCGGCGGCCTGCGCGAACTCCGGGAACCGCGTGATCTCCTCGGTGGGCAGCTTGACGAGCGCAATCACGAAGCCCGTCGTGGCGAGGGCGTAGTACCCGTTGTAGCGGTCGGGGGACTTGATGTGATAGACGCCTTTGAAGCGGTCGCTGGCCGCAATCCGCTCCATCCACGGCGGCACCGTCCAGGGCTCGGTCATGGGGTCACCTGTCGCTTTCTCCCGGTTGTGGGGTCCGGGTCCCCGTGGTCGGGACAGCGGTCTTCGCCGTTCACCACCGTCCAGCCTTCGGCCTCCAGGTCCGTCAGGATGTTCCGCTCATCGTACCCGCGCCCGGTCGTGGTCAGGCCGATCTCGACAATCGCCTCGCAGCGGGCGTAGTCACACCCCACCTCGATGCGGGGTTCACTTCTGGACATAGGACACCCCCAAGCCAACCAAGATCGCGGTCAGCTTCTCGCCGATCTCCCGCAGGACTTCCGCCTTGTGGATGTCCCGGTCGCGCTCGTGGGGGTACCGCTCGGCGTGTCGGACGATCCGCGCCCGCTCGCGCCGGACCAACGACAGCAGCCGCAGCCACTCCGGGATGGTGAACTCCGGCATCGCCTTACCCCTCCTCGAAGTAGGACGCCTGCTCCTCGACGGTCTCGGTCAGCATCTCGGTCCAGCCGCACTCGCAGACCACTTCCGCTGTCACCTCAGCCCCATAGAACGTCCGCATCCCCCGCCCCTTCCCCTCCATCCGGTCGGTCAGGTCCGCTGTGAGGGTCGCCGTGATCTTCTCGACGGGGCACTTGTGGGTGAAGTCCATCTGCACGTCCACGTTGGCGGACGCCACCTCCTCCCCGCAGCACGTGGACAGAAGGATCAGCCGTCCGGTGACGGCGACTTGCCCGGCGTCGGTCCCGTCCTCTTTGTCCACCTCAGCGTCGTCCATCTCCGGCTCGCCCTGCTCGATGCCGCAGAACTTATTGCACGAGGGGCACATCCTGGCCATTGGTTTCCTCCTCTGTCGTAAGGGTGCGTTCCGTGTGCCGCGCCTTCAGCAGCGCCGTGCGGACCGGCTGCCGTTTGTAGTCGGCCTGGGTCAGGGTGAACTCGAAGCGGAAGTGGCCCCGCCCGAACGTCGGGGCGTCCAGCAGCACACACCGCCCTTTGCCCGCCCGCGCCTCGCGGAGAAAGATGCGTCCCAGGATCGTGGTCGGCTCGAACAGGAAGTCATAGGCGTACCCCGTCACGCCTGAATGCGGGTCCCGCTGCGTCAGGTCCACGACGTAAATCTCCCGCGCCCACCCCCATCCGTGAATCCGTTCATCCTGCGCCGGAGCAGTCGGGGGTGACTGCCCCACGGGCATCGGGATCGGCACGATCAGCCGGACGTGCTGTGGCCGGGGCCGTCGTCTGGCCAGCCATTCAAGGGCCTTCACCTTCGCGTGGAACTCTTCGACGATGGCCCCATCCTGTTCGTCCAGGATAAAGAACGGCGGGAGGCGCAGGTCGGTCCGGTGTCGCCGCCGCCGGTAGACCGTCAAGCGGCCCCGGCGCACGACATACTCGATCTTCATGGTCTCACCCCCCGCCGGTCTCAGCGCCAGCCAATTTCGTTTGCAGGTAGAAGATGCGCTTGGTCAGTCGGTAGATCGCGGCTTGGGCTCGCCGTTGCTTCACTTCCCATTTCCCCTTGAGCGCCTGAAGGTGCTCCAGCGCCGTGGTCCGGGTCTGGTCCAGGGTCGGCTTGGCCTTGACGGGAGCCACGCGCACAGGCACCTGGCCATTCTGGGCCGGGTCCTGGTCCTGGTAGCGCGTGACTGCGGCGTCCCACCAGGAGCCCGCCAGCGCCATCTGCGAATGCTGGTAACCGTAGGAGTGGTAAAGCTCGTGCTCTATGATCGCGCAGACGTGGGAGGGGCGGGCGAGAGGTGGGAGCCGCAGCAGCATCCGCCACCCCCCGATGGTCGCGGTCCCCGAGTACCGCGACTTCGACATCACCACCGTCACGGTCAGGTTTTTCCACGCACCGCACCGTCCTTCCGTCTTCGCCATCACGCCATGTACGTGGCACAGGAGACTCCGCAGCGCCTTGGTCTCATAGCGGGTCTGGTTCTTGATCTTCAAAAGATTCTCCTGAGCGACTTCGGCACCGACGCCAGCGCCTCTTTAATCCTCTCGATCAGCATGCCCACCTCGTGGCCGTCCCCCGTTTCTTCCATCTCCAGGTCCGCGAGAAAAACCCATGCCGACTGCAAAGCGTCCAACAGGTCGGGGGCCGCCTTGAACAGCGGGATCACGAGACTGTCCAGGGCCACCCCCCGATAACAGTCCGGGGTGTCCAGGTAGGTGATGCCGACTTTCAACCGGTTGTTCCCGTTGGGAATATCCACGCCATCCACGAACAGCACTCGGGTGTACTCGTCACTCACCGTCACCCTCATGTTCTCACCCCCTCTCTGGTCGCTGCCTCGACCCCGCAATCGACACGTCGTAATTCACCGCCCGATCCTGGAATCCGAACGGCCACCGCGCTTCCGGGTCGGCCAGCACGTACAGGTGGTACTGGTTCGCGCTGTCCACCTTCCGGGAATCCGCCGGGTACAACTCGACCCCTTCGCACTCGGCCCCGACGATCTGGTCCTTGATCTCTTGCAACTCCCGCCAGTCGTGAATCGGGTCCCGGTCTCGGCGCTTGATCGACAGCCACACCATCTCTGGCCACCCCTCCGGCACGGCGATTGTCCGTTTGCAGACTTGGTACGTGTCGTTCAGATAGAACTCCCCCTCGACGGCTTCACGCATCAGGTAGTTGTCCACATCAGCCTCGGTGAACCCCTGCGCCAGACAGTCTCGCCGGACGTTGGCCTTCCACTCTTCCGACATCACCGGGTCGGCCCGCTCGAATGGTGTCACGGTATCCTCTCCTCACATGTCCCAGAGCCGCGCGGCCTCTCCGGTCCGGTGGTCAAAGAACTTCGTGTGGATTGTGCCAAGGTCCACCAGCAACTCCGCTTCGTTCCCGAACCCATACCGCTCGATGAACCGGCGGACGCTCCGCTCGGTGAGCCCCAGACGATCCTTGCGCTCGATCAGAGCGCGGCACTCCTCGCAGGCATACCACGACCCGACGCTCGTCCCCACCGGGGGTGTCTCAAAGTCGCGGGCCGGGTACTTCCATGTCGGATGGGGGTGCGAGCAGAAGTCGCAGAGTAGTTGGTCGTTCCCAGGGAACACTGCCACGATGGTCACCGTTTCACCTCCTGGTCTATGAGGAGTTGCGTGGCCGCCTGCCCCTGAAGGGCCTTCTTGATCTTGCCGAGGTGCTGGATGATAAGCTCGACACGCTCGATGTTCGCGTCCACGTCCCCTTGCAGCGCCCGCTTGAGGATGGTCAGGTCTTCATCCTTGAACGATTGCCGCAGCAGCGTGGTCACCCGGTCCAGGAGTTTTCCGTACTTGTCCGCGATGGCCTGCTCCTCTTGATCCAACCCCCGCGCCTCGAACATCGCGGGTTGTTGGTGGGCCTCGACCAAGGCGTTCCACACGGCCTTCAACTTCTCTTCGGTGTCGCACTTCCCGTCCCGGATCGCCCGGAACAGCGCATCCTGGTCCAGCGGCTCCAACTTCGAGAGATGGGTCGCTTGCGAGTGGCTGATCCACGCTTTCTCGAACGCCTCTTGATAGCGGGGCCGCAGATTCAGCAACCGCAGCGGACCGGTCACCGCCTTCGTCCCGGAGAACCCCAGGAGTTTGGCCAGGGTCTCGACCGTGTACCCTCGGGCGATGAAATCCTGGTATGCCCGCGCCTGCTCCATCGCCGTCAGGTCTTCCCGTTGGATATTCTCCAGCAGCGCCAACTCCTGCACTTGCCGGTCGCTGATTTTACGGATGGTGCAGGGGACGTTGGTGAGCCCGGCCAGCTTCGCCGCTCGCCACCGCCGCTCGCCGCAGACGAGGAGGTAGTGGTCCCCGCGTTTCGTGACGACCAGCGGTTCGAGGACCCCGTGCTCGTGCATGGAGTCGGCCAACTCTTGCAGCTTGTCAGCGGCGAAGACCTTGCGGGGTTGGTCGGGATTCGGATGGATGGATTCGACGAGTAGATCACGGCTATCAGTCACAGGGACCTCCGCTTAGATTGGTGAGTCGAGGGATTCTACTTTGGTGCTGCTCCATTGTCAAGTGTAAAATGGGTCCACACGATCAGAGGGCCGTCGGCTCTTTGGTCCGTGTGCAGTGGACGATCTGCGTCCAGTCCCCGTACTGCGTCCCGTGCCACACGTATCCGTCCGGTCCGGCGAACCACACGTCGTACCGGTGGCTCGCTACGTTGTGCCGTCCCCGCGTCATCCGGTGGACCTTGAACTGAAGGGTCCCCGGCCAGTTGCCGACATGCCAGTCATCCGGTCGGAGAGTCACGACGTTCCGGCACAGGCCCAACGGCATCGTCACCTTGTCCTTCGGACCATTGTAGCTCAGGTACAACGGCAGGTTCTTGCTATGCCCCTTCTCGGTCATGGTCTGCTTGTCGCGGACGCCGCAGCAGGCGAAGCAGACCTTCTTCCCCCCGCGCCACTTCCGGGTCTTGGTGATCCAGGCCGCACCCACAACCGCGTAGCCTGTGGTGCTGTCACTGTCGTGGACCACGTGTTTCTTGCAATCGGCACAGTTAAATTCGTGAACCACGTTGTACCTCCTGGTCGGTCTTCAGCCGACCGAGTGCGGACCGCACATCCGCCACGTCCGCCTCCGCAATCTTGGTGAAGTCCAACACCCTGGCGTCGTCCAGATTCGCCCCACCTTGGACCGTGTCGGCAGGAACGAACACTATTTCGTCCCCGAGCGTCGTGGCGTAGCCCCCTCCCCTCAGAAAGACCCACCCGATGGCCACGAGTTGGTCATGGGTCCTGAACCCGGTCAGCATCGCAGTCCCCCTCTCACCGGCCCCGGCGACCGTTCGGAAGGTGGTTCATATCCTCGTACACCCGGCCCCGGTTGATCGACTCGACGATCCGCTTGAACGGCTGCGCCCGGTGAGGATAGGTCCATCCCCCGATGAACCCCAGGCCCTCCACGTGGGCGTACACCGTTCGGTTGTCGAGGGTGGCTCCCAGGGTCACCTGGACGACGGCCCCCTGTGCGTCGGTCACCGTCAGCCCCTTCCCATCCTCCCAGGTGGCCCGCAGCCCGTGCGTGGATGGGGGCGGGAGCCGATCCAGGTAGCGCCACGTGTCTAGGCACCATCTATTGGCTCGAATCTCCGAGACCGGGACACTCCGACATCTCATCGGCCACCTCCTCTCATCGGTTGAACAACTTGCCGCACTTGGGGCACCCGGCGTAGGTGATGCCCACGGTCTCCAAGGGGAATCCCGGTGTCACGTAGGCGCAGCGCGGGCAGCAGGGCACCACCCGATCCTGAAGGGCGGTTCGGGGCTCCCGCTTGACTCGCAGGGCCGTCACGCTCATGGGGTCTGCTCCTCCTCTTCGGCAGAACTGTCGGGGGTGACTTCCGCGTGGCCCTCGATCCCGTGGCACGCACCGCGATCCCACTCGTCCGGGATGGTCGGCCAATCCAAGGTCCCCAGGCGGACCGTCCTACAGCCACAGCCCCACAGGGTCCCCTGTGGGTCCACGAACAGTTCCGGGCACACACACCGCTTTTCGCCACCCAGGTTTCTCCGCTTGGCCCGGCCCACGTCGAAGACCGTGCGCATCTCTCGAATATCGCGCAGGTCATTGTTCCGGTCCCCATAGGCAGGCGCTTGGCGCTTGAACGCGGCAATCACTTTGGGGTCAATCCGTTGGTGGTAGGAGTCCCGAGAAACCGCCGCGTACAGCACGCCGTTCCGCGCCAGCCTGGCCAACCGCAGCGCGTCCTCGGTCAATTTCCCGTTGGTGATGACGCCGAGCCCGCTGGTATTGTCTGGGTCGGTCGCCCCCAGGGCGATGCCCACGAAATCCCAGAACAACGGATGGACTGTCGGCTCGCCGCCGCCCAGGAACACCCCGTCCCCCCAATCCTCGGCGAACTTGCACGCCTTGAGGAACGTCAGCCGGTCCATATCCACGCCCTTCGGACCGCACGAGTAGCAGCAGTGGCCGCACTTCATGTTACAGCGCGTCGTGATTTGCACGTACATCAGACCACCTCCGCGTAAACCCACAACGTCGGTCCGGTGAGACTCCCCAGGTAATTCCATCTCCGCAGCAACTCAGAGAAATCTCTGTCACTGACGGACTCGTCGGTCACGCTGGTCCCGGTGGCCCCGGTCGGCACGTGAACCCATCGGTACCGTCTAGTTGCAAACATGGCGCTCCTCCCACGGGAAGAAAGCAATCTTCTCTTTGGATTGATCCGGCGTATCGAATCGCGGGTACCGGTAACGACAGGAGAGGGTGCGGTCGAATCCGACATCCACCCCTTCATCCTCCAGGACCACCGTCTCACCCAACGCCAGCAGCATGTTCAGCACGCGGACCTGGATGATGTAGTCCACCACATGGGCGATCCGCCTGGGTTCCCCGTCGTCCAGTCCCATCGACCAAAACCGCACCATCTTCCGACCCTCGACGGTGATGGGTTTCATCGGCCACACGCTCATCCGACTATCTCCGGTTCTGTTCCACCCGCAGCAGCGCCCGTCCCATCCCCTCAGCCTTCGCCGCCACGGACAGGACGGCGTTCGGCGACTTGCCCTGGGTCCAGGTCTTGTGGGTCTGGCAGACATCCACCGCCAGCCCGATCCGACATCGCACCTTGTAGCCCGAGGCCCGGATGGTCCCCGCACTCAGGCAGATGTCGCAGAGCCCCATTCGCATGGCACCTCCTCCGGGTCCAGCGGGGTGTCTCAGCCGACCTGCACGATGCGCTTGGTGATCCGGTCGTACCACCCGTGCCGCCGCTTCACTTCCATCCCGGTCGTGAGGTGGCACAGGAAATCGAAGTAGCGCGTGCGCTCCGGGATGATCTGGTCCGCGTCCGGGGCGGGCAAGGGCAGCACGAGCTTGTAGCTGTCCCCGATCCCGATGCAGTCGGAGAAGAGGGCATCGCACATGCGGCACCGCCGCACCAGCACGCCTTCTTCCACCACGGTTTCCAGGTTCGTGTTCGAGCAGGCCGGGCAGCACGGCCACCCCTTCCCGTTCACGAAATGCCCGTTCACGACTCGGCACATCCGCTGGTCCGTTTCACGCTCGACCTCGTGGATGATCTTCTCGGTCGCCGTCATGCCACACCCCCTTTTGTCTGGATGGTCAGGAGCACCTTAGCCCGCGCCAGCGCGACGTTCTCTCGACGCCGTTCCTGATAATGCAGGTCCCCCGGTCTCGGCGGAAATTTATCCAGCACGAGCATCAACGCAGCAGCGATCACCTTCCATTCGCACAGGTTCAATGGCTCGTCCATCGTCCCACCCTCCACCGCGTTTGGTTTGGTGTCGCGGTATTCTCAAGCTATCACTGGCTCCCGGTCGTGTCAAGCCGAATCCACGGTCTCGGCACTGTCGGGGGTGACTGTTACTGCCGTTGTGTGAGCGTCTGGACTGCGGTCTCCAGGTCCAGTGAATCCTCCAGCATGTCCGGCTCCCCGAAGCTCGATGGTCGGAAGCACAGCGCCCAGACCGTCGGGGTCCCGGAGCACTCCGGGTCCGGGTCGGCCTTGACCACGGCGGCCATCGTCCCATCCCCCACGGCTCCCATGACCTGCACCTCGGCGTTCGTCCGTCCCATCTCCCGCTCGACGTACCATTTCACCCAGGCGGCCAGTTGGTACCACTGCCCCTTCCCCGTCCACAACTCGACTCCCAGGTGGGCCTCATCGTCCGTCAGGTTCATCATGTTAGCGGCTCCTCACAATGGTCAGTTGAAATTCGGACCCATCACCCATCCGCACCACCAACCCCTTGTTCGTGGTCATCACCCCGGCCTCCTCGAACGATTCGACCCTGGCGTCGGCGAACATTTCGTCCCCCAGGATGTCTTGCACGTCCTGGTCCCCGGACAACGCCTCCAGCAATTCCTTCAACTGTGATTCCACCCGCCCCTCGTTCATTATGTTCTGCTCCTCAGATGGCCTCGAACTCTCCGCGTTCGTTCGCCACCCCGATGATCGTTCCCCCAGGGTACAGCCGCGACAAGTACAGCCTGGGACCGTACCCGAACGGGTCGGATGGGTCGTCGGCGTATCGGTCCTTGACCACGTACAGGGCGATCCGGTTGGCTTTGGCTTGTCGGCACGCTTCTCTGATTACCATGTCCTTGGTCACGGTCGCGCTCCTCTGGAGTCCAGGTAGCGGCCCTCCACCCTTGCCCTGGACATTCGCCGCCGGGACCGGGGGGCCTCCACTCCTCCGGTCCCACAGGGTCTTGTCTGGTTATTTCTTCGCCACCTCGACAGCGTACTTCTTCACGATGGCCAGGCGGGCGTCGTCCTTCGCCGCCGTCCAGAGTTTGCGCAGTCCGGGGTCCTTGGGCTCGCAGAGCCGGGGGGCCACGGCGACCTCGACGGCCTTGTCCCCGGTCCCGATGACCACGGTCACCTTCGGTCCCCGGCAGCCCTCTTCCGACACGGACACGATCTTCCCCTCTTTCTCCAACTTGAGCAACCGCACCGCCGCCCCGTTTTCCAGGATGGCGTTGAGCCGCTTGGTGATCCCCGGACACTCGGCACCTTGCAGCATCAGGGCAGCGGCCTTGTTCTCGGCGTGGATGATCTCGGTATTGATCGTTTTCTGCGACACCTTTGACTCGGCCTTCGGCGCAACCTTGACCACCGCCTTCTTCTCAGCCTTCACCTTGTTCGCCATTGTCCTACTCCTTTTCGGTTGTCCTGCGGTTGACTGCGCTTTCCCGTTCGGTTGTGTGTGGTGTGACACCATGATATAGAGCAATCTCTGGACCCACGGAACGCTTCAGTTGTCTACCTGATCTTGTGGCCTCCGGTCGCACGAGCCATCCTGGGGTGACGAGGAATGGCCCAAGTGACGCAAAAGAATGTCAGCGTTTAGAGCCATCCCCCGTCCCGCATCCACTTGATGGTCCCCTCGCCCACCCCCGTCCGCCGCCAATGGGACGCCCGCCGCTTCATCTTCTCTTCGGGCGTGGACTCCCGCCGCACCTTCCGCACGACCTTCTTCGGTTTCATAGTCCATCCTCCTCTGACGACGTTGGTGGTCACGCGGCCTCGGTTTCCAGGTCCAGCACCTCGGTCTCGACTTCCTGGTACAGCATCTTGAGGATGCGGGTCCGGCGCTCCTGCGCCTTCACGGCCTTCTCCAGGAGCCCCGGCACCGGGTAGTAGTCGCGCCCGTTCGGGGACATCCCGGCCAGGGCCTTCTGGGCCACGTACAGCCCGTTCAGAAAATTCATCCGCTGTTCGACGAGGGCACTCCGCGCCGTCCCGTTCAGATGGCAAATCGGCAGCACCTTGACGTACTCGTCCATGTCTTTCCTCCTATTCGGTGACGTGGGACTTGGTCCGCAGGTACAACGACTCCAACTCTCCAAAGGTCATCACGACCGGCCCCATCGTCAAGCTCCCCTTGGGGCCTTTCGTGGTCCCGACGAACAGGACCTTTCCGTCTACGTCGATCTGGGCCGATTGCTCGTACTCCCACTTCCCACTCCGCTCGACCTTGCGCCACATCGTTCGCTGGTCCATCGTCCCCTCCTCTACTTCTTAAAGCGGATCACGCCGTAGCCGCCCGGATTCGCGTGGTGATTCTGGAGGTGCGCCTCTCCGGCCTCCAAGGTCGGGAACGGCCCGTACTCGTCGTACTGTTCGGTCTCGCCGTAGGGGTACTGTTGAATCCGGTAGTACCATTCCCCCGGCGCTTTTTCCTTGAACGTGCAGTTGGCCCCGGTGCTCATCTTATCTCTCCGGTCTTAGCTGAGGTACGCCGACACTTCGTACCGCCCCGACACGTCCATCCGGTACCAGGAAACGCACAGCATGAAATTCAGGCTCTTGCCATTCTCGGTCAGGTCGAAGGTCGTGCGCCCCTCACGCCCGCACAGGATGAACTCTTCGTCGAAGGTCGCTGGGCTGACGGCCTGGCGCATTTCCTGGACCGGGATGCGGTCGTGGTAGGTCCGGGACATCTCAGTCAATCTGTTCTGGGCCTTCGTTTTCGCCGTCTTTTCCATTTCCGTTCCCCCTTGGTTTGGTGTGATGCCATCTAAGAGGAGCAATCTCTGGACCAACGGAACGTCTGGATTTCTACCAGATATAGTGGCCTCCGGGGGCACGAGCCGTCGGCGGGTGACCAAGAGTGACCAGACGGGACACGGAATTGACCAACAGTCTACCGGGGCCTGATTTATCAAGGCGTTTGTGGAAGGCGTCGATTTGACGTTTTTGGGCCGTGGGAATGATCCCCAGGGGAAGGGGCCTCCGGGGGGGCCACGAGCCTAGAATGCCTCAGAATCGAACCAGGGTACCGATGGATAGGGCGATATGGGGGGCACTTCCGTCTTGCCTGGACGGGGCCTTTCTGGCGTCTGCCAAAAAGACAACCTCTGGGAGTCTCCAGGATCGCACCCGCTGACCGATGGATAGGGCGATATGGAGCGGTGTGCCAAAATGCCTAGACGGGGCCTTTCTGTAGACTTAATTTTAGGCACGTCAGGTTGCCTTAGAATCACACCAACAAGAACGCCCGATGTCTGGGTGAGCCTTCCAGGCCATCGGGCGTTTGCGGTGCCGTCTCGCACGTCAGGGTCCGACTAGAACCCCTCCGGCGGTTTGTTCGTGGGTCCGGTGGTGGATGGTCCCGGTACGAGGTGGTCAAACAACCCCGGCTGTCTGGGGGCCAACGCTTGGTGCTCATCCCGGAAGAAGTCTTCCCTGGTCATCCCCCGCCGCTTGCCCTTTTTGGTATGCACGTCGAACGCATAGTCGGGGACCTCCATCGGCGGGTCCCCTCGGCACTCGGCCAGGGCCGCCGCGATCCCCTCATCGGTCAGGTCGGCCTTTTGATCGTACACGAAATTCGTCAGGTGGTCCGCGTCCCGCGACTTCTTGGCCGCCGCCATGAGGATCACGGCCTTGGCGATAAATATGCGCCCCCGGTCCTTCCCCTCTCTGGTCTTCTTCTCATTGACCAACGTGTACGCCGAGTACAGCGCCTCGACTTCCTGGGTGAGGAGTCCCCAACAATCCTCGGCGCTCACGGTCAAGAGGCGTTTCCACACGTACTGTCCGAATCCGCTCTCGAACAACTCGACGGCGAAGTATCCGCCGGTCGTGGCATCCCCACGGCGGATCGCCTTTTGCATCGCGGAGGCACACTCGAAGAACTCGTACCCTCGTGTCGTCTGCCGCATCTTCCCCATGCGCTCACCCTCCTGGTCTGGATGTCTGGTCCCGGTGTTCTCTGTGTCGCCTACTTTAGCAATGACGTTATACCATTGTCAAGTGCCAAATAAAAACCCCCACGTCGGCACACGTGGGGGTTTGCCCCGCTCACGAATCCCCGAAGTCCAGGGATTGACGCCTCGGCACGTGGATCATGGCCCGCATGGTGGTCTTCGCTTTCCGCACCGACATCCAGCGGCCCCACCGTCGTTTGACGGCGAGCATGTTCCCCTCGTATTCGCCGGAACTGCGGACCCCCGCGCTTCCCCCGATGTTCGTGAATCGCTTGCAGATGAACGAGAAGCGTTCGTCCACCCACAGGTACCGCCCCTTGAGCAGCACCCGGAGGCAGAAGTCAATGTCGCATTGCGACTTGAGCGCCGGATCGTACTTGAACGCTCGGGCGGCCTCGGTGAAGCCGATGGCCGTCCCGATCCATCCGCTCACATGGAACGGATCATAGGCCCGGAACTTCCGCACGTCCCACGCTTGGTTGAACCCGAACACTGGAGCCCCGATCTCTTCCGCCACGTGCGCGGCGTTTTCGATCACGGCGCGAATGGTCTCAGGATCATAGAACCGTCGCCCCTTCACTCCTTCGTGGCCGACCATGCAGAAAAGGGCGAACACGTCGTCATCGACCTGGAACACGGTGCCGGGCACGGTATCGTTGATCCACTGCCGTTTGGCGCTGAGCCCCTTGCCTTCCAGGGAATCCGGGTGGATGAGCAGTCGCTCCGGCGGGAGGGCGTACTCGGGGGCCTCGCTCTCGGCCACGCACCACAGAGCGTCCGGGAACATCTTCCCCGCGACCTTGACCGTGTAGGGTCGGCGGCGGGACGGGATGACTATGGTGCAGGCCACTTTTCCTCCATCACGCGCTTGCCGTCCAGCACCCGGCACATGCCGATCTTCGCCTTCTTTTTTCCCCCGGTGACAAAGGCGACTTTCTGAATCCCCAGGCGTTCGGCGGCTTGTAGGAAGTCGGCGGTGTTGCGGAAGAACAGCACGAGGTAATCGTAGTGCTCGAACGGCTGCAACTCCATCTCCGGGTATTTGTCGTCTTCATCGGTGCCGATCTCGGCGGCGTCGGACAGCAGGGTCGCCAACTCCTCGGCATCGAACCCGGTCAATTCCAGCGCCCCGCCCTCATCAACTTCCAAGAGTAGGGTCCGTAACAACTGCGTGTCCCACTCGCCCTGCACCTTATTCAGTGCGACGTTGAGCGCCTTCTCCCGCAGGGGGTCCAGGTCCACGACGGACACTTGGACCTCGGTGTACCCCAGGTCCTTCAACACGTGGAGCCGTTGGTGGCCGCCCACGAGGTTCCCCGTGCGCTTATTCCAGACCAACGGCTCAACGAGGGTGAATTCTTCCACCGACCGCCGCAGGGAATCGTATTCCTTGTCGCCTGGCTTGAGCGTGCGCCGGGGGTTGTACGGCGCATCGTTCAACAGCGTGACCGGCATCGTCTGGATGTCCAGGTCGGTCTTGAGCCCGTCACTCATGCGGCGACCTTAGCGTCGGTCTGGCGCTCCCGTTCCTTCCGACCGACCGACTTGAACACGCACTCACGGATGAACGACGCCACGCTCAACTTCGCCTTCCGGGCCGCTTGGTTGATGAACGGCCAATCGGACTTGTGGAACGTGACAGAGAAGCGGTGCGTCGGAATCCGCTTCCGGGGGTACTGGCCTCTGGGCATGTGGACTCCTCCTCTGGTCGGGTTGACTGCCACGGTAGTACATTGGTCTACCACCATTTTAGCCACCCGTTGCACTTCGTCAAGCCCTTTCTACGGCATCACCTCCAGCAACTTCTCCCAGACCGTCTCGACGATCACCTTGTCCGTCTCACAATCCAGCCGCACTAGCTCGGCCTGGTCTGGATTCGACAAGGCGTACACGGCAGCCGCCATCACAATTTTCGTCTCGTGTTCGCTGAACCCGTCAATTTGCATGGGGCCACTCCTCTCACGCCGTCAGGTCTCGAACACTGGCCTGCCGCCGCTTCCGCGCCATTCGGTCCCGGATGATCGCCTCGATCTCTTCCGCGCTGTCGAACCAAATCCCCTTGGGGTCAAAGTGTCCCGGCCAGCACTCGCACGCTCGCACCTCGAACGTCCCCAACACCTGGTCCCCGAACACGTCGGACAACTTCCAGTCCCCGTTGTTCTGAATCAGCGCGTCCACCATTTCCTGGGCCTTCTCCGGGGTCTCGAACGTGTTGCGCCCCTGGGCCGCCATCGTCAGCGTCCGCATCCCATCCCGGTTGACGTGTGTCACCACGTACCGGATCACAAACAGACCAAGCCGCGCGGCCAACTGTTCTTCGAGAACTAGACTATTTAATTTGCTCCACCCCGACATAACCACCTCCTCGCACACTCCCATTACGCCCTCGGATATGATCTTCACAGCGGGTAGACCGCGACGTAGGCGTCCCACGCCAGCATCCAGTTGTCCCACCGCCGTCGCGGACCCAAGGTCGCCACGTACAGGACGAACGCTCCGTGGATGCGGTCCAGGGTCTCGTAGTCGGCGTACCCGGTGAGCGTCCCCATCGTCCCGCTCGACACCGCCACGCAGTCCATCAGGACCTTGAACACCCTAGCGGATTCGTTCAACGTCAACGCCGACTTCACCTTGATCTGCTTGATCGCCTCGACCTGCCCTTGCGTGTACGGCATTTCAGCCCTCTTTCTTTCGCACCTCGAACCCGGCCAGCACCGGCCCTTTCCCCACTTCCCCCACAAAGCGGCACTCGAAGCAGATGTAGAACCACGGGTCCTCGCTCTCCATTTCAATCGGGCTGAGCAGGGAGACCGCGTGCCCTCGTATGCAGCGACTCTTCGGTGATGGCGTCAGCGTGTACCGGCTTTCCAGCATGGCTCCACCCCCTGCGGTTTCTGGTCCTTCCGCCCCGTCCACAGCGTCCACTGTTTCCCGAACGCCAGCCGGTACTCCCCGAGCAGGTAGGCCGCACTCGACTCGCTGGATGCCTGGTCAATCTTCTCCGGCGGCCTGCCCTCAAGCTGTCCCCAGATTGAAATGCTCACCGTTTTTCCCCCTTCGCCCACGGACGGATCACGTCGGCGATCAGTAGCCATTCTCCCGTCGCACACTGACGATGTTCCCATCGGCGTCGAACAGCCTGAACTCGCACCAGTCGTCCCCTGAATCGTTGGCGCTGCTGCCCCACACCTCCATCCGGGTGACACCGGGGTTCTTGACCCCCGGCCCGAACGGAGCCGGTTCCGCCGCTTTCACGCGGGCCTGATCCCCGTAAAACATTCCGATGAGATGCGGCATACCACCTCCACACGTCGGGGGTGACGGCGGTTCCCGGTCAGAGAATCGCCGCCAGCACCTCGATCTCGTTAGCGATGGCCGTCAGCCGAGTGGGGAAGCCTTTTCCAGAGTACCTGCCGTCAACGCTGGCCCATTCCCAGGTCTGGGAGG
>Ga0315287_10003451_pt1 | contig 15220 bp, 16 predicted proteins | sample YL17G11_0_MG_FD_205037 | JGI IMG/M metagenome (GOLD analysis project Ga0315287, IMG submission 205037) | Sediment microbial communities from Yellowstone Lake, YNP, Wyoming, USA - YL17G11_0 | ecosystem: Environmental > Aquatic > Freshwater > Lake > Sediment | place: USA: Wyoming | collected... | reverse complement strand
AGAACGGCTGGCTCATCGAGGACGGCAAGCTCACCCGGCCCATCAAGGACGTGAACCTCATCGGCAACGGGCCCAGGGCGCTCGAGAAGGTGGACATGGTGTCGAACGACCTGGCGGTCGACGAGGGAGGCTGGACCTGCGGCAAGGACGGCCAGAGCGTGCCGGTGTCGCAGGGGCTCCCCACCGTGCGGGTCTCCTCGATGACCGTGGGCGGGAGGGGTTGACCGTGGGTGATACGCTGCTGGAGGCCGCGCGCGAGGCGGTGCGGCTGGCGCTGCGGAGCGGGGCGAGGGACGCGGCCGCCGCGGCCTCGCGGGCCCGCCAGGTCGAGCTCTCCTGGCGGGACGGCCGGGTCGAGACGGCCAGCGAGGCCACCACCCGCGGCCTGGGCATCGACCTCTACGTCGACGGGCGCTACGCCTCGGTCTCGACGAGCGACCTGCGCCCCGAGGCGATCGAGCGGCTGGTGGCCGACGGCGTGGCGCTCACCCGCACGCTTTCGCCCGATCCCTTCCGCCTGCTCCCCGACCCGGCGCTCTACGCCGGGCGCGCCGACGTCGATCTGGAACTCGCCGATCCCGGGTACGACCGGCTCGACGCCGCCGCCCGCCGCCGGTCCGCGGCGGAGATCGAGGAGGCGGCGCGGGCCACGCCCGGTGCCGACCGCATCCTCTCGGTCTCGGCCGCAGTGGGCGACACCTCCGCCCAGCGGGTCTTCGTCACCTCCAACGGCTTCGAGGGGGCGCGCAGCGGCACCGACTACGGCATCTCGGCCGAGGTGAGCGTCAAGGACCCCGACGGCCGCCGCCCCGAGGACTGGGACGCGGCCACCGCCCGATTCCTCTCCGACCTGCCCTCGCCGTCGGGCATCGGACGCGGCGCGGCGGAGCGGGCGCTCTCCCGCGTTGGCTCGGAGAAGGGGGAGTCGGCGGTGACGCCCGTGCTGGTCGACGCGCGCGCGGCCGGCCGCCTGGTGGGCGCGCTCTTCGGCGCGCTCTCCGGCGCGGCCCTGCAGCAGAAGCGCTCCTTCCTGGAGGGGAAGCTGGGGCAATCGGCGGGGAGCGAATGGCTCGACGTGTCCGACGACCCGCTGGTGGTCCGCGGCCTGGGGTCGCGGCTCTGGGACGGGGAGGGGATCGCCGCCCGGCCCTTCCCGGTCTTCGAGCGCGGGCTCCTGTGCAACCACTACGTGGACACCTACTACGGGCGGAAGCTCGGGATGGCGCCCACCACGTCCCGGGTCTCGAACCTGGCCTGGCGGATGGGCCCCGAGGGGCGAGACGGGCTCGCCGCCCGCATGGGCGACGGCCTGTTCGTCACCGGCTTCCTGGGCGGAAACTCCAATTCAACCACGGGTGACTTCTCCCTGGGGGTACAGGGCTTCCGGGTGCGCGAAGGACGCCTGGCCGGCCCGGTGGGGGAGATGAACGCGTCGGGCAACCACCGGGAGCTCTGGAATTGCCTCACTGGCGTGGGGAACGACCCGTACCGCTACTCCTCCATGCGGACCCCGTCGCTTCTGTTCTCTGGCATCCAGATCGCGGGGCGCTGAGGCGCGGAGGCGCCGCTCGACCGCCGGCCTCACCCGGCGAGCCAGCTCCAGGCCGCCTCGGCTTCCCGTCGGAGCGACCGCAGGTCCTCGAGGAAGAGGTGGGTGGCGCCGGCCACGACGAGGAGCCGCCGCCGGTCGGCCGGCCCGGCCATGAGCCGCGTCACCTCCTCCACCGACCCGAACTCGTCCTGGTCGGCCTGCACCGCCGCCACCCGCTTCGGACAGCCGGGAAGGAAGTCGAGCGAGAGCGTGCGCGAGGCCATGCCGGCGGCGAGAACGCCCTCGACGTCGGGCTCGGCGCACCCGAGCTGCAGCGCGATCCAGCAACCGAAGGACATCCCGCCGGTGAAGAGCGGGAGGCCGGGCAAGCGCCCCGAGAGCCAGAGGAGGGCCGCCCGCGCGTCGGCCAGCTCGCCCGGACCGCCGCTGTGCGTGCCCTCCGAGAGCCCCACCCCGCGGAAGTGGATGCGAAGCGTGGCCCCGCCGGCCTGCCGCGCCGCTCCGGCGATCTGGTAGGTGGCGTGGTTGTGCATCGTCCCCCCGAAGAGCGGGTGGGGATGGAGCACCAGCGCCGCGAAGCGGGGGGAGGGGGGCGACTCGAGGATCCCCTCGATGCGTCCGGCGGGTCCGAGCAGGTCGACGTGCATGGGGCGGCGAGTGGCCAGTAGAGCCCGGACCTCCGGCGGCGTCCACGCCGGATCGGTGCTATGCCTCGGGGGATGGATGCCCTCTCCAGCTCGGCGCCCGAGCTGGCCATCGCCGCGGTGGCCCTGGTCACGCTGCGCGCCACGGCGGCCGCCTTCGAGGCCGCGCTCTCCGCGCTCGGCGTGCCGCGAGCCGAGGCGCTGGCCGCCGACCCGGAGGCCGGGATGCGGGCCCGGACGCTGGGACGGCTGGTGGCCCGGCCGGAGAGCACGGCCGCCGCCATGCGCCTCTTCGTGGCGCTGGCCTCCCTGTCGGCGGGCGCGCTCCTCGCCGCGACGGCCGCGGCGTTGCGGACTGGACCGGTGGGGGTCTCGATGGCCGGAGTCCTGGTCCTGGGGGCGTTGCTCACGGTGGGGCTCGCCTCGGCGGGGCGGCGCATCGGAGCGGCCCACCCCGAGCCGGTGGCGCTGGGACTCGCTCCCGTGGTGGGGGTCATCTCCCTCCTGCTCGCACCCGCGGCCCGCCTGATGGGACTGGCGGTGACACCTCTGGCCGGTGGCCCGGGGCGCTTCACCCTGCCGCTCCCCCCGCTCGAGGAGGTGGAGCGCTCGCTCGCCGCCCACGCCCGCTCCCGCGACCCGGCCGACCACACCAGCGAGCTCATCCACCGGGTGCTCGAGTTCCGCGACAAGGTGGCCCGCGACATCATGGTGCCGCGCACCGACGTGGTGGCGCTCGACGTGGACACGCCGGTCCCGGAGATCATCCGGCGGCTCGCCGAGGAGGGGCACTCCCGCGTCCCGGTCTACGAGGGGAGTCTGGATCGGGTGGTGGGCATCCTGCACGCTCGCGACCTCGTGCCATTGCTCGCCAACCCCGAGCTGATCGTGATGCGCGACCTGTTCCGCCCGCCCACCTTCGTGCCCTGGTCCACGCCGGTGCAGGTGCTGCTCCGCGACATGCAGCGAAAGCACCAGCACATGATGGTGGTCGTGGACGAGTACGGCGGGATCATGGGGGCGGTCACGCTGGAAGACGTCCTCGAGGAGATCGTCGGCGAGATTCGCGACGAGTGGGACACCGACGAGGGGAGCGCGGTGGAGGCGATGCCCGACGGCAGCTTCACCGTCCGCGGCGGCACGCCGGTCGGCGAGTTCAACCAGGCCACCGGCGCCGGCCTCCCGATCCAGGGAGGCTACGAGACCTTGGCCGGGTTCCTGAACGCGCTGGCCGGCGCCATCCCGGCCCGCGGCGACAAGCTGCAGTGGCGCGACTGGCGATTCACGATCAGTGAGATGGACGGAAGGCGAGCCACCCGGATCCGGGTGCTGCGCGAGCGGCGCCCCTCGGCGTGACCTGGGGCCATGGGCCGTGGTAGGACCGGCCGTCTCTCGTCCCGGAGGTTTGCCGTGTACGTCATCGCCATCGTCCGCTACCGAAAGTCCATCGACGAGGTCCTGAAGGTCGTCGACGCCCACCGGGCGTACCTCGGGACGCTCAAGCAGAAGGGCTGGCTCATCGCCTCCGGACCGTTCGAGCCGCGCCACGGCGGCGGCATCCTGCTTCGCCTGCCCGACGGCACGCCCGACGCGGAGATGCTCGCCATCCGCGACCAGGACCCGTACGTGCTCGCCGGCGTCGCCCAGTGGGAGCTGCTTCCCTGGAACCCGGTGTCCGGCAAGGAGAACCTGGACCGGGCCTGACGGTAGCCGATATCGCGTCCAGGGGTTTGCCTTTTCGATCCCGGTTCCCTACACTCACCCCTTGCAAGGTCTCGGGATCGTTCGTGGATCCCGAATGGTGGGGTGGAGGCGGGGTTGAGCGGGAATCCGGAAGAGCTGCTCCGTGGGGCGCTAGAGAAGATCGTCTACTTCGAGTGCAGGCTCTCCCAGCTGGAGAGCGAGCTGTCGGCTGCGCGTGAGGTGGCGTCGCGGGAGAAGGAGGCGGCGGCCGCCGCCCGCGCCCGGGAGTCCACTTCGTCGGCCGAGCTGACCCGGGCCCGCAGCGACCTCGACACCCTGCGTCGAAGCGACCAGGAGTACTCCGAGCGGGTCCGGCTTCTGGAGGGGGAGCGCGAGCGCTTCCTCACCGGCCTCATCGACCAGGCCCGCATCGCAGGCGCTCCCTCGACGGGCGAGCCGGCCGGCGAGGAGGCCGACCTGGCCGGCTTCATCGCCGAGCTGCGCGCCGAGATCGAGCGGCTGCGCCCCTGGAAGATGGCCGCCGAGGCGGCCGGGCTGCGGCTCGAGGAGGCGGCCGTCATGCCGCTCCAGCCGCACGCCGGCGTCGGCGAGATCGCGCAAGGCTTCGAGGCCTCCGGGCGCATCGGCGTGTCGCGCGCCGAGTCGGTCCGGCTGGAGAACGGGCTCGAGAGCCGCGCCGAGCGGTCGCTCTACGAGGCCTCCATGGACGATCTCGCCTCGACCGATCCGCGCGCCCGCCGCCGCGCCGCAGACGCACTCCGGGTCATGGGCTCGAGGGCCGCGGCACCGCTCGTCGCCGCCGCGGTGGGGCGGGAGCGGGACGGCGAGGTGAAGGTGGCGCTGCTCTCTGCGCTCGGCGCGCTGGCCGGTCCGGCCGCCGTCGACGTGGCCGCCCGCGAGCTCGCCGACCCGCGCCCGGTCGTGCGGGGCGCCGCACTCGACGCCGTGGCGGCGCTGGCCGGGGAGGGCGCCGAGCCGCGATTGCTCGCCGCGCTCGGCGACGCGAGCCCGCTGGTGCGGCGTCGCGCGGTGCTGCTGCTCGGATTCTCTCGTGGACCTGGCGCCGAGGAGGCGCTGCGGGCGTCGCTCTCCGACCGCGACGGCGGCGTGGCCCGGGCGGCCGCGCTGGCGCTCTCCGGGCGCCCCACCGCCACCGCGCAGGCGGCGCTGGCCCGCGCCCTCGACCACGGCGAGGAGTCGGTCCGCCGCATCGCCTCCACCTCCGTGGCTCGCTGGTCTGGAGAGTCGGTGGCGGCGGCCGCGCCGGCCGAGGATCGTCGCAGGGCCGCGCGTCGAATCGCCGAGAAGCTCTGCGCGGTGGGGGCGACGGCGCTCCGCGACGCGGTGGTCCTCGCCGACCCGATGGCCGACCCTGCACCGGCACGGGCGGCCGTCGCGCGCGCGGTGGCCGCCCCACGGGTGGTTCCGGCGGCCGTTGCCCAGCCGGCCACTCCCCGGGCCGCGGCCCTGGCGCAGAAGCCCCGCGCGTCGGTCGCGGTGATCGAGGCTCCGTCCGGCGCTCCCTCCCCGCTCGAGGAGGCGGTGCTCCTCGAGCTCCGCTCCGCCCTGCGCGGACGCACCCCCGACGAGATCTCCCGGGTCGTTCCCGGCGGCGCGGATCGCGCGCTCGCCGCCCTCGTTGCACGCGGCGCGGCCATCCAGCGCGGCGCCCGGTACTTCCCGGCCTAGGAGCGAAGACGCATGGAGAACCTGAGATACACGTCGAGGCGCCTCTCCGAGCTGTTCGGGCTCACGCCCAAGCAGGTCGCCGAGATCGTGGGCCGCCGCGACGGCTTCGGACCGAAGGACCTGGCCACGCTCCGCAAGGCGGTTCGCCGTCCGCCCGATCCGTTCCCGCACCGCAAGCAGCTCTTCCTCAACTTCAAGGGCGGCACCGGCAAGACCTCGCTCTCGACCTCCTACGCCTACCGGCTCGCCGAGCGCGGCTACAAGGTGCTCGTCCTCGACCTCGACAGCCAGGGGCACGCCACCCGCTGCCTGGGCGAGGAGGGGGGCGCCTTCTCGAAGACGCTCTACGACGTCCTGGTGCGCAAGACCCCGCTCTCCGAGGTCACCATCGAGACCAAGATGCCGGGACTCTGGCTCGTGCCGGCCAATCTCTCGATGAGCACGATGGACCTGGCGCTCATGCCCATGGCGGGGCGCGAGTTCAAGCTCCGGAACGCGCTGCGCGAGGCCGAGAAGAGCTACGACTTCGTGGTCATGGACGCGCCGCCGTCGTTCGGGCTTCTCAACCTGAACGCGCTCATGGCGGCCAACGACCTGGTCACCCCGGTGCTCGCCGACTTCCTCTCCTACGACGGCCTGCGGCTCCTCTTCGAGACCATCCAGGGGCTCGAGGAGGATCTGTCGCACCAGCTCGAGAACATCTTCATCTGCGTGAACGCCTTCAACCAGACCTTCCGCATCGCCCGCGAGGCGCTCGACGCGCTGCGGGAGCACTACTCCGAGTACCTGCTGCACAGCGTGGTGCGGCAGTGCACCAAGTTCGCCCAGGCCTCCAGCGAGGGCTGCCCGGTCTTCGGCTATGACCCCGACTCCAAGGGGGCCATGGACATCGAGTCGATGCAGCTCGAGGTGCTGGGCCGAATCCGCGACGGGCTCGCCGACCGGCCCGGCGCCGCCAGGAGGGCGAGATGAGAAAAGCCTTCGACATCAACGTCCCGAAGCTGAAGCCGCGGCTGCGCCCCGCCGGCGTCGCCACCGTCGAGCCGGAGATGGAGGCGCCGCCGGTGGTCGCCGAGGAGGCCGCGCCGCCCGTCGTCGAGGAGGCGGAGGTAGCTCCGGTCGTGGCCCAGGCCGCCGAGCCTCGGACGGCGTCCGCGCCCGCTCCCGTGCCCGCGGCCGCGTCACGTGCCGTGAAGCAGGCGCCTGCCGTCTCCGGCGACCTCGCCGAGCGCAAGGAGCGGCTCGAGAAGATCAAGCGCAAGGTGGCCGAGGCCGCCCGCCGCGGAACCCCGGCCGCCGCGCCCCGCGAGCCGGCCCGTGCCGCCGAGAGCGCGCTCTCGCTCGTCGGCGACCTCGACCGGCAGCTGGCCAGGTCCCGCGACCTGGAGGAGGCGCTCCGCGCCGACCTGCACCAGGCTCGCACCGAGCTGGCCCGTGCCGCCGGCGACGCCGAGGGGACGCGCGCGAGGCTGCTCGCGCTCGAGAAGGAGCTGGAGGAACGGCGCGGCATGATGAACGAGATGCTCGCCGAGATGTCGGCCCTCGAGGAGGAGCGCGACCAGTCGGTCAGGCGCGCCCAGGCCCTCTCCGCCCTCGACGAGGAGCGGCAGAAGCTCGCCGACGAGCTGTCTCGCCGCGGCGAGGAGCTGGAGGCGGCGCTGGCCGGGACCCGCGCCGAGGCCGGGCGGCTCACCGCCGAGCTGGACGAGCGAACCACCGACGGGGCCAGGCTGCGCGCCGGGCTCTCCGAGACGGTGCGGGAGCGGGACGCGCTGGCCCGCGAGCTGGCCGCCGTGCGGAGCGAGCGGGACGAGCTGCTGGAGGCCCGCCGCGCGCTCGAGAAGATTCACGAGGCGCTGTCGCAGGCCCGGTCGCGCCTGGGGTGACGCGGCCGCCTACTCCGGCGGCCTCGACCCGTCGGTGAGCGCGCCCAGCTTCTTGCGCGCGTCGTAGGCAGCGACCTTGTAGGTGTCGCCCAGCGTCGGGTAGTTGAAGACCGCCTCGATGAAGTACCGGTAGGTCCCGCCCAGCGCCATCACCGACGCGCCCAGGTGGACGAGCTCGGCGGCGTTGGGTCCGATGACGTGGATGCCCAGGATCTTGAGGTCCTTCGGCGAGACCAGGATCTTCACGAAGCCGACCGCCTCGCCGATGAGGTTGGCGCGGGCGTTCTCGACGAAGCTGCCCTTCCCGGCCACGTAAGGGATGCCCTTCGCCTGGAGCGACTCCTCGGTCTCGCCCACCGACGACAGCTCGGGAATGGTGTAGATGCCGGTGGGGAGCACGTCGCCGGAGAGCTGGGTGCGGAAGTCGGTTCCCTCGCAGGCGTAGGTCATGGCCACGCGACCCTGCTCCATGGAGGTCGAGGCGAGGCCCGGGAAGCCCACCACGTCGCCGGCCGCGTAGATGTGGGGAACCGAGGTCTGGAAGTGCTGGTTCACTTTCAGATAACCGCGGTCGTCGGCCTGGAGGCCGGCGTTGGGGAGGTCGAGCGCCTCGGTGTTCCCGATCCGGCCGGCGGCGACCAGCACCTTCTCGGCCACCAGCCGCGACCCGTTGGAGAGGGTGACGAGCACGTCCTTGTCGCCCGGCTCCACCTGGGTGACCCGGGTGTTGTGCATGATCTCGACCCCGAACTCGGTCCAGAGCCGCTCCAGTTCCTGAGACAGCTCCGCGTCCAGGAAGGGCATCACCCGGTCGCGCGAGTCGGCCATGGTGACGTGCACGCCGAGCGCGGCGAAGGCCGACGTGTACTCCGAGCCGGCCACGCCGCCGCCCAGCACGGCCAGCGAGCGGGGCACCCGGTCGAGCATGAGGATCGAGTCGGAGTCGTAGACCCGGCTGTGGTCGATGGGAATGTGGGGCGGGTGGACGGGGCGGGTGCCGGTGGCGAGGAGGATGACGTCGGCCCGGATCTCCTGGGAGGTTCCGTCGGGCACCGAAACTCGAAGGGTGTGCGGGTCTTCGAAGCTGGCGTTTCCCCGGAAGGTCTCGATGGCGTACTGGGAGAAGCGGTTGCGGATGCGGGTGTGCTCGCGCGCCGTGACGAGGCCGCGCCGCCCCATCAGGGCCGCCACGGTCATGGTGTCGGCCACCTGGAGGATGAAGCCGTACACGTCGCGCCGCTTCGACTGGAGCAACGCCAGCGCGGTTTCCCGCAGGGCCTTCGAGGGGATGGTCCCGGTGTTTGCGCAGGCGCCGCCCGGGACGGCCTCCTTCTCGATGACCGCGACCTTCTTTCCCAGGAATGCGGCCCGCGTGGCGCCGCGCTCGCCGGCCGGCCCGCTGCCGACGATGGCGACGTCATAGTGGAGCATGGTGAGCATATAATGCACGCCCCGGTGAAAAACCCGCCCCGAAATCCCGCGCTCGACGCCATCCCGAAGAATTGGATGGTCGAGCTCGACGAGAAGAAGGCGGCGCTGCGCCGGGCAGGGCGAAGGCTGCACGACTTCGGCCTGGGCGACCCAAGGGAGCCGACGCCCCCCTTCCTGCGCGAGGCGCTTCGGGCGGCGATTCCGGAGGTGTCGCAGTACCCGAGCCCGCTGGGAACGCCGGCGCTCCGGGCGGCCGCTGCCGGGTACCTGGCGCGGCGATTCGGCGTGTCGATCGACCCGGAATCCCAGATCGTCCCGGCCACGGGCGCGAAGGAGTCGATCTTCCACCTGCCGCTGGCCTTCGCCGGGGAGGCGAGCGGACGGCGCAAGGTGGTGATCCCGGATCCGGGCTATCCCACCTACGAGGCCGGGGCCCGCCTGGCCGGCCTCACTCCGGTGAAGGTGCCGCTCCGCGCCGGGAACGGCTTCCTGCTCGAGCCCGGCGACCTGCCGGCGTCGCTCCTCCACGAGACGCTGCTCTTCTGGGTGAGCTACCCGCACAACCCGACCGGCGCGGTGGCGCCCCGCAGCTATCTGGAGCGCGTCGGCCGCGCCGCACTCGACCACGGCTTCGTGGTGGCCTCCGACGAGTGCTACGCCGACATCTACTTCGAGGAGCCGCCCCTCTCCATGCTGGAGGTGCAGGTCGAGAACGTGCTCGCCATCCACTCCTGCTCGAAGCGCAGCGGCATGACCGGCTACCGGACCGGCTTCGCCGCCGGCGACGCGGACCTGGTCTCCCAGGTGAAGCGGATGCGAGGCCACCCCGGCGTGGCCTCCCCCGATTTCGTCTCTGCGGCGGCGGTGGCGGCCTGGAACGACGACGCACACGTGGCCGAGCGGCGCGAGGTTTTCCGGGCCAAGCGAGACCGGCTCTTGCGGTTCTTCCGGGAGCACGGACTCTCCGCGCAGGGCTCCGGGGCAACCCTGTACCTCTGGGTGAAGGTCCCGGAGGGTTTCGCCTCGGCGAGCTATGCGTCGCGGCTCCTCGACGAGGCCATCGTGGTCTCGCCGGGCACGGCCTTCGGCGCCGCGGGAGAGGGCTTCGTCCGGGTCAGCCTGGTTCCGACCCTGCAGGACATCGAGGAGGCGATCGAGCGATGGCGAACGGTGCGGTGACGGGAGGGGTGGAGATGCAGGAGCGCATCGCGGCGGCGTGGGCGGACCGGGCCAGGCTCGCCGACCCGGCGTTCCGCGAGGCGGTGCTGGCGGCGGTGGCCGGGCTCGACCGCGGCGAGCTCCGGGTCGCCGAGAAGGTGAACGGGGAGTGGAGGGTGAACGCCTGGCTGATGCAGGCGGTGAACCTCTACTTCGCGGTCGCCGGGATGGAGACCCACGATTACGGGCCGTTCCAGGTCCGCGACAAGATCCCGCTCAAGAAGGATCTGGAGGCGGCCGGGCTGCGCATCGTGCCCGGCGGCATCGTCCGCCACGGGGCCTTCGTGGCGCCGGGCGCGGTGGTGATGCCCGGCTTCGTGAACATCGGCGCCCGGGTGGGGAAGGGGACCATGGTGGACACCTGGGCCACAGTGGGCTCCTGCGCCCAGGTCGGCGACAACGTCCACCTGGCCGGCGGCGTGGGGATCGGCGGCGTGCTCGAGCCGCCCGGAGCGCGGCCCAACATCATCGAGGACGACTGCTTCATCGGCAGCCGCTGCATCCTGGTCGAGGGGGTGCTGGTCGAGGAGGGTTCGGTGCTGGGCGCGAACGTCGTCATCACCGGTTCGACCCCCATCATCGACGTGACCGGGCCGGAGGAGGTCGTGCTGAAGAAGCGGGTCCCGGCCCGCTCGGTGGTGATTCCCGGGACGCGGCCGAAGAAGTACCCGGCCGGAACCTTCCAGATCCCCTGCGCCCTCATCGTGGGGCGACGCAGCGAGGCCACCGACAGGAAGGTGTCCTTGAACGACGCGCTCCGGGAGTTCGAGGTCTCGACGTGACCGCTCCGCTCGCGGAGGCGCTGGCGGCGCGAACCGAGGCGCTCTGCGCCGTGCGCTCGTCCATCGGCGAGGAGAAGCCCCTCTGCGACGAGCTCGAGGCCTGGGCGCGCGGGCGTTTCTCGCGGGTGCGGCGGGTGAAGAATTCACTCGTGGTCATGATCGATCCGGTCGGCGCGGCCGGGTCGGCGCGGCCACTCGTGGCCCTGTGCGGCCACCTCGACACCGTGCCGGTCCACCCCGGCGATGAGGGCCCGCCAAGGCGGGAGGGCGGCCGGATCGTCGCCCCCGGATCGTCCGACATGAAATCGGGTCTCGCGGTGGCGATGGAGATCGCCGAGCGGCTGCCCCGCTCCGGGCGGTTCGCCGACCTGGCGCTGGTCCTCTACTCCCGCGAGGAGGGACCCTATCTCGAGAACGAGCTCGGGCCGGTGCTGGCGCAGTCGCCGGAGATCGGCAGGACCGATCTCGCCATCTGCCTCGAGCCCACCGACGGCAAGCTGGCGCTGGGCTGCGTCGGCTCCCTCCACGCCACCGTGACCTTCGCCGGCCGCTCCGCCCACTCGGCCCGGCCGTGGCAGGGGGAGAACGCCGTGCACGGCGCCGGCGCGCTGCTCGTGGAGCTCGCCTCGCGGACGCCGCGCGAGGCGACCTCGGGCGGCCTGCGGTTCCGGGAGGTCCTCTCGGCGACGCGCATCGAGGGAGGGCGGGCGCGAAACGTCGTTCCCGACCGCTGCACGCTGAACCTGAACTTCCGGTTCGCCCCCGACCGATCGGTGGAGGGAGCGGCGCGGGAGATCGAGGAGCTGGCGCGCCGGTTCGGGGCCGAGGCCGAGATCACCGACCGGTCCCCCGCCTGTCCTGCCTTCGTCGACCACCCGCTGGTGGCCCGGCTGCGCGACCGGGCCGGCCTTCAGGTGGAGCCCAAGCAGGCCTGGACCGACGTGGCGCGCCTCGCCGCCGCCGGGATCCCGGCCGTGAACTTCGGACCCGGGGCCACCGGGCAGGCCCACCAGCGGGGCGAATGGGTCGAGGTCCAGGCCATCGAGCGGGCCTACCTCGCGCTGGAACGTTTCTTCACCGCCGGATAGCGCCCGCCGGCTGACCGTGGCCAGATCGGCTTGACGGCGCCTCGGGCCGGGTTACATCGACGATCATCGATATGTCGATGGATCGGACGAGCGACCGGCTGGTCAGGGTGGCGAAGGCGCTGGGGGACCCCACCCGCCTGGAACTGCTGCGCCGCATCGCCAGCGGCCGCGAGATCTGCTGCAAGGACCTGGTCACCCTCTTCCCGGTTTCCCAGGCCACCGTCTCCCATCACCTCAAGATCCTCGCCGCCGCCGGCCTGGTCTCGGCGCGGCGCGAGGGTCAGTTCGGGTACTACAGCCTGCGCCCCGGCGCACTCGAGGACCACGCGGCGCTGCTGGGGAAGACCATCCAGGCGCGCCCCAGCAGGGGGTCCAGGTGACCATCGCCCCGGCCGTCTTCCTCTCCCACGGGTCTCCCATGGTGGCGCTCGAGCACGACGGGTACGACGAGGCGCTTCGCGCCTTCGGCGAGCGCAACCGCCCTCGCGCCATCGCGGTGGTCTCGGCTCACTGGACCACGGCCGCCGGGGTCACCGTCACCGCCGCGGAGCGCCACCGGGTCATCCACGATTTCGGCGGCTTCCCCGACGAGCTCTACCGGCTCGACTACCCGGCGCCGGGAGCCCCGGACCTGGCCGCCGAGATCGCCGTCCGACTCGGGGAGGCCGGGTTCGTGGCCCGGCTCGACCCGGTCCACGGAATCGACCACGGCGCCTGGATTCCGCTGCGGATCGCCTGGCCGGATGGCTCGATCCCGGTGGTTCAGGTGTCGTTGCCGGAGATGCCCCCCGACGACCTCGTCCGCATGGGAACCGCGCTTCGGCCGCTCCGGAAGGCCGGCGTGCTCGTCCTGGGGTCGGGCGGCATGGTGCATCACTTGACGCAGCTCCGGGGGTCGGACAAGTACGCGCCGCCCGAACCCTGGGCGGTGGAGTTCGACGCCTGGATGGCCGGCCGCATCGACGCGGGCGACACGGCGGCGCTCGTCGCCTACCGCACCCGCGCCCCGTCGGCCCGCCGGGCGGCTCCGACCACCGAGCACATCGACCCGCTCTTCGTGGCGCTCGGCGCCGCCTTCGGAGACCGGCCCGAAACGATCTTCGAGGGCTTCCACCACGGGAGCCTCGGAATGCGGAGCATCGAGTTCCGCGCAGCATGAACGCAGTCCAAACCCAGAGGAGAAGTCCGACATGAATCGCATCCTTCGTACCGCCGCACTCGCAGTCGCGCTGGTTCCCGCGCTCGCGCTGGGCCAGGCCACCACCTGGAACCTCGACTCGTCCCACACCCGCACCGGCTTCAGCGTGAAGCATCTCGTCATCTCCGACGTGAAGGGCGAGTTCGGGAAGACCTCGGGGAAGGCCCAGATCGACGACGCCGACCTGTCGAAGTCGAGCGTGGAATTGACCATCGAGGTCGGCTCCGTCGACACCCGCGACCCGAAGCGGGACAACCACCTCAAGTCGGCCGACTTCCTCGACGCGGCCACGTTCCCCACCATCACCTTCAAGTCCACGAAGGTCGTCGCCGGCAAGGACGGCGCGCTCACCGTCACCGGCGACCTGACCATGCGCGGCGTCACCAAGCCCGTGACCCTCGAGGGTTCGATCACCAAGGCCATCACCGATCCGGGTGGCTTCACCCGCCGCGGCGCCTCCTTCGCCGGCAAGCTCGACCGCAAGGAGTGGGGCGTGTCGTGGAGCAAGGTCATCGACGTCGGCGCGGTCGTGGGCGACGAGGTGAAGCTCGACATCCAGTCCGAGCTCGTGAAGGACGCGCCGAAGAAGTAGCTCCGGCGGCCGCACCGTCCGCGCCGCGCCCCCGGGGCGCGAGGCAGGGCGCGGAAGGAAGCGCGCGGCGGTGGGCACGGAGGATGCTCCGGTCCGCCGCCGCATGCATTTCGTGAAGAGGATGGCGGACGGGCCGCGGGAGCGGCTGCTCGCCTCCGGCCCGGCGGCGCTGTCCGACGCCGAGCTGGTCGCGCTGGTGCTGGGCACCGGCTCCGCGCGGCTCTCCGCCCGCGCGGCCGCGCTGGCGCTCGTCGAGCGCGCGTCCATCCCGGAACTGGCCTGGGCCTCCCCGGAGGAGCTTTCCGGACGGCCCGGCCTGGGGCCGGCGCGGGCGGCGGCACTCGCGGCGGCCTTCGAGCTGGGAAGGCGCGGGGCCTGGTCACCGCCCCGCCGCGGAGAGCGGCTCCTCGAGCCGTCGCGCGTGGCCGAGCTCATGCGCCCGCTCGCCCACGCCGACCGGGAGTGCTTCCACGTCGTGCTGCTCGACGTGCGCGGCCGGCTCATCCGTGCCGAGCGGGTGGCCGAGGGCTCGCTCACCCAGTGCCCGGTCTCCCCGCGCGACGCCCTTCGCCCGGCGGTGCGGGAGGGGGCGCACGGCGTCATCTTCGTCCACAACCACCCGTCCGGGGATCCCTCGCCCTCGGCCGAGGACGCCGACCTCACCGAGCGGCTGCGCGCCGCCGCCGAGCTGGTGGGCTTGATGGCGCGGGACCACGTGATCGTGGCTTCGAGCGGGTACTTCAGCTTCGTGGAGGCGGGGAGGTGGCGGAGGTGAAGGCAGGAGCGTTGCGCGGCATGGTGGTCCCAGGTACTCTTACTGGTAAGAGTAAGAAAGGATTCGTCATGCGCATCACCAGCAAGGGCCAGGTCACCATCCCGCAGGCCTTCCGCGAGAAGGCGGGCCTGCTGCCGGGAACCGAGGTGGAGTTCGAACTGGACGGGGACGCGGTCCGCATCCGACGGGCGCAAGCGCCGATCACGCCGGGACGCGGGGCACGCATCGTGGAGTTGCTGAAGGGCTCGGCGACGATCCGGATGACCACCGACGAAATCATGGCACTCACCCGTGGTGAAGAGTGAGCGTCCTCGTCGACAGCAACGTGCTCATCGACGTCGCCGAGGACGACCCGGTGTGGGGCGACTGGTCCCGGAACGCGCTCGAGCGCGTCGCGGATGCGTCGCTGCTCGTGGTCAACCCAATCATCTACGCGGAGGTGTCCGCGGGTTACGCCCGGGTCGAGGAGATCGAGCGATACATGCCCGCTGCCCTGTTCAGGAGGGAGCAACTCCCGTGGGAGGCGGCCTTCCTGGCCGGGAAAACGTTCCTCGCCTACCGGCGGCGGGGAGGGCGAAGCCGCTCGCCTCTCCCCGACTTCTACATCGGCGCCCACGCAGCGGTGTGCGGGCACCGCCTCCACACCCGCGACGCGACCCGG
>Ga0315287_10003450_pt1 | contig 15223 bp, 10 predicted proteins | sample YL17G11_0_MG_FD_205037 | JGI IMG/M metagenome (GOLD analysis project Ga0315287, IMG submission 205037) | Sediment microbial communities from Yellowstone Lake, YNP, Wyoming, USA - YL17G11_0 | ecosystem: Environmental > Aquatic > Freshwater > Lake > Sediment | place: USA: Wyoming | collected... | reverse complement strand
CCCCGGCCCCAGCGGGCTGCCGTCGTCGATTCGGTGAAGCAGGGGTCGAGGACCGGCGCGAAGAACGCGGGCCGACGATCGGCTCATGAGCAGGCCTGGAGCGGCGTCTAGGTCGCTCATGGCGTGAACGCCTTGCTGCTGGCAGGAGAGCGTGCGGCGGGCGCGCGCCGCCGCCGCCGCCGCCGCAGTCGCCCCAGGTCCGCAGCGCGCACGTGTCCACGGGAGCGCAGCACCTCCTCCCCCCGCCCTCTCCTCCTCCGGACGACCCCCCGGCCCCGCCGCTGCCGTCCCCGAAGAGCGCGCAGCAGGAGCACGCGTACTCCACCCTCCACGGCGAAGAGGAGAAAGAGCCCCCGCCGCCGCCGCCGCCGGCGACGACGAGCCCGTCGGTCGGGTCCGAGACCCGCCACGCCGCGGCCACGGGGATCACCCACAGCTGCAGCACCGCCGCGCCGGCCGGCGGCGCCGCGTACTTCACGTAGAGCGGGACCAGCCCGGGGCCGAGGCCGCCGACGTCCTGGCAGACGAGCGTCGCGTCGGCGACCGAGGCGCTGACGTCGCCGGGGTGCGCCCGCCCGGAGCCGCCGTCGGCGGGGGAGAGCGAGAGGGCGCCGAGGCGGACGTCGGCCCTGCCCGTGAAGCGGGCGCAGACCCTGAAGCGCCTCGTCACGCTCTCGGCGGAGGCGGAGGAGGAGGCGGGGGAGCCCGCGTCCGCAGGCGACGAGCGCCACTCGACCTGCGAGGCCTCGACCTTTGGGACGCTGACGAAGCCGTCCATCGTCGCGCCGAAGCACCCGCCGAACCTGCCGGGATCGAGCTGCGGCGAGCCCGCGAAGGGATCGCCGCCCCAGGCCTGGAAGTCGGCGCCCTCTTGGCAGCGGGTGAAGGTCGAGTTGTCGGAGGAGGAGGAGGAGGAGGAAGAGGAGGCTGCCGCTGCCGCCGCCGCCGCCAGCGGCGGCGAGAGCGAGTGGAGGTCGTGGGGCCCGCTGCCGCAGCCCGAAGCGCCGCCCAGCGGGGCGAAGTACGTGGCTTTCAGCCCGTAGACCAGCGGGGACCCCCCCGCGGCCCCGCCGGCCAGCGCCGGGGACACGTCCGCGGTCGCGCCCCCCGGCGGGCAGCCGCCCGGGACCGACTGCCACCTGGCCGAGAGCGCGCCGACGCCGGCGCGGGCCTGCACGCCCGAGGAGCAGGGCGGCGCGGCGTCGAGCGCGCAGGCCCCTGGGGGCCCCGCGCAGGAGACCCGGGGGGCCGCACGAGCAGCAGGAGCCGGAGGGCGGGAGGTGGAGGCGGGGGCGGGGGCGGGGGCGGGGGCTGGGGGCGCGACGAAGAGCGGGAGCGAGAGCGACCACGAGGCGCCGGCCGCGGGCGTGACGCGCAAGACGACGGCCGAGGGAGCTTTTTCCGTCGCGCTTGCTTGCTGCGCCGCTTCGAGCCACACGGGCTCGCAGTTCTTCGCGGCGGCGTCGCGGGCCACCTTCCCCTTGAAGACGGTGAGGTTGCGGCCCCCAGGGAGGCCGCGGACGGAGATCCCAGAGCAGGAGACGGAGAACGACGAGAGCGGGGTGCCCGCGGCGTCGCTGGGGGAGAACCAGCGAGCGTCGACTGGAGGAGTTTTTTTTTTTTTTCCGTTTCCGTTTTTCCGTTTTTTCTTCTTCATGTGAGCTCCCCGCCTTCCCTCTCTTGTTCTCCTCTCTCTCTCTCTCTCTCTCTCTCCGCCCGCGTTTCTTCACTTATCGCATGATCTCACCCTTGATCTTGGAGATCGCGGCGGCTGACAGGGGGGCGGCCCCGGGCAGAGGCTGCGGAAACAGCGCCGCCGCCGACGAAGAGCCTGCCGCGGCCGCGGCCGCCGCCGCCGCCGCCGTCGAAGGAGAGGAAGAGGCGTCGGCAGCGAGGGGGTCGCTTCCGCTCCCCCCGCTGGCGCCGCTGCCGCCGCTCAGCCTACACGCATCGTACGAGGCGGGCTCTGCCACGCCGTTGATGATCGACTCGGAGACGAGGAGGAGGGCCGCGGCGGGCTCCGCGGTTTGGATGCGGGCCTGAAGGGGAAGGAAAAAGGAGGCGTTTCCCCCCTTTTTTTTCCCCACGGTTTTTTGTTATCGTCGTTCATTCGAGGACAAGAGAGAAAAAGTAACGCCTCTGCGTTTCCGCGTCTCTCGTTCGCCTCTCTCGCTTCCCCTTGAACCCCTTCAAAACGATGCCAAGCTTTACCTGGGCGTTGACTCCAGCTCCTGAGGGGAGCAGCGAGGCGGTGAAGACCGCGGCAGCGGCGAGAAAGAGCGCGGCGGCCCTCGTGCTCCCGTTGTTGTTGGAGGAAGAGGAAGCCGAACGGCTGCGGAGGAGCCCGCGGCGGCGGCGCGGCAGCGGCGCTAGAGCTTGCGGCGGCGGCATCGTCTTTCGCGGGCAGCAGCGCGGGAGAGGAGGAGGAGGGAACCGTGCCCCTCAAAACGCGCCTTCTCTCCGTGCGAGAGAGACAAGGGGCGAAAGAGAGAGGGAAGGAGCAAAGGTGGCGAGACCGCACGGGAGCGAAATGAAAAGCTGCAAAAAAGAGAGAGAAAAAAGTGAAAAGAAGAAAAATGAAAGTTATTTTTTTTTACAAAAAGAAAAATCGACTCTCCTCCCCAGAGGATTTGGCTGCGGTCATTATAAAAGAGACGGGGGGACGGGAAAAGGAGAAACATATAAAAAAAGGAGAAAGCTAGCTGAGAGAAGAAAAAGGAACGCATGCGTTCCGAAAAAACGAGGGTGTTGCTCTCAAGCAGGGACGCCCGCGAGCGCAGCAGCTCGCGGCCTCGGCGCCGGGAGCCCCCCCTGGAGCTCCAGCGTCGACCTCTTCCGCCGCGGGACGCGTGCTTCCCGGGGCTCGAAGGCCGCGGCCGCCTTTGTGGCGCCGCCGCCGCCGCCGCCTCCCGTCGTCGCGTCGCTCGCGCCGCTGCTGCCGCCGCCGTTACTCCCGTCTCCGTCCCTGTCCCCGTCGCTGTCCGCCCCCGCCTTGCCGGTCGAGGCCGCGCCGAGCGCGGCCTGCACGGCCGCGAGCGCGTCGTCCCCGAGCCTCAGCGCGAGCCTGGGCCCGACGCCGCCGCAGGGGGGCAGGGGGCCCAGGAAGACGGGGGGCGCCGGCGGCGCCGCCGCGGCGGCCGACGGCGTCGCCGCCCGGCTCCTGCTGCCCGCGCCCCGCCTGGCCCCCCCGCCCGCTCCCGCTCCCGCTCCCCCGCTCCCGCTCTCCCCGCTGGTGCGCCTCTTCCCGGGAACCAGCGGAGCGGCCCCCGCCTCGTGCTTGCTGCTCCTGCGGGCGGAAACCGAGGCGGCGACGGCGGCCGGGGCGGCCGCGGCGCGGCGGGCGGACGCGCGGTTCGCGGGCGCGCCGGCGCGCACGGCGAGGGCGTCGGCTCGCTCGGCGTCGGCGGCCTGGGGCATCTCCGCGTCTTCGGCCTCGGCCTCCGCGGCGGCGGCGGCGGCGGCTCCGGCTCCGACCTCTGCCGTCGCCTGCTTAGCGGCGTCGGCAGGAGGAGCAGCTCCGGCAGGAGCGGCGTCGGCGTCGGCGGCAGAGGCTCCTTCGGCGACGACGACGGCCGCCGCCGCCGCCGCCGCCGGGGGAAGCTCCCGGGACAGCGGCGACAGCGAGGGCAGGTTCCCCGGCTCCGGCCTGTTCGACGACCCTGCGCGGGAGAGGACCGACTTTGCCGCCGCCGCCGCTGTTGTCGCTGCTGCTGCCGCTGCGGCGCCGTCGGCAGCCGCCTTGGACTGCTGCTGCTGCTGCTGCTTCTCGCCGCGCGCGGCGGCGCCGACGGCAGGAGCGAGACCGGGGGCGCTGCTCCCGCCGTGGCCCCCCCTGCCCCTCCCGCGGCCGCGGCCGGCGCCCCGCCCGCCTCCTCCTCCTGCTGCTGCGGAAGCAGCAGAAGAGACCCCGGGGGCGCCGGCGCCGTTCGCGGCGCCGGCGCTCTCCCCTCCTCCTCCTCCTCCGGCCGAGGTCTTTGCAGACTGCTGCTGCTGCTGCTGCTGCGCCGCCTTTGCCGCCTTGCTTCCCGCAGCGGCCTTCTTCTTCTTCGTCGCAGCGGCAGCACCCCCGTTGCCGCTGCCGCCGACAGCGGCCAAGCCAGCAGAGAACGGAGAGGGAGCAGTGGCGTGCGCGCCAGCAAGGTCGACGAACGACGCGAAATGGCCGCCGACGCCGACGCCGCCGGCCCCGGGCACGACGAAGCCGAGCGCGGGCATCGCGCCGCCGTGGGCCCCGGCCCGTGGCAGGCCCGAGAGCGCGGCCGCGAGGTGGTGGTGGTGCGAGTGGTGATGGGCCGCCGCCGCCGCCGCCGCAGCCGCCGCGGCGGAGGAGAGGTGGTCCTCGAACCCGTGGTGGGAGTGACGGAGGTGGTGGTGGTGCCCGCTCGGCCCCGCCCCGGCGCCGTGCGCGCCGCCGGCGGCGCCGCCGCCGGCGCCGCCGCCTCCCCCGAGGAGGGCGTCGGCGTCCGTGGAAGGGTCGTCTAGGAAAGCGGCCAGCGCGGCTCCGCCTCCGTCCTCCTCCTCGTCTTCCTCGTCGTCGTCCTCGGCGCCCCCGTGGTGGTGGTGGTGGTGGTGGTGGTGGTGGCGGTGGTGGGGCCCCGCCGCCGAGAAAAAGCCCGCCGCACCGACGCCGCCGCCGTCGCCGCCGTCGTCGTCAAAGAGCCCCGAGGCGGAGGCCGCGCGGGCTGCTGCTGCTGCTGCTGCGGCAGCGGCTGCTGCGGTGGCGAAGGACTGCTGCTGTTGCTGCTGCTGCTGCTGCTGTTGCTGTGGTGGAGGTGCGGCCGCTGTTGCGTGTGGAGACAAGCGAAAACGGGAGGGGGGGGGAGAGGAGAGAGAGGGTTGAGTTTTTTTTCGGTGCTTGCCGCCTGCCGCCGCTGTCGTCGTAGGTGGTGGCTGCCGTCGCCGGTGTTGGTCTTCTGCGCTTCGCCAATCCCCCGAGCAAGGCCCCCGGACGCCTCAATTTCGAGCAGTGCACCACGCGGGGGCCGAGAGCCTTGCAGGGTTCACCCCCTGGCGCGATCAAATTGGGAATCGGAGCGCGGCAGGCCGCGATTCGGAAGCGGAGAACCAAGAGGGTCGAGCGAGGGAAAGAGAGGAGATCGCGCTGGCAGCTCGTCTTGCTTTCTCTCGACCCTCTTTTTCCGTCCGCCGCCGCCGCCGCTGCCAGATGCGACACATATCATGCCCGCGTTCCTCCCTCGCCGGTGATCGATCTCCTCTTCCCATCGCTGCGACGATCGTGTCGTTTCCTCATCGGTGCAAAGGGTCTCGAATCGTGGGAGAAAGCGGACAACTGGGAGCAAGGCGGAAGCGTTCTCCAAAGTATCTCCGCCTTTCCTTTTCGATGGACCTCCATCTCGACCAAAAAAACGACAACAGTCAACACCACCGCCAAAAGAACGAGCGCTCTCTCCGCACCATACGCGTAGTCGCTCGGGTCGGTGGAGACGAAGGCCTCGAGCGGCGACGCCCTGACGCCCAGGTGGGCTCCGAGAAAGGCCGTCCTGTTGGTCGAGGGCGCGGCAGGGATTCCGGTCGCCGCGCCGCCGCCGCCGCCGCCGCCAAGAGAGCTACTAGTCGTCGGCACGCCGAGCACCGCCGTGGCGATTGCCGGCGGCGGCGGGGGTAGGGACACCGCGTGCGGGTAGCTCGGCACCTGGTCGACGAGGACCATTGCGCTGCCACGAAAAGCTACTCGAGCTCGTAGAGGGAGAGCGCGCCAGCCCCTCGAACTGCGAGCCAATTCTCTCTCTCTATCTCTCTCTCGTGCGGAAGAAGGAAGAAGAAAAGAGTGAAGCGATTTTGCTCTCGCTCCGGGAAAAACAACACCCCCCTCTCTTTTCTCTTTCGCGCGACCTCCCGCGACGAGAGAGACAGCCCCGTCCGGCTTTCGTCCCTCTGCTCTCTCTGGAATCAATTCATCTGAAAAAGAGAGATAGTATTTAAATGACGAGATTGAAACAAACAAAAGAGGAGGGAAAAACCTCTGTTTCTTTTCCCATCAGACCCTCCCCCTTTCTTCTCACTCGCTCTCGCTCCCGCAGCCTCCAGCGACCGCCGCCTCCGCCCCCGCGCCCGCCGCCGCCCCCCCGTCCCCCTCCGTGTAGCTCACCTTCACCATCGCGGCCCGCACGAGCCTGTCGCCCATCGCGTACCCCCGGCGGAACTCCTGCAGGACGGTGCCGTCGGGCACCGAGTCGTCGAGCTCGCGCATCACCGCCTCGTGCACGTTGGGGTCGAACGGCGACCCCGCGCCGGGGACCGGGGTCACGCCGACGCCGCGGAACGCGTCGAGGAGCTGCTTCTGGAGGCCGCCGTAGGCGGAGGCGACCTTGGCGGCCGGGGAGTTCTCGTCGAGGGCCGGGGCGCCGCCCTCCGAGGGGGCGGCGGCGGCCGAGGCGAGGAGCGCGGCGGCGGCGTCGAACGAGTCGGCGAGCGGCACCAGCGCCTCGACGGCCTCCGCCTTGGCCCTGGCCGCCAGCGCGGTCTTCTCGCCCTCGGAGCGCCTCCTGAAGTTTTCGAATTCGGCGCGGAGCCGCAGGAGGGAGTCTTTCGCGGACTCCAGCTCGGCCTCCGCGGCCTCGGCGCGGGACTCGGCCGCGGCCGCGAGGCTCGCGGCGTCGGCGGCCGCGCCGCCGAGCGAGTCGACGGCTTCCGAGAGCGCCGACAGGGACTCGTCGTCGCCGGCCTGCTGGAAGGCCGCGAGGGCGTTGCGCGCGTCCTCGTAGAAGACCTGGTGCGGGGGCCCTCTGTCGACGATGCCGCTGCTGTCGTTGTTGCCGGAGGACGAGGAGCTGAGGGGAGGCGTGACGAGGTCGAGGAAGGGGGCGTCGTTTTTCGTGAGGTGTGGTTCGTTTTCGTGGTCCGCTCGAGAGATCGGTTGTGCACTTTTTCTTTCTCTGTTCTCTTTCTCTCTCTTCTCCTCTTACTCCAAACACTCACGTATCCTGGTCGGATTCGTCCTCATCGCTGGTGGCCTGGAGAAAGAGGGAACAGGGAGAGTTGCGGAGGGAAAAACAGCGGCTGAGTGGTTTTGTTTCCGTGGCATTTTGGCCAGCAGAGGTGTTTCCGGGCGTCGCTGTTTCCGCACTTTGGAATCTCACGCGCTCTGCCCCTCTCTTCGCAGACATCTGAGCACCTGCATCGGCACTGGCTCTCTCGCACGCTGCTTACCGACACGCGAACGGAGCGCCTAGAAGAAGGAGCGGCAGCTACGGAGACGACGACGCCGCGGCGCTCCGCTCCGGCGGCGGCGGCGACAGCAAATGCCGCGGCGACGACGGGCCGACGAGGAAGCTGCGCCGGCGCGACGAGCGCCCTGGGCCTCGACGCGGAATTTGCTGCTGCTGCTGTCGCGACGACGGGCGTCGACGCCGAGAGCATGGCCAGGGAGCGCATGGTGGCGATGGAGCTCTGAGGGAAAGTGGGTGGAAGAAACTAGCAAAAAGAGCCGTCGCCTCTGTGCTTGGATGCTCGCTCTCGAAGAAGTGAGGAAAAAACATTGACAATTTTCTTCTTCCGACCTCGAAAAAAAGGTGGCTGCCACTTCGCCCCCTGTTCCTTCCACTCTCTCTCCCTGCGCGCGCACGACCTTTTCCAGAGAGAGCGAGATTCGCGAAATGGTCCCGACAATGGCTAAATTTTTGTTTTTGTTTGATACAAATTTTCGGGCAAAAAAATGAAACCTCGTGCTCTCCCTCTCCCCCCCTCCTCCCCTTCAGTCGTCGTCGCTTTCGTCGTCGCTCTCGTCCCCCGACAGCCCCGCGAGAGCGTCCAGCGCGCTCTTCTTCTTCTTCTTCTTCTTCTTTCCGTTCTCGTTGTTCCTCGAGGGCTGCTGCTCCCGCTGGTCCCCTCCTTCCTCCTCCTCCTCCTCCTCCGCCGCCCCTCCTCCTCCTCCTCCGCCCCGCTCCTCCCTCTTCCCTTCCGCCTCCGCCACCGCCGCGGCAGTCTCCCTCGCCGCCCTCTCCTGCGCCTTCTTGAGGGCCTCGGTGTCCACGCTCGCCTCGGCCTCCCGCGCCACCGCCTCCCTCTCTCTCTTCCTGCGCTCCTCCGCGGCCTTCTTCGCGGCGGCCTCGGCCTCGGCGCGCGCCGGCGCGGCGGCGAGCCACGCCGCCCTCTCCCTCTCCTGCTCGACGGCCTTCACGCGGCGCCCGCTCAGGTCGCGGCACGCGCCCTGGTCGGTGACCTTGGAGACGCGGCCCGAGGCGCGGAGCAGGGAGCCGAAGCCGCCCTTGCCGCCGCGGAGGCAGAGGGCGCGAGGGGCGACGCAGAGGAGCAGCGAGGCGGCGGGAGAGAGGGAGCGCTCGCAACCCCCGGCTGCTGCCTCGAGGACGGCGCGCCACTCGCCGCTCTCCAGGGCCCCACGCGCGTCCGGGTGCCCCGCCTCGCGCAGGGCGCGCTCGGCGACGGACGAGAGCGTGAGCGGCGGGGGCGAGGAGGAACCAAAGTCGACGGCAAAGAGCCGATGCGAGCGAGGCGAGGACGGAGAGGACGTCGATGGAGGAGCATCGCCGTCGGCGCTGCCGCTGCTGCTGCCGCTCCGTCCGCCGCCGCTGCGCTGCTGCTCTCTCTGTGCCGCCGCCGCTGGCAGCGCGACGCGGACGAGGATATGCATGTTATGGCAAAAGAAACAAAGAGGGTTTTCCAAAAATGCTGGAAGGCGAAGCACCGTTTGCTTCCTGATTCTTCGACAGAGGGACTTCCAGAAGAAGGAGAGTGAACGACGCAGTGTGACCTTCACTTTTCGCTCGCTCACTACGCTCGGATCGAATTCGAATGAGCCTCCACCTCCTCCCCGCGAACGACTAGTCACCGACAACACCCAATGGCCGTCGTCCTGTATGCCGACAGGGTCTCGCAGCCGTGCAGGGCGTGCGAGCTGCTCGTCCGGTGAGCATCCGAGAGAGAGAGAGAGAGAGAGAGAGAGAGAGCAAGGGGTTCGAGAGGAGGCTCTCTGATTCGTCGCCCCCTCTTTCCAACCTCGACTCGTCCCTTTCCCTCTCTCTCTCTTTCCCCCACCTCCGCCCCCCTCCCTAGCTGCGCCGACCTCCCGGTCTCTATCGTCCGAGTCTCCCTCGCGCGAGGGGAGCAACGCAGGCCCGAGTTCATCGTCAAGGCGCCGATGGGCAAGCTCCCCGTCCTTGAGCACGTCGCGGCATTCGGCGGCGGCGCGGGCAGCTTCCTGCCCGAGTCGGGTGCGATCTTGCGGTACCTCTGCCGCGTCCTCCTGCCGTCGCCGGCCGCGCCCTTCGGCCACTTCTACCCCCACTGGGATCCCGCCGCGGCGGCCCTGGTCGACGCCGCGGTGGAGTGGCACTTCAGCTCGCTGCGCCCCGGGTGCTCGGGGGCCGTGTGGGCGCTCGTCCTCGCGCGCACGGTCCCGCGCGGCGGCGCCGAGCGCAGGGCGGCCGCCGAGTCCCCGGCCGCCGCGGCCGCGGCGCTGGCGGCGCTGGAGCTCGCCCTGGACGCGCTCGAGGGGCGGAGCGGCAGCGGCCCGTCGACCCCGACCTCGGCCTCGTCGCCCCCCCCGCCGCCGCCGCCGCCGCCGTCGTGGCTGCTCCCTCCCGGCGGAGGAGGGGACGGGGGGTTCCTGGCCGGGAGGAGCCGCGTCTCGATAGCGGACCTGCTCGTGGCGACGGAGCTCGACCAGCTGCGGCTGCTGGAGGCCGCCCCGAAGGGCCGCGGCGGCGGCGGGGCGGGGGGCCGCGGCGGCGGCGGCGGCGGCGGCGGCGGGGTTTCGCTCGGGGCGTTGCTCGCGCCGCGGCCTCGGGTGCGCGCCTACCTTTCGCGCGTCAGGGAGGCCTGCGGAGGCCCAGGGCACTGGGACGAGGTGTCGTCGGTGCTCGACAGGGTCGTGGCCAACCTCAAGAAGAAGGAGGAGAAGGAGGAGGAGAGGAGAAGCGGGGACTCGGAGGGGCGGGAGCAGGCGCGGCTGTAAACAAAGAAAACACCAGAGAGAGGAGAGAAAACAAAAACAAAGAAGAGAGTAAAAAAAAAAAAATTCTCACCCTCTTTTCACTTTCACTTGCGGCGTTGCCTGCCCGAGGCGAAACTTCACCTGTCACTTCACGAGCACGCTGTCTCCTCGGACAAAGCGAGGGAGATTTTTCCGGGAGCTTTTCTGAAAAAGAGGAAAAGAGCCCACCACTTGGCTGTGTGCTCTTCACTTTCTCTTTTTTTTTTCCGTCCTCTCTCTCTCTTCCCCCCCCGCCCCGCGGCGGCGTCGGCCCCCGCGCCCTCCCGCGGCTGCACCCTCCTCCAGTGTCTGCACAAAGGCCACCCTCGTGGCCCGAGCGCCGGGCGGGCTGCGCGCGAAGCTCAGAGCTCTGTTCTGCCTGCGTTTTTTCTTCCCTTCCGAATTTGGGTGAGTTGTTGCTCTGCTCTGATCCAATCGACGTTGACGACGAATCAAGGCCCCCCTCCTCCCCTCCTCCGCGCCCACATCGCGCGCGCGCCGCTGCGCTCCCATCGCCGCGAGCGAGAAGAGTCGGCCGCTTTCCGGCTCGCTCGAGTGGGAGAGGAAGGGCGCGCGGGCGCGCCCTTCCTCTCTGGTTGCGCCGAGGGTTTTGATGTTCATCACTCCAACGCTTCCATCTTGCCGGCGGCAGCGCGGCGTTTTCTCTCCTTTTGCGCCCAAAATATCAAACCCAAGTCGGCGCGCTAGCGCCCTCTCGATCCTCTTCTCCTCGCTCGAGAGGCTAGAGGACGTCGGGCCTCGTGCGTCTTAGGCGGCTGCGAGGCATTGGCACCGCAGTTGGCCTCCCGCAACGGACACCGCCTTTCGCTCGAAAAAGAAAGGAAAAAAGGGGGAACAAAGAAAGAGCAGACGCCGGGCGCGCAAGCGCCCCGCCGGACGATGCTGAGGTTGGCGCGAGCGAGGAAGCCGCAATTTGTCGCGGCGACTTCCAGCGCCCGGCAAGTGCCTCTTTCGCCCCGCTTCTCGACTCCAATTTCCCCAGTCAGCGTTGCGATCGATCTTTACTTTGCTCTCGCATGGAGAGGGCGTCGCCGCCGCTCGTCCATTGGGCGCGGGAACTGCGCTCGAAAGGAGGAGATCGTCGCCTTTCGGAGTCTGCCGCCTGGCAAAATCTCTCTTTCACTTTCGACGAGAGAAAAAAACGTCTTGCCGCTCTTTTCTCTGACCTCTTCCTCTATCTCCACCTCCGCCTCCCGCCTCCACCTCCGCACCCTCCCACCTCCCATCTCCCCGCTCTCCAGGGGGGAAAGACGCAATCGCACCCCAAAACTCAACATCCGTGGGGCCTCCGGATCCAGCTCTCCTTATTAGATTCAGCCTTCTGAACAGAAACTGAAAAAAAAACTCAACATCACCGACCATGATCTCGACCTCCTCTGTCCTCGCTGAGGCCCGGGAAAACCATCAAAACGGCGGCGCCAACAACGGCGCAGCCTTCTTCGCCGAGGGAGGCAAGCTGCCGCCCGGCGGCTCCTGCTCGTCCGACCGCGTCCCGACGCCGCCCTCGGCCGCCTCCACGGCGACGCAGGTCGCCGACGCGGCCGCCGTCGTCGCCGGGGCCGCCGCGGCGGGCGCGTGCGGCGCCCCGCCGCCGTCGTCGTCGCAGTCGTCGGGGGCCTCGTCGGGCTTCCTGCTCTCCGACGTCTCCGCCTTCGCCTCTGTCGCCGCCGGCGCGCGGCCCCCGCTCTCCGGGGCCAAGAGGAGCGCCGCGTCCGCCTGCGCCGCCTCGGCCGCGGGGCTGCGCCGGGCGAGGCTGCTCTCCCCGCTGGGGGGCGCAGCGGCGCTGCTGACGTGCGACGAGGGCGGCGACGACGCGCTGGCCTCGCCGGCGCCGGTCTCGGCTGTCGCCGCCGTCTCGGCTGCTGCTGCTGCTGCTGCCGCCAGCAGGCGGCAGCAGCACTTGCAGCAGCACTTGCAGCAGCAGCACCTGCAGCAGCAGCACTTGCAGCAGCAGCACCTGCAGCAGCACTTGCAGCAGCACTTGCAGCAGCAGCAGCGGCAGCAGCAGGTGCAGGCTTCCGAGCTCGCCGCCGCGGCCGCGAGGGCCGCAGCCGCTGCGGATGCCGCCACGGCGGCCGCCGGCGCTGCCAAGGCCGCTGTGGCCGCCGCCGCGGTTGCCGCCGCCGCTGCCGCGGCCGCAAAAGTCAGCGCCTTCAACCACGGCAGCTCTTCGTCCTCGCTCTCCCCCGGCTCGGGCTCCGACGCGTCCGAGCAGGAGGCCTTCCACGTCCCTGCCGCCAAGAAGCACAAGGGGGGCGCCGGCGGGTTCAGGATCAGCGCCTCCGTCGTCGCCGCGGCCGCGGCGAGGGCTGCTGCTGCTGCTGCTTCGGCTGCTCCTCCCGCCGCCGCGTCCCGCCCCCCGCGCGCCCCCGGAGGCACCTCCGGCGACGCCGCCGCCGCCGCCTCTGCCGGCGTCCGCGTGGGAGCCCCCGTCCGCGGCTCGAGCCCGCAGGCCCTCGCCGCGGCCTTCGGCTTCTCACGCACGGCCGCCGCCGTCGGCGCGACCTACTTCGCGCGCCTCGCGACGAGGCACGCGGACGTGGCCGTCGCCGTCTCGGGCAGCGCGGCGCACGCCGCGCTGGTCGACGCTGTGGCCGCGCGGAGGGCGAGGTGCAGGGCCGGGGCCGCAGCTGCCGGCGCGGACGCGACGGAGGCGTCGCTGGCCGTGCACCGGAGCGCGAGCGCGGGGTCGCTGCAGCACGCGAGCGCGCCGACGGCGGGCGGCGCGCCGGCGTCGTTCGCCGCTCCCGTTCCCGCTGCCGCCGCTGCCGCTGCCGCTGCCGCTGCTGCTCCCGCTGCTGCTCCCGCTGCTGCCCCGTCGGCTTCGCTGCTCCGCAGGGCGACCTCGGCGCCCCCGCGCCGCCGCTCGCCCTCGCTCCCGCCGCCGCCGCCGCAGCCGCTGGCCGTGACGATCGCCGCGGCCGAGCAGCGGGAGCAGCGGGCGGACGCCGCCGACGAGGCCGCCGCCGCCGCCGGGCCCGCCCGCTCCCTGCCGGCCCCGGCCCTCGCCACGCTCTCGTCGCGCCTCGGCCTCGACGGCGCGGCCGCCCTCGACGCCCTCTGGCTCGTCTGCGTGCTCGTGGCGGCCAAGAACGTCGAGCGCGTGCCGTTCTCGAGGCTGCTGCCGACGATGCTCGGTTGGCTGCGCGGCGCGAGCTCGCCGGCGCCGGCCGCGGCCGCGGCCGCGCTCGAGCTCGACGTGCTGGTCGCGCTCGAGTGGCGGCTGGGCCCGTTCTTCAAGCAGCTGCCGGAGATGGAGAGGGACGTGTTCGCCGCCGCCGATGCCGAGGCCGCCGAGGCCGCTGCTGCAGCTGCTGCCGCTGAGGTCCCTGGTGCTGCTGCTGCTGCTGCTGCTGCGGCGGCGAAAGAGTCGAGCCCGGCCGCCTGCGAGGGAGGCGACGGCGACGACGGCGACGACGAGGGGGGCTACTACGGCAACGACGACGGCGGCGACGGCGACAGCAACGACGAGGACGGGAGCGTGGTGGCCGCCTGCGGAGACGACGACGGCAGCCCCGACGTCGTCGTCGGCAATGCCTTCGCGGCGGCGTGAACTCGGAAAGAGTCAGCGCCGCCGCGCGAGAGCGAGAGCGAGAGCGAGGGAGGGACGGGGTTTTGATGTGGAGGTAAAAAACCTCGACTTCCCCCCTCCGCCACCAAGAAAACAATTTTTGCAGCTCCGATTTTCAAGACGTCCCCGTCAAGTGCCATCCCCCAGTTTTTGCCCCCCACCCCTTCCCCCCCTCCGTCCCGCCGCCCTTCACGCATCGTCTCCGTCCTCGTGACGCGCCCCCCTTTTATCGCGGTACGAAATCTGCCCCTTGGTCCTGCGTCCCCCCCCCCCTTCAAAAAAAGGAAAAACCCGACTTCGTCCCCCCGAGAGAAAAGAAAAGGAAAAGAACGAAACCCAAAACAACAACCTTGCCTTCAAATTCACCCCTCGGTGGTCCGATCAATCGGCGGCCGTCTGCCCTACCTGCGTCCTCCTGCCCTATCCCCCCCCAAAACGGTCCTGTTTCAGCGTTAAAAAAGCACAAGAACTCTGGTCGTCTTCCTCCCCTTTTCCGTCTCCGATCCCGAAACTCCGATCCCCACCCCACTTGCCCGACTTGCCTCCTTTTTTTTCAACAACAAAACTTAAACACCTGAACTATGAAAAATGCGGCCTCCTTGTGTGTGTGTGTGCTGCTTCTGCTGCTTTTGCTGGCCGTCCCGCCGCGCTGCGCGTGCTGCCCTTGCTGGTGGGCATCCGCCGCCGCCGCTGCCGCTGCTTTTTTTTTTCTCCTCACCTTTTTTTTTTGCTGCTTTCTTTTTCCTGCCGAGGAGAGAAACTATAACTAAAAACTGCCAATTGCCTTGACTCCCCTCCCCCCCCCCCTGGTTCTCTTGGCTCTCGCGCGCGCCCATCCACTCCTTTTGGGAGCGAGTGGGGGCGCGCGCGCGCGGAAAGAAGAGGGCCCTACTGTATCGTATCCCCCAAATAACTCCCTTCTCCCCTTCTCCCTCCCTCTCCCCTAAACACGCTCTCGCGCCGCCCCCCCTCTCTCCGCGGGGGTGCGCGCGCGAGGCGCATCTATATAAATGTACTACTTGGCAGTAGTAGCTAGCTAGCAGCAAGAAAAACAAGGGAAAAAAAGAAAAAAAAGAAAAACGACGACCTTCAAAACAAAAATGGAAATTAAAAAAGAGACGAAGGGACGAGAGAGGGCCGCGGCGACGAGTGAGCGCGGATGAAGCGTCTTTCTTCGTCCGCCGCGCCCTCCTTCCCCCCTTTTCGGTTTTTGAGTTTCCGGAAGAAACTCCAAAACGCACTCGAGACGCACTCAAGAAAACGCGCACAAACGCTGAGGACGCGCGTGCCACCACCACCTCTTAAACTACCACCATTACCACTACCATCAAATCAAACAAAACTGTTTTACCGTTTTTTCCCTGTCCGCGCGCGAGAAATCAAAACAATGATCTGCACTGAGACTCGGTCGTTTTCGAAATGAAATCGCGCGCGGACAGAAACGAGAGTTGAGAAAAACAGCAAAAAAACTCGGGCAAAAAAATACAAAAAATAACATCAAAGACTCCCCCCCTCCGCTTCCAACCAAAATGGAAAGAATCGAATCTTTCAAAAATCGACGCGACGGCGGGGGCGGGGACTTTGAGTTGTCCCCCCTCCCTTTGTCTCCTCTCGCAACAACCAAAAAACACCAAAAACAAAGACAAAACGTCGAACAGATACAACCCCCCCTTAGGACT
>Ga0315287_10003449_pt1 | contig 15224 bp, 13 predicted proteins | sample YL17G11_0_MG_FD_205037 | JGI IMG/M metagenome (GOLD analysis project Ga0315287, IMG submission 205037) | Sediment microbial communities from Yellowstone Lake, YNP, Wyoming, USA - YL17G11_0 | ecosystem: Environmental > Aquatic > Freshwater > Lake > Sediment | place: USA: Wyoming | collected... | reverse complement strand
GGAGTAGGCCAGCATCTCGATGTTGGGGTCTTTGCCGGCCGCCGACATCTTGGGTGTGAGGATACAGGCGGCACAGTCGAGCGTCGGGAAGGTCTTGTCGAACATCGCCATGTGGCCGCCGATGGAGGGGTCTTTCTCGACGAGATAGACCTTCTTGCCCGTCGCCGACAACTTGAGCGCCGCCTCGATGCCGGCGATACCGCCACCGACCACCAGGACATCGGGGTTGACCGGGACTTCGATGGGGTTGAGCGGTTCGTTCCACGGCAGCCGGTGGATCTGGGCGTTGATGATGCGCTTGGTCTTGGCGGTGGCCGCCTCGGGGTCTTCAGTGACCCACGAGCAATGCTCGCGGATGTTGGCCATCTGGCAGAGGTACGGGTTGAGGCCGCCGTCGGCACAGGCCTTGCGGAAGGTAGGCTCGTGCATGGTCGGTGAACAGGCGGCCACCACGACACGGTCGACACCGTGTTCCTTGATGTCGCTCTGGATCAATCCCTGGCCGGGGTCCGAGCACATGTACTTGTATCCACGCGCCACGGCGACGCCGGGCTGCTTCTCGGCCCACTTCACGACCTCGTCGACATCGACCTTGCCGCCGATGTTGGTGCCGCAGTTGCAGACGTAGACCGCGATCTTCTGTCCGTTCATCGTGCTGGTCTCCTGGTCGGGCACGCTCATGCCGGCACCTTGGCGAGGACCTTGTCGACCGGCACGATCTGCTTGTCGAGGGCAAGCCGCTTGCTCTCGACCCCCAGAGCCACGCCGAGCAACTGCGTGAAGTACATCACCGGGATGTTGAAGTCGGTGCCGAAGCGCTTGTTGACCATCGACTGATAGGCCTCGACGTTCATCTCACACAGCGGACACATGGTGACGATCACGTCGGCGCCGTTGTCGCGGGCGCACTGGAGCAGCTCGAGATTGAGGCGCAACGCGGCCTCTTCTTCGGTCATCATGAGCATGCCGCCGCAGCATTTGGTCTTGACCGGGTAGTACACCGGCTCGGCGCCCATGGCCTCGAGCAAGCGGTCGAGCGAGACCGGGAACTCGGGATCGTCGAAGGTGCCCTTGGGACGGCTGGCCTGGCAGCCGTAGTAGGGCGCTACCTTGAGCTTGGTGAGGCGTCGCGCGACCTTGTCGGAGACCGCTTCGCAGCCCAGATCGTTGACGATAACGTCGAGCAGATGGCGCACGGTGAGGGATCCGTCGTATGAGCGGCCGGCGGCCGCGAGAGCCTCATTGATGGTCTCGTGCAGCGCGTCGTCTTCGGCCAGATAGCGATTGGTCTTGGCGAGTATCGTGTAGCAGGCGCTGCAGGTCGCGACCACGTCCATGTCGCCCATCTCCTGGGCGATGGCCAGGTTGCGAGCCGACACGCCGAACGACTCGAGTTCGCGGATCGAGATGTAGCTGGTGGCGCCGCAGCAGTTCCAGTCGGGGATCTCGACCAGGTCGATGCCGAGCTTCTTGCAGACGACGCGCGCCGAGATGTCGTATGCCTTGCCGGTCGCCTCAGCCGAGCAACCTGGGAAGTAGGAGTACCTGAGACTCATCCGGCCACCTCCTTGGTCTCCAGCACGGCGACGATCTTGGCGATCTCGTCGCGACCCTTGATGGGGTTGGGCCGCAGCGGCATGCGACCACTCATGAACAGTCTGGTGCCCAGGCCGGCGAACTTGACCCCCAGGCTCGGCTTCTGGGTCATGGTGAACTTGGCCAGCAGGCCGACTTCGTAGTTGCGCCCGTACTTCTCGATGTTGTCGATCATGATCTTGGACAGGGCCGGGTTCTTGCAGTCCTTAGGCCATGACTTGTACTTGATCGCCAGGCGCTTCAGCTCGTACATGATGTCGGTGACCTTGATGCCCGCCGGGCAGCGCACCGTGCACGAGTAGCACGAGGTGCACAGCCAGATGGTGTTGCTGCGCACCACCTTGTCGAGCTCGCCGGCACGGAATGCCGCGATCACTTCACGCGGTCCGTATTCCATGAACGAGCTTGTCGGGCACGATCCCGAACAGGTGCCGCACTGCTGGCACTGGCGGATCTTGTCGCCGCCGGGGATACCGTAGACATCCTCGACGAAGATCTTGTGCAGGTCCTTGACGTCCTGCGTGGTCTCTAGTTCGACCATCCCACTCTCCAGTCCGAGTCTGACCGAATCGGCGTGGTTACTGACCTACTGACGACCCAGCGCTCGCCCGGGCGCGCGAGACACCCGGACGCCGAGCACTTTGTGAAAAGTGTAGCAACAGACAGGAATTGCAACATCGGGTGAGGGGTGTATTTCGCTCTGGGTCTCTTTACTGATTTTGGCCCAAACCGACTGCGTGAAGGCGCGTCTCACTGTACCGTATGTACAAATCATGAGACTGTGGTGTACGGTCTGGCCGGGTGCAGGGGGCGGCGCGGAGAAAGACGCCGAAGGCTCGGCTGCGGCGGCGGGACGCCGGCTCAGTCGAGCTTTATGAGCTTCTTGCGGATCGCGTACTTGACGAGCTCGGTGACGTCGTGCAGGTCGAGCTTGCGCATGATGTTGGCGCGATGGCTCTCTACCGTTTTCTTGCTGACCGTCAGCTCTTCGGCGATCTTCTGGTTGGTGTTGCCCTCAGCGATCAGCGTCAGGACCTCGCGCTCGCGCGCCGTGAGCAGCTCGGCTTTGGCCGGCTCTTCGGCATCGTGAACTCGGCGCTTGTAGTCCTCGATGAGCTTCGCGGCGATCGGCGGGTAGAGAAACGAGGAGCCGCTGTCGACCTCGCGGATGGCGCGCACGAGGTCGGCGGAGGCGACGCGCTTGAGCACGTAGCCCGAAGCGCCGGCCTGGATGATCTGCTGCACATATTCGTCGTCGTCGTACATGCTGAGGATGAGGATCTTGACGTCAGGGTGGTGCTTCTTGATCTCCAGGGTAGCTTCGAGGCCGTTCATGCGTGGCATGACCATGTCCATGACCACCACGTCGGGCTCGAGGCGCGCGACCTGCTCGATGGCCTCGAGACCGTCGCGCGCCTCGCCGACGACGCGGATGTCGGGCTCGTCGGCGAGCAGCGAGCGCACGCCCTCGCGCAGGATGGTGTGGTCGTCGGCCAGGAGCACGCGGATGCTGCCGGCGGCCGTACGTCTGGTGTCGCTCATGCGGTCTCGACCTCCTCGAGCGGCACGACGACGTGGACGCGCGTCCCCCTGCCGGGGCTCGAATCTATGGTGAACGTGCCGTTGAGAAGCTCGGTCCGTTCCTTGATCGACAACAGGCCGATCCCAAACCGCCCGCCGTCGTCGTAGATGACCTCGTCCGGCAGGAAGCCGATGCCGTTGTCCATCACGGCGAGGCTCGCATAGCCCGGTTTGGTCTCGAGACTGAGCGTGACCCGCGTCGCCATCGAGTGTCTCACGACGTTGCCGAGTGACTCTTGGGCGATGCGGTAGAAAGCCGTCTCGACCGGCGCAGGGAGACGTTGCTGACCAGCCTCGAAGTCTGTCGCGACCTCGAGATCGGCTCCTTGCAGATGGGATACCACATACCAGCGAAGGGCGGGGACAAGGCCGAGGTCGTCGAGCATCGACGGGCGCAGGTCATAGACCAGGATCTTGATCTGAGTGAGGCAGTACTGGATGAGGTCGATCGTGTTCTCGACCCGTTTGGAGACCTCGGCATCGCTGTCATCCAGACCTTTGTCGACGAGCTCCAGATTGATGAGCGCCGCCGCCAGGGTCTGGCTGGTGTCGTCGTGCAGCTCGCGACCGATACGACGACGCTCCTCTTCGATCGTGTCGAACATCTTGGCAGTGTAGCGACGCGACTCACCATCCAGCCGATCGAGCATCTCACCCATCGCGTCCGACACCGAGCGCAGGCTGGGCTCCCGGCTGATACCCAGAAGACCGTGCACGCGCTCCCCCTTGTGGACCTGCGACATGGCGGCGCTGAGTTCCACCAGAGGCCGAAAGACGGTGCGCAGGACGAAGTAGTTGGCGACTGCGGAGACCAGGACCCCGACCCCGAAGAAGATCAGCGCGATGACCCACCAGGGCTGTTCGTTGAACCGCTGAGCGACCAGCGTCCCCACCACTGCGCCGATCAGGATGATGGCCGCGTTGACCGCCACGATCTTCTGCAGGATCGGACGCTCGCCGAGCCGTATCATCGCGCACCTCTCCTGACGGCGGATCTGACAACCTGACGTGGTACGTCTACCCTACAGGAGCCGACGCGCGGCGACACTCCTCGCGCCGACCGGCGCCGGACGAAGCGCGCCGGCATGACGAGTCCTCGGGCGATGACCCCATACTTTCCCGGCCGCGGGACAAGTCGCCGCGGCGCCGGTTCGTGGAAGGTAAACCACCTGCTCACAGTGATAATCACCCTTTCCACGCTCGGCTCGTCGCCGCCAATACAAAACTACTCGTCTAGGGTCTTGACCTTACCTTGCCATGGTGTACATATCCACACTGACGGCTGTGCCAAACGATGCGTTGACCCCCGCGATCAGCGTGCGTACAAAGGGGACACACTGCGCTTGCGCGCGGCGGTCATGGGGTGAGCGACCCAGTCACTTGTGACGGTCTCGCTCACTCGCGCAGAAGGTCAGGGAACACAAACCCTACGTCATGGAGGGTCGGAATGCGGATCGGCGTGTACCTTTGTCAAGAGGGCGTCGGCGACCCCGACGCCGTCAACCTGCACTCCATCGCGAGCTACGCGGCCAACCTGCCCAATGTCGAGGTGGTGCGCGATCTCGGGGCGAAGCCCAACCTGATGCCCGAGACCCTCGCGAAGGAGATCAAGACCGAGTCGCTCGACCGCGTCGTGGTCGCCGGCGACTCGCCCGGTTTCTTCAAGCCGGCGTTCACCACCGCCATGGCCCAGGCCGGCGGCGACCCCGACGAAGTCAGACTGGCTTCATTTCGGGCCTTCGACGCCTCCTCGGGCATCGGTACCGCGCGCGCCAAGTCGATCCTTGCCTGCGCCGTGCTGGGAGTCCCCTTCCCGCTCGCCGCGGTGCCCGACACCACCGCCGTGCATCCCGTCACCCTGGTCGTCGGCGCCGGCGTAGCCGGTATCCAGGCGGCACTCGAGATCGCCGACGCCGGCAAGAAGGTCTTCCTGCTCGAGCGCACCGGCACGATCGGCGGCCACATGGCGCAGTTCGATAAGACCTTCCCCACACTCGACTGCGCGGCCTGTATCCTCACACCCAAGATGGTGGCCGTGGGCCAGCATGAGCACATCGAGCTCATGACCTACTCCGAGATCGAGACCGTCAGCGGCTCGCCCGGCGATTACACGGTCATGGTGCGCCAGAAGGCGAAGCGCGTCGATGCCGACGCTTGCGTCGCCTGCGACGCCTGCGCAGAAGTCTGCCCCCAGCGTACGGCCAGCGAGTTCGACAACGGTATCGCCGAACGCAAGGCGATCTACATGCCGTTCCCTCAGGCGGTGCCTAACGCCTATCTCATCGACGAAGCAAGCTGCACCTACGTTCTGAGCGACGGCAAGAAGTGCGGCGTCTGCGCCAAGAAATGCCCCAAGGAATGCATCGACCTCGACCAGAAGGACGAGCTCGTCGAGTGTCAGGTCGGCAACATCATCCTCGCTACCGGCTACGACGTCTATGACGCCACCAAGATCGAGCGCTACGGCTACGGCGTCTTCCCCAACGTGCTCACGGCGCTCGAGTTCGAGCGTCTGACGAACGCGTCGGGGCCCACCGGCGGCAAGATCGTCACCAAGACCAAGCGCTACAACAAACGCAAGAAGGCCGACGAGTGGGTCTTTGACACTGAAGAGGGCTCGGCCCCCAAGCGCGTCGCGATCATCCACTGCGTGGGCTCACGCGACGCCAACCACAACGCCTACTGCTCGCGCGTCTGCTGCATGTACTCGCTGAAGTTCGCGCACCTTGTCAAAGAGAAGCTGCCCGATGCCGAATGTTACGAGTTCTACATCGACATGAGGGCCTTCGGTAAGGGCTACGAGGAGTTCGCCGAGCGCATCCGCGACGAAGGCACCTTCGTGGTCCGCGGCCGCACCGCCAAGGTCATGGACGGCGATGGGCAGATGAACGGCGATGGGCTGATGATCATCCGCGGCGAGGACATCGTCAGCGAGCGCCTGGTCGAGTTCCCCGTCGACATGATCCTGCTCGCGGTCGGTCTGGTACCGGCCCACGGCTCTGCAGAGATCGCCGACATGCTCGATCTCAGCGTCGACAGCGACGGCTGGTTCAGCGAGCTCGACTACAACGCCAGCCCCACCGACACGGAACGTGGCGGAGTCTTCGTCTGTGGCGCCTGCCAGGCACCCAAGGACATCCCCGACACGGTCGCCCAGGCTTCAGCCGTCGCGGCCGGAGTGCTCAAGTCGATCGCCACCGGACGTGGCCTCGACAGCCGTGCCGATCTTTCGCTCTCTGACATAGAGGCGCGAGCGGCCAATCTCATCAGGGTCTAAGGAGGGGGCATGGCAATACGGGCCAATCTCAAGCTTATCGAAGAACTCGAGAGGTACGGGGCTCAGGACGTCTCGAACTGCTACCACTGCGGCAACTGCTCGGCGACCTGCCCCTTCTCGTCAGATCACTCGATCTTCCCACGGCGCGAGATGCGCATGCTGCAGATGGGACTCGAGACCAAACTCGAGAGCAGCCTCGACCCCTGGCTCTGCTACTACTGCGGCGAGTGCTCCGACGACTGCCCACGTGACGCAGAGCCCGGCGAGACCATGATGAGCCTGCGTCGCTGGCTCACGGCGCGCTACGACTGGACCGGCATCTCGAAGCTCTTCTACCTTTCCTGGAAGGCAGAGCTGCTGGCGATCATCATCGTGGCGCTGCTGGCCGGCGCCGGCTTCCTCGCCGCCGGCTTCCTGCTTGGCGGCGGCGACATCAGCGTCTACAACGGTGAGAACGCGTTCTTGCCGGCCGGCGAGAGCTGGTACGGCCTGCCGACCGGCACCGGCGTCCACCTTTTCGACTGGATCCTGGCCGGCGTGCTGGTGTTCTTCCTGAGCACCAACTGCATGCGCATGTGGTGGAAGACCATGGGCCGCGACAAGAGCGTCAAGGTCCCCCCCCACCTCTACATAGCGAAGATCTTCTCGCTCCCCTGGAACTTCATGTCGCAGGCGCGCTACGCTAAGTGCGATCGCAAGCGTCCCTGGGCGATCCACCTGGTGCTCATGCTCAGCTACGTGACCATGCTCGTCTTGATCATGTTCTTCCTCGAGCGTATGGCCGCCGGACCGGGCGTCGACTGGAAGGTCCACGTCTTCGGGCTCCTGGCTACCGTCGGCCTTCTGGCGACCACCATCTTCGCCATGCGCGGCCGCGTCAAGAAGACCGAGTCGCAGTACAAGCACTCGCACGAGTCCGACTGGATGTTCCTCATCCTGCTGGTGGTCGTCGCCTCGACCGGGTTCCTGCAGTTCGCCCTGCACCGCTCCGGGCTCGACGTGGCCGCCAACATCGCCTACGTGGTCCACATGATGGCGGTGGTTCCCATGCTGCTCCTCGAAGTACCGTTCAGCAAATGGTCACACCTCGCCTACCGTCCCCTGGCGATGTACTTCAACGAAGTCCGCGAAGAAGCCGCCACCGCGGCTGAGAAGTCCGCTGTACCCCTCGGCGCCGCTCAGGCCGCCTGATCGGAGGTTGGCATGGAAGACCTGAAAATCGGCGTCTACATCTGCAACTGCGGCACCAACATCGCCAAAGTCGTCGACTGTGACGCAGTCGTCGAGTCGGCCGCCTCGCTTCCCGGCGTCGTCGTCTCGCGACCCTACAAATACATGTGCTCCAACCCTGGTCAGGAGATGATCGTCCAGGACATCAAGGAGCACGGCCTCAATCGTGTCGTCGTGTCCGCCTGCAGCCCACGCATGCACGAGCCCACCTTCCGCAAAGCGCTGCAGAACGCCGGCGTCAACCCGTACTTCCTCGAGATGGCCAACATCCGCGAGCAGTGCAGCTGGGTCCACGAAGACGGCGCCCAGGCCACAGAGAAGGCGACGTCGCTCACTCGTGCGGCGGTGCTGCGCGTCGCGCAGCACGAACCGCTCGAGCGCCGCTCCGTCGACATGTGCAAGAACCTGCTGGTCATCGGCGCCGGCATCACGGGCATGACCGCGGCGCTCGACCTCGCCGATGCGGGCAGCAAGGTCTACCTCGTCGACCGCGCCGACCGCCTCGGTGGCAATGTCGCTCGCGTCGACCTCACCGCTCCCTACCTCGACTCGGCCCGCGACATGATGACCGAGCGCATGACCCGCGTGGTCGAGCACCCCAACATCGAGGTATTGCTCAACTCAGAGGTCGAGGACGTCTCCGGTTTCGTGGGCAACTTCCAGACCACCATCATCAGCAAGCCCGCCGACGGCAAAGGTACGCCGACCAAGGTCACCCACGACGTCGGCAGCGTCATCGTCTGCACCGGCTACAAGGAGTTCGATGCCTCCCGTATCACCCACTACGGGTACGGCAAGCTGCCTAACGTCGTCACGTCGTTCGAGTTCGAGAAGATGCTGCGCGCCGGACGCGTCGAGACCAAGGAAGGCAAGGCGCCGCAGTACGTCGCCATCGTGCACTGTGTCGGCAGCCGCAACATGGAGTTCCACCCTTACTGCTCACGCGTCTGCTGCATGACCGCCCTCAAGTACGCCCAGGAGGTCAAGTCGGCCGTCCCCGGCGCCTACGTGAGCGACATCTACATCGACATGCACGCCTTCGGCAAGGGCCACGAAGACTTCTACCGGCGCAGTTCCGAGGTCAAGACGCTCTTCCTCATGTATGCCAAGAACGACTACCCGGTGATCCGCAAGGCGGGGCCCAAAGACGACTGCGAGATGCTGATCGAGGTCAACGAGACGCTGTCTCACGAGACCATCGAGATCCCCGCCGACATGGTCATCCTGATGGTAGGCATGGAGGCCCGCGAAGACTCGGGCGAGATCGCTCGCCTGGTCAACATCAGCCGTGACAAGGACGGCTGGTTCATCGAGAGCCATCCCAAGCTAGATCCGGTGGCCACGACCACCGATGGCATCTACATCGCCGGCGGCTGCCAGTTCCCCAAGGACATCCCCGACTCGGTCGCCCAGGCGCGGGCCGCCGCGGCCCGTATCCTGGGCCGCATCGCCAAGGGCAAGCTCGACATCGACGCCGTCTTCGCCGAGGTCGACGAGGACCACTGCTCGGGTTGCCGCATGTGCAACGAGCTCTGCCCCTACACAGCCATCGAATACGACGCCGAGAAGAAACGCAGCCACGTGATCAGCGCCCTGTGCAAGGCCTGCGGCGCCTGCGTCGCCGCCTGCCCCTCAGGCGCCATCGCGGCGCGCCACTTCACCGACCGGCAGATCTACGCCCAGATCGAGGGGGTGCTGGCATGACGTTCGAACCCAAGATCGTCGGCTTCCTCTGCAACTGGTGCTCGTACACCGGTGCCGACCTGGCCGGCACAAGCCGCATCCACTACGCGCCCAACGTGCGCGTGATCCGCGTCATGTGCTCGGCGCGCATCGACCCGACTTTCGTGCTCAAGGCGCTCACAGACGGCGCCGACGGCGTGCTCATCTGTGGCTGTCACCCCGGGGACTGCCACTACTCAGAAGGCAACTACAAGATGATGCGGCGCTACCCGCTGCTCAAGAAGCTGCTCGCCGACTACGGCATCGAAGACGAGCGCGTGCGTCTCGAGTGGGTCAGCGCCAGCGAAGGCCAGCGCTTCGCCGACATCGTCAATGACATGACTGAGCGCGTACGCGCCCTGGGTCCCTGCTCCGTGAAGACAGACCTGGCAACCGACATGGCCGAGAGGTGAGCCGTGGCTGCTAAGAAACTCCAGCTCGCGATCTACTGGGGCGCTGCCTGCGGCGGCTGCGACGTCTCGATCCTCGACACCAACGAGTTCATCCTCACCGTCGACGAGGTCGCCGACATCCGCCTCTGGCCGATCGCCGCCGACGGCAAGTACGCCGACGTCGAGGCCATGGCCGACGGCGAGCTCGACGTGGTGATCATGAACGGCGCCGTGCGCAACTCAGAGAACGAGCACATCGCCAAGCTCCTGCGCCAGAAGAGCAAGATCTTCGTGGCCTACGGGTCGTGCGCCTACATGGGCGGCATCCCCGGCTTGGCCAACCTGGCGTCGCGCGCCGAGATCTTCGATTGCGCCTACCTCAACAATCCGTCGATCGAGCCCGGCAACCGCACCGTGCCGCTGACCGAAGCGAAGGTCAACGGCTACACGCTCGAGCTGCCCAAGTTCTACGACCGCGTCTACAAGCTCGACCAGATCGTCGATGTCGACTACTACGTGCCCGGCTGCCCGCCGCAGCCCGACCAGTGCAAGGCCGCTATCCTGGCCCTGGTCGCGGCGCTGACCGGGCAGGCCGACCCGCCGCCCAAGGGCGCCGTGGTGGGCGCCTTCGAGCGCGCCCTGTGCGACGACTGCAAGCGCACCAAGACAGAGAAGAAGGTGACGCGCTTCTATCGTCCCTGGGAGATCATGGAGGATCCCGAGTCGTGCCTCATGGAACAGGGCATCCTCTGCGCGGGCTCGGCCACCCGTTCGGGCTGCGGCGTACGCTGCCCCAACAGCGGCATCCCCTGCCGCGGCTGCTATGGGCCGGCGCCCAACGTGATCGACCAGGGCGCCAAGCTGCTCTCGGCAGTCTCGTCGATCATCGACAGCAAAGATCCCGACGAGATCGACAAGATCCTTGAGGGGCTGCCCGACTTCACCAGCTTCGCCAACCGCTACAGCATCCCGGCTTCCCAGCTGCAAAGGAGCCATCGCAAATGACGAGAAAGATCAGCATCGACCCCATCACCCGGCTCGAAGGCCACGGCAAGATCGAGATCTTTCTCGACGACAGCGGGGCGGTCGAAGACACCTTCTTCCAGATCCCCGAGCTGCGCGGCTTCGAGCGCTTCGTCGTCGGCCGGCCCATCGAGGAGCTGCCGCGCATCGTCACGCGCATCTGCGGTGTCTGCCCCGCCAGCCACCACATGGCCAGCGCCAAGGCCGTAGACGGCTGCTTCGGCGGCGAGGTCGCGCCGCTGGCGCACAAGCTGCGCGACATGTACTACCACGCGCACTACATCCACAGCCATATCGCGCACTTCTATGCGCTGGCGGCGCCCGACTTCGTTCTCGGCCCCGACGCCGACCCGGCCACACGCAACGTGCTGGGCGTGGTCCACAAGGTAGGTCTCGAGATCGGCGGCGCGGTCATCAAGTCGCGCGGCCAGGCGCAGGAGATCCAGCGCATCATCGGCGGCCGCAACACGCAGGACATCTGGTGCCTGCCCGGCGGCGTGGCCAAGGGCCTCAAGCCTGAGGAGCTCGCCGAGTTCAGGCCCTGGGTCGACGAGCTCTACGACTTCACGCAGTTCTCGCTGCAGCTCTTTCGCGACGTGGTGCTCGCCAACGAGACCTATGTCGACATCATCGTCAACGGCCCCTACACGCTCGACGTGCACAACATGGGGCTGGTCGACGACAACAACGCGCCCAACTTCTACGACGGCAAGGTGCGCGTCGTCGACTTCGAGGGCAACGAGATCTGCAAGTACGCGGCTAACGACTACGCCGACAACATCGCCGAGCACGTCGAGGACTGGACGTATCTCAAGTTCCCCTACCTCAAGCAGCGCGGCTGGAAGGGCTTCCACGAAGGCATCGACTCGAGCCTCTACTGTGCCTCACCGCTGTCGCGTCTCAACGTCGCCGACCGCATGGCCACACCCAAGGCGCAAGAGGGCTACGACGAGATGTTCAAGACCCTCGGCGGCCACCCCACCAAGGCGTTGCTCGCCAACCACTGGGCGCGCCTCGTCGAGATGGTCCAGAACGCCGAGATGCTCAAGCAGTATTGCGAAGATCCCGAGATCACCGGCGACAACTTCCGTGTCATCCCGCAGCGCGTCACCGGCGAGGGCGTGGGCATCGTCGAGGCCATGCGCGGCACGCTCACGCACCACTACACCTGCGATGCGAACGCCATCTGCACCAGCGCCAACCTCATCGTGGGCACCACCAACAACAACGCCCCCATCCACATGGTGACCAAGAAGATCGCCTCGGCGCTCATCCAGCCGGGCAAAGACCCCGATCAGGGCATCCTCAACATGATCGAGATGGGTTTCAGGGCGTTCGACCCCTGCTACAGCTGCGCCACACACAGCTTGCCGGGGCAGATGCCGCTCGAGGTGCGTGTGCACCGCAGCGGCCAGATCACCCACCACTTCAAGCGCGGCTGCTAGCGCGCCAGACGCGAGATGGGCGGGGCGGGGCGCCAAACGCCCCGCCCCGCCCATCGTCTATCATCAGCCCATGACCGATATCACGGACACAGCGAAGAAACTGCTGATCGGGATGGGCAACCCCATCCTCAGTGACGACGCCATCGGGATCCGCCTGGCCACGGAGTTCAAGGAACGGCTCGGCGAACGTCCCGGTCTCGACATCGTCGAGGAGTGCTGTGTGGGCGGGCTCAACCTGCTCGACCTGGTAACAGGCTACGAGCGGCTGATCGTCGTCGATTCGATCAAGACCATCAACGGCGTGCCCGGCACCTGGTACCGCTTCGACGCCTCATCGCTGCGCGAGACGATGAACCTCAACAACGTGCACGACACCAACTTCGCCACGGCGCTCGAGTTCGGCCGTCACCTGGGCATGGTCGTGCCGACCGACACCGAGAACCACATCTTCGCCGTCGAGATCGAAGACAACATCAACTTTTCGGACCAGATGACCCCGGCCCTCGAGGCTGCCTACCCCGACCTGGTGAAGGAGATCTTCGTCGAGATCGAGAGATTGCTGGATTCGTAGACCGGGTTCAGCAGCCGCCGGGGCGAGACAGCGCGGCAGCGCCGTTCTCGACCTTGACGGCCGAGTGAGCCATCTGCCAGTCTCCGGGGAGACGAGACTCCTCGGCGGCAGCGCTCACGGCCTCTGCTCTGGTCTCATGAGTGGTGTCGCAGCCGCAGGGTCCGTAGTAGACCATGCCGCACGAACGGCAGCGGTACTCCTCGATGCCGTCGACTGCGCTACGCGGCTGGTTCGACGACTCACACGACGGACAACTGAGCTTACGCATTTCAGCCATGAAGCCCTCCTCTCGTTTCTCAACTACGGATCCGCCGCAACTCGATCGGCCACGGACGTTGAAGCATTATGGACCTTTCCCCGAAGGATGTCACTACGAACCTAGTGAAAACATTCACGTTCACACTGTCGGCCGCCCCGTCTCCCGAGCACTCGCGCGCCGTTTTGCACCTCGAGCACGGGTACCCTACAATCCTCAGGCACCCCGAGCCGACGTAGCTCAGCTGGCAGAGCACTTCACTCGTAATGAAGGGGTCCGCGGTTCGATTCCGCGCGTCGGCTCCAGCCTCGTCCACCACCTACTCGAGGCGATCGGCAAGGTTCGACTGGAGAGCGAGGCACGCCGTGGCCGCCCCCCTTCCAATCATCGAGGCTTGCGGTACCCACCGCGAGATCGGCCGCCAGATCGGCGAGGCGGCGCGCGCGCAGATCGCGCGATCTATCGCTTTCAACGAGGAACACATGGACTGGCTGGCCGGCGTGAGCCTCGCCGAGGCCGAGCGGCGCTCGCTGGCCCTGCTTCCCTATGCCGAGCGCTTCCTGCCGCAGTACGTCGAGGAGCTCGCCGGTCTGGCAGAGGGCGCGGGCCTTCCGTTCGCCAAGCTGGTGGTGGCCAATTGCGGCGAAGAGCTCCTTTGCGCGCCGCGTCCCCGGGACCACTGCACCTGCATGGCCGTGGCGACGCCGGGGCGCACCGTGGTCGGTCACAACGAAGACTGGATCGAGGCCGACATCGAGAACATGGTGCTGCTGAAAGTCACCGTCCCAGACGGCACGCGCTTCGTCTCGCTGACCGGTGCCGCCTACCTGCCCATGTGCGGCATGAACTCGCACGGCATCGCCTTCGTGGGCAACACCATCTACGCGCAGGACGAGCGCGCCGGGGTAGCCAACGGGTTCAAGCATCGCTGGATGCTAGAGGCGGCCGGCCGCGCCGAAGCCGACGCCCGGGCCTGCCTGCCGGAACGATCCCGAGGTTCGAACCATCTCTTCGCGCAGGCGGGAGGGCAGATCTGGGATGTGGAGGTCTCGGCCAACCGGTCTGTCGTCATCGAACCCGCGCCCGCGGCCGGCGCCGACGGGCAGCCGGTGACCTGGCTGGCGCACACCAATCACTTCACCGCCGACGAGATGAGCGACGTGGAACGTTCCGGATCACAGGGCTCCCGTCACCGCCTGGCGCGAGCGCGCGAACTCCTCGCCGAAGGGGTTGCGCGCGGCGACGATCCTCTCGAGCTGGTGGCCGGCGTTCTGCGCGACCACGCCAACGCGCCGACCTCGATCTGTGCCCACCCGGTGCCTGACGATCCCCTGGACGGCCCCACCACCGGAAGCCTGGTATTCGAGCTCGAGGAGCGCCGCATGCACGTCTGCGCCGGCCGCCCCTGCGAGAACGCCTACCGCATCGTTTCGATGGACTGAGGGGCGCGTGCCGCGGGCGGCAGCCGCCCGCCTAACGCGCCTCAGTCGTCACCCCAGGGATACGCGTCGAGGATGCTCTGCAACTTGACCCTGGTCCGCTCGTCGCACAACGCGCCTCGCACGCCGGCCGCGAACATGCCGCGCGGCGTGTGGCCCAGCGACACCGCCGCGGCGCAGTCGCGCGAGAGATCGGTGTCCATGAGGGCGGGGTCGTCGGTCGAGATCGAGCAGGCGACGCCGGCGCGCAGCAGCGCCGGCAGCGGATGCTCGCTCAGATCGCCGACGACCCCGGTGCGCAGGTTCGAGATCGGCGTGACGTCGAGGACGATGCCGCGGCGGGCGAGCTCCTTCAGCAGCGTAGGGTCTTCGACAGCGCGCACGCCGTGGCGGATGCGATCGGGCGCCAGAGCGTCGAGCGCGCCGCGGATCGACTCCGGACCGGCGATCTCACCGGCGTGTGGCGTCGAGCCCAGACCGCCCTCGCGGGCCAAGGCGAAGGCGCGCGCGAACGGCGCCGGCGGGAACAGATCCTCCGAGCCCCCGAGGCCGACCGCGACCACGCCGCGTTCGCGGTAGCGCACCGCCCGGCGCGCCACCTCTTCCCCCTCTTCGACCGGGAAGTCGCGGGTGATCTCAGGCGTGAGGCGAACGTCGACGCCAGTGAGCTCACGAGCCGCCTGGACGCCGTC
>Ga0315287_10003448_pt1 | contig 15227 bp, 16 predicted proteins | sample YL17G11_0_MG_FD_205037 | JGI IMG/M metagenome (GOLD analysis project Ga0315287, IMG submission 205037) | Sediment microbial communities from Yellowstone Lake, YNP, Wyoming, USA - YL17G11_0 | ecosystem: Environmental > Aquatic > Freshwater > Lake > Sediment | place: USA: Wyoming | collected... | reverse complement strand
AAATCGCCATGCGACTGCGGGGCGATCTTTACGGTCACATGCAGCAATTGAGCCTGCAATTCTTCGCACAGCGCACCACAGGCTCGCTTGTCACACGCGTCACATCGGATACTGACCGGATGTGGGATTTCATCACCTTCGGCTTGCTCGACATCATGGGGGCGTTCCTGCAGATCATCGGCGTCACGATCGCCCTGTTCCTCCAGGACTGGTCTTTGGCGTTCGTGGTGCTTCTGCCTTTGCCGATCATGACGGTCATGTTCTACAGGCACAGCAAAATCATGCAGGTGCTGTTTCTCCGAATATGGAGAAAATGGTCAACAATGACAGCGGTGGTTTCGGACGTGATCCCCGGCATCCGCGTTGTGAAAGCTTTTGCCCAGGAGGATCGGGAAGTGGACAGGTTCCGGGAAAAAAACGTGGCAGTAGAACAGGAGGCTGAAGTTATTCACAGGGAATGGACGCGGTTCTGGCCTTCGGTTGTCATGCTGATGCATACCTGCACGCTCATCGTATGGATCGTGGGAGCGCCGAGGGTGATGAAATACATGGTTTCAAACGGGAAGGAAGGAATGCCTCTGGGCCTGTTTATCGCCTTCACAGGTTACATGTGGATGTTCTGGGGTCCTGTTCAGCACCTGGGTTTCATGAGCCGCACCATCAACCGTGTCACAACCTCCGCCTCGCGCATATTCGAGGTTCTGGATACTGTTCCCACGATCACAAGCAAGCCGGATGCAATCCAGCTGGAGCGCATCTCCGGCCGGGTCATGTTCGAGGATGTGAGTTTTTCCTACGATGGCATAAGGGATGCGCTGAAAGGGGTGACGTTCGACGTCAAGCCGGGCGAGATGGTCGGGCTTGTGGGACCCTCCGGCGGAGGCAAGACAACGCTCATCAACCTCATCTGCCGGTTCTATGACGTGAAGGCCGGCCGCATCCTGATTGACGGGATAGACGTGCGGGACCTGGATCTGTCCATGCACAGGAGGCAGATCGGAGTTGTGCTCCAGGAGCCTTACCTTTTCCATGGCTCGGTGTGGGAAAATATTTCCTATGGAGCGCCTGAGGTCACGATAAAAGACATCATCGAAGCGGCGCGCGCAGCGAATGCGCATGAGTTCATCTGCGGTCTTCCGGACGGATACGAGACAATCCTTGGGGAACGGGGGCAGACGCTTTCCGGAGGGGAACGGCAGAGAATCTCCATTGCCCGCGCCATCCTGCACAATCCCAGGCTCCTCATTCTCGATGAAGCCACAAGCTCCGTGGATACGGAAACGGAGAAAAAGATCCAGGAGGCTCTGAAGCGGCTCATGTCCGGACGCACCACATTCGCGATCGCCCACAGGCTCTCGACCTTGAGCGCTGCGGACCGGCTCTTTGTGCTGGAGGAGGGAAAGCTTGTGGAATTCGGCACTCATCAGGAGCTCCTGGCAAAGCCGGACGGACTCTATGCAAGGCTGCACAAGATCCAAGTTGAGATGCAGGCATCAATTGCGGTATAAGGACAAAAGCCCGGAAACGGGGAAGGAGGGGAAGGGAGAGGACAGGGACGAGAGCGATGAGGATTAAGATTACGATTACGATTACGAAAAGAGATAAAACGGGGAGATGAGATCTGAGAATCGAGGAACAATGATGAACGCAGATGAAGATAAGCTTGAAAACCGTCTTTATCGCCGTGCGGACGGACGTCTGGTCATGAAGCGGAAAAACGAGGCGGGAGAAGACGCAGAGACGGCGGTGCAGGTGGTCTGCGCCTTTCCCTGGACCAATCCCCAGGAATATATCAGCATCCGGGACGACAAGGGCCGGGAATTGATTCTCGTCGAAGCGATAAAGGATTTAAAGGATCCGGTCAGGCAGATCATTGAAGAGGAGCTCGCGCGCTGGAGTTTTCTGCCCCGGATCACCCGGATTGAAGCTGTGGTCTCGGAAATGGAACTCTTCAGATGGAAAGTGGAAACCAATTCCGGACCGAGGGATTTCATGACTCACCGGCATGAATATCCCAGATCTTTACCCGGAGGAAAGATCCTTTTGAAAGATGTCGGAAACGATCTGTACCTCATCGAGAATCCAAAACAGCTCGATCCCAAGAGCAGAAAAATCCTCTGGGCGCATGTGGACTGAATGGGGGATTACGATGGCCTATACGAGGAAGTTTTAATGAAGATATTACGGGTAAAGTCGGGCAAGCCATCCTTAATCTATAATATTCGATCTTTGTAGTGTACGGGATTTCTATGTAGATTTGCAACTGCAGAAACAACAATCTCATCAGTCTCGATCGTATAAAGAATCGCATACGGGAATGCTTTTAATATCATCCCAATTTATCGCTTGAATTTCTCCTCTTTTATAAGCCTCGATTCTTGCTTCTGATTCGGCAATCCAGCATCTTTCAATCTCCGAATCGATCTTATCCAGGCTGAACAAAATTGCTTCCACTAGTTTCAGTCTCTCCACAGGTGGAAGGTCTATTGCTTTTCTAGCTATTTTTTCCAGGGATTCCATAATATTCTCCTTGATACCAGTTTCAAAGATTCAGAGTCATATTTAGTTTTATTAAAGAAAACCCCAAAATCGATTTTGATTTAATACATTATATTAAGACTGAGTGTCAAACAGTTTGTATTAAATCTGCGGCCCTTCCGGTCTGTCTGCCTTGAACAATATATTCTCAAGATATTTTTTCTTCTGGATTTCCGCGGTTCCGGGAAGACCGAGATCCTCGAGCATCCGGATGCGGATGCGGGCAAGCGTAACATAATCAGCATAAGAAATCTGACGGCTCAGGATTTCAGGGGAAGGGAGAAGAAGCCGGGTTCGGATCTCATCGGTTATTCGATTTTCCTCTTTGGGGATTTCATACTGCTCGATGATCGGGATATTCCAAGGCGTTCTTTTCAGGAAAAGGGCTGCCCTGATCCCGATATGACAGAGGGCCCAGTTTTGATCCTGGCGGAAGATTTTCAACAAATGCCGATCGTCAAAATCTATAAGCGCAAGAGAGACTTTATATTTCTCGCAGAAGGGCATGGGAGATTCCTCTCCAGCTATGATGCGCCAGAGAGACGGAAAAAGCGAGGAGTTCTTTAAGTCTGTCTTTGATAGAATCAAACACCAAACCATAATTCCATAAGGTTCGCCATCCCACTCGTAAGTGCGAAAAAGGCGCTGTGCCTTCGGGAGCGAAGGGTCATGAGGAAAAAGAGAACGGTGAAAACGAAATGAATCCACCGCCTCTCTCCCCTGTTCAAGGCAAATCCCACAAGAATGACAAGGCTGAGAGAAAAGAGCACAAGAAAAGACCGGAGCGCAATGAGGGCATCGGGTCCCGCCTTTTCAAAGAAAAAATACGGTATTTCAAGGAAGAAAAATCTTATGTTAATGGTTTTATAAATATCCTCCCACGCCTTTTGGAGAAGGATTTCGGCATATTCATGCGACCGATTCATACAAGCGGCCTTCTTTGAGGGCGCGGTGCAAATAGTCAACACATTCCAACCGGAAATCGGTTTTGTCATAAAACACACCGTTCTTTATCCGTTTAATCCCTCGGTGTATCTATGATCTTTAGACCGATACGACTTCAACCGATAGGACTTCTTTCACAGGGTGGGTATAAGTAATTAACTGATCAATCCTGTCGAGCGTGGTTGCGTGGAAGTATCTTTCACCACACTCCGTACAGACTTCGGCATCAACGTTCTCAACGATATACAGTCTGCCTTTGAACCAGTGCTGCTTTCGGATTTTCTTGTGGGTCGTCTCGGAATTGCAAAATTCACACTTCATCTCTATTACTCTTTCTCATACACGGTCATAATTATTGATTATCATCAGACTATCGGGGGATTGTCATAAGCCTTGATCCGTTTTCTTTTCCAAATCCTTCCGAGTCCCTGGGAAAGGAAGAAGAAGAACGCAGCCACCATGATGATCGTGGCGCCGGATGTCAGATTGAACATGTAGGACAGCCAGAGCCCGATCAGGGTAAATGCCCAGTTCAGGACAATGGAAACCAGAATCATGGATTTGAGGGAACGGGAAAATTTTTCCGCAATATAGGGGGAAATGGTAAACAGGGCGATCACCAGGATCAATCCCACCACCCGGATGATGATTACAATGCTGAGCGCAATCAGAACGAGAAGGATGATATAAAGCGAGCGCACAGGCACGCCCATGAGTCCCGCGTATTCCTCATCATACGACATGGCAAGGAAATCCTTGTAAAAAAACCCTACCACAAGAACAATCGCCATATCGAGGAGCGCCATCAACCAGAGATCAGCCCTGGGAACCGCCAGGATGCTGCCAAAGAGATAACTCAGGAGGTCCACATTATAACCGGGCGCGAGATCGAGGAGGAGAATCCCAAACGCCATACCAACCGCCCATAATACACCCACGATCGTATCCGCGCGTTGCTTGTTTTTCAGGGATACGAGAGCCATCACCAGGGCAATGACAAGGGCGAATCCCACTGCTCCCAGGAGCGGGGAAATCCCGATAAATATGGCAAGCCCGATCCCGCCGTACGAGGCATGAGCAATGCCGCCGGAAATAAACACGATCCTGTTGACCACGATCAGGGCGCCGATGATGCCGCACGCAATGCCGGCGAGTAATCCGGCCCACAGGGCGTTCTGAATGAATTCATACCGAAGAGCATGCCATATCATTCTGTTTCATCCTTATGAATCTTCAATACCCGATGGGGATGGCCATGGGCGACGATTTCCACGGGGCATTGATACATCTGGTCCAGAATGCCCGCGGGAATCTCGGCAGCATCGTGATAATAAAGACTCCGGTTCACACAGGCTACGGACCGGACGTAACTGGAGAGAATGCTGATGTCATGCGAGACCACTACAACTGTCACGGTTTTGTTGAGTTCTTGCAGGAGTTCATACAGGTTGGTATGCCACTTTTGATCCACGCTGGCAGTGGGTTCATCGAGAAAGAGGATCCTGGGTTCGGACACGAGGGCGCGGGCGATAAACGCCCTCTGGCGCTCCCCGCCGGAAAGACTGTTGATGGAGCGATCCTGATGTTCCAGAATTCCCACTCTTGCAAGGGCCTTTTCAGTGGCCTGGCGATCCTCCCGGGAATAACGCCAGCGCCGTCCGCTCTGCGCCAGCCTCCCCATCAGAACCACATCCATGACGGAGATGGGGAAGGGAGCGTCAATATGGGTATGCTGGGGCACATAGCCCATAAGATGGGGAAGCATACCGGGGGGTTTTCCGAACACCCGGATCATCCCCTGATCCGGTTTCAGGATTCCGAGGATGAGTTTGATCAGGGTGGTTTTTCCCCCTCCATTGGGTCCGAGTATGGCGAGAAAGTCCCCATGTCTGATCGTGAGATTTATGTCGAGGAGCACGGGATTTTCATGATAGGAGAACCAGAGATCCCGGACCTCCACAGCGGGGATTTCCATAAAATCACCTCACGAGCGGATCATTTGAGTGCGGATTTAAATTTTTCCGCAGCTTGTTTCAGGTTCCCGGCCCAATCCCCGGACAGGGGATCAATCAGCGCCACCTGACCGCGGATGGCGCCGGCTATGGTTTCGGCTATTCTGGGCGAGACCTGGGGTTGGGCAAAGACCACTTTGATATTCCTCTCCCGGGCGAGTTCAATAATATGCTGGAGATCCTTCGGACCCGGATTCTTGCCCTCCATCTCGACTGAAATCTGTTTCAAACCGTAATCCCGCGCAAAATATCCCCACGCAGGATGAAACACAAGAAATGCTGCATCTTTTTCAGGGGCGAGGATTTTCTTCAGTTCATCATCCAGAGAAGCGATCTCCAGGGCAAATTTATCATGGTTCTTTTGGAAAAGATCCTTACCCTGAGGATCCGCCCGGACAAGAGCCTCGAGAATATTTTTCGCCTGGATTCTGACCAGGGGCGGAGAAAGCCAGATATGGGGGTCCATCTCCCCTTCCTCTTCCTGTTTGGGATCATTCTCGTGAAGATGGCGGCTCTCCATGGGAATTCTTTCTATCCCCTGGTGCGTATCCACGACAGCGAGATCCGGATTCACGGCGCGGAATTTGGGGAGCCAGGCTTTTTCAAGGGCAACGCCGATGGTAAAATAGATCCTGGATTTTTTGAGGGCAAGCATTTGCCTGGGTCTGGGTTCATAGCTGTGAGGGGAGGAGCCTGGGAGCACCAGGACATTGACCTTCACCCGATCTCCCCCGATTTTTTCGACAAAATATTTCTGGGGCAGGATGCTGACCGTGACACCCATGGGTTCTTCCGATATGCCTGCTGAAGGATAAAACAGAGCGGGAAGCCCGATTAAGAGGAGAACAAGGATCTTCTTCATGCCTGGCGCAAACCCTCCTTATTTCTTGAACTCCTGGGGATGGATGCCCAGTTTTTCGATTTTTTCATAAAGGTTCCTGCGGCTGATGCCGGAGATTTTGGCAGCCTCGGAAACGCTGCCCCCCGCCCTGTCCAGAAGTTCCCGAAGATATTCCGATTCAAATCGCACCCGCGCATCTTTATAATCAATCGGGATACCTTTAAGAACAGGCAGGGCATCTTCCGGCACAGGGACTTCAATCCCGCTTCGGATGTCCGCGGGAATGTCCGACGGCCTTATGACATTCCCCTCCAGGAGAACGAGCATGCGCTCGATCACATTTTCCAGTTCACGCACATTCCCGGGCCAGGAGTATTGGTCAAGGAGATTCATGGCTGCCGGAGACACGGTCGCGTTCGGCTTATGCAGCTTGGAGCTGAGATGGGACAGGAAATGATGAACAAGAAGGGGAATATCGCCAAAGCGCTCTTTGAGCTGCGGCATTCGGATGTTGATGACATTCAGGCGATAGAAAAGATCCTGGCGGAATGTCCCCTTGGAGATGCCTTCCTGGAGATCGCGATTGGTGGCTGCGAGGAGCCTGATATCCACATAAATCAGCTTCAGCCCTCCCACCCGCTGGATCTCATGTTCCTGGAGAACGCGCAGGAGCTTGGCCTGGAGCTGGATGGGCAGCTCCCCAATTTCATCGAGGAAGAGGGTTCCGCCATGGGCGAGTTCAATCAGCCCGAGCTTGGTCTGAGCCGCGCCGGTAAAGGCTCCGCGCTCATACCCGAACAGCTCCGACTCGAGGAGGTTTTCCGGGATGCAGGCGCAATCGATGGGGACAAAGCGTTTATCGTTCCGCCTGCTTGCCTTATGGATGAACTTGGCTGCGAGTTCCTTTCCCGTGCCGCTTTTGCCGTTGATGAGAACCGCGCTGTCCGTGGGCGCGATCTTTTCCAGGATCTGCTTGACCTCCCGCATGGGGGAGCTGTCGCCGATGAGTTCCACCTCCGCATGGGCGCGGCGGATCTGTTCCGTAAATCTTTCCTTCTCGCGGGAGAGTTGATGCACTTCGATGGCTTTTTCAATATTCGCCACCAGTTCATCCGTATTGAAGGGTTTGGTGACGTAGTGAAACGCGCCCTCCTTCATGGCTTGAATCGCGCCTTCGATGCTGGCATAGGCTGTCATGATAATCACTGCGATATGGGGGAATTTTTCCTTGATGGAGTTCAGAACCTCCATGCCGGATCGCTCCGGCATCCGGATATCCGTTAAAACCACATCCGGCTGATACTTGTCGATATATTCAAGGGCTTGATCAGGATTCGTAAAGGAAGAGACATGATAGCCCTCCATGTTGAGGATCTTGGTGAGAATTGTGCACATATCCTCCTCATCATCAATAACCACCACCATGCCCCTGTACTGGGAATGCCGATATATTTCCGCCATAAAGGACCTCGTTCCTTCCTTATAGTTAAGACAAATTAAAAAGAACAGGGAATGATATAATAACTCCTGCGGAGAAAAGTCAAGACGCAATACATAGAGAAATGTCAGTTGTCGGTTGTCAGGGTTGTTGGTTGTTGGTAGTTTGAAAAAAACAATGTTGCCCATGTCTTGGAACAACCCCCAACCGAATCAACCAGGAACCGGAAACCAGAAACCAACAACCACCAACCCACAATAATTACTCATAATCGCATATTGACAGAATTCGGACCGGTTGGATATACGATCATTCAAGACATTCTGAAAAAGCGGCATGGGGAAATGAAAAAAGAGAAAAAGAAGCTGGTAACGATTTACACGGATGGGGGCTGCGAACCGAATCCGGGCGTGGGCGGATGGGCTGCAGTCCTGCTTTACGGGAACACGCGAAAGGAGATTACCGGCTCCGACCCTGATACCACCAACAACCGCATGGAACTCACGGCAGCGCTACGCGCCCTGGAATCTTTGAAAGAGAGCTGCTGCGTGACCCTGTTCACTGATTCCGAGTACCTGAAACGGGGAATCACCGAGTGGCTGCCCGGGTGGAAGAAAAAAAATTGGAAAAGAAAAGGCGGGGAACTCAAAAATCAGGACCTGTGGCAACAGCTGGATAAAACCATCGAACGCCATGAGGTGGACTGGCAGTGGGTGCGGGGACATTACGGGGTCAGGGAAAATGAAAGGTGCGATTGTCTCGTGTCTGAAACCATCGCCTCCCTATACAAGAAGCGAATGAAAAATGTGGTTTAAGCGGTACTATTTGCCCTGAATGATGAGGGTGATCACATCCGCGATATCCAGCCGACCGTCCTGGTTGGCATCCAGGAAATTACGCTGCCAATCGTCAAAGGCATAGAGATTGAGAATCGCATCCATGGCGATTCTTGAAGTATAGGGACGCAGGAAGAAATCCACGTACTTTGTCTCGCTACTCGCCACACTCACACTTTTGTTGCTTCGCGGCAGGTATCCGGCTTGCATCACACTGTAACTCTCTACTCCGAGAATATAGGAGCCAGCGACAACCCTGAAGTGCGCCATGCCGGAGGAGTCTGTGGAAAGATTTGCCAGGGGCAATTGGTCAGGAATATCCTCCCCGATAAAGACCGTGATATTGGGGAGATTCACAACCCCGCCGCCCACGACCTGGACATCGATTGTGGCAGTGGGGAGGGAGAGGTTGAAATTCACCACCCTGGTTCCTGAAGTAAGGCTTGTCTCTTTTGCCGGGGTCGGGGCGATATTTCTCCCGATCAGCTGGCCGCCATCAGGCTGCACATAATAGGCGCCGGCTTTCACAGGGATATGATAGGATCCATCAGCCTGGGATTCTGCGAAACACAGCCACCAACGCGAACTATCGTAAAGGGTGACATTCACGCCGCTCACAGGAGACGTATTGAGCAGGAGAGTTCCATTTATGAACATCTCCCCCTTTTCGATTTCAAAAACAAGATGTTTGGTTTCGCTGGTGCCGACAATGGCTTCCTGATTTGGCGCGGCGATATAATCCCGGGCGGAAAGATCTGTGAAATTCAGTCCCACCTGATAGGCGCCTTCCACAACGCCAAACTTTGCCTTTCCCTCTGCATCTGTTTGAGCGAAACCCACATTCTCCCAGTTCTGGTCACTCACAGACACGCCAATATCGCTCACAGGATCCGAGCTTGACTTGTCCTTGACTAGAACTTCGATGAGCGAGGTTGGTTCCTCCAGGAGGAAATCAATCCCTGTGGCTGGAGATCCCTGGGCGGGGCTGATCTCCCGATCCGGAGGTCGCATGAACCCGCCTCTTCTCAAATCATCCTCATCCACTTTGACCCACCAGTCGCCGTTTTTCACGAGAAGGATGTAAGAGCCGTCGGGCCCATGCGTATATCCCTCAATCCTCCCCAAAGTATCGCTTTCCGCCCTGACATCATAGCTCACAAGCGGGGAATCATCTTTTTTCTTTTTCACCTTGCCTGTAATATACGTATTCGCCGGTGACAGTTCAAAATTCACACCCAGGACACCGCTATTATTAACCACGATCTGTTTCTCGCATATCCCCACCAGTCCCCGCTCATTGCATTGCGCGCTGTCAAGCCCGATCTCCCAGGTTCCGTTGAGAAGCGCGATATAGAAATTTCCCGCGCCGTCCGTGACGACATTGGCGGTCAAATTCTCCGTTTCCGCGAAGACCATCATATAGGGGATGCCCTGATTGGTCGAGGTGTCCTTGACCTGTCCCATCACTCCGTAATTTCCGCCCAAAACCTTCAAGTTCACTGGGAGTTTATGCTCGCCTGGATCAAGGACAAAGGACTGGGCGCTCGGGCCGTTAAAATCCGTGATTTTCCAAAATGCAAATCCTGCCACAGACACCTGGCCGGAAGGAAGATTGATCGTATAGGTTCCATCCGCATTTGTGGCGGCAAACCATTCTCTTCCGGTTTGATCCATGGCAATAATAAAACCGGCAATGGCATTGTCATACTCATTGCGCAGGATTCCGGACACACTCTGCCCGGTTGCGGGCTGCGAAATAGTGACCTGATCCGAAGCAGAGTCTCCGGAATCCTGGACGCGGATAATGAAGTGGCTGGCAGGGGGGGTATCGCTCCATAAATCAATATGAGTGAGGAGATGTCCGTTCTGTCCATCCTCATCGCCCGGCTTGGGCGAGCCGGGGAGTATGGGCGCAACGCCTTCCTTGAGTGGGTAATACTTCAAGATAAAGTCAGGCCCGCTTTGCACCCCGTCATTGTTATAATCCACGATAATTGTGATCTCAATATCCGATCCGGACGCCACATCCGCAGTCAGCTGGAGCCATGCGCCAGTATCGGATACAAGAGCATCCGGCGACACAACCACATTAGATGCGGCGAAAAGGAAAAAAGCAAAAAGCTGAAAAACAACGACAAGGAAAAAGACTTTGAGAATTCTTGTTCCAAATCCTTTATTTTTCATTCTGTTTACTCCTTTTGATTATCTTTACAAAATGAGTATCGGATAAAAAGGAAGGCTGGTGTCAATATAAACAATCTCCTTGACGATTTTCATGGTATTCCCACATGTTTTCTATCAAATTTTGAAGAATGAAGATTGATTGAAATTTATGTGTTATTCCGGCAAATATTTCATATTCCTGATCGCGATCTTTGCCGCATTCCTTTTTCCCGCTCTCCCGGCGACGCAGGCGGTTTACAAATCCCTTCCGGAAATAGAGCCTCAAGGCGCGGCGGCTCGGATCATCATCTTCTCGGAACCGACATGCGAGGAATGCGCGGAGATGAAATCCAAGATCCTGCCCAAACTGTTCGAGAAATATCCGGGACAAATCTCATGCCGGATCTATGACATAGATAATGTGGACAACTTCCTGCTCCTGGACCGGTTTGAAAAGAAGTACGGCCTGGCGAAAAACGAGGTGCCGATCCTTTTCATGGATGGAAAAATCCGCAGCGGACTGGAGGAGGAGGTGAAAAAATCTCTCGAGGAGGACATCAAGGCGTCGCTTGCAAAGGGCGGCAATCCCTGGGCCGAGCCTGCGCCTGAGGAGGAGAAAATAAAAAAAGAGGACGCGGTGAAAAGGCGGCTCGAATCCGTTGCTCTCCTGGCTTTGATCGGCGCGGGCCTTTCCGACGGCCTGAACCCTTGCGCGTTCACCACCATCGTGTTCCTGATCTCCTACCTTTCCATCATCGGGCGCAAGAGAAGAGAGATTCTCCAGACGGGAATTGTTTACACTATTTCGGTATTTATCACCTACCTGGCCCTGGGTTTCGGGCTTTTGACCATTGTGTCCAGACTGGTGAATATCGCTCTTGCCAGCCGGATTCTTTACGGCGCTACGGCTGTGGTGGCTTTTGTGGTGGCGTATCTCTCCCTCCGTGATTATTTCATGGCGCGAAAAGGGCAGTTCAAGGATATGACATTGAATCTCTCTGAAGGCATGCGAAAACGCATCCATAAATCCATTCATGACAAGGTGAAGAATCTGGGGGTTATAACTGCGGCGCTGGTTTTGGGGGTGATGGTTGCGCTCTTTGAGCTGCCCTGCACGGGCCAGATGTACCTTCCGATAGTAACCGCGCTCTCAAATCCCCGCCTTCGTTCCAGGGCCATCCCCTATCTTCTTCTTTATAATCTGATGTTCATTATTCCCCTGATCATTGTATTCGTTGTAGCCTATTTCGGCGTGTCATCCGAGAGCATCGGGGATCGATTCCGGCGTCATATCGGCGCGATCAAGCTGACGATGGGCGGGATCTTCCTCGCCCTGGGATGTGTCCTCGTGTACATGGCCCTCCACTAAAAAAACCTTACAAGATAGCAGGAATCTCCAACAGAAGAAAAAAAAATAATAATCGTAATCATAATCGTAATCGTAATCCAAAGGCGGGCTTCCGGCCCCAACCAATGAAAAACGTAAAATTTATCCCGCCCGAGGCGGGATATTCAATTAAGAATCAGCGGCAGCAGTGCCATCCGATGAATTCTTTTGTTCGGCGTTTTCCAGGCTTTCCGCATTATCCCGATCTGCGGCAATCCAAATATCGAGATCCTTGGTGAAATGCGGTTCCGTATATCGCATGACTGCATAACCGCCGATAATGAGATATCGAACCTTATTGTCTTTGAAAATGCTCAATAGCTCTCTGAATTCGGGGCTCGTCAGCATATCCCTGTCTCACTATTTGAGAGTCTTTTATCAATTGGAGCGCGGCCTCGAATATGGCCTTGGGTCCCTGCCTTTGCCAGAAATCGATATCAAAGCGATCAGCAGGATCGCCGATCTTGCGATATGCCTCGACAAAATCCGACATCGTTTCCAGCTCCTTGCAATTCATCTGAAATCTTACACTCTGGAGAGCATGTTGTCCACGCCGGCAAGGACAGTTATCCGAAGACGTGCTCTTTGGATGACTTTAATGAATCATCTTAAATAAGGAGAATAGGAAACTATCTCTTGCTCTGTCAAGAACTGAAAAGGAGATTGTTCAAATTCAATTTCATATTCTCTATTTTTCATTTTTTCATTTGATATGGGTTTTCCTTGCACTTGGATTTGTTGTTTGTATAATCCCATTCCTCCTTGAGTAAAGGAAAGAAAGGAATCCGAAAATGACGTTCATTAAACCCTTTTACGCGCTTCGCCCAGATCCGGCAAAGGCCGGTCTTGTGTCCTCCCCTCCCTACGATGTGGTGGATACGGAAGAAGCCAGGCACATGGCAAAAGACAACCCTTTCTCTTTTCTCCACGTGATCCGTTCGGAAATCGATCTTCCCCAGGGAACGGATCCCTACACGGATGTTGTGTATCAAAAGGCATCGGAAAACCTGGACTTTTTTATCCGGGAAGGCATCCTGATAAAGGATAAAGAACCCTCCCTTTTTGTGTACACCCAGCAGATGGGGGGACATTTTCAGACAGGGATCGTGGCATGCTGCAAAGTGGAACAATATGATGCGGATTTGATTAAAAAACATGAAAAAACACGTACGGAGAAGGAGATGGATCGCACCCGCCACATCCTCGCAACAAATGCGCATACAGAACCGGTATTTCTCATGTATCAGGATGTGGAAGTGATCAATGCCATGGTCGAGGACTCCTGCAGGGCGGAGCCGCTTTACTCTTTTACCGCGCCGGATGGAATCAATCATATTGTGCATCGCATCCTGGGATCTTCGTGCATGGAAACCCTGATCAGGCAATTTGAATCCATTGATCATCTGTTCATTTCGGACGGTCATCATCGGAGCGCAGCCTCTTCCCGCGCGTGTGAGGAGAAACGAAAGACCAACCTGCATCACACCGGCCAGGAGGAATACAATTATTTCCTGGCGGTCTTGTTTCCCGCCAGTTCGCTGAAGATTCTGCCTTACAACCGTATTGTCAAGGATGTGCGGGGTCTTTCCTGGAAGGATCTTTGTACACAGATCTCCAAACACTTTAAAATCAGTGAAACCACAAACCCGGTTCCCGGCATGAAGGGTCAATTTGGCATGTATTTTGACAACAAATGGTACATGCTCACGGAAAAACCCTGGGAGCATAAGATTGATGATCCTGTCATGAAGCTGGATGCCAACCTGCTGCAGGAATATATCCTTCATCCGATCCTGGGCATAGGCGATCCCAGAACGGACAAACGGATCACATTTGTCGGGGGGATTCATGGGCACCAGGAACTAAAACGGAAGGTGGATGGCAGGGATGGGGAGATTGCTTTTCTTCTGCACCCGGTTTTAGTAGAGGATATCATGAAGGTCTCGGACGCAGGCAAGACCATGCCGCCCAAATCCACCTGGTTCGAGCCGAAACTCCGCAGCGGAATTTTCATCCATAGCTTGTAAGATATATAACTCCCCTTGATGTCCTTCTCGTGCTCGCTTGCCTCGCCGTAGTCCCGCCTTGGCGGGACGAAGGCGGGTGCTCGTAATCGGCAATGATTTTAATATATCTTAAAAATAATATTTGATTACGAACCCCGAGCGCGAGCAAGACTTTCAAAAGGAATGCCGCAGGGATTTTTCACCTGTAGCCTTGATTCTAAAAGACTTATCCTTCCATGCACAATAGCCCGGATCTTATTCGTATAATAATGCAGCTGGCCAAACAGACCATCCGGCATATTATCATCCGCAACCGGCGGATGAAAAACCAGGACCCGGTGATTTCCCGAATCTCACACATAAAGGTGATTGGGAGTAATATTCCTGTCCACGGCAATTCCCCGGGGATGATTCAAGCCCCTGCCATCCACCCGGTTGGCCGTTCCCTGGGAATAATCATATTGGCCGATAATGTCGTCCGGATAATAATACAAGCCGTTCCAGGAATATTATTCAAGAGAGCCCTATGGAATCATGATTGATAATATTTGGAACGAAAAAATAAAAAGAATATAGAAATTCATATTTCATTTCACGGATTTCCATCAAGCTTATAGATACTCCCCTCCTGTCATCCTCACGGAGACCGCCGAAGAGAAAAAAAATGAAAAAAACTAAAAAAAATTCTTGCAATGGAATTCCCTTTTCTATATAGATAAAGCATATATATATATGATTAATCTAAAAAAAGGGTTCAAACAATACGAAACAGGGGTTGTGCCATCCAGGGAAAGAAAAGATAAAAAATTTTAAAATTTATTTTGACAAGCCCAGGGAGGGGATGGTAAGAAATTGGGATATTGTATGCCATTCAAAGATGGAATAGGTGAAAAAAAACGAACTCTTGAAATATGTACAAAAAAAAGAAAAAATAAGGATTGACAATATCCTGATCAAAAAGGTAGCAATAGTTTTAAGTAAATAAATTGACTAAACTCATAAGGGGAAAGGAGAAATGGAATGATTAGCAAGAAGAGAAATGCTGTATGGCTTCTCGGGGT
>Ga0315287_10003447_pt1 | contig 15227 bp, 11 predicted proteins | sample YL17G11_0_MG_FD_205037 | JGI IMG/M metagenome (GOLD analysis project Ga0315287, IMG submission 205037) | Sediment microbial communities from Yellowstone Lake, YNP, Wyoming, USA - YL17G11_0 | ecosystem: Environmental > Aquatic > Freshwater > Lake > Sediment | place: USA: Wyoming | collected... | reverse complement strand
ACGGCCAGTTGCGGCCGGCCAGCCAATTGTCGCGGCCGGAGCAGGAACTCATTGACGACACGCTGCGCGCCCTCAGCATCATGTTCGCCGCGTCCGACGGCGCCGACTCGCTGCAGGCCGCGCTGGCGGGGCGCGGCAAGGCGCCTTACGAGGCGCGGTTGTACGGGGCGCTCGGCGACCTCTACGTCGAGAAGGAACGCTACCAGGACGGCGCCGAAGTCTATCGCGCCTTTGCCAAGCGACAGCCCGAGGACCCCGAGGCGCCGATCCTGCTCGGGCGATCCGCAGAGGCCTATGCCAAGGGCGGTTTCACGTCACTGGTGCTCGAGGCCAAGCAGGCGCTGGTCGAGCAATACGGCCCGAAGAGCGCGTATTGGCGGGCACACGCGCCGAATATCGATCCCCAGGTCAGCGCGGCGGTGCAGGCGAACCTGCTCGACCTTGCCCAGCACTATCACGCGCTGGCGCAGAAAGGCGGTTCCGCCACCGATCGTGACGCCGCCGTGCGCTGGTATCGCGAGTACCTCGAAGGATTCGATTCCGCGCCGCAGGCGCCAGCCACGCGCCTGCTGCTGGCCGACCTGCTGTTCGACGGCGCGCATTTCGGCGAAGCTGCGGCGGAGTACGAAACGGCCGCCTATTCGTACGCGAACGCACCCGACGCAGGCCGCGCCGGGTATGCAGCGCTCGTGGCTTACGACAAGGCCGAGGCGCTGCTGCCACCGGCCGAGCGCCCGGCGCTGCGGCTGCGGGCGATCGATTCGTCGCTGCGGTTCGCCAGCACGTTCCCGAACCACGCGGAAACGCCAGCCGTTCTCGCGCGCACGACCAAGGCGCTGTTCGATACCGGGGATCGCGAGCGCGCCGAAGCGGTCGCCAATGCAGTGCTCGAGCTCGGGCCGCGTGCCGACGCCGGACAGCAGCGCGTCGCGTGGACAGTACTTGCCCACACCTACTTCGACTCGGGCCGCTACGCAGAAGCCGAGAAAGCCTACGGCGAACTCGTCTCGCGCCTGCCGGCCAACGACCCGCAGCTCGCGGAATTCACTGAGCGCCGCGCAGCCTCAGTGTATCGGCAGGCGGAAGCGCGCCAGGCCGCCGGGGACATCAACGGCGCCGTGCAGGAGTTCCTGCGCGTTGCGACCGTGGCGCCGGCTTCGCCGACCCGCGTGAAGGCGGAGTTCGACGCCGCGACCCTGCTGTTGAACTCGAAGCAGTGGGACCAGGCCGCGAAGGTGCTCGAGAATTTCCGTCGCGACCACCCGCAGGACCCGCTGCAACCGGACGTGACGCGCAAGCTCGCGGTTGCGTATCTCGAGGGCGGCCGCCCGCACGAGGCCGCGGTGGAACTCGAGCGCGTCGCGTCGCGCGACGCCGAAGAGCCGGAGGTCAGGCGCACCGCGCTGTGGCAGGCTGCTGAACTCTATAGTGCCAACGCTGACGTCACTTCCGCGACGCGCACCTACGCGCAGTACGTCGAGCGCTATCCGGCACCGTTCGATCCTGCAGTCGAGGCGCGGCAAGAACTCGCCGATCTCGCGAAGAAGGTCGGTGACGGCGCGACTCGCAGGCATTGGCTCGAGGAGATCGTCAACGCCGATGCGGCCGCAGGCGCGTCACGCACCGATCGCAGCCGCTTCCTCGCGGCCAATGCCACGCTCGAACTCGTGCGCCCGCTCGACGATGCGGCCCGCGCGATTCGACTGGCCATCCCGCTCGACAAGTCGCTGGTCGCGAAGCGCAAGGCGATGGAGGCCGCGCTGGCGGGCTACGGCAGGGCGGAGGCATACGGAATCGCCCCGGTGGCGACGGCCGCGAGTTACGCGATGGCCGACCTGTACCGCAGCCTCGGCAAGTCGCTGATCGACTCCGACCGGCCGAAGGGACTGACGGCCGAGGAACTCGAGCAGTACGACCTGCTGCTTGAGGAGCAGGCATTCCCGTTCGAGGAAAAGGCCATAGGCATCCACGAGGGCAACGCGCGCCGCGCAGCCCAGGGAATCTGGGACGAATGGGTGCAGAAGAGTTATGCCGACCTCGCCGCGATGAAGCCCGGGCGCTATGCACGCCTGGAAATCGCCGAAGGGCCGGACGCGGCGCCGACGGTTGTGCCGGAAGTGGCGCAGCAATTTGCCGCCGCGCGCGTGTCGTTCGATGCGCGGCGCTTCGACGAGGCGCGGCAGCTCTACGAGGCGGCGCTGGTCGCCGACTCATCCAACGTCAATGCGCTGAATCGACTCGGCGTAGCCGATCGCCGGCTTGGCCGGTTTGCAGATGCCCGCGCCGCTTACGAACGCGCTATCGTCGCGGACCCGACGTATGCGGACGCCGAGCGCAATCTCGCGATCCTGCTCGATCTGTACCTCGGAGACGCCGCTGGCGCGTTGCCGCACCTCGAGCGCTACCAGGCCCTGACCAGCGGCGCCGATACCGAGGTCGCCGGCTGGGTCGTCGAACTCAAGTCGCGCCTCGGACAGGCGCAACGCAAGGCGGAGGCCCAGCCATGAAACGATTCGCAGCGACGATGCTGGTGGCCGCAATACTGGCACAGGGCGCGGCCTGGGCCGCCGAACCGCCGCCCGCTCCGGCCAAGCCGGCTGCCAAACCGGCCGCGAATATCGCGCCCCGCACGACAGCCGCCAGCGAGAAACGGGCCATCGATCGCCTGCAACTCGATCCCACCGCGATTACCGGCAATCGTGAATTGCCCAAAGTGATGAGTATCGTACCTTGGAAGGCCGCCGAACCCCCCGGCGGCCCCGACCGGCCCATGGGCAGCCTCGTCGAAGAGGTGCTTTCGCCCCTGGATCGTGACGAATTTAGGCGGGAGATCACATACTACCGCGACCTGACGTCGCAAAGTGCACCAGTCGTTGCCCCCGGAGCCACCCAACCATGAATTCCTTCGATTTGGTCATCAATTTCTTCAAGCAGGGCGGGGTCTTCCTGTACCCCATCGCCGCGGTGTTCGCGCTCGGCGTCGGCGTCGCGATCGAACGCTTCTTCTACCTCACCCGTGTTGCGAGGGGCAATCGGCGTCTGTGGGCTGAACTGTCACCGCTGCTCGAGGCCGGTAACTTCCGCAAGGCGATGGAAATTGCCGAGAGCACCGATTCCGCGCTCTCCACGATCATGAAGTACGGCATGTCGCGCATTGCCACGGCCCGCCGTCGTGACGACATCGAGAAAGCGATGGAGGAGAGCCTGATCGAGGTGATTCCGCGCCTCGAAAAGCGCACCCATTACCTCGCCACGCTCGCCAACATCGGCATGCTGATGGGCCTGCTCGGCACCGTCATCGGCCTGATCCACGCGTTCGCGGCCGTGGCCAGCGTGAACCCGGCCGAGAAAGCCAGCATGTTGTCGGCCAGCATCTCGGTCGCCATGAACAACACGGCGCTCGGCCTCGCCCTGGCGATCACGCTGCTGCTCTGCCACATGTACCTCGAGACCAAGACCACCGAGCTGGTGGACAGCCTCGAAGTGGCCTCGATCAAGTTCCTCAACACGGTGGACGAACGCCGCAACCTCGGTGGCCGCCCGGCGGGTGGCGCGACCGACGCGGAAGCAGCCGCGGCAGGCCGTGACGCTGTCCGCGGGGCCGCACGCGCATGAGAAAGAGTTCGGTCCTTGCGCGCCGGATGCAGCGTAACCACGCGAGTTACCGAGGCCGCAACGACATCAACATCGTGCCGATGCTGGACGTGATGGTGATCCTCACGTTCTTCCTGATCTTCACGGCCGTGTTCTCCAAGACCAGCGTCGTGGAGGTAAACCTGCCCGGTCCGACCGTGCAGGCGCCACCCACCACGCCCACGCTGGAACTCGAGGTGATCCTGCGCCGCAACCTGATCGAGGTGGCGGACCGCAACGTCGGCGTACTGGAGACCATCGCACTGAACCCCGGGGGACGGCAGGACGTCGTGAAGCTGACGGAGTACCTCGCCGGCATCAAGAGCCGTTTTCCCGACAAGACCAATGCGACGCTGCTGGTGGAAGACGACGTGGACTACGACACGATCGTGCAGGTGATGGACTCCATGCGGGTGCAACAGTCGGTCGAGGGCTCGACGGTGACCCGCGTGTCGCTGTTCCCGCTGATCTCCCTCGGAGACGCGCCGAAATGATTCGCACGGGACTGAAGCGCAAGTCACGGCACGGCAGCAAGGGCGGGCACGGACCGCTCGCGCTGATTCCGATGATCGACATGATGACGATCCTCGTCGTGTACCTGCTGGTGCACACCGCGGACATGGAGATCCTGCCCAACTCGAAGAACATCTCGATCCCTCAGTCGAACTCCGCGCAGAAGCCGCGTGAGACCATTGTCGTGATGGTCACGCGCGACATGCTGTACGTGAACGGCCAGCCGGTCGTGTCGGTGGCCGACCTCGGCGCCGCGCCCGACAACGTCGTCGAGCCGCTGCGTGCCGCACTGGGCGCGCAGGTTGCGGGCCTGATCCCGGGCTCAGAGGCGAATCGGGAAGTGACGGTGATGGCCGAGAAGAGCCTGCCGTACTCCGTGCTGCGCAAGATCGTCGCGAGCAGTTCCGCGGCCGATTACACCAAGATCTCGCTCGCGGTGGTCGAGCGCGAGCTGATGTACACCGACCGCGGTGGCGCGTAAGGGACGAGACGATGGCCAGCATCGCCGTGAATTTCCGTAGTTACCAGCTGCCGTGGACGCCCTCGGAGGCCGAGGAGCGGAGTTTTCGCCGCGTGCTCGGCGCCATCCTCGGGTTGTTCATCGCCTGCAGCATCATCATTCCGATGCTGCCCGAGCGGCACCTGCCGCCCGCGACGGCGCCGGCGCTGCCCGAGCGCATCGTCGAATTTATCCTGGAGCAGCCGAAGCCCAAGCTCGAGCCCAAGGTGGAGGAGCCGAAGCCCATCGAGAAGCCGAAGGTCGAGGCCCGCATCGAGCAGCCCGCGCCGGTGGCGCAGGTGAAACCCAAGGACGACCCGCGCAAGAAGGCGGCGTCCAGCGGGTTGCTGGCGCTGTCGGACCAGCTCGCCGAGTTGCGCGACATGGATGTCGATCGCAACGTCAACGACACCCCGCTCAATTCCGGCGCCGGCGACAAGACTCGTGTCGATCGCGCGATCCTGACGGCCCGGGTCGGGCAGGGCAGCGGCGGCATCGCAGTCGCCCGGTCCAGCAGCGGGTTCGGCGGCGGCTCCACCGGACTGAAGGGCAATTCGACCGCTCGCGTCGCTTCGAACGTCCAGGCATCGACCGCACCGGAAGCGACGCGCTCGGGCAAGAGCAGCAAGGCCTCGCGCACCCGCGAGGAGATCGAGCTGGTATTCGACAAGAACAAGTCGGCCATCTACGCGCTCTACAGCCGTGCGCTGCGGGACAACCCCGCCCTGCAGGGCAAGGTAGTCCTGGAAGTGACGATCGCGCCGTCCGGCGAGGTGACGTCCTGCCGCATCGTCTCCAGCGAACTCGGCGATGCGGACCTCGAGCGCAAGCTTGTGGCGCGGATCAAGATGTTCCGGTTCGAGGACCGCGACGTCGCGACGATGACGACCACCAAGCCGATCGAGTTCTTCCCCGCCTGAGTGTTATGAGCCGATAACCACCCGGCCTTTCCGCTGGGTGGGGGTCGATCCCTAGCATGGCCCTCGCAGTTCCGAACGCGAGCGAGGGTCCCCATGAGCGCCACCACAGTCACGGCTTTGCCGCTGGGTCCCCTGGACCCCGAGCGGTCCGAACTGCTGCTGCGCGTCGTTGACGGCCTCGAGCCCGCGTCATTGCAGTGGTTGTCGGGATTTGCGGCCGGCGTGGCGCACGAGCGGTCCGCGGGCGGACGCAGCATCGCCGCTGCGCCAGTTGCTCCGCGTTCCGAGCCCGTGGGCCGCCTGGCGGTCGTGTACGGTTCCCACACCGGCAACGGCAAGCGCATTGCGGAGCGTCTGGCCCGCGCTGCCGAGGCCGCCGGGCTCGCGGTGAGGGTGTCGACCGCGGGTGCCTACCCGCTGAAGGACCTCGCGAAGGAACGTTTGCTGGTGGTCGTGATGAGCACCCACGGCGACGGCGATCCGCCCGATGATGCGCGTGGCTTCACCGAGTTCCTGGCCTCGAAGCGCGCGCCGAAGCTCGATCAGCTGGCTTACTCGATCCTCGCCCTCGGCGACTCGAGCTACCCGCGGTTCTGCGAGACCGGCCGGCAGGTGGATGAACGGCTCGCGGCTCTCGGCGCGCGCCGCCTCATCGAGCGCGTGGACTGCGACGTCGATTACGATCGCCTTGCCGGTCCGTGGCTGGACACGGTCGTCACCGAAGCCCGCGAGGCGCTCGGCGGGCCGCAGGTAGCGACCGTCACGCGGTTGCGCACGGTGCCACCGGCGCCGCAATTCTCACGCGAGCAGCCGTTCGCGGCCGAAGTGATCGACAACCAGCGCATCACCGCGCGCACGGCGATGCGCGACGTGCGTCACGTCGAGTTTTCGCTGGCGGGGTCGGGTCTCAAGTACGAGCCGGGTGATGCACTCGGGGTCTGGTACGAGAATCCGCCGCAGGTCGTGGAGAGCGTGCTGGTGGCGTCGCATCTCGACGGCGAGCAGCCGGTCGCCGTGGAGGGCGAGACGAAGTCCCTGCGTCACTGGCTGACGACCAGCCGCGAGATCACGCGGCTCACGCGTCCCTTCCTCGCCCGGCACGCCGAACTTGCGAATGCCGCCGAACTGGCCGAGGTGCTCGCTCAGGGTCAGCAGGACCAGCTGCGCCACACACTGAAGGACCTGCAACTCGTCGATATCCTGCAGCGTCACCCCGGCCGGTGGGAGCCCGAGGCCCTGGTCGGCGCGCTGCGGCCCCTGGCGCCACGCCTGTACTCGATTGCCTCGAGCCCCGCAGCGGTGGGCGAGGAAGCTCATCTCACTGTTGCGGTCGTGGACTACGGACTGGGCGCCCAGCGCCGGTTCGGTGCCGCGTCGTCCTTCCTGGCGTCCCTGTCCGGTGCCGATGCCCGGGCGCGCGTCTTCGTCGAGCGCAACGAGCGTTTCCGGCTGCCGGCAGACGGTTCGCGCGACGTGATCATGATCGGCCCCGGCACCGGCGTGGCGCCGTTCCGTGGCTTCCTGCAGCACCGTGAGGCGCAGGGCGCGACCGGACGCAACTGGCTGCTGTTCGGCGCCCGACATTTCGCGAGCGAGTTTCTCTACCAGGCTGAGTGGCAGGCTGCCGCTCGCAAGGGCCTGCTCAATCGCATCGATCTCGCGTTCTCGCGCGACCAGACGCCGCGCGCGTACGTGCAGGACCGGCTGCGGCAGGCCGGCAGCGACGTTTATGCCTGGCTGGAGGGGGGCGCCTCCCTGTACGTCTGCGGCGACGCCGAAAAGATGGCGCCGGACGTCCATGCGACGCTCATCGAAGTTGTCGCCGAGCAGGCGGGACTCGATCGTGAAGGGGCGGAAGCCTACGTGCGCCGGCTGGCCGACGAGCACCGCTATCTCCGGGACGTCTACTGAGCATGGCCGGGCACTCACCCATCGAGGGCATCAAGCAGGCGAGCCGGTTCCTGCGCGGTACGCTCGTTGAAAGCCTCGCCGATCCGCTGACTGGAGCGATCCGTGAGGACGACACGGCACTCATCAAGTTCCACGGCAGCTACCAGCAGGATGACCGCGACCTGCGCGAGGAGCGTCGCCAGCAGAAGCTCGAGCCGGCCTACAGTTTCATGATCCGCACGCGGCTGCCGGGCGGTGTATGCACGCCCGCGCAGTGGCTCGCACTCGATGAGATCGCGCACCGCCATGCAAACGGCACGCTGCGCCTCACGACGCGACAGGCGTTCCAGTTCCACGGCGTGATCAAGACCGATCTGAAGACGACGCTGCAGGCGATCAACGCGACCCTGATCGACACCATCGCCGCGTGTGGCGACGTCAATCGCAACGTGCTGGCGAGCGCGAATCCGGTCGAGTCGCGGGCGCACGCGGTCGTCTACGAGTGGGCGAAGCGGCTCTCGGAACATTTCCTGCCCCACACCCGCGCTTATCACGAGATCTGGCTCGATGGGGAGAAGGTGGCCGGCGCCGAGGAGGTCGAACCGATCTACGGGCCGGCCTACCTGCCGCGCAAGTTCAAGGTGGCCATCGCCGTGCCGCCGATCAACGACGTCGACATCTTTGCCAACGACCTGGGCTTTATCGCGATCGTCGCCGACGGCGAGCTGCAGGGTTTCAACCTGACCGTGGGCGGCGGCCTGGGCACTTCGCACGGCGATGCACTCACGTACCCGCGGCTGGCCGACGTGGTCGGCTTCGTGCGTCCGGGGCAGTTGCTCGCGGTGGCTGAGGCGGTCATGACGACCCAGCGCGACTTCGGCGACCGCGGCACGCGCAAGCACGCGCGCCTGAAGTACACGATCGACGACCGCGGTCTCGACTGGTTCGTGCAGGAAATCACCCGCCGGCAGGGCTTCGAGCTCGAACCCCCGCGCCCGTTCGAGTTCACGAGCAGCGGCGATCGCTTCGGCTGGACCAGGGGCTACGATGGCCGCTGCCACCTGACGCTGCGCATCGAGGCCGGCCGCATCGCAGATAACGAGCATGGTCCACGCCTCACCGGCCTGCGCGAGATCGCGAAGGTGCACCGCGGCGATTTCCGGCTCACCCCGAACCAGAACCTCATCATCGCGAACGTCGATGAGTCGGCGCGCACGTTCATCGACGCGCTCGTCGTGCGCTACGGCCTCGATCGGTACGCTCGCGCGACGCCGGTCGCGCGCGATGCGCTGGCCTGCGTCGCGTTGCCGACATGCGCGCTGGCAATGGCGGAGGCCGAACGCTACCTGCCCCGGCTCGCGCAACTGGTGGACGGCCGGCTTGCAGCCCACGGGCTCGCGGGCGAGCCGCTCACGCTGCGGATCACCGGGTGTCCGAACGGTTGCGCTCGTCCTTACCTCGCGGAGGTCGCGCTGATCGGCAAGGCGCCGGGACGCTACAACCTGTACTTCGGTGGCGACGGCCGCGGGCAGCGCCTGAACGCGCTGCATCTCGAGAATATCGACGAGACGACGATCGTCGCCGCGCTGGACCAGGCATTCGCACGATATGCCCGGGAGCGCGAGCCGGCCGAACGCTTCGGGGATTTTGCGTGGCGGACCGGGCTCGTTGGCGCAGCCGCGCCGGCGCAGGGGTGATGGCCATGAGGGCGCTTGCCTGGGATAGCGAACTGGCGCGCCACGAGCCGGCCGTCCTCGACGAAGTGAATGCTGCCCTGGCCCGCATGAGCGTCGAGGAGCGCGTGCGCTGGTCGGTCGAGCACCTGCCGGGCGGTCACGCGCTGTCGTCCAGTTTCGGCGCGCAGGCGGCTGTGTCGCTGCACCTGGTCACCCGTTTCGTGCCGTCGGCGCCGGTGATCCTGATCGACACCGGATACCTGTTCCCCGAGACTTACCGCTTCATCGACGACCTCGTGCTGAAGCTGGGGCTCAATCTCAAGGTCTACCAGTCGAGCGTGTCACCGGCCTGGCTGGAAGCGCGCCACGGGCGGCTCTGGGAGCAGGGCGTGGACGGCATCCAGCGTTACAACGAACTGCGCAAGACCGAGCCGATGCAGCGGGCGCTCGGCGAACTCGGGGTGCATACGTGGTTCGCGGGCCTGCGTCGCGACCAGGCCACGAGCCGTCGCAGCATCCACCCCCTCGAGTGGCGCGACGGCCGCTGGAAGGTGCACCCGATTTTCGACTGGACCGACCGCGCGGTGTTCGATTACCTGCGCCGGCACGACTTGCCGTATCACCCGCTGTGGCACGAAGGGTACGTCTCCATCGGCGACTGGCACACGACGCGCACGCTTGCCGAGGCGGGCGACCCCGAGGCCACGCGCTTCTTCGGCCTGAAGCGCGAGTGCGGTCTGCACGGACTGGAAGGCTGAGGCCGATGCGCTACTTCCCGTTGTTCGCGGACTTGCGGGGCCGGCGGGTGCTCGTCGTCGGTGGCGGCGCGGTGGCCGAACGCAAGGTGCGACTGTTGCTCGACGCCGGCGCGGATGTCGCGATCGTCGCGCCTGAACTGACGGAGTGGCTGGGAAGTCGGAGTCAGAGCCAGAGCCCTCACCCCGACTTCGTCGGCCCTCTCCCATGCGAGCATGGGAGAGGGCGTTCTTACCCTCGCCCGTCTTCGACGGGAGAGGGTGGCCGCAGGCCGGGTGAGGGTGGCCGCAGGCCGGGAGAGGGTGGCCGCAGGCCGGGTGAGGGTCGACGAAGTCGGGGTGAGGGCTCCCTGTCCCACGTTGCCGATCTCTTCGAGCCAGCACAGTTCGAGGGCGCCGTGCTGGCCGTCGCGGCCACCAGCGATTCCGCCGTGAACGCCCACGTTGCCGCCGTCGGCAGGGAGCGCAACGTCCTGGTCAACGTGGTCGATGTGGCTGAGCTTTCCAGCTTCATCGTGCCCGCGATCGTCGATCGCTCGCCGCTGGTGATCGCGATCTCGAGCGGCGGCGTGGCGCCGGTGCTGGCGCGCCTGGTGCGTGAGCGCCTCGAATCGTTGATCGACGAGTCCTACGGCTCACTGACCGGACTGTTCGAGCGCTGGCGCTCGCGCATCAAGGCGGCTTTCCCGGATGTCGCGGCACGCCGCCGCTTCTACGAACAAGCGGTGCGCGGATTGGTGGCGCAGCGGGTACGCGCGCGCCAACCGGAAAGCGCCGAACATGAAATGCGCGCGCTGGTCGAATGCGGTGCGACCCCGCGCGCCGGTTCCGTGATCCTGGTGGGTGCGGGTCCGGGCGACCCCGGCCTCCTGACGCTGAACGCGCTGCGTGCCCTGCAGCAGGCCGACGTGATCCTGCACGACCGGCTGGTGTCGGAGGACGTGCTTTCGCTGGCGCGCCGCGATGCCGAGCGAATTTCCGTCGGCAAGATGGCGGGTGGCCACGCGGTCGGACAGGGCCGGATTCACAAACTCATGCTCGAGCACGCGCGTGCCGGGCGCAACGTCGTGCGCCTCAAGGGCGGCGACCCGTTCATCTTCGGGCGCGGTGGCGAGGAACTGGAATTCCTGGCGGAGCACGGGATCGCGTTCGAGGTCGTGCCGGGCATCACGGCGGCGGTAGCTTGTGGCGCGTATGCCGGAATTCCGCTCACGCATCGCGACCACTCGCAGTCGGTACGGCTCGTGACCGCGCATTGCGGTGAGTCTCTCGACACCCTCGACTGGCTGGCGCTGGCGCAGGAACGCCAGACCACGGCGTTCTACATGGGCGTGGCCGGTCTCGCGACGCTCGGTGAGCGACTGATCGGTCACGGCCGCGCGGCGGCAACGCCGGTGGCGGTCGTGGAGAACGGTTCCCGGCCCGAGCAGCGGGTCACGTTGTGCACACTCGAGGCGCTCGCAGACCTGGCGCGTACCGGGGGCATTCGTTCGCCGGCGCTGGTGATCGTCGGCGAGGTTGCGGCACTGGCAGCAAGGCTGCACTGGTTCGGCGCATCCCCGCGCACCTGGGATGCCCTGCGCGCGGCTGCCTGAGACCGCGGCGGGTCCGTCACAGCAGGCGCTTCATGCGCTCCTCGTCCACTTGCCCGCACCACCTGCCGATCACGACCGTCGCCACGCCGTTGCCGATCAGGTTGGTCAGTGACCGCGCCTCGGACATGAACCGGTCGATGCCGAGGATGAGCGCGACGCCAGCGACCGGGACGTGGCCGACCGCGGAGAGCGTGGCCGCAAGCACGATGAATCCGCTGCCGGTGACGCCTGCCGCTCCCTTGGACGTCAGCAGCAGGACGGTGAGCAGCGTCAATTGCTGGACCAGGTCGAGCGGCGTGTTGGTGGCTTGCGCAATGAAGACCGCCGCCATCGTCAGGTAGATCGCCGTGCCGTCGAGATTGAACGAGTAGCCGGTGGGGACCACCAGTCCCACCACCGATTTCTCGACGCCCAGTTCCTCGAGTTTGAGCATCAGGCGCGGCAGGACCGACTCGGAGGAAGACGTGCCGAGCACGATGAACAACTCCTCCTTGATGTAGCGGATGAACCGCCAGATGCTGAAGCCGCTGGCGCGCGCGATGGCGCCGAGCACGCCGAAGATGAAGAGCAGGCACGTGCCGTAGAAGCATGCCATCAGCTTGCCGAGCGAGAGCAGCGTGCCGATGCCGTACTTGCCGATGGTGAACGCCATCGCGCCGAGGGCGCCGATCGGCGCGAGGCGCATGATGAAGCCGACGATCCGGAACAGCACGGCCGAGAAACGCTCGATCAGCTGGAACAGCGCGTCGCCGCGGCCTCCGAGCGCGTGCAGCGCAAAGCCGAACAGCACCGAGAACAGCAGCACCTGCAGGACCTCACCCGACGCAAAGGCGCCGGCGATCGTCGATGGAATGATGTTGAGGATGAAGTCGGCGACCGTCTGCGGCTCACCCTTGCTCGCGTACTGCGCGACCGCCGCGGCGTCGAGCGTCGCGGGGTCCGCATTCACCCCTGCGCCGGGCTTGGCAACGTTGACGATGACCAGCCCGATGACGAGCGCGATCGAGCTCACCACCTCGAAATAGATCAGCGCCAGCCCGCCGGTCTTGCCGACCTTCTTCATGTCCTCCATGCCGGAGATGCCGAGCACGACGGTGCAGAAGATGATCGGGCCGATCATCATCTTGACCAGCTTGATGAAGCCATCGCCGAGCGGCTTCAGCGACTCGCCGGTGTGCGGGAAGAAGATGCCGATCAAGATGCCGATGACGACAGCCACCAGGACCTGGGCATACAGGGAGCGCAAGATCGAGCTGCGAATCATCGATGCCATCCTGCCGCCGGCACGTTGCCAAAGCCGGCTGGCTGACGGATGCTGGCACGGGAGCGGGATCCGGTCCATCGGGAGCCACCGCTCTTTTGTTACCATCGCCGTCGATGCCCATTGGAGCGATGCCGATGCGACCTGTGCCGAGGCTCACCCGTGCACGTCTGGCCCTGGTGGCGCTCTGCGCTGCGTCGGCCATGCAGTGGCCGCAGGTCGCGTCCGGGCAGTCGGCGGCCGTTGCCGCGGACGATATCGCGCAGCCTGCCCACCGCCCGCGCATCGGTCTGGTCCTGAGCGGCGGGGGTGCGCGCGGTGCCGCGCACGTCGGCGTCATCCGCACGCTCGAGCGCATGCACATCCCGATCGACGCGGTGGCCGGCACGAGCATGGGTGCCGTCGTTGGCGGCCTGTATGCGGCCGGACTGAGCGGCGACGAAATCGACGCCGTGTTCCGGGCGCTCGACTGGCAGGACCTGATCCGCGATCGTGCGCCGCGGCGCGATCTCGTCTATCGGCGCAAGCAGGACGACCGCAACATCCTCGCGAAAGGCGCGCTCGGCGTGCGCGCGGACGAGGGCATCAAGCTGCCGTTGGGACTGGTGCAGGGGCAGAAGATCACGCAGGTCCTGCGCAGCACGACGTTGCGCGTTGCCGACGTGCGCGATTTCGACAGGCTGCCGACACCGTTTCGAGCGCTGGCCACCGATCTGGAGACGGGTGACCCGGTGGTGCTGCGTTCCGGCGACCTGGCGACGGTGCTGCGCGCCAGCATGTCCGCGCCAGGCGTGCTCGCGCCGGTCGAGATCAATGGCCGGCTGCTGGTCGATGGCGGGCTGGTCGATAACCTGCCGGTGCAGCTCGCTCGCGAGATGGGGGTCGACGTGCTGATCGTCGTGGATGTCAGCTTTCCGCTGGCGACGCGCGACGGTCTCGAGTCCCCGCTCGACGTCACCAACCAGATGATCGGGATCATGGTGCGGCGCCGGACGCTCGAGTCCAAGGCCGGGCTGGGTCGCGACGATGTCCTGATCGAGCCCGACCTTGGCCACATGACCGCGCTCGAATTCTCCCGCGTGCCGCAGGTCATGACCGCCGGCGAGACGGCTGCGCTGCGACTGGGCGACCGGCTCGCGTCGTTGGCGCTGCCGCAAGCCGAGTACGCGCAGTACGTCGCATCCAGGGCATTGCCGCAGGGTCCGCAGGTGCCAGTGGCCTTCGTCCGGCCCGGACCGAAGTCGGAGGAGGAGGGGCCGCGCATCGACAAGGTGTTCGGTGACCTGGCCGGGGCCCCGCTCGACACGAAGGAATTGCAGCGCCGGATGACGCGGCTCTACGGTCTCGATCGTTTCGAGTCGGTCGACTACCGGATCGTCCAGGACGACGGCGACCGCGGACTCGAGATCGACATGCACCGCAAGTCATGGGGTCCCAACTACCTGCGGCTCGGCATGGGGGTCGAGAGCGATTTCGAGGGCGGCGCCACGGCGAATGCCGGCGCCCGATTGCTGATGACCGAGTTGGGCAGCCTCGACGCCGAGTGGCTCACGGATGTGCAACTGGGCGAGAATCCGCGCTTCGCGACCGAGTACTTCCAGCCGCTGTCGCTGCGCAATTCATTCTTCATCGCGCCCGGCTTCCAGTACGAACTCACTACGCTGCAGGAGGTGCAGGACGGCCACCGCGTCGCACGGTTTCGGGTACGCGAATCGGTGTTCAGCCTGGCCGCCGGTGCCGAACTCGCGAATTGGGGTGAAATCAGGCTCGGCCTGCGGCGCGGGGATGGCAGCAATCGCGTGCTGATCGGCGATCCGACGCTGCCCTCCGGGACTTTTGACCTCGGCGGCGCGTTTGTGCAGTTCGGATACGACCGCCTCGACAGCGCGTACTTCCCCAAGCACGGGCAGGCGCTGCGCGGGAACTGGCTCGCGGATCGCGAGGCTCTCGGGGCGGACTTCGATGCTGATATCGTGCAGGCGTCGTGGCAGATCGCACGCACCGCCGAGCGCAACAGCCTCGTGTTGTCCATCGACGCGGGTTCGGCGCTCGGCGACCAGGTCAACTCGCCAGCGGAGTTGTTCACTCTCGGCGGTCTCTTCGACCTCTCGGGGCTGCCGCCGGGCTCGCTTTCCGGCACCCAGTACGGGATCGCCCGGGCGATCTTCTACCGCAAGGTCAGTCGCGGCGGCACCGGGTTCTTCGAGTTTCCGGCCTATATCGGCTTTTCGCTCGAGGGCGGCAACGTCTGGCAGCGGCGGGAGGACGTCGACCTCGGTCGCCTGCTGGCCGCGGGAAGCCTGTTCCTCGCGGCGGAGAGCCCGTTCGGCCCGGTCTACCTCGCGGCCGGATTGGCCGAAGGCGGCAAGAAGGCCTTTTATCTCTACCTCGGCAAGACCTTCTGAGCCGACAGCACGCCCGGCGCGAGGCTAGAATGCGCACCCCCAGTTCATGCCGCTGCGACCATGGCCATCTGTAACGAGCA
>Ga0315287_10003444_pt1 | contig 15240 bp, 20 predicted proteins | sample YL17G11_0_MG_FD_205037 | JGI IMG/M metagenome (GOLD analysis project Ga0315287, IMG submission 205037) | Sediment microbial communities from Yellowstone Lake, YNP, Wyoming, USA - YL17G11_0 | ecosystem: Environmental > Aquatic > Freshwater > Lake > Sediment | place: USA: Wyoming | collected... | reverse complement strand
TGAAAAGGCCCGACATGATACTTTACCCGTCCGACATACTGGACAGGGTGAAGCGCGGGGCGGCGACCTTCCATTTCTCGGTCGAAAGATGGACGCAGCCGCTTGCCATACGGCAGGACAACCTTGAGGAGATAAGGAAGGGCTGGGACCTCATAATCGACATGGACTCACGGGCAAAGCTGGAGCACGGAAGGGCGGCCGCCGCGGTCGTTGTCGACTTCCTCAAGGACTACGGCATAAGCCCGACCGTAAAGTTTTCGGGGCGGCGAGGCTTCCACCTCGCGGTGGCGGGCAACGCCTTCCCGTCCGAAGTGGACTTCAGGCCGATAGCCAAGCGCTACCCGGAAGTGCCGCAGGCCATCATCCAGTTCCTCAAGGACAGGTGCAAGGAAAAAATAATGGAGGCGCTTGTTGCGGAGGAAGGCGGGCTGGCTGCGTTACGGAACACCGTGGAGAGCATGCCGGACCTGTCGCCGTACCATTTCGTGGAAATAGAGAAGGACTGGGGAAGCCGCCACCTTTTCCGCGCGCCGTACTCCCTCCACGACAAGACGTGGCTGGTCTCCACGCCTATCAGGCTGTTCAAGCTGCGAAGCTTCTCAACGGAAATGGCGAAGCCCGAAAACGTGACGACAAACCTTCCGTTCCTGGAGAACAGGGACGGGGAAGGCTACGAGCTTCTCCTGGACTCGCTGGACCACGCCGCGAAAATTAAGACCGCAGAAACCGTGAAACCGAAGCAGAAGCCGCAGGGCCCGAAGTCGCCCATAGCCGAGCAATTTTTCCCGCCGTGCATAAAGGCGATACTTGCGGGGCCCGCCGACGGGCGCAAGAGATCAATCTTTACGCTCGCGGCGTTCCTGCGCTCGGCGGGCTGGAACGAGGAGGACACGGAGAAAAAGGTTTTCGAGGCCAACAAGCTCAGCAAAAGCCCGCTGCCCGAACGGACCATCCGCACGCAGATGAGATGGCACGAACGACAAAATCGCGACCTGATGCCCTCGAACTGCGCGTCCGAGCAGTTCTACGATTCGATAGGGATATGCAAGCCCGACGAAATCTGCGCGGCGAAGCGCATAAAGAACCCGGTCAATTACGCGTTCAAGGCGATGCTAAGGAACGCCAGATTGCGGATGGCCGCCGAGGAGGAGGCCAAGCGTGCTTCGCACGCCAAGCGCCAAACCAGACCGCGGGCCAGGCGAAATCAAGCATAAATCCGTTAAGGGCAAAAGGGTTGTAAGGGCAAAGAAGTGATACGAATGGAAGCGATGATAACCTACGAAACGATAAGTTCCGTGCACAGGGCGGAGAAGGGGCTGCAACTGAGCAAACTTCCCGACGGGTTCTTCCCGGCAGTCCAACTATGGCTCTCGCACAAGAAAAGCAGGGGCGACGCCCACTCCATACTTGAGGGGGAAAACGCCAAAAAACTTCTCGAATACATAATCAACCTGAGGCTGCGAAAAATCATAACGGCCGCGCTCGACTCCTCGCGCGGCTCGGCGCCGCCGATGAACATGACGGTGGAAGAGGCGCAATTCTTCGACAGGATGCTCGTTCTGGTCAAGGCGCAGCAGGGCGAGATGAAGGAGAGGCTGTTCGGCGCCGGGTTCGCGGCGGAGCAGAAAATGGAAGAGGCCCGGAAAAGCATCGAGGAAATGAAGGGACTCAGGGAGGCCGTGAAGCCGGCCGTACAGCCGCAGCATACCGGGGCTTCAGCTGCGGAACAGCCCAAGCCGATTTCACAATCACATGCCGCCGTTGAAAGGCCCGCGGAAAACGGAACTGAGGCTTCGCAGCCCGTACCAACCGACCAAAAACCTTTAAAACCTTTAAATAGCACAAAAAAGGTAAGGATACTGATAGAACTTCCGCGCTTCGTGGACGCGGGCGGAAAGGAATACGGGCCGTTCAATACAGGAGAAACGGCGGACGTGCCCGAGGACGTTTTCAGGCTCCTGTCCATAAGGCGCGCAGCGGAAACCGTAAATTGAGTGATGAAGATGCTAATCCCAAAGGTGCAAAAAAGGTTCTGCCCGACATGCAGGAAGCACACCGAATGCGTCATACACAGGGTGAGCTCGGGCAAACAGCGGCGCTCGATGGCGGCGGGGCAGCGGCGCTTCCTGCGGAAGATGACGGGCTTCGGCAGCTTCCCCAAGAGCAACCCGCACGACAGGGCAAAGCCGACAAAAAAACTCGACCTGCGCTACGAATGCAAGGTCTGCAAGAAGCAGCATATGGTCGGCCAGGGCTTCAGAATAAAGAAGTTCGAGGTAACGAAGGGATGATCATGCAAAATATCAAAAAAACGAGCTCAAAATTCCTCAAGGTGACGTGCAGCAAGTGCAAGAACGAGCAGATAATCTACAACAAGGCGACAACCCACGTCAAATGCCTGGTCTGCGACGCCGCACTGGCCGAGACGCGCGGCGGGAAAGCCAAGATTAAGGCGAAAGTAATACAGGTAATGGACTGATTCTCGCCTAACCGTTCAGCAGAAGCTGAAGGTCAAGGCCAAGGTAATACATGTAATGGACTGAACTTACGCGTGCCCGTTCAACTCTTCCGAGAGTTGAAGGTCATGGACTGAAGTTCGGCGGATGACGAACGCTTTCTAAAGTTTTTGAACTGGCCATCTTAATCTGTTTCGGTTGATTTGAGGACAAACCACGCCTTTCTTGCATCGCTCGCATTAGCGCTGCTGCTATCGCCGTGCCTTGCGCTCGCATACGAGCCGGAAAAGCCGATAACGGGCGAAACGGGAAACAACACGCCTGCCAACAGCACAACCGCGCCGGCGATCATAATAATAATCGGCGCGACAACGGCCGCGGGAATAGCGTACCTGTACAAGAGCTACGACATAAGGATGCCGAGCGGGCCGACCGCGGCGATGGTGGCGTCCAAAAACTTCACGTTCAAGGAGGACGTTATCGGAGGGGGCCTGTTCAACTTTTTGGACGCGCAGAAACTGAAGGACCTTTACGGCTACACGCTGCCCGACGCGTTGGGCGTTGCCTATTCCAAGAACCCGCTGGTGCGGAAAATAAACGGCTTCAACCTTATGGTCGAGGAGACGCAGTCAAAACGCCTGGACGCCGCGGAAAATTATCCGCAGCCTATCAGGAGCATCGTGAAGTTTGCGGCATCATACACCATGGAGGTCACCGCGGCCGTGTCAAGCCTGGTCGCCAACGGGTTCTTCGGCGCGGGCTCGCTGGCGGTGATGGCGAGGGATTCGGCCGCAAGCGCCAAAAGCGCCAAGGAGAACGCGTATGCGATATTCGAGACCGTGATGGGCTCGCTTTTCAGGTGGGTGGAATACCTGACGACGATGACGCTCAACGAGGACCCGGAAGTGACCCTCGGCGCATTTGCGAGCTATGCGATAGCCCCCGAGGATGCGGTCATTTCGGGCGCGGGGAAGGCCGGGCGCGCCGCAAAGGCGCTGAAAAAAACTTCAAAGGAAAGCGGCGTACTTTCTAAAGCAGCAAAGGAAGGGAGAGGCATCGCCAACGACGCGGCGCCTCTTTCCGAACTCATGGAAAAGAGCGGAATCGAGGCCGCGGTCGAGACGGGAAGCGAGGTAGGAAAGACTTTTATAGAGGTTTCCGAAATCAATACACAAGGCTCAAAGTGATGAAATGAAACACGCCTATCTCGCGCCGGCGGCATTATTGGCAGCGCTCATACTTGTGGCGCCCGTGCAGGCGGGGCAGGTCGCGGCGTTTTCCCTGATGGGTTTCGCGGCGTACAAGGCGGCAAGGCACGTTCTGAAGCGGAAGGAGTGAAAAAGCCTTAAAAAGCAATAACGTCCTATAGAATCAAAGGCGATTGCTATGGTAAGGAAACTCTCAAAATACCCATCTATAGGGGAGCTCGTCACCGGAAAGGTGATAAGGCTCAATCCGTTCTCGGCGCTGGTGAAGCTCGACGAATACCCGGGCGTGGAAGGGATGATACACATCTCGGAAGTGGCGCGCAAGTGGATAAAGGACATACGCGAGTTCGTCAAGGAAGGCGACGCCGTCGTTGTAAAAGTAATGCGCGTGGAGGAGGAGCGCAGGCACGTCGAACTGTCGATGAAGCGCGTGAGCAAGAACGAGGCCGACGCCAAGCTCAAGGAGATAAAGCGCGAGCAAAAGGCGGAAAAAATGCTGGAGGCCGCGGGAAAAGAGCTCGGCCTCACGCTTGACAAGGCGTACGATGAGGTGGGCTTCAAGATGCAGGAGGAGTTCGGCGAGATGTGGAAGGTGTTCCAGACCTCAATGACGCCCGACGGCAAGGAAATGCTGGCAAAGAAGGGGATATCCGAAAAATGGATAAAGGCGATCGCGTCCGTCGCCGAAAGGACCATTGAACTCAAGGAGACCGCCATAAAGGGCACGCTCGAGCTGAAAACGCCCGCGGAAAACGGGCTCGAGCAGATAAAGGCCGCGCTGGCCGCCGTGAAGAAAAAAGGGATAGAGGTGCATTACATTTCCGCGCCGAAATACATGATAAGCTTCAAAACAAAGGACGCGAAAAAGGGCGAAAAGCTCATCAGGGAGGCCGCGGACGAAGCGATAAAGAAGATATCGTCCACCGGCGGGGAAGGAAAGTTCGAACGGGTGGATTAGTTGTTCACCCTGATACACGCTTTTGCAAACTATTTTCTGGCAATCCCGTTCAGAAAGCGGATAGACGTCATCGCGCTGTTTGTTGCGTCGATGCTGCCGGACGTTGAAGGCCTGTATTACACCATCCCCGCATATGCGGCATGCGGCGGGGATGCGGCGTGCGCGGCGGCCTATCCGTCGCACTATTTCGTGCACAGCCTTTTCGGGGCATTCCTGATAATCGCGCCAGCCACGCTGGCTATTCTTGCAATACTGAAGAAATACGGAATCATGAAGAAAATTAATTACAAAATCGTTTATCTGTCGGCGCTCGCAGGCGGGCTGCTTCACATCGTAGCGGACGTCACCTACCATACGGGCGCGGACTCGCTCTATCTCCTGTGGCCGTCACAACAGCAATACTCGTTCGCCTTCGGCGGTTCTGATATCCTCTGGAGCGCGCTTGCAGGCCTGGGTCTGTTCGCGTTCGTCCTACTCGAGAGGAAAAGTATTAAGAGCCTGCTGCCACGATGATTGTCATGGTAATAATGGCAAACATAGATGTGGACCACAAGTGCCCGCATTGCGGCGCGCCCTCCAAGGATTACCAGATTAGGGGCGAAATAAGGGGAGGCAGGTTCGGGGAGGAGTTCTTTCTGGGCGAGATGAAAGTTTGCGAAGGCGAATTCTACATGACCGATTGCTGCGCAAAGTGCTTCAAGGGCACGGAAGCAAGAGGTTATGTGAAATGCGGAATACTTTACAAGGTCACGGAAAAACAGGAGGACGGGACGGAAAAGGTCGTTGCGGAATGCTCGCCCGCCGACGCAATCAAGAAAATATTGGAAAAGAAAGCAAAGGGAACAAAATGAAGATACTGAAATGTAAAAACGGGCACTACACTTTGTCCGAGAAGTGCCGCGTGTGCGGCGAAACTGCAAGCAGCCCGCATCCGCCGAAGTTCTCCCCCGAGAAGGAGGAGCGGTGGGGAAAATACCGAAGATTGGGCAAGACTGACCAAGAAACAGAGAGCGAAAAGAGTTCTTGAACAAGCTAAGGCCGGCGCATGGACAAACGCAAAACTTCCGACAGCATAGAAGAAGCTAACCAAGCTGTCGGCAACTAAGGATGAAAGCAGGTTTATATTGGGCGGAACCGATATTGGTTTTGGCTGGTGGTATCATGAATGAAACTGAAATAATCTGCTCCGAACGGCCGAAACTCAAGAACCCCTTATGCGTGGTCGGGCTGCCGGGAATAGGGCACATCGGGCGCATAGCTGTTGATTATCTGGTCCACGAGCTCAAGGCGAAGAAGTTCGCGGAGCTTTACTCGCCGTACTTCTTCCCGTTCGTGATAGTGCATGAGGACAAAATACACACGCTGCGGAACGAGTTCTTCTGTTACAAGAGCCCGAAAGGGCGGGACCTGATACTGCTCATAGGCGACAGCCAGACCTACGACCCGAAGGGGCATTACGAAGTTTCCGGAAAGATAGTGGACTTCGTGAAGGGGCTCGGCTGCAAGGAAGTGATAACGATAGGCGGGTTTTCGACAGGCCGCGTGACTGAAAAGCCGAAAGTTTTCGGCGTCGTGACCGATGCGAGCCAGAGCAAGGAACTGGCCAAATACGGGCTGGAGCTCAAGGTGTCGGGGCAGATCGGGACAATCGTAGGCGCGGCAGGGCTCATAGCCGGGATAGGGAACCTGCGCGGACTCAAGGCCTACACGCTGCTCGGCGAGACGTCGGGCTTCCCGATAGTGACGGACCCGAATGCGGCGGAAGCCGTGCTCGAATCCCTGCAGAAGATACTTGGCGTTAAAGTGGATCTGGTCAAGCTCAAGGAGAAGGTCGAGCAGATGCACGAATTCATCAAGAAGCTGAGCGAGCTTCAGGGGCAGGCCATGGAAGGCATGCAGAAGTCCAAGAAACCGGAGGACCTCAAGTATATAGGATAGGCTTAAAAAGCTAGAACAAGACTTATTGTTTGATTGTTATGCCTGAAGAAAAAAAGGAATACACGCGGTTCGAACGCGCAAGGATGATAGGCTCGCGCGCGCTGCAGATCTCAAGGGGCGCGCCGCCGATGGTGAAGACCGACAAAAAGGACCCGATTGACATAGCGGAAGTCGAGTTCAACGAGGGCGTCATCCCGATGGACATCAAGCGCAAGATGCCGCCTCGTGCGAGCGGCTGATTCGTTTATTTTATATTAGAGTTCTTGCATCTATTTCGTATGACTATCAAAGACATCTCGGCCATTCCCGCCTGGAACGGGCGCGGCGAGAAAACGATAAAAGTTTCCGTCAAGACCGACACGGGAACGTTTTCCGCGTACGCGCCGAGCGGCAAATCAAAGGGCAAATGGGAGACGCCTGTTCTAAGCGTTGAACAAATTCTGCAGGCGCTGCCGGACATCAAGAAGAGCCTGCTGGGGCTGGACGCGGGCGACTGGGAAAAGTTCGACTCGCACATAGAGCAGGTCTGCGGCCGCAACTTCGAGAAGTGCGGGGCCAATTTCGCCTGCGCGCTGTCCATGGCCGTGATAAGGGCGGCCTCGCTGAACAAAGTTTACAAAATACTGGGCGGCGGCAATGTCTTTCCGTATCCGATAGGAAATGTCGTCGGGGGCGGGGCGCACATGGGCTCCACGGCGATACAGGAATTCCTGGTCATACCGGTCAAGTCCAAGACCATCGCGGAAGCCATCGAGACCAATTTCGCGGTGTGGCAGGAGGTCGGGCGCGTGCTGAACAGGTCGCGGCACACGGGGCGGAACGACGAGGGCGCCTGGATATCCGGGACGGACGACGTCCAGACGCTAAACATCGTGGTCGAGGCGGCCGAGCACAACGGCGCGCGGGTCGGGCTGGACGTGGCGGCGAGCCAGCTGTTCTCGAAGGGCAAATACCAGTGGGCGTCGATAAAGGAGGAGTTCGACACGGGCGACCAGCTGGAGTTCATGCGGATGATGATTGACAAGTACCGGCTGGCCTACGTCGAGGACCCGTTCCATGAGAACGATTACGCGGCGTTCGCGGAGCTGCGGAAAAGCGTCAAGTGCATCGTATGCGGAGACGACCTTTACGCTTCCCAGGCATTGAGGATAGGGCAGGGCGCGCAGCACGGCGCCACGAACGCGGCGATAATAAAGATGGACCAGGCGGGAACGGTCTCGCGCGCGCTGCGCGCAGTCGACGCCTGCAACAATGCGCAAATGGCTTACGTCGTTTCTCACCGTTCGGGCGAGACGTGCGATTCCTTCATCGCCGATTTTGCGGTCGGGACGGGCGCGAAGTTCATCAAGTGCGGAATTGCAGGCGGCGAACGGACGGCGAAACTCAACAGGCTTCTGGAAATATGGAACGAAGCGGAGAGCGCCCAGATGAGCGGCAAGATCTAGCCTTTCAGCATGCGTTCTTGCGTTTGTGTCATCAGGCCCCACGCTATCGCGGCCAGGCCGAGGAAGATAAGCGTGGCGCTGAAGTTCCAGTCGGCCAGCATGCCGACGAACGGATTGGCCGCGGCTATGGCAAAGTTCGTGAGCATGGACGTGGCTGACAATACCGTTGCGCGCCTGGAAGTGGGAATATACCTGTTCATGTAATGCATTATCAGGGTCGAACGCGAGAGCCCGAGGCCGCCTATCACGAATATGGAAAGCATCACAAGCGGCAGGTAAGTGGTCAGGCCCGCAACGACAAACATTATTCCGGGCAGCAGCGTGGAGCCTATCATGAAATTCCGCTTCGAGCCGAACAGCTTTTCAAGGCGGGCGAAATTGTTGAGCACCAACACCTCAACTACCACGAACGCCGCATGCGCCCAGCCGTAATACAGTATCGGGACGCCGGCGTTCTTCAGCATGGTCTGGAAGAACCAGATTATGAAATAGGCTATCATGCCGACGAAGGCCATGTCGACGGCCAATATTTTCAGTTCCCTGTGGCCCGTGAAAAACTTCACGCCGTCCTTCAGGACGCTGATGTAGCGTGTGGACTCCACCTTTTTGGCCGAATAGGGCTCCTTCAACGTTAATGCGATTATCGCCGCCAAGAGGGAAGGGACGGTCCAGGCAAGCATGGGCAGGCGGAGGTCGAACGTTCCGAGCCAGCTGCCAATGGGGCTTGATATCATTATTCCGATCATGCCTATCGAGCGGTAGCGGCCCCAGACGGACTTCGACTGCTTGGCGTCGCCCGACTGCTTCAAACTGTCGTAAATCAGAGCCTGGTCCGCGCCCGAAAGCAATGCCGCAGCCATGGCGAACAGGAACTCCCCGAGCATCAGCACGTAAAAGTTCGGCGAACTGACGTAGACCAGCGCGGAGGCTATGGAAACCACGCAGGCCAGCGTTATCGACGCCTTCCTTCCGAAATAATCCGCGACCGTGCCCGTGGGTATCTCAAGCGCGAACACCCAGAACATGAACCAGGACTGCAGTATCATTATCTGGGTGTAGTTGATGTGCGCCCAATCCGTGAAGAACGGGATAAGCACGCCTCCGAAAAAGTGCAGGTGCCTGAACAGCGTTATCGCCTGCATCTTCCAGATGTTCGACTTGAACGACAGGTCTTGCATAACGAGAAAGGAGATTCGGAGTAAATAAACTTTATATTGCTCCCATGCCCAAGAATAGCAATATTTGTGGGGTGGTAACATGTCAGAAGAGCTCAATCCTTTCAAGATAGCGCAAATGCAGCTTGACGAGGCCGCGAAGATTCTCAAGCTCGAGCCTAGCGTGCACAAGCTCCTCAGGGAGCCGTTACGGATGCACGAGGCGACGCTCAAAATCAAACTCGACAACGGTTCTGTCAAGGAGTTCAAGGCGTTCCGCTCGCAGTACAACGACGCGCGCGGGCCGTGCAAGGGCGGAATACGCTACCACCCGGCTGAAACGATCGATACCGTCAAGGCGCTTTCCGCTTGGATGACGTGGAAGACGGCCGTTGTGGGAATACCGCTCGGCGGAGGAAAGGGCGGCGTGATTTGCAATCCCAAGGAAATGAGCCCGGCGGAACTGGAACGGCTCAGCCGCGCATACGTTCAGGCGTTCTACAAGTTCCTGGGCCCTGACAAGGACATACCCGCGCCCGACGTCTATACGACGCCGCAGATAATGGCGTGGATGCTGGACGAGTACGAAAAGCTGGTCGGGCACAAGGCGCCCGCAATGATAACAGGCAAACCGCTGGAACTGGGCGGCTCGCAAGGACGGGGAGACGCCACTGCAATGGGGGCGGTCTACACCATAAGGGAAGCCGCCAAGCACCTCAGGATTGATCTGAAGAAAGCGACCGTCGCCATACAGGGCTATGGGAACGCGGGCTGGTTCGCGGCAAAGCTCCTCCACGAAATGGGCGCAAAAATCGTGGCAGTCTCGGACTCGCAAGGCGGCATCTGCAATCCGAACGGACTCAACCCATTAGCGGTTTTGGACCACAAGGAAAAGACGGGCAGCGTGAAAAACTTCGCGGGAGCCAAGAACATAACGAACGAAGAATTGCTAGAATTACCGGTGGATATACTCTGCCCCGCCGCACTGGAAAACCAGATAACCGGCAAGAACGCGGGCAGGATAAAGGCAAAATTAATCGCGGAGATAGCCAACGGGCCGACGACGCCCGACGCGGACAAGATACTGCACAAGAAAGGCGTGTTCGTGATACCCGACTTTTTATGCAACGCCGGCGGCGTGACTGTTTCGTACTTCGAGGGCGTGCAGAACACCTACAATTACTACTGGACGGCCGAGGAAGTGTACCAAAAGCTTGACAAGATAATGACGCGCGCCTTCCAGGAAGTGCTGGACATGTCGCTGAAGCAAAATGTGAACATGCGCGTCGCCGCTTACCTCGTTGCGGTCAAAAGGGTGGCGGACGCCTGCAAGCTGAGGGGCTGGGCGCAGGCTTAAATCCTTTTTCGCATCGTTATACGGCATGGACAAGGAGTTGGCAAGGCGCGTCGACCAGGTTTTCCCCGAAGACTGCGGCAAACTATACGAGGGCATACGCAACCTTTCGGACGAACTGAAGGGCTACAAAGATGCCAAGCTGATAGGCATCTATCTGGACGGGGTTCCGGTATCGCGCGCGGTGAAATTTCTGCTGAGCAAAGACAGGTTCGTTTCAATTGAAACGGATACCGTGCTGATAAGCTCAAGAGCGAGCGTAATGGATGCGCAAAAAATATGGCAGCTGAAAAACGATTACCCGAAGCAGACGCGCGTCTACCTTGACAGGAGAACGCAGACAGGCAAGTTGGGAGAAATGCTGAAACGCTGCGACCGCGACGCGGTATATGCCGTCGTTGAAGACGTGGGCGGCCATGCGGACGTTTGCGGCAGCAGGGATGAGTTGCCGTGGTTCAACTGGCCCGGCAGCAAGACCGACGTGATGCGGATGGTCAAAAAGACGGCCCCCATAGTCGGCGTGGACGTTAAAATTGACGACAAGGAAAAGACGATAGCTTACGAGGACGTGCTCACTCTCTACAGCATCAGGTACTATGCGCAACTCTTAGATGGCCTTACGGGAGAAGTCAGCCCAGCTTCTCTATTTTCAGAGGCCAGCCCTTCAGGCGTATGAGCCGCGCCGGCTGTGCGGCTTTCCTTATTTTTATCACGTCTTTGTCTTTCAACGGAATGGTTTTCCTGTTGCAGTCGGCGGCAAGCACGCCGGGCCCGCGGATTATGCCCACGGTTATTGCCGCGCCTTCCGGCACGACGGGTGATTTCATGCGCTGGGTGCAGTTGTTGAATGCGAGGCCGAAGCCGTGCGAAAAGGTTGAGCGGGTTATCGATTTGTAATAGCCTGTCGAGCCGTACGGCGTCGCGACAACCAGGCCGTCGCCTATCGCATTGTCCGCCAGCATCCGTCCGCCGACCTTGACGGCAAAGCGCAGCGCACCGGGCGGGGCGTAATGGACATTGATGTCGTTCATGCCTACGAGCTTTTTTCCGCGGACCGTCGCCTCAAGCTTCGGGAACTCCTCGACCGTGTAATCCTTGTTCTTCAGCGCCTCGATGATTTTTGAAAGGTTGTGCGGCTTTCCGCAGTCCCTGTCGTGGCGGACGAAGAGCTTCGGCACGCCGGGGTACTTCAGCTCGGAGAAGAGGAACGTCCCGTCCCCGCCGAACGCCAGAACGGCGTCCGGCTTCGAACCGACAACGTCAATCCACGCCTTTTTCAGCTCTTTTTTAATGACCTGCGGGGTCCAGCTCACTACAGCCACTTTCATCAGCAACACCTAGAAAATAGAATGCACAGGGCTGTTTTATAAACTTTTATAAGCGTTGGCTTTAAATAATCCCAACATAAAGTGAGCCATATGCCTTTCGAAAACTACCTGTCCGCAGGGACGCACATAGGGATGAAGCAGCAGACCAAGGACATGAAGAAGTTCGTATACAAGACCAGGTCCGACGGGCTGGCCGTCCTGAACGTCTCGATGATAGACGAGCGCATAAAGACCGCCGCAAGGATGCTCGCAAAATACGACCGCGTGATATCGGTCTCAAGGAAGATCATGGGAAAAAAGCCCGCCGTAAAGTTCGCAGAGGCGATAGGCGCGAAGGCCATAACGGGGAGGTTCCTGCCGGGGACCATAACCAACCCCGCCTTCAAGGGGTACTTCGAGCCGTCCATAATCGTGGTCACCGACCCGCTCATAGACAAGCAGGCCATCACGGAAGCGGTGAAGATGAGGATACCAATCATTGCGTTGTGCGACACGTTCAACGAGATTTCCATGATAGATCTGGTCATACCCTGCAACAACAAGGGGCGAAAATCACTGGCGATGGTCTACTGGATGCTGGCGAAGGAATACCTGAAGGCGAAAAGCATAATAAGTTCTGACGAGGAATTCACGGTCAAGCCCGAGGAATTCGAATCCGAGGAATCGGCCCCAGAAGACCGCGGCGAGGAAAGGCCGCGCAGGCCGGGAATGGGAATGGGGCGCGGCGGACCGGGAATGGGACGAGGGGGCCCGCGCATGGGCGGCGGGCGGGGCGGCATGAGCGGCGGCAGGGGCGGAGCGGGCAGGCCGATGCGCAGATGATTTTTAAGCGCACGCACTCTATTCTTTCATATGCCTGAAGGCGCAGTATCTGCGAGCACCGAGAACGAACATGTAATAAAGGAAGTAGAGACGGCAGTTCTTTCCTGCTACGATTCCGACAGGTGCTTATGGACGGACGGAGTGGAAAACCTTTTCAAAGAGCACAAATACCGCAGGCAGAAGGTGGGGACCAAGGATACGGAGGTCCAGATCTTCGATTACAAGGACGGCACAATCATAATCTATAGCTGGGGCGACAACATTCCGCCGAAGCTAGAAAGCGAAGAAATGAAGGAAATCTATGACAGGTTCTGGAACGACAACAAAGCGATAGTCCTTTACCCCGTCAGGAACGAAGAAGAGCGCCAAAGGCTGCTCAGCCTGGCGAAGGATGTCACGCCCGTAATGAAAGATTTATCAACGGACTGATTCCATATTCTCGTATGGTTACGGACACGCGCAAGCTCATCCTGAAGCACGCGCTGGTTAATGCTGCGGCCTTCGGAGGCAAGGCCACGCCCGGCTCCGTGATAGGCAAGATCATAGCAGAGCTGCCCGACGCAAAGAAAGACATGGCGGCTTTGGGCAAGCTTGTTGTCTCAATCGTAAACGAGGTCAATTCTTGGAACGCTTCGAAACAAAAAGCGGAACTGGACAAATACGGAAAGATAGAGAAGCCCAAGAAAGAGGAGAAGAAGGGGATGCCAGAGCTGGAGGGGAAGACGGCCAAGGTGGTAATGAGGATGGCGCCGAACCCGAACGGGCCCATGCACATAGGGCACTGCCGAATGGCCGTGCTCAACGACGAGTTCGTGAAGAAATACAAGGGGAAGCTCATGCTCCGTTTTGACGACACCGACCCCAAGAACCCGAACAAAATACCGATGAAAGAAGCTTACGCTTGGTTCGAGGAGGACCTGAAATGGCTCGGCGTCAAGTACGACAAGGTGTTCCGCGCGTCTGAGCACCTGGATAGCTACTACAAGCTCTTCAGGGCGCTGCTCGAGGCCAATTACGCGTACGTCTGCACGTGCGGCCAGGAGGAATGGAGCGAAACGGTAAGGATGGGGCGGGGGACCTGCCCGTGCAGGGACAACTCGACGGCAGAGAACGTTTCGCGCTGGGACAAGATGCTCATAGGCGAGTTCAAGGAAGGGCAGGCGGTCGGAAGGATAAAGACGCCGCAGGACATAGCGGACCCGGCAGTTTTGGACTGGGTCGCGTTCAGAATAGTCGACAATCCGCAGCACCCGTTCGAGCCCGATACGCACGTGTGGCCCATGCTTGACTTTGCGTCGGCCATAGACGACAAGGAGTTCAAAGTAACCCACATACTGAGGGGCAAGGACCTGATGATATCCGAGGCGCGGCAGAAAATACTTTACGGGCACATGGGCTGGACGTATCCGCACACAATCGTTTACGGCAAGTTCGTCACAACCGACGAGATGGTCATTTCAAAAAGCAAGATACTGGAAGGGATGAGGCACGGGCTGTACAAGGGCTGGGACGACCCGCGGCTTATGCTGCTGCGCGCGCTGAGAAAGCGCGGGATACAGGCGGACGCGATACGGAACTACATCCTGAGCCTCGGGATAAACGAGAGCGAGACCACGGTTGATCTTAATATCCTCTACACGATGAACCGCGAAATAATAGACAAGAAAGCGAACCGTTACTTTTTCGTCTCGGACCCGGTGGAAATAACGCTGGACAAGGTGCCGGCCAAGACCGTGAAAGCGCCCGTCTATCCGGGCAAGAAAAAATTCAGAAGCATTCCTGTTTCCAAGAAAATCTATATTGAAAAAACGGACTTCATCGCCAACAAGGGCAAGGAAGTGCGGCTGATGCACATGGCGAACTTCATCCTGGACAACACCGCCAAGTTCACAGGCAAGCCGCTCAAGGACATTCCGAAAATCCACTGGGTGGGCTCCAAGAACGTCAAAGTCAAAATCGTAACGCAGCAGGCCAAGGAAGTCGAGGGCTTGGCGGAACCCGACATTGCCAAGGCAAAGGTGGACGACATGGTCCAATTTGAAAGGATTTCGTTCGCGCGCTGTGATTCAACGAAGCCGCTTGTGTTCTATCTGGCGCACAAGTGAGAATCAGCAGAGCAGCTTGTTCTTATTTTGTTCGTATTCCAAACCCGCTGCGACCGTTTTTGCATATTCCCCGTCGAAATCGAACCAGATGTGTTCCTTGCCGTCGAAGAACTCGGCAAAACCTTCCGGAACGGCGAGGTATTCTTCGGGCATGACAATTACCTTTCTCCGTGCGCGACGGTGTAGGAATTCGTTTTAGTCAATCTGCGGTGCCTATCCATGCGCTCGTCCATTATTTTCCTTTCTTCGGGAGTATAAACCGTTTGGCTTTCAGAACGTTCTCTGAAATTTTTTCTTATTTCTTCTATCGCCGCAATCGTTTTTTTTATATCTTCTTCGGGCATAGCAACCATCCATATTTGCCTGAAAAAGCATTTATCCATGCGGCCCGCGGAAACCTTTAAATACGTTAGAATAAGGATTATCCAAAGCGATGAAACGGAACCGATGACTATTGAGGTGATGAAATGAG